>Ga0224495_10001678_pt1 | contig 15364 bp, 12 predicted proteins | sample SF_Jul11_sed_USG_FD_168128 | JGI IMG/M metagenome (GOLD analysis project Ga0224495, IMG submission 168128) | Sediment microbial communities from San Francisco Bay, California, United States - SF_Jul11_sed_USGS_4_1 | ecosystem: Environmental > Aquatic > Marine > Sediment | place: USA: California... | reverse complement strand
GGCACCCGTTGTATCAGAGCATAGGCGAAGTGTCAGGACACTGTTCGCAAACGTGCCAGTCACGCAGCGCATCCAGAATGTGACTCCTTGATAGCCGCTGTAGTCTTGGGTTGAGCCGAGGTCGAAGTACGCCGCCTTCCCTGTCGTAAAACCAGACGCGATCGCGTGCGACACGGAGTTCGTACCTGTTCGTCTCGTGGTGCTTGCGGTGCAGGTCACGTTCGCTGAGGCCGTCCATGCGCTATCACAGTTCGTGATGAGGACATTCAAGGCTGAGGCCAGTGTGATCGTCCTACTTTTATTCGTCCACGTGGCGTTAATACCGAGTGACGTAGGATCAGGAGACGCCATGATACGGATCGTGTCACCCGGCGCGATACGTGCAGCGGTGGCTCCCGATGTGATCGTCTTCCACCTGTTTGCAAACGTCGTTCCGTCCGCCGCGTCCGACCCACCTTCATAGTCTAAGTAGAATGTTGGCATTACATCACCTTCGCATGGCCGTCATCGACCATCCTCTTATTGACATCCATCCCAATGACCGTGCCAATGCGGAACGTACCGAGCAACCGACCGTACTTATCGTCACGATCGAGCTTCGTTTGAATGACGACCGGCATCACATCAGAGAGAAGCGACGTGAGATGAGCCTTTGCCGCCACGCCTTCAGGCGTGTTCATCTCAGGTGCGTTGATTCCTAAGAGGCGTACCGTCTTCCCAACTTTGATATGGAGGCCAAGGTCAATCGTCACTACAACAGTGTCGCCGTCAATGATTCGATCAATGGTGCAGAAGTAGGTGTACATCATCACTCCTTATGCGAATTGCTCAGCCGTCACATCGATCGTGAACGTCATGTTCTGAGCACCGTCGTTGTTCGTAATCTTAATATGTAACTCAGTCGTCGAGTCCTCATCGAAGTACATGAATGGCAGACGGTCGGTAAAGATACGACTGTCCGCCGTGGACGAGATGCCTGTTGCGGAGTACAGGAGCTTCGTCGCACCGAAGGTATCACTTGAGTAGATATTGATGTCATAGGTGCCAGTCGAAGTCCCACCCGTTTCTGTCGTCGTCAAGTTGTAGACCAGCCCTCGATTGAAGAACCCCGTCTTGTTGAAGTTCGTGCTGCTGCTCGATGTCACCGCGTTGCCGGTACTGGTGAACGTCTTTCGTTGTGAGCCGACGCCTGTGACACGGATGAAGTACCCCAGCAACCAGATCTTCACATTGGCTTGGTTGGCTCCTGACGCCGTGATCTTCTTTTCATAACCAATCGTGGTGTTGGCTGTGTTGTCTCCTGGGACGATAATCGTTTGCATCTCACTATGCTCAGCGGTGCCGCCAAAGACCTTGTACCCGTTGGTCGGTGAGGCGGACGAGCCGTACTGCCGGAACTGAATGAAGACGCCTGAGCCAGGGGTCGAGTCCCAAAACGCGACGCGCAGCACGAGACCCGCCACACCTTGAGCGGCATCCGCAATATCGTTCGACCCACTCGGCCCAAGGTTCTTTTGGACGTACGCGCCGTCACTACTGACTGCCGACTCACTCAGGATCAGGATCGGGTCTTCCAGGGCCTTATACTTACTCAAGGCTTGTGCGCCAAGGTTCAGGTCAGAGACCGTTCCCATGTCGCTGTAGGTTGTTCCGTCATTCGTGAATTGCCACTTGTCGGTCGATTCATTCCACCGGACTTCCACGTCGTTCGAGCTGCCCCGCTCGACCTTCACACTCGCATTGAGGGTCGGAGTCCCACTATGGAGTCGATTTAATTTGAACTCGGTTGCGCTCGTTCCCACGTCCGTGTTCTGCGGATGTGTGGCACGAGACGATGAACGTTTATCGGTAATCGTCGTCATCGCACCGCCAGAGGTGACCACGGTAAAGAGGGGGATACGGAGTGTCGTAAAGGCGGTCGTGTTCTTCGACACGGTCCCCGTTGTCGGATCGACTTCAATATAGTTGGTCGTGGCGTCCGTCAAGGCAATGGTGCCGTCAGCGGTGACTGAGACGGTGTTGTCGTTGTGAACAATACCACCATAATATCCGAAGGTCAGTCCTGAGTGTGCCGCGCTTCGTTCTGCGTATTGCTGTGTCTGCGTAGCCAGCGAGTCCAACCGTTGATCGATGCTGTCGAAACCAGAGATCGTATCCGCATAGTCTTTCCCGCTGAAGAGGTAGGATCTTCCTGAGTAGAGCGCAACCGCACTGACAACCTTCGTGCTATTGTTCCAGGCGAACTGCCATACGGTATCTGCGGTTGGGGATGCCGAGACAGTCGGGACGCCTCCTGTTGGGACGTTGACATAGTGTGTCGCGGTCGTGGTGAACGGCACCATACTGATAAGCGTTGAGACGCCCATACGCCTAAGTTCGCCACCAGTCCAGTAGGCCCCTGAGAGGACCGTGAGATTGTAAAGTGTTGCCGCTAGGGTTGCTTCAACTGGCTTATAACTCGTTTTCCCGATGACCCCAGCGCGGTCGTAGATTTCGAGCATCCCGTATGGGACACCACCATTCGACAGCGTTGCTTCAAGTGCGTTGAATGAACTTTCGAGAATGGTGTAGTTCGCTTCATGATCGACCCCGTAGGTTGTGGAGCCGACGAAAACTTTAACAAGTACGATAGCCATGACACTCCTTTATGGTTTATTCGTAATGATGTACAGCAAGTCACCGCTCGCGGAGAACTTTCCGTACGCGCCGTACGGGATTGAGCCGTACGCAAACCCACCATTGTTTGCCGAGTCACCGAGTTCCGTGTATGTCAAAAGGCGGTACGTTGCGCCGTATGTTGCGGTGGCATTGATCGTCACCCCTACGTCGGTAAACACGACCGCTGTGACGCGCACTTGCCCCGCTTCAAATCCTGTGGTGCTGTACGCCTCATAGAGAAGGCGCTTCCCCTTACGGATACGCACCTTCGATCCGATTGCCGCCCGATGCACTTCATGCGACGCATCCACAATCGGAATCGCCCGAACTGAATGGGTTGTGTCGGGCCTCGTCTCATCCGGCACCACGTCTACGTCAATCGCCCAATACCAATCGAGAATGCCGTGATCGTATGCACGATAGGCTGACGTGACGATCGTTCCAAGAAGATCACTCGTCGCTCGCTCTGTTCGATGGTCGATCAGCTTTATGAGTGTCGGCCCATACGGTGTCGCCATTACAACACACACCTATAGCAGTTCAGTTCCATGATGTTTGGCCCAGCGCCTCCACGAGCCAGCGACTTCTTCACTGATTCAATATAAAATTTTACACCAGTTGAAGTCTGAATAATATCCCCTGGTTCAAGACGGGCGTCTGTTCGCATGGTGATCGTTCGAGGTTGTTCTTTCATGGCCTCGAAAAACAACGCATTGAGAGCCAGGATCTTCGCTCGCTCGTCGGTGGAGACAAACTGGTTCTTAATCTCCCGCTCGCGCTCTTCCCAAAACTCTAGTCCAGATTTGACCGCAATATGCTGCTGCTCAAGGTACACCATCTCATAGGGAATACCCCATACCTCGTACTGACCAGTGCCGAGGGACATCATGAGAATGAGCATCGTCAACAGTGCGACCGCTTCAATTATCCGGCCTACGGAGATTGTGAACCCACCACTTGCAACGAACCCTAACGTAACGACGAGGTCTGGAAGAATCGCAGCGGCAAGATAGATAGCCATCAATGATGTAGCAAGAACCGGTACCCATGACGAGATTTCAATTGTGACGCGCCCATGAAACTCGTCGATCTCCTGGTACGACTCATCACCAACAGGGATCAGTCCGCCATTGACACTCTGCTTCACAAGCATCGTGGTGTTACGCCCACGAGTGCGCCGGTCGTCACTCCAATACACATCAAGGTCTTGCTGTGGGATGAAGAACCCTGTCGTCACTATTGCGGTGCCAAGGACCTGATGTCCACCTTCAACAGGACTGAGTTGATTCGAGAGGTACGTCAAAATGATTTTATTGATCGTCTCTGTGTTACCCGCCTTCGCGCTGTACCTCTGAATCAGGTCGTCATTGGGTAGGGTGTACGTGACGCGGTTCTGTGTCGTCAAGATAGAGGAGAGCTTTCCCGCACCGTTAAACCACGGTCGAGCGTTCACGCCGAAGAGCAATCCTTCAAGGGCTTCCCATGTGGGAAGCATCACAATCTGATTGCTGTTTTTATCGAACGTCAACGACCAGTACCGACTCACGTTGTTCTCTGTATCAGAGAGTCCCATGATGTCGTGAACAATGTTGTAGAACATGTCTCCCCAATCAGCACCGACTGTATAGTCACGTGAGGTGATGGGCCGTCGTCGCCATGCCTGGTTGTTGCTCCGATCAAACGCGCTGAAATCAATTTGAATCGCCTGCGACCGTTGATACGTCCATCCGTAGGTTCCCTCAACCGTCCCACTGAACGTCCAGATCCAAGACTCCTCGGAGAGTCCTTCAAAGCCTTCCTTGAGGCGGATGATCCGGCCTTGCCGAATCTTCGTCCGAAGTGCGCCTCCATCAGGATGAAACGAGAGAGCCGAGTCATCCGCCATGACGATATGGAGTTGGCCGAACCCGTAATCAATCATCGTGACGTATGGCGTGAGGTCCGTCGCCGGTACCGCGTTCGTCCCATTGATGATCGATTCCCATGAGTCAGCCGGATCATAGCTGAGGAGTTTATACTTAGGGAAACGGGCAAGCGCGTCCTGTCTCGTCTTGAAGTTCGCATCGGTCGTAATCATTTACGCGACCTCGCTAACGATCCTGAAGCGAAAGATGATCTGACCGGTCACGTAACCGTGCCGCGCTGCAATGTAATCGAACTCGTAGTTTCCTGACCCCCCACTATCACCGAGCGACAGCGACTCAATCAAGATGTTGTACCGCTTCGAGGTACGGTCTGTCGGTTCCCAAATGATGTAGGACCCATCGGTCGGAGGGTTCTCGTAATACGCCTGAAGATCAAGGAAGAAGGCGAGGGTCATGCGCGACTTGTTTTGACTTCCTACCCAACGTTCCTCAACGTACGTGTCTCGTGACACACCCAACCAGCCAACCATCGGGTTGCCGGTCAGTGTAGGGGTCACAAGGAGCTTCGGGCGCTTATCCAATGGCCCGACACTAAAGTTCACGTACACGTCGGGGTTTGAGGCGTACGTCAAGGATGCGAGAGCCGATGAAGGGTAGACCAACCGGCGCAACGCGCCACCCTGCCCCGACAGTGGATCGCCAGGAAGTTGCCCAGGAACTGACGGTGAAAGAGGGAGAATGTCAATGGAAGTCGGTGGATCAGGGGTTGTGTTCCCTACGGTAAACGTGATGTTGTTGGTCAGTGTCGGCATTATACACTCCGAGTTTCTTCATGCGAGACTGTGATGGTGTTGGAGGCCGCTGGTGTTGCCCCTGAGTACTCTATCATAGCAGTCCCACTGTCTTGCGTAAACACCTCATTTTGTGCCACGGAGCCAGATCCTGAGACCGAAACCGTGATGAGGCGGTTGCCTCCTGACTCACCTCTCGTGCCGTGGAGCGTCGTAATAAAATGACTGCGGTCTGCCCCTGGCGCAACCAAGTCGATACTCACCGGAACAGTGATGGCGGACATGACCGGCTGAGGCGCGTAGATCTCGAACGAGTTGTTCTGTCTACCGTCCGACGCATCCGCCTTAAAACGCACGGCAGCGAGTTTCTTACGGCGTGTATCGTACGCAATGAACGCCGCCACGTCTGGCGCAGCCTGCTTCTGCATCTCGGTCACGAGTTCAACTTCATTGTACCGATAGTTGTACTTGACGAGACACTGATACGTTGAGCCGAGTGGGTTGAAGATATTGTCGCCTGCTAAAAACCACGCACGTTCATCATCTTCCCACGCGGTACCGGCAGGATAGAGTTCAGGTAAAGATATTTCGTAGAGCTTCGTGCCGGTCGAGATACTGAAGGACTCAATAAGTCCAGACGCCCCTAACTGCACATACCGATCATTGATCCACGAAATGATTGGCCCCATGAACACATTCTCATTCAGAGCCGGGATCTGAGCTGTGGTCAGAATGGGGTTCGCCAGCTCATACGCTGTGTACAGCCCGACTTGCCAATTGCTCGTCTCCATGACGTTCCCACCCGCGAAGCCGGTCTGGTAGCTGTAGATCTTTCCACGTGGGCCGTTACACATTGGGCCTTGGTTGAGTAATTGGAGAGCCGCGCCAAGTCCCCCATACCCACGAAACACGTTATTCGTGTTGCCGGTGGAGGCATCGATAAAGTACACGTTGTACCGCCATCCAGGGTACTCGTAGTTGTCGAATATCCCGATGTAGATGAATTGGTCGCTCCCCTCATGATAATAAAAACGTAGCGGCTCACCGTCGCCGGTCACCGCCGATTCTTTATAGTTGATGACGCCCGTACAGCCGTAGTACCCAATGTTGGTGTCGGTGCCGCATTCACGGTACGTAAGAAAATCAGTCTTTTGAAGAACCAGTTCGAGTGCCACGTTAATACCCCGTTGAGACCGTGATGGTTTGACTGCCGCCTGTATAGTCATCAAGTCCAGGCCCATAGTAGCGATTCGTCGCAACGCCTGCATCATCCGTCAGTGTGTACGTATCACGTAAAAAGCCTTGCCCGTTTGAGAGCGACCACTCGACCGGCCAATTGGGAACCGCTTCACCATTACTTCCTGTGAGTGTGACCGACAGCGCATCACTCATGTATCGTGCGCGATTGATCCCCATCGTGATCGAGCTGAACGTTGCGGGTGCAGGCGTCAAAGCGTACACCGCGACCTTGGTATCGGAGATCCGAATCGTCCAAAACAGGTTGCGAACATGGTCGTAGACCGCTTTGTAAGCCGGACTAAACGACCACTCCGCTCCGAATGTATCCGTCACAAGGTTCCACGTTCGCATCAGACCCAGCGATTTATCAGTCACGTACATCCAACGTTTGTCCTCTGTGAACCAAATACCATCAATATCGAACGAGGTGTTGAGGCCGGTGATAGCAAAGCTGTATGTCTTAATCAGTGCGCCGGTACTTGGGTGAGACACCTTCACGAGTTTATACGTCGCACTATGGATATCCCTCCAATATACCGACCCAAAACGCAGCACCGAGTGGATGGGTGAGTTAATCGTCCACGTGGAGAGCTGCCCAGTATCGTAGCGGCCAAGTTGCGGGGTCAACCGATATTTGTTGTACGGTGGTGATACACTCGTTTCGTGTAGGGACAACGATGCATCTCTGTCGTAGAACATATACGTAGTGTTCCCTCTCCCAAGCCGTACCCCCGACCCGTCATAGTACACAAGGTACGTATCGAATGCATCGGACATAAAGAAGCCGTCCCGCGATGGTAGTGACACGATCGATGTTGCCGTATCTTGGATCTTGGCCGTCGTCCAATCGGTCGTCGTCGGAGGGGTTGTATTCGACACATGTACAGGTAAAAGTGCCATGATTACAGCGGAAGCCTCCATATACCGTACGGTCTAGTCGAGTACGTACCGGCCCACGTATTCACCAGCCACAGCGTTGTCGTCACACCATCATAAATCACACCCTCTGTGATGGCCGCATTCAACTCTAAGAGATCGTTTCCGGTGATGCCCCACACGGTATCGTACGCATACTCTTCAACAATCGTCATGGTGGAGATCTGAAACTTGATAATCTTCGCGTTGTCGTATCGTTTGAGGTACACGTAGTCGGGGCTCGTGCGAAGATGACCACCAAACCCGCCGCTCGCATTCGTCACTGGCGATGTAAAGAATGCGCCAAGACTGTTCCCAGCAATCGAGTAGGCCACGAGCGCACTCGCATCCCCAAATCCAGACCCACCGTGACACCAAAGAAGAATCGCGTCGCTGCCATCGTAACCAATGGCGCTGATACTATTGTACGAACCAAGTGAACCTGTTAAGTCGTACGTGGTGACCGTCCCATCGGAGATCGTGAATCGCTTCAACTTTTTACCGGCACAGAACCAGAGGTACGTTCCCGCTGCATTCATAATACATCTATGTTCTCCACCAGTGAGCGCGTCTGTGGTGTTGACAGTCCATGTAATCGACGCAAGGGAGAGCGGGAGTTTACTGAGTTCTCGTGTCGCACCAAGCTGTGTATAGACGTACACGTTCCCGCCGCGTACCCACAAACCCAAGATACCCGTTCCCGCTGATCCGATCCCAGCACTTGTGGCGACCGTCGAAAGATCAGTACCTGAGAGGGCATGGATACGGTCAGGGTTCGTCGTACTATCTGATACGTAGAGTCGGCCATTATCGGGGGCCACGTCTCTGTGCGTATACGTACCCCATCCGGTGTCGCCAGTCGGGTGAGACTCATCGAGAATGAAGGCCCCAGTCGTGAGGTTGATCGACCAGTACTTCGAGGTGTAGTCAGGACTGGGGTACGCGGGTCCACACCAGAGCTTCTGTTGTGTGGGGTCGAACTGCAAGGTATTGTAGTCGTCCCCTAGGTCGAGGTACATCGCTACCTCGTCGCTCACAAACTCTTCGTAGACATAGAGACGGTCGTACTTCCCCGCACCTGGATGAACGGTGGGCGCGTTATAGTGAGCTGTCACAAGCCCATCCACGTCAGCGACTTTCGCGGCGTTGACGATACTCCCGTACGGCGCAATCTCCGATGTACCATTCCAACCCACGAGCTTCCACCATACCGCCACACTCGCCGTGCCTTTGTATGTGATGGTGCCGCCGCCCTTGAGGAAACGGATGTGACTAGGAACCGCGAACTGCCCCATAATTATCCTTGTGTTTGTAGAGTCGAGCCGAACGCGTTACTCAACGATTGCTCGAAGTCGTTCGTATCAGTACTGCTAATCCCTTCCACACCAACAGCGATCCGCATCAACAGTCCGTTCGTCGTCACGAAGGCATCTTGCAGACTCTCTCCGATCAGCCCAATCGGGATCTGCGTCTCTCCACCAATGAGGCCGCGAACCTGCTCGGTGCTTTGGATGCCGACTGTCGGATTACCTGCCGTCGCTTCTCCCCCTTTGTCGCCCAGCAATTGACCAAGGACGAAGGAGGCAATTAGGCCAATCCCCGCTGAAAACGCTGGCCCTAACTTTCCGCCGAGATCCTCAGGGAGGTCCCCTGCTAAATCCTCCATCATGTCTTGAAACCCAGTCTCTAACGCGTTCCCGAACGACTGGAACGTGTCCTTGAGTGAGCTTTGGACGAACTGATCTGCAAGACCCTTAAATACGGCTTTGAAGTCCGTCTTCTTTCCCTCGAAACTATCGGTCAATGCCTTAACCACCGACTCTCCAGCCTTAATTCCAAACTCTCTCACCGCAAGGAGCTGTGTCTGAAGCTCCGCTTGAAGTGACATCCGTGCAAGCGTCTCTTCATTGATTGCTTGGGTATTTATGAGCGTCTGTTCCGTGCTTCTCAACAACGCAACCTGAGAGGTGTCGGCTGAAAGACCGACATCTTCAAGTTCCTTCTTTATCGCCGCGAGCTTTCCTTCCAGTTTAGATTCCTCATCCGTGAATTGTATTCTGATTTCCTCGACTACCTGACGCCTCTTTTCAAGATCTGTTTGCGGTCCGCGTTCACGCGCAGATTTGAGCCGGTCAACCGCCAAACGGTTGAGGTCAATGTTCTGTTTGATAGCCTTGGTCGTCTCGGCGTTAATAGCCTGTTGAATCCGTAGTTCTTCTTGCTGTAGCTGCGCACGTCGCTGTGCAGTTTGCTCGTTAAACTGCTCCTCGGTTCGCAGTTGTTTTGCAGCGGCGATCTGCTCAAAGATTAAGGCTCGTTTATTCCCAAAATTCTGTGCCTCGGTAGACCGCTCAATACTATTCCTAAAATTGATCTCCTCTAGTTGGAGTGCTTCTTTTGCTGCGTCTTTGTCCGCTTTCCGCGCGGTTTTACTCTTCAGGATTTCTTGGGTCAGCATGCGCTGCTTCTCAAGCAGAATTTGCGCAGTCTGTGCTTCCCTCTCGAATTGCTCAGCGGTCTGCGAGCGAATCGCTGCCGCGTCCTGTCTCAGCGGTGTCACATCAGCTTTGATAATCTTATCAGCCGCAGCGCGAGCGGCTTTCTGTACCTCTACGTACGCGGTGCGGACGACCTGTAATTGCTCCTTTAACTTTGAAAAAATGCCGCTCTGGATCGAACGCTCAATATCGGTCAACGATTTCCGTAGATCGTCGGTATTGATCGGCTTTCCAGTATTGGCAACGATCGGAGTTAGGTTTTGACGAATGAAGTTAGCCAGCACGAGTGTCGAGGAGTGCACACCCTGCACCGAATCTCGTGTAGCGATAAAACCCTGCTCCACCAATGCCAGTGTCCTGCGGAGTCCTTGTAGTTTCGTGTCAGCGCCGGTAATGATCTCTGCCACGTCAGACGTGCGTTCCGCTCGTCCGAGTCTAGACTCTGCTTCAGCGAGGGCATTTTGCGCTCGCTCCAACTCTTGAAGTTGTTCCGTCGTAGGGATGAAGGGACTCTTCGTGACGGCTGGCGTTGCAGTAGGCGGTGCGAATGTCGCAGCGGCAGCTTTCTTACTCGCCTCTGAAACTTTTGTCAGGCCACTAACTTGTGTGTCGTAATACTTGAGAAAGTCCTCAGTAAGTGGTGCAAGTTTTTTCTCGATACGCTCAAGCGTCGTCTCAGTCTGTGCAATCAGTGAGTTGGCCTCAGCACCACTCGCGCCCCCTTTGATTGCCCCTCTAACTTCAGTAACGACCTTCGCTAATGTGAGTGGGACCGCGAAGAACGTCTTCACGATGTCCGGCGTCAGGGCTTTGGTAAGCTCCGCTGCGAGGAGCTTTACACCATCAATCAACTCATAAATGAGGCTAATAACGACGTTGGTCGTGACCGCCATGACGTGAATGACTGTATTGATTGCCGCAACGGTCTTAATGAACGTGTCGGTGGTTTGTTTGCCGCTACTATCGATCTGGAAGAGGCCGCGCACAACAAGTTCTACGTCTTTTGCGGCTGAGGCAATCGCCTGCCCGAATATGGCGAATCCTGACGCAATCCCAACTCGGTTATCCTGTAGAAACTTCGTAATACGATTAACGGTCGACACAATCTGCGCGTAGAGCTGGTCCAGACCGATACGGCCAATCTGACGTATAATAGTCTCAAAGCCGTTCCGAGCCGCGATAAACGTCTTCTGAATCTCGCCCGTCGCCTCTTGCGCACCGCGAAGAATATCTTCTAAAGGGCGTAATGAGCCAGTCGCACGGATCTCCGCCGCGACCTGCTTCACATCTTTACCGAACGCTTTAATCAACTGAGCCAATTGAGAAGTGGGTCGGAGGTTCGCATTCACCAACGCACGAATTTCTTCTTGCACCTGGATCGTTGATTGCTGTCCTTGGGTCAGCAACAGGATCAAGTCTGTCAACTGAGCGAGCTGTTCAAGCTCGGTTCGGCGTAGAATAATCCCGCGTTGTGCGAACGCATTGTACGCAAGCTGCAAGTCTTGAGCAGACGCAAAATACCTTGCCGAGAGTTTCTCAAGTTCGATAAACGTCTGTTGGGTAGCTTTCAGGTTCTGGTGAAAGACCTGGTTCCATGTTTTCCCAGCATTGGCTGACATGTCAGCCAAGTTGGTCATGGCAGCGGCAGTTCCAATTGTCGCCTGCTTAAATTGGTCGATGTTATCGACACCGGCCTTGAGCGCGTCTGGCACCACCGACGCGACTTTAAGGATCGCCTGAGCAAGAAGTTGGTAGCCAGCGACTAGCAGGCCGATTTTATTGGCTGAGAGACGTGCGCTGTCAGCCTCCTCACGCGAACGTATGCGAGCAGCGTCAGCCGCCGCTTTGTGCGCTCTCTTCTGTTCATCAGCCTGACTCTTCGCAAGCTCCTTAATCTTCCGTGTTTTTTCTTCCTCGATCCGAATCTGCTCGTCAGCGAGCTTCTTGACCTGGGCTTTAAAGTCTGCGCGAATCGTGGTCTCTTCTTGACGTTGGCCTTCTCGAATAGATTTTTGACGTGCGGCGAGGAGTCTATCTGCGTCAAGCTGCGCTTGCCGTGCTCTATCGTTAATCGCCTTAATTTGTTGCGCAAAGTTTTCACGGATGGCTTTCTCATCCGCTAACTGCTTCGCTCGACCTGATTTCTCATCAACCGCTATGCGATCGTTGATCGCCGCAACCTGTGTTGCAAAGTCAGCGCGAATTGACGCTTCTTCTTGCTTTTGAACGATCTTCTCAGCACGAGCTAAATCTCGTGCCGCTTTACTCGCAGCTTTTTTGGCTCGAACGGCGTCTTCCTCGGCGGCAACAACCTGCTTGATCGCCGCAACCCGATCGTTTCCAGCCTGCTGCGCAACCCTCGCGGCATCTTTATCTGCATCGGCAAGAGCACCGAAGGCTTTTGAAACGGCACGGATTTCGGACGAAAGTGTTTTAATGACTGCCGAAATCTGGTCGACAGATTTCTGAAAGTCCTGCGCGGCAACTTTAAGGTCTATCTTTACGTCCGACACGTGGCCCTCGTCTTACAGATTGTGTACTACCTCCAAACGCCTCAAACAAGGAACTCGCATCTCGATTCCGCCCGTCGTCGGCATGTGTACGTGTGATTTTCTGCACTGCACGCTCTAACGATTGCGTAAATTTTCGTAGAGCTTTAGGCTGACCCTTACCAAAACCAGACTCAAGTGCGTGCACAGCCCCGACCGCAATCAAGTTCGCTTGCATGATATTATCATGTATGCGATTTACGTGCGCTGCTTTTATCATCGTATTCACGGTCGAAATCGGGTAGTCTTCAAGTAGATGGCGCAGCGTATGACCTCTACTTGTTAACAATTCCAGCCCTAACTCAAAATCTAAGCCGTGGTCGCTGGGCTGTGACTTTCTACCAGGCTTAGGAAAAAATTTGATAAGTGCGACAAGTTCGTCTTCAAAATCAATAAGACAAGGACAACACCATCTGAAAACTTGATCTCTTCAAGTTGTACAGGTGTCAGTCCTAAAGAGACCCTCAAAATATCCTCTGACCGCGAAAGGATCGGGCTAAGAAAGGTGAGGGCGGACTTTGAGAGGCCAAGCGCCCCGTCTTGTGCCGTCGCTTCTAGCAAGTCTGATAACTCGACAAACTTAATTTGCTTCTTCTCGTACTCTTCGGCAATCGCGCCAAGTGTGTTTGTGAGCTTCGCAAACTGTGTAATGTTCCACTCACGAATTTTATAGTTGTTGTACTCGACGCTATTGACAAGCGCCATTAAGCCGCCTTCCATGATGGGGACTCCTTTAGTTGGTATGTAGATAAGTGTGGCATGGTGAGGAGCACGGCAGAGCGCATATTGCTATGCACTCTGCCGCTTGAGAAACCTTACGTTAATAACTACGCGCTAACGTCGTACACCACGATCCGTCCGTACGGGTACGCCGGTGTATTGTCCGTGTCGTCAAGAACCGTGAGCTGCAAGGGGATCTGCATGAACTCTTGATCGTTCAAGCTCAGGTCTCCGTTGCTGGAAATCTGACACTTCGGGATCTCAATATCGAAGCTCAGACCACGCCCACTTTGCGGATGCACTTCTAACCGAGCCGCCCCTTCAGCCGCACCAGCTTTCACCAGGTTGCTGACAACCGACGCGAAGGTTGGGTACGTGAAGGACACCTTGATCTCTTCGCCGTCAACCAACGATGCAGCAGCGACTGCACGGATTGCTGCGTTGGCGGAACTGGTACCTAGGTCAACCACGTAGTCGGTATTCTCAACCAACGCCTGCCGACCAATGTTATCGATCGTGGCGGGTGTGGCCGGAGAAGCCGCTGTTTGCTGTGCGCGAATCCAGTACGCGCTGATTCCGTTCACAGTCGTCAATGCCCATGAACCAGGCACCGTGAAGGTGAAGGTGGCGTCAGCAGAGAAGTCGGCGGTGCCAGCTGTGGACAACGTGGTCCAAGCCGAACCGTTCCAGTATTCCCACGTCACGGATGTATAGCCAGAGTGGGCGACATTGACTTCGATCCGCACTTCTTGGAACTTGGTTTTCTTACCACAGTACAGCTTGTCGTTGTTATCCGCCATTGCAGTGAACGGAGTACCGGCAGCGGTATCCGCTTCGACGCTGTGATTGGCGTAGGCCGACACACCGTCATACAGGTACACGTAATCAAGGAACTGACGAGCACTGTACGAAGTGATCGCACCAGGCTTGCCGAGTGAGGTCATCCCATACGAAGCTGCCAAAGACACTTTCTGATCGACAATGGCAGCGGTCCCATCGCCCTGTGTCGCAGCGGCATCACCCTTGAAGAACAGAATGAAGTTGCTGATGACCGGCTCATCCAACGAGAAGTCGATCGTGATCGACTCGCTCAGAGCAATGACTTTGTCCTTGACACGAGTGCCAGGACGATTGGTGAAGTGCTCAAGATTCTCGGTCTCGCGCCCGATCGATACATCGACCATGTTGCCAAGATCTTTCTCAACCCCGCCAGTCGGCGTGAAGAAGAGCTTAATCCCACCAGGTACGGTGTAGTTGTTTGTGTCATGAATTTGCGGCATAGCGACATCCTCCTATTGTTAGCTAAATGCGTTCCCTCTATCGTGCCGATACTCCACGTCAAACGTGGCGGTCAGCACACCTACTGAATCAGTCGTAATTAACCTATCGTACTGAATTTCCCTGATGTTTACAAGCCCATTCTTTGAGAGCCCAACACTCGTATGGAACACTCGATGAAGCTGCGCGGCAAGGGTATCGAAGAGGGCGAACGTATCCACAAACCCCGTCTCTCGTGAATCGCGGATCGTCGTCGAGACGAAAATTTGGGCCATAAAGTGCATCGTACCAACTGCCACCCGGTTCGAGTACTGACGATCTTCTGCTTGTATCTCAAGAAGATACAACGCTGGTAGCTCAACCCCAACGATATCGGTTGGCGGGTTCGCAAATAAACGTACTGTGTGGATCTCAGGGATCTCTGTTGCGATCACGCCTGCTAAGTTCGTAATGATTTCGGTTCGTATCGGTAGTGCCATCGTGCCCTCATTTAGAGATTTGCAATCTCGTTATTAAGTTCCTCAGTTACTAGTTGCCTTGCATATGGTACAATATCACGCTTTATGTTGATGCGTGTGGGCACTGTAACAGACGACCGCAGGCTGAAAATCGGAAGGAGCCCATTCCCAGCCACTGCATAAAGAACCCCTCCACGTGCGGTTGTGTGGGCGTATGCGCGAGCGGGTTGGGGAGGGCGTTTATTCGCGCCGACTAAAATAGGGACGGTTAAAAACCGCCCAGTAATCGGTCGAATAACCGTTTGCCGCTTATTCGTGGCTGTAAAATGTGTCGAGGCGTACGGCACGTCAATATGAAGAGACGAGGTCACACCGTCCGCACTCGCTTGTGCA
>Ga0224495_10001677_pt1 | contig 15367 bp, 11 predicted proteins | sample SF_Jul11_sed_USG_FD_168128 | JGI IMG/M metagenome (GOLD analysis project Ga0224495, IMG submission 168128) | Sediment microbial communities from San Francisco Bay, California, United States - SF_Jul11_sed_USGS_4_1 | ecosystem: Environmental > Aquatic > Marine > Sediment | place: USA: California... | reverse complement strand
CCAGCTTCAACGTGAGAGTGTCAACTTTACCAGGCAAAGGCAACAACTTCACTTTGACCCGGGTATTAGTGATTTGGAGGGAATCTATATGGAGTTTTTTGCCGCCCGGCTCAGACGGCTTGTCTTCCTTGGCCGGAAGCGCCTTTATTATATCCTGAATATTATTACTCGTGATGCCTCTCTGCTCCAAAACGACATTCATGCCATCCAACTTTATTTCCTTTATATTAACAATATCGGTCAGCAAGGAACCCGTTTCAACCGCGATTTTTGCATTACCCAATTCGAGAAGCCGCTCATTTTTGTAGCCCGGTGGATTATCAATCACAAGATTTTTAAAGCCAATCTTACCGCCCAGAATGGAGAGGTTCACACTGTCGACGGCCACCGCAACCTGCAAAGTTTTGGTCCCCGCCGATTCAATAGCCATTTTCACGGCACTATCTGCGAATAAATTAACTGCTATCACGACAACAATAAGCAGAACCACAATTATCGACAAAACAATATACAGGATTTTAAGCGACTTTTTCATTTGACCGCCCTTTCCAAAATTATATTCGGATTTTCAGCTATTACACATCATCAGCATTCAATAACACAGACACGACTAAAAATTGTAACCCAGACCAAGTAGATACTTGGTATCTGTGGAACCTTTCCCTTCGGCGGGCGTCGTGTCATAATTTAGAATGACCTTGAAATTCACAAACATTGTTTCTGTAAAGTTAGCACGAAGCTCTCCCGTTGATGTGAGATAATAATCAGAGAACTTGTCCAGGCTGGGATAATAAGTCAGGTCATGAATGAATTTAAGATTCCTGGCCAGCTTCTTATCGAAATTGTAACCAAGCTGAGCAGACAACTCGGTTGTGCTGTCCGCCTCATTCTTATACTTCTCGTACAGAGAGGCCAAACCGCCTTCGGTGGAGAAATTCATATTCTCCGATTCAACCCACTGATACCCGGCACCACCGCCGACTATTACTCTTCGGTCAAGCTCGGCAATCTTGTCGGTTTCATATCGGCCGTCAAGATACCCGAAAAATTTCTTCGAGAAAAAGTAATCATATTTAGCCTTTGTGCGCCACCAATCCTCTGTCTTATTCTTTTCGCCGGTGTCCGGGTCATCCTGCTCACCCCTGGCATAATCCGCGCTCAACTTTGTCCTGTCTTTTTCAGTCCTCTTGGTTAGATTAGCGCTGGCACTGATGGCCTCGGTCTTAGTATTACCGTGTGTAGAAGTTACAGCCGCGGAGACATTACCTGTCCACTTTGGCGCCGGTTTAGGCGGTGGATTTATCGAAGAGACAGCAGCAACATCAAAGTCCTGTGCCTTTACTGTCTCAGTACCTTCGACGGCAAACTTGCCGGCGGTTGAGCTTACAATTTTTTGGACAAGAACATTACCGTCTTTAAGATGAACAGTAATTGCCTCATCAGTGCTGAACGTCTGAATTTTGGATAGCTCTATAGTTACCTTGCCGGCCAAATCCGATGTGAAAACCAATTTACCATCCATTGCATGGTCAATCTTGCCCGTAAGGCGGTCTCCATTTGTTAATGTAATTTCATCCGCATGTATCGCCTGAGCAAAGAAACCAATAAAAAACAGCGAAATTAAAAAGTGTCCACGCATCTTGTTCTCCTTTCGATTTTATGTTTACATAATCACACAAAACAGTTTGTTATTATCATATCAGACTTGAGCTTTTCCTCAAAAACAAATCAAGCAAGTAAACCGATGCACACATATCTTTCCAATTAATTCAGCGTAAGTCCTTCTTTACTTTCGTTTTTAATATGTACATCGCGCTGGGGGAAAGGAATCGTTATGCCGTTATCTTCGAGACTGAGCTTTACTTTTGCAGTTGTGTCAAAGTAAACATTCCAATAGTCGGCTGCATTGACCCAGGGACGTACAACGAAGTTTACACTGCTGTCAGCGAGCTCGACAACAGCGACTGTAGGAGGAGGGTCATCGAGGACCCTTTCGTCTTCGGCCAAGACCTGCTCGATTACCCGTTTGGCCTTTTTAATATCATCTTCGTATGAGACCCCTATGACCAAGTCAACTCGTCTTGTGCCGTTGGCCGTGTAGTTCATTATATTATCACCCGTAAGCTTGGCGTTTGGAATAATAACACGAATATTGTCCGGAGTGTTGACGAAAGTATTGAAGATACCAATCTCCTTGACAGTACCTTTTGTACCCGCGGCCTCGATGAAATCGCCGACTTTGAAGGGTCGAAACATAATCATGAGGAAGCCAGAGGCGAAATTTGCCAGGGAACCCTGTAGGGCCAGGCCGACAGCCAAGGCTGCGCCGCCGAAAACGACGGCAAACTGTGTGGTCTCCACGCCGGCGGCGGCGAGGGCGGCAATCACAACAAAGACCAATACTGCGATGTGAGTGAGGTGCTTGATGAATCTTGCAATTGTTTCTTCGATTTTGGCTTTGAGCAAGGCCCCTTCGACCACTCTGGCAATGAAGCCGGCCAACCATCGTCCTACCAAGAGGATTACAATAGCTCCCAGGAGCTTCAGACCGTATTTGCTCAGGTATTCAGAGATTGCTTTTAAGACATTTTCCATATTAAGCTCCTTCCAAAAAATATTTGCCTGTTTTCATATTTAACAACAGCGCCAAGAATATATCCTAAAGGGTCTTTTTAGCAAGACAAAATGATTGAAAAAATCCATAAAAATCCTAAATCCTTCTGAATTCCAGCTCCTTGTTCATTTAGAAAAACCTGAAAATCTCGACTTTACTTTCCGATTTGTGGATATCAATTCCATCCGAAAGACGAGCAACGCGTCAGAAAAGATTGGGTGAAGGAGAGGTGTCCAAGAATTAAATATCTCTTAATAATAAATTTGCCGGTGATTTCTCTATAGTGTCCTGAAAGGTTTGCAGGCTTGCTGAAATCCTGTCATATTCGCCCGATTTTATAACAGGTGTAGTTGAATTCCCACGCTGTTCGAGTGCTTCGACTACATATTTTATAGTCAGCGATTCGACATCACGTGCAGGCTGATATGACGCCCCTTTGTCCTGTTCCTGTTTGATTTCGGAGATAACCGCCGACTCCACCAATTCATAAACTATTTCACGAACCAGGCGAACCGGCATATCCAGTGCGTGAGAGATTTTTGTCTCATCCAGAGGCTTTTGGCCTTTGCAGAAATTCTTCACCAACAGATGAGTAACCAACAGCGAAAGCAATCTTTTATGTGAATGGCTGATAGACAAGCAGTCCGGCTCGAATTCATAGGTTTCGACGTTTTGGTGAGCAAAGGACACTTCTGCTCCAAAAAGAACAATCAGCCAGCTTATCTGAAGCCACAATAAGAAAAGAGGCAGCGCCGCGAAGCTGCCGTATATCGCCCCATACTTTGTTGCTCCGATTTGAAAATTAATATAGGCCCATTGGACGATCTGAAAAATCGTCCCGGCAACTATCCCCGCCAGCAGGCCGGACTTTAAACTTACCTTGGTATTTGGCATGAAGATGAAAATGAACGTAAATGCAATCCAGATTGTACAGTACGGCAAAAGCTTCAGTAATGCAAAGACAAGCGGGCCGATCGACTGGATAAAGGAGATTTTTTCGATTATCAGCCGTACCTGGCTGCTTATTGCCACCGTCATACTGCCGGCCACAACCAGAAGGATGGGGCATATAAGCATAACAGATAGATAATCACCGAACTTGCGCCCGATGCTCCTGGGCTTTTTAATGCCCCAGATTTCGTTAAAGGAATTTTCGATATTACTGAGGACCTTTATGATTGCCCAAAACAGGAAAATGATACCCACGCCGGCTATAAGGCCGCCTTTGGTATTCTCGAGCAGGGAATTGGCAAAGCCGATAATTTGTTTAAAGACTTCTTCCTGGCCTTTCATTTTTTCCATCAACTGGGCCTCAACCCGTTTCTCTATCCCGAAGCCCTTGGCTATTCCAAACATCATTGCAAATACGGGAACGATGGAGAGCAATGTATAAAAGGTCAACGCCGACGCCCTGAACTTACATTTGTCTTCATCGAATCCGCGAACAGCCAGCGCAACAGTCCTGAGCTGTCTGATCAAAAACGACTTTGGTCGGGAATAATTTTTCAGGCTCATTCGCCATATATCTGTTTTTAGAAAATTTATAATTTTTGTTACCATGTCCATGCCCATTTTTATCCAAGCAAACGGATCATTATAGTTTATATCACCAACGCAGGAAAGTAAAACAGTTTGTAAAACAACTCAGATATGGTTCATGTATATGGAATCCTGGTTTTTATTCGAGCATGGCATTCTTTCTCAACGTCGTCGTGCCCATGCTGCATCCGGCCGACCTATCGTACCAAAAAGTGTATATGGTCCATAAGTATTTTTATCAGAGACAATTCGTCTTATAGCTCAAACTCCCTGCCTCTAACAAGCTGCTGTACTATTGTTCCCAAGGCATCAAGCCTTTGTTTCAATGATTCGTTTTCGGCCTTAGACCTCAAGGAGGACAAATGTGATGGTGATCGCGTTAAAAAACGCGTGGATAAAGATAGGTCGAAACAAAGAGCCGCTCTTCTCATATGCATAGCCCAGGCATACACCTAACAGAAATAGTGCCGGCCAATGTGGTACGTTTCCATGCACGATTGAGAATAATCCAGAGCTTATGAAGACAGGCAGCCAAATCCGGCTTCGAGTTTCGAGTTTCGAATCCCGACTTTCGAAAAATGAGCGTATAACTGTTTGAAAAAGGCCCCGAAATATCATCTCTTCAAGCACGGGTGCTATTACCACAGCGACAACAAAAACCAATATTCGAAGCTGCCAGCGCGGATAGGCCGTTATCAATTCCAACTGCTCATGCTGGGATATTTGGTATTCCGGGCCAAAGATGAGTTTGCCAATTAGCATCGTTAGGGTAATAGCCGCCATAATAAGCGGCCAAACAGAGAGAAGATTTAAAAAAGCGGCGAAAAAATCCTTGTGGATTGACCTTATATTCAAACCGAATCCCTTCAACCTCCGCGCGAAACCGGCCCTTGCCAGAAAAATTATTACGGCCATCACTACTATCGCGCCCGCGCAGTAGATAAGATTGTTCAGGAAAGCTCTTTGCCAATCCTGCAGATCCGTCGCCAGTACTTCTATAATTAGCATTACGAGGGGAACAGGCCCAAATAAAATGAATGGTGGGATAAGGCAGAGATAAGGACGCATATTATTTCGGCGAGGCCTCGAATCGGTTAAAGCCTTTCGGCCCAGAGAGGTCTTCAACAGCCAGTGTCCGAATAAAAAGATCCCGGGCAGACAAACAAGGCCCATGACAATCTCAGAAGTATTCATTGATTTATACCTGACAATCTTGAAAATGAAGCTATCTTATAATATATTAGTTACATCTGGTGTTCTGTAGTGCGAAGTATCGCAAAACAGAGGTCTCTTTTCAAGGAAAATAGATTATGGATATATTTCATATCGAAGGACCGGTACGTCTTTCCGGCAGCGTCAAGATAAACGGCTCAAAGAACGCATCCCTACCGATAATGGCCGCCTCTATTTTAGCGAAGGGTAAATCAGTTCTTTCATCGGTACCGCACCTTTCTGATATTTCCGTGTGCGGGCAATTGCTTGGCCAGTTAGGTTGCACGGTTGATAGAAGCCCAAACGACAATCTGTGCATAGATGCAACGGTGATTGACAATCCGGTTGGTGAATATGAAATTGTCCGCAGGATGCGGGCCAGCATTTGCATACTCGGCCCCCTGCTCGCCCGCTGCGGCAGAGCAGAGGTGTCAATGCCCGGCGGCTGCGCAATCGGCGACAGACCAATTGATATTCACGTAAGGGGCCTGCGAGAGCTTGGCGCAAAAATACATCTCAAGAACGGCTATATCATTGCCGAGGCACCGAAGGGTTTAAAAGGCAAAGCAATTTTTTTGGGGGGAGCGTTCGGCTCGACCGTGCTCGGCACTGCAAATGTGCTAATGGCCGCGACACTGGCAAAAGGTAAAACCGTCATCGAATCGGCCGCCTGTGAGCCGGAAATAACCGACCTGGCAAATTGCCTGAACAAGATGGGTGCAAAGATAACGGGTATCGGCTCACCCCGGTTGTCTGTTGAAGGAGTGCGAGAGCTTCAGCCTGTCGAATACAAGGTTATTCCGGACCGAATCGAGGCGGGTACCTTTATGGTCGCCGCCGCTATAACTTCAGGCGAGCTGCATTTGCATAACTGCCGGCTCGATGATATGATGGCCGTAGTCGATAAGTTCAGAAATGTCGGCGTCACAATCGATGCTGCAGGTGATGGCTGCGTTGTTACTCGCAGGAAGCCAATAAAAACCGCCGACATTACGACCCAGCCTTATCCCGGCTTCCCCACAGATTTACAGGCGCAGTTTATGGCCCTTCTGTCACTGGCCAGGGGTAATAGCGTCATCATTGAAAAAATCTTTCCCGACAGATTTATGCACGTTGCCGAACTAAATCGAATGGCTGCAAATCTACGCAAGGAAGGCCCGGCTGTTATCGTAGCCGGCGTCAAAAAGCTTATAGCAGCTCCCGTAATGGCTTCGGACCTGAGGGCCTCAGCGGCACTGGTTCTGGCCGGGATGGCCGCCGAAGGCACTACTATTGTCAACAGGGTATACCACATCGACCGAGGCTATGAAAAAATAGAGGAAAGATTAAATCCAGTCGGCGCAAATATTACTCGCCAAGGTATCTGAACGAACCACTTTGATAAAAAATATTCTCCTATTCAAAATAGAGAACAAGAGAGGAAACAGGTAACTATAAAAATGCTGTCTTATATACACTCTGCCCGGTCAAGATTCCATCTTATCGTTGGATTGTTAACCATTATCTGCCTTTTTTCTGTTTCATACGCCGCGGGCCAGAAGACAAAGCCGCCGTGGGAAGGTCAGTATAAAATCAAGCCGCAAGAGAAAGGCCGACTTACTCCGGCTGATGTTGTTGGCCCCGACGGTCTGGTATATCCGAACTGGACTAAATGCGGCGTCCAGGATGGCATACCCTCCATAAAAATATTCGCAACTATTGAAAAATTCGGAGGTAAAGCAAACGACAATCTCGACGATTCGGCCGCCCTTGACCGGGCCTGCCAGGCAGCCGGCGAGAATGGTGGCGGGGCTGTTTTGCTCGACGAAGGGACATATTACCTGGACCGTCCGGTGACAGTCCGCCACGACAATGTGGTGATTCGTGGCAAGGGCAGGAACAAAACCAAATTGATTTTCCGTTATGCGATACCTGAAAACGGTGTCGGCTTTTTTACACCTGCACCTGGAAGCCGCGTAGGAAAAGACACCCGTATCGAGATACACTGCCAGCCTGCCGGTCTTATGAACATGACAATCACAGCCGACGATGTAGTGATTAAGAGATGGGAGCGCAGCACACACTCCGGCAACACGTTCGCGTGCGCAGCAACCGGCAGAGATATCATCGGTAAACTCTCCGATGGATCCCATACACTCGAGGGCATTGCAGAATACAAAGATGGAACCAGGCTTACAGGCCAGATTGAAGTCATTCTTGACTCATCTTTTAACGACCGCCGCTTAATCCCCAGCACCCTGGCCGCCATCACAATTCAGGGACGCGGCCAAGTCGGTAGTAAAATCAAATTGGCACAAGACGGTAAACGCGGCGACCTGACACTTACGCTCCAGAACACACAAGGCCTGAGTCCTGGCGATTGCATTTATATTGAAGCCCCGGCTACAGCTCGCTGGAAAAAACTCACCAAAAACGCCTGCCAGTGGGGCCTATATCGCTGCTACGAGGTTTCCATTAAAAATGTCAAAGGCAACGTGATTACTCTCGACCAGCCGCTTCGTATCGAGTTTCCGACTATTGACGACGCCTTTGCACAGAAAATCGAACCCGTCCAGCACTGCGGGATTGAAGACCTATACATAGAGCAAAAACAAAATCTGTGGATTAGCACAGTACTTTTCCACAACGCCTGGAACTGCTGGGCTCGGGGCGTTAAGGTAAAGATGTGCGGCCGTTTCCCCGTCTACGGCCAGGCAGCGAAGTGGTGTGAGATTCGCGATTGCATTTTCGACGATGCATGGTTCAAGGGCGGAGGCGGCACCGCATACACAGGCTGGGACAGATGCTGGGACTGCCTGATTGAGGACATCGAAACATTCAAGATGCGCCACGCGCCTCTATACCAGTGGGCGGCAAGCGGAAACGTTATTCGAAAAAGCGTCTTTCACGACAGCGACGGACAATGGCACGCAGGATGGACGAATGAGAACCTTATTGAGCAGTGCGTCATCAAATCCGTTACCGGCCACGGCGGTTATGGTTTCGGAATGTGGGCTTCGCCGCCGGAAGACACCGCACACGGGCCAAACGGTCCACGAAATGTCGTTTACAACTGTGACGTCACCTCAGAAAAGACAGGCCTGTGGATGGGCGGTATGAATGAAAACTGGCTGATTCTTTACAATCGCTTTTCGGTTCAAAAAGGCTACGGCGTGTTCGCTAAAACCGCAAGCTTCGACCATATCATCAAAGACAATGTGTTCATACTCAAAGATAAATCCTCTCCTATGGTTTTTCTGGCCTCTCCGGATTGCATCGGTGTTGAGATAACCGGCAACCTCTTATACGGCGGCAATGGCAAGATCGCTGCCGGCAGTGCCAAACCAGCATTACTTGAGGACAACCAGGTCATGCCGCTTGCTGATGCACCAAGACCAAAGCCCACCATAACATCAATTTACGAATGGCAAATAGCCCAGCAGCGAAAGTAGAAGAACAGTCGAGACACAAACCGTAAATATGTGTGCTATTCGCTCATCAGTTCGATCTTTGCCCAGTAGCCAGCCTCCCATTGCCAACCACTCGGCTGATTCACAAGTTCCAAATTAATCTCTTTACCAGCGTAATCTGAAAGGTCCACATCGGTCTGCATCCAGCCGTTTTCAGCCGTTTCTTTGCCGACTGATGTGCTCAACAATTCTTTGCCATCGGCCTTGACCAGAAGCGTCCAGTCGCCCTCAGGGTGATGGCCTACGACCAGATGAAGCGTTGTCTTTTTGTTCCCAGGGATTTTTACTTTCTTCGAGAGTACACAGCCCGTATTGCGGTCCAATGGGTGTGTCATAAGGACACTCTTTTTGCCTGCCCACTCGGCGAGAAGTCCGGGATTCATATCTTCGCCGCACTTTGCCAACTTCCAGCCCGGCGCAAACTTCGATATGGCCTCAGACAAATCTTTTCCAGCCATAACCGTAATCTTGGCCATCTCTTTTTTTGTGAAGCTGCTGTCGGCGATGGGGCCCGGCTTGCGGAGGTCTTCAAACCTGCTTGGCTTTGGCGACTCGATGGGGATCGCGAAGACTTCCTCACCGTTGGCGTCTTTTTCGATTCGCCCCCCGGCTTTGACCACGGACTGGCGCGCCAGCTTCTCGCAAACGTCAATCAGCGCGGGGAAGGTGTACGCCGTATGGCTGAATACCGCCTTTTCGTTCAATTGCTTATAGTAACGGTCGGGCAGCTTCGAAACACCGAGGGTCGTAAACAGCACACCGCCTGAGCTCGACGGATTGCAGTCGGAGTCAGATCCGCAGCGGCAGGAAATGACCATTGTCTTATCCAGATCGCCATCGCCGTAGAGCAGCCCCATAAGCACGAATGCGCCTTCCAGCTTCACGTCCAACTGGCTGATGTAGTAGTCGGGGCTGCGGTACTTCTTGTCGACCAATTCCCACGTCTTCTCCCAGTTGGGATTTTCGCGGCGCCACCGGAGCATGTCGCGCACCATCTCGGCGTAGAGGCACTCGACCGGGATGCACCTGAGCCCCGCCTCGATGACCTTGAGCACGTCTTTCTCAAAGAACGCTTCCGCATACATGCCGCCCATAAACTGGCCGGCGTACATGCCGTCGCCGTAGTTCATCAGCCGGCCGAACTTCTCGCCCAGCGCGATGACGACATTGGGCATTCCCGGGGCGATCAGCCCGGAGTAGTCGGCCTCGATTTGGTAGTCGATGGCACCGGCGCAGCTATGGAACTTCGGATGACTGGAGTCGGGCGGTGCGATACCATTACGGAGGTTGTTACGCCCGGCGTTGTTGGCAACCCAGAGCGGGTATCGGCTGTTGGCGAAATCGATGCCGGCCTGGCGGATGGAGACGTCCATCCCGTACAGCTCAAGTGTCCTCAAAAAAGTCATTTCAACGTAGATGTCGTCCTGCCCGAAGGCGTCGTTAATCAGGCTGTCCCTGAATGGCGGCATGTCCTTCTCGGGCATTATCTGTCGGTAGCGGCCTTCGGTGGGAGCGCCCCAGGAGACGCCAATGATTTGGCCGATCCAGCCAGCCTTCATCTTGTCAACATACTCTTTCACCGGAATGCGTCGAAATTTCTGGGCCGCTTGTGTGACCGAAACAACTCCAGTAAACATAAAAACCATCACCATCATTATTGCATTGAACCTGCGCATAACCTTGCTCCTTTCAAAAGATTCACAATTCTTCTCTTTTCTGTAGAAATCTGTGGTTTCTTCCGATTCACGGATAGTGTTAATCATACAATACCTGCCTCCGGTAAGAATCACAACACCTTTGTGCCTGACTCTTAATACCGCTTAATATTATAGCCAAAACACAACGAGAATCAACAATTTCCCTTTGCCATTCGCTAATAATCTCAATCACGAAATACCCAGGACGTCTGCCATCGAATAAAAGTTCGGCTTTTTGTCGATTAGCCATTTTGCGGCACGCAGCGCCCCTCGCGCGAAAGTGTCCCTGCTGTGTGCGGTGTGATTGAGAGTGACCTTTTCCCCAAGCGTGCCAAAGATTACCGAATGTACGCCGGTAATGTCCCCTGCCCGAACGGCGTGCATACCGATAGAACCTTCCTGTCGAATCGCCTCCTTGGCGTTTCTGCCATGGACAAGCGAATCCGGAAATTTTCTGCCGGTCGCACTGCAAATATTCTCGGCCAGCGTAAGGGCACTTCCACTTGGAGCGTCTTTTTTGAAGCGATGGTGCTGCTCGATTATCTCTATATCGTAATCGTCACCCAACATCGCTGCGACTTTTCCGACCAGTGAGAACAGGACATTCATTCCCACGCTCATATTTGTTGCATATATGACAGGGATTTTCTGCGATGCAGTCTTTATCTTCTCACGCTGCTCTTCACTGAGCCCGGTAGTGCCAAGTACAAGCGCAGCGCCATTCTCAATACAATAGTCAATAGTTTTATCCGCCGCCGCAGGCTGTGAAAAGTCGATTACAACATCGCTACCATCAGGATAAGTGCTGCCGAGTTCAATGTTAATCGGCCGCATACCTGCCACAATGCCGGCATCTTTACCGATATCAGGGTGGTCCTGATTTTCGATTGCCGCAATAACATCGAACTCGTCGGCCTCGATAGCCAACGAAATAATGCGTTTGCCCATCCGGCCGGCGGCGCCGCATACAATCAGTTTAGGCTTCATTACGAACTCTCCTTCGTGTTCTTACAATCAAATAGTGCATACGAATATAACGGCCTGAACACACATTTACAAGATTAAACGGTTATTGGCTTGATTATTTCGTCCGGCTAATAGTAAAATCCTCTCTGTTTACATATCCACCGTAAGGCGTCCTGTAGCGGACCGCAAACCGGCAGGAATGTAATATCAGAAAGGTGAGCAAATGAGAAGGGAAATGTGCTTAAATAGTGTATTTTTCAGATTAATGCTCCTGGCAATCGTTGCACTGTTTGTAACAATAGCGGTGCCTGTAGAAAAAACTTCACCCCAAACAGTTGAGCGTTGGGGGATTTTCGAGTTATCATTTAGTGGGCCATCCGGAGGGAATCCTTTTACCGATGTAGACTTGTGTGCCGAATTCAGACAAAACGGGTGGATTTTCCAGCCTGAGGGTTTCTATGACGGAGACGGCGTATATCGCATCCGTTTTATGCCGGATGCGCTCGGCGAATGGACATACGTGACAAAGAGCAGCCGCAGAGAACTCGACGGCAAAAAGGGTAAATTCACCTGTATCAAACCATCACCGGGCAATCACGGCCCCATTCGAGTACACAAGACCTGGCACCTGGCATACGCCGACGGCACACCTTATTTCCAAGTCGGCACAACCTGCTACGCCTGGGCCCACCAAGGGATTGCGATGGAAGAAGAGACGCTGGAAACTCTCAAGAAAGCCCCCTTTAATAAGATGCGGATGTGCGTCTTTCCCAAGGATTATACTTATAACAAGAACGAACCGAAGTATTATCCGTTTGAGGGTACACCGCTGAAAAACTGGGATTACAACCGATTCAATCCGGAATTCTTTCGGCACTTTGAGCAGCGGGTCGCAGATTTGCGAGATTTGGGGATTGAAGCCGATATCATTCTTTTTCATCCCTACGACCGGTGGGGATTTGCCAAGATGGACCCCAACACAGACGACAGATATCTGCGCTACATCGTGGCCCGGCTGGCGGCATATCGAAACGTATGGTGGTCCTTCGCCAACGAGTACGATTTGATGAAGTCAAAAAAAATGGAGGATTGGGACCGCTTCTTCCAAATCGTTCAAAAGTATGACCCATATCAACGTATGCGCGGCATTCACAACTGCCGCGGCTTCTACGACCACACGAAATCCTGGGTAACCCACGCCAGCATCCAGAGCTCGGACCTTGCAAGAGGCAGCAAATGGCGCGACAAGTATAAAAAACCGATTATATTCGATGAATGTAAATACGAAGGCAATATCCCACAAGGCTGGGGAAATATCACCGCCCAGGAACTGGTCCACAGATTCTGGCTGGGAACCATCGGCGGCTGCTACGTAGGGCACGGCGAGACTTACCGGCACCCTAAAGACCTGCTGTGGTGGTCAAAGGGCGGGGTGCTCCGCGGGCAAAGTCCTGCCAGAATCGCCTTTCTGAAGAAAATCATGGAGCCGACTCCCTTTGCAGAGATGGTGCCTACCGAGCTGTCAAACGGCAATTATATCCTTTCCAAGCCGGGAGAGCTTTATTTTATCTACTTCACCGGTCCAACGGCAATTAACCTAAAGCTTCCCGGCTCAAGACCATACAAGATTGACGGCATCGATACGTGGAACATGACTGTTACTTCGATGGGAAGTGCATCTCCCGGCAAGTTCAGCTTTACTCCACCCCAAACCAACTACCTTCTCCGTCTATCCCTTTACGGACCTGATGAGAAAATACGGCCGGAAGCGAAGGAAACCACAAGCCCGATGGAAGGCATAGCACCTCTCAAAGTGCTATTAGGAAACAGCAAGGCAATGATTAGCAGATACAGGTGAATCAGCAAAAATTACACATGGAGATGAGTTCTTGAAAAGCCGGAGAAAAAAATGAATACACAAAAGACACCCATAAGCGGCATTGTAAAAAAAAGACGCATACTTTTTCAACTGGTGGGGATAAGCCTTATCAGCAGCTTGCTCACGAACAAGGCTAAAGGTCAAGCTAAACATCAGTCTGAGTTCAAGGTGTTAGGTGAGAAAGACCAGATCGATATCGGTGACAATGGACAGGAAATTTTAGAGAAAGCATATAAGCTCGGCTATGACTTTGAGAAAAAGCATGGTGGATGCTGTCGATGCACTGTTGCTGCGCTGCAGAGAGCTATTGACTTTGTTCCGGAAGACAAAGGCCTGTTTAGAGCAGCAAGCTGTCTTGATGGCGGTGCTACTCCGGCCGGCATACAAAACTGCGGGGCCTTTACGGGGGCGGGGATGGTCATTGGCTGGCTCTGCGGCGCAGATAATTTCGGAAATACAAAGTTGTCTCACCAACTGATTCGCCAGGTATACAAACAATTCGAAACCGAATATGGAAACGTGTTATGCAAGGACGTCAGGAAGAAAATAAATTCCAACTGCCCGGAGGTAGTAGCACGGGCAGCAAAATGGACTGCAGAAACACTACTAAGACAGTTCACAAACTATGAAACAGAAAGAAAGGAGAAGTTGCATGGATAAGAAGACCGTTCATACCGGTATTATCGGCTCGGGCTTCGCAGCGAAATTTCATTTTGAATGCATAAAGAGAGTGCACAGCACGAACGTTGAAATCGCAGGAATGTTTGATATCAACACCGAGCAAGGCCCTGCATACGCCAAAGAACGGGGGATTCAATTTTATAAAACGCTTGAAGAGCTGCTGGAAAAGGTGGACGTAATCCATGTCTGCACGCCGCCGGTCGTTCACGAATCAATAGCAGTCGCAGCGCTGCAGCAGGACAAGTTCGCCATCGTGGAAAAACCGCTCACGGGCTACTTCGGGGACGGCTCGGATGATTTTAACGGAGACACCTTTCCGAAGCAGACCGCTCTCGACAACTCACTGGCAAGTATCAAGCGGATGCTCGACGCAGAATCCAAAAGTAAAGGCAAAATCCTCTACGCCGAGAACTGGGTTTATGCACCCTCGATCCAAAAAGAGCGGGAGATAATAGAAAAGACCGGCGCACAAATACTCTGGATTCACGGCGAAGAAGCACACTCCGGCTCGCACGCCGCGACCTATGCTTACTGGAAGTATTCCGGGGGCGGCTCGGCAATCGGCAAGGGCTGTCATCCGTTGACGGGAGCGCTTTACCTTAAGCGCGTGGAGGGAAAAGCACGAAACAACAAGCCGATTCGCCCCAAGGCCGTCTCATGCCGAACACACGCACTGACCCGGCTGAAAAATTTCGAGGACAAGGGACACCTTCGCGCCGACTACTGCGATATCGAGGACTTTTCCATAATGCACGTCGTATTCGAGGACGGAACGATTGCGGATATCTTCGCTTCCGAAATTGTTTTGGGAGGCGTCCACAACTGGCTTGAAATCGCAGCAAATAATCACAGGACTTTCTGCAACATTAATCCGAACACGGCAATACAGACATACAATCCTGTGGACAAGAACTTCGAAGATATCTACGTAGTGGAAAAGATCGGCACAAAACAGGGCTGGTCGAATCCGTCACCGGACGAGGACTGGTTCACGGGCTATCCACAGGAAATCGACGCGTTCTACAGGACCGTAGCTTATGGAGAACCGGTGGAAAGCGACAGCAACCTGGCGGCAGACTGTATCTCGACGATATATAGTGCATACGTTTCGGCTGAAAAGACCGGAGTTGAGGTCCCTGTCAAAACGTTTTAGCGTCCGCGACACTGGGTATATGCAGTCTTAACCGTTAGGGAACAGCTATGGAATTTTTTGGATTACACTACGCGATTTGGATTGTACTGTTATTGTACTTCGCCGGTATGCTGCTGATGGGCTGGTGGAGCAAGCGGGGCACATCAAGCCAGGAGGGTTATCTGCTGGGTAATCGCC
>Ga0224495_10001676_pt1 | contig 15367 bp, 16 predicted proteins | sample SF_Jul11_sed_USG_FD_168128 | JGI IMG/M metagenome (GOLD analysis project Ga0224495, IMG submission 168128) | Sediment microbial communities from San Francisco Bay, California, United States - SF_Jul11_sed_USGS_4_1 | ecosystem: Environmental > Aquatic > Marine > Sediment | place: USA: California... | reverse complement strand
GGAGGGCCGGGTCGAGAATATCGGGGCGATTCGTGGCAGCCATGACGATGACGTTGGCATTGGTATCGAAGCCGTCCATCTCGGCCAGAATTTGGTTGAGGGTCTGTTCTCTTTCATCATGTCCACCGCCCAACCCAGCACCGCGGTGTCTCCCTACAGCATCAATTTCATCAATAAATATGAGGCATGGTGAGTTGCGCTTTGCCTGCTCAAAGAGGTCTCTGACCCTGGCAGCACCCACACCCACAAACATCTCGACGAACTCGCTGCCACTAATCGAATAGAACGGCACCCTGGCTTCTCCGGCTATGGCTTTGGCCAGCAGAGTCTTGCCAGTTCCTGGCGGCCCCACCAAGAGGACACCACGGGGTATGCGTCCCCCCAGTGCCTGAAATTTTTGGGGAGACTTGAGGAATTCCACTATCTCTTGTACCTCTTCCTTGGCCTCCTCTGCTCCCGCGACATCTGCGAAAGTCACATCAGGCCTCTTGTCAAGCGTCAACCGCGCACGGCTCTTGCTGAAGTTAAAAGCTTGCGTGCCAGCGCCACGGGCAGCCCGGAAGAACAGGAAGTAAAATAGCGCTCCTAGCAGGACTATGGGCAGAATAACTGTCAACCCTATCGTTCCCCAATCAAGACCACTGGGTTGAACCACGAACTGGATTCCCTCTTCTCCCAGCACCACCCCTTCTTCCTGGAGAAACTTGACGAGTTCGTAGGTGGTGCCATCAAAATGCGTTGTAATTGTGACTTGCTCATTTGTCAAACCCTCGACTGTCTCACCAGTCTGCCTGATTTTGTCGATTTGGCCCTGTCTGGCTGTCTCGGTAAATTCGGGTAGTGTTACTGGTGTGGGGCCCCCTCCGGACATAACGCGGGCGAGTATCAAGGCACCCGCAACTATCAGAAGCAGCACGTAGAAAAAACCACTACGCCACCATTTCGTTTGCATTTCTCTACCCTCGTTTCAATTATATCAGATACATTGCAGACCGAAAAATCCTATTCTCAAATTCGCAGAGAAGGCAGCCTTACAACAGCATCCGAAATTTACAGAATATACACGGAAAGACAGCCTTAGTCAAATATTGCCACAGATGGTATAATCATGAAAGGAGGTTTGCGCCTTACTGGAAGCTGAGAGAATAGCACGGTTGGCCACTGAAGTTGCTTCTGAGAAGCAAGGAAGGGACATCGCCATGCTTGACGTTAGAGCTTTGTGCTCTTTCGCAGATTATTTCGTGATTTGTACAGGAGACACCAAGCGGCATATTGAGGCTATCTGGCAGGGTATTGATGAGGTACTAAGGGCCGGAAACGTTGTGTCTCATCATAACGAAGGGACGCCGGACTCAGGTTGGTTGCTTGCTGATTTTGGGTCAGTTATTGTTCATATTTTCGGCCCCGTAGAGCGGGATTACTATCAACTGGACAAATTGTGGGACAAGGCGATCCCCGTAGTGAGAATTCAATAGACCCACGTATCTAGGTCTCTATCGTAGTCGAAGATTTCCTGTGCCGAGAAGAATAGGTCTATTTCCTGGCAGGCATTTTGCGGTGAATCGGAGCCATGCACTAAGTTGTGTCCAACATCGATGCCAAAATCGCCCCTAATAGTGCCGCCAAGCGCTTTGGCGGGGTCGGTCTCTCCCATCATTTGTCGTATTATTTGTACGGCGTTTTCACCTTGGAAGACGATTGCGATGAGTGGACTGGAGGTAATGAAAGTCACCAAATCGTCAAAGAAAGCCTTCCCTTTATGGATGGCATAGTGGCGTTGGGCCAAATCTTTGTCCATATGCAGCATCTTCATAGCTACGATTTTGAGCCCCTTCCTTTCCAGGCGAGAAATGATTTGGCCGGCCAATGACCGTTGTATAGCATCTGGTTTGATGAGCACTAGACTTCTCTCCATGGTTCTACTCTCCTTCTTTATTCTCTTAGCTCATTTCTAGACTCTCATGAGCAGCGTAATCACGTCCATGTTTTGCAGGGAATCAACTACCATATCAGCGTCTTGGAGATTCTCTCGGCGGTGTGTGTTGGTTACAGCCAGGCACTTCATGCCGGCAGTCTTGGCAGCTTTCACTCCTAGAGGGGAATCTTCAATTACAACACAATCGTTAGGTGCCGCTTGCAGTTTATCGGCGGCCAAAAGATAGATTTGGGGGCTGGGTTTGCTTTCGGATACTTCGTGCCCGCAAACAATACAATTGAAAATTCCTGTCAAATCAAGCTCACCGAGGGCCAAATCGATATTTTCCCTAGGTGCTGAAGTGACCAAGCCTAGTCTAAAACTCCCCTTCTTGAGAGCATTGAGCAGCGTGACTACCCCGGGAAACGGTTTGATGCGTCCTGTTGCCTTTCGTCGAAAAGTCTCTTCCTTTTCCTGTACCATGATCTTGACATCTCCTTCGGACACCTCCTTTCCCATAATGCCGCCGATTATGAAGTCGTTTCTGGCGCCGAAGAGATGTGTGAAATCTTCTTTGGTAAATTCTATACCCTTCTTGGCGAAGGTTTCCTGCCAGGCAGCAAAGTGGAGGGAATAGGAATCGGAAATGACTCCGTCCATATCCCAGAGAATTGTCTTCTTTGACTGGCGCAACACGTAGAATAGAAAATTACCATCGACTATAACTGTATTATCCTTGAGGCTGAGCACTCCTTTGGCTTCTACGAGGCGTGTTGTCAATTTGGTCACCCAGGCAGATGCTTGGATGGGCTGATTGATGGGTGCCAACTGTTTGAATCTTATCTCGCTCTTGGCAGTAACGCCAAGCTCAATTCCATGGCAAAGCATGGCGTAAGCCGTGACTTCATCAAGGAGGGTGTACAGAATTCCTCCGTGGATTACATTGTCCCAGCCTTGGTGGAACTCCCCGGCGGTGAACTCGGCAGTGACTTTTTCTCCTTGCTGAACAGGCTTCAGCTTTAGCCCTATTGGGTTCTGCTGGCTACAGGCAAAACAGAAATGTGCGGCATATTCAACATCTAATTTGGGAATTTCCATTTCGCTCTTTCCGTTGCTCTGTTCGCGGCGATAAACAAGGCGTCCTCTGTTTGGGCTTGGTTATGTGAGGAGGGCGAAGGTATATCGGTTGCAGAGTGAGCAGATCGTCATGTTGTCCTTTGCTCAATTTTTGCCAACCCAACCTAGCCAAATAACTAGCCCGCGATAGACTGTTATTTGGGGAGATTATAGCTCGCCTGCCCAGGTTTTGTTGTATTTGCCCGGCTATGTCGGCAGTAATTTCACCGCAAAAAAGCGTTTTCTGCTTGGTGCGACGCCACAGATCTTCAACGGAGGCCAAATTCTCTGCCTCGAGACATTGCCATCGATCGTGTTTTTGCCGATAAACGGCAGTGGCTATTTCCTGGCGGCCAGCCTTTTGCATGGAACGCAGAGGTAGTCCAGTAAAAGCAAAGGGATAGGCTTCAGCTTCCAATGTGTTCACACCAAGGCAAGGAATATGTAGAGTGAAAGCCAGTCCTTTGGCAGTGCTTATGCCGACTCTAAGTCCGTTAAAACTCCCTGGGCCTTTGGCTACAACGATTGCTTCTATGGAGTCGAGGTTCACGTTGACTTGTCGTAGAAGGCAAACTAGATTCGGCAACAATTCTATTGTATGGTTCTGTTTTGTTTGCCAGGCTAGCAGAGCCAGTATCTCACCTTTGTGAGATAAGGCGATGCTGACGATATTGGATGAAGTATCTATAGCTAATTCCATGTCAGAGATCCAAATATGAGAAGCAGAAACAAAAGTGCGAAATGAGAGAGCAAAAGTGAAGAATTCCTGCATTTTGGGTTGTCATTTTGACCTTTGATTTTCAAATTGCGCCCCGTTTACCACTTCGCATTTTGGGCCAATATTCGCTCTCTTTTTTGAGTTGTTTTATCAGTTCATCGTAGCGGTCGCCATGCGGTTTAAGGCGGATGGACCTTTCTGTCTGGGAGATAGGGACATAGTGCATGGAGATGAGCAGATTATCGTGTGGCACTATCTGCAGGCCTTTTTCCGCCCATTCAACCACACAGACTCCATCGCCATGAAAGTAATCCTCCAGCCCGAGGTCGGCAATTTCGTCAATGGAGTCGAGGCGATAAAAATCAATGTGGTATAAGGGAAGTCGGCCGTGATATTGTCTGAGTATGACGAAAGAGGGACTGAAGGCGTATTCTTCGACATTCAGGCCGTGAGCGATGCCCTGGACTAGACAAGTCTTGCCTGTCCCCAACTCGCCCGTGAGGAGGAAGACATCAGCTTTTCGAGCTAGTTTCCCCAAGTAGCTTCCCAGAAGCTGAGTTTGTTGAGGACTATGTGAATTCAGTGTGAGAAACTGCATTCTTAAAGTGATCCCACCCCCCTTTCTTGTAGGGGATGATAGTCCCCCTGCTATCCACCACAAGTACTCGTGTTGGTAGCTCGTCTTTTGTTATATCACCTATCACAGTCACCGGACAGCCAAGGGCTTGTCTAGCTCGGGCGACAGTAGCCTTATCGGCGGTAAAAAGAAGCTCATAATCCTCTCCACCAGACAAGGCTAGCTCCCGACTGTTTGGAAAATGTGCTGTCACTACGGGGTGTACTGGGACTTGTTCTATATTGATCTTGGCGCTGACTTTGCTGGATTCGCATACATGGTCGAGGTCAGCGACGAGTCCATCGCTTATGTCTATGGCAGTCCTGACTCCTTGTTCAATTAGGATTTGGCCCTCTTTTACCCTGGGCACGGGTTTGAAGTGGGCTTGTCTCAGGATATTTCTTGCATTTGGGTCTGAGATGGTTTTTCCCTTGAGCATTTCGAGACCAGCCGCCGCCAATCCGACGTATCCTGTGACGGCTATTTGCTCGCCGGGGCAAGCTGCCGACCGCTCAAGCATGTTCTTGCCTTTTGAGCAGCCTATGATTGTTACCGTGATGACTATGTTGTGAGCTGTAGCGACATTGCCCCCAACTAATGCCACACCAAATTCGGCGGCCAAAAGCAGGAAGCTGTTGATGAATTCGGATACGTCTTGCACCTTCAGTTGAGCTGGTAATGCCAGAGAAAGCAAGGCGTACCTGGGGATACCGCCCATGGCAGCTATGTCGCTTAGATTTACAGCCAGTGCTTTCCAGCCCAGCTCCTCCCAGGTAATAGCGCCCAGGTCGAAGTGAACACTCTGAACGAGAGTATCTGTAGTGGCCAACTGGATGCGATTATCGTTTTGCCAGGCAGCGGCGTCATCGCCAATGCCCAGTAGTATTTGTCGCCATGGAATGCGCCCAGGATCTTCGTATTTGGCGCTGGCAGCCCGTATGAGGTTTATTAGACCAAACTCTCCTAAGTCGGACAGTCTCATCGCTGGAATTATAGCATTGGCCTGATTTGATATTCTAGCGCTCGGACATGGTAGGTGGTTCGACCACAAGCCTTGTTGCCATTTTGTTCCGTGTGGTATAAAATCTAGGGATGAATGACTACGAACTGGTAGCTATGATTAGTCCGGAGGCTGCTGAGGATGAGGTGTCCAAGATTATGGACAGGGTGACTGAGTCGATCAATAGCCGCGGTGGGGCAGTGGGGGAGGTAAAGAATTGGGGAAAAAGAAAGCTGGCTTACCCTGTCAAGAAATTCATGGAAGCCGATTATGTTTTGGCTCGCTTCAAGCTAATGCCAAAATCAGTCAGGGAACTGGAAAGCGAAATTGGCACCTTTGGTGATATTCTACGGTATCTTGTGGTAAAGGTAGGTGGTTGATATAGCAAGCTTAGCCAAAGTTATACTGGTTGGCAATCTGGGCTCTGATCCGGAGATGAGGTACACACCCAACGGAAAGGCAGTTACATCTTTCAGTATAGCTACCAATCGCCGTTACACTACTTCCGCCGGAGAGAGCAAGGAAGAAACAGACTGGTTTAGAGTGAGCGTTTGGGGCAAGCAAGCTGAACAGTGCAATCAATTCCTGAGCAAGGGGAAGCAAGTCTACATCGAGGGAAGATTGCATGCTCGCAGTTGGGAGGGGCAAGATGGGCAGATGCGTACTAGCCTCGAGGTGAATGCAGAACGCGTGCTTTTCCTTGGTAGGCGGGGGGCGGTGTCGCTTCCTGAGGGAGAGGAAATTGAGCCTGAAGACTTGCCCTTTGAGTAATAAAAAAGGAGAAAAGATTTGGCTAACACTGGAAGAGTAAGAAGTACAAGGAGCTTCGTGGCCAGACCGGCGGTCTGCCCGTTCTGCAAAGGGAGCATGACGATTGATTACAAAGATGTTGCGATGTTGTCTCGGTATATTTCTGGTCAGGGTAAGATTGTTTCACGACGAAGGAGTAGAACATGTGCCAAGCATCAAAGGAGCTTGGCGCAAGCCATAAAAAGAGCTCGTTATCTAGCTATGTTACCCTACGCACCAAGCCATGTTTGGAAAACAGGAGGCGTCGGCCTGTCTCGTTCGACGGTTTGAAGAATGCCAAAGCGAACTTATCAACCAAAGAGGATTCCCCGAAGGCGCAGCTTAGGTTTTCGTGCTAGGATGGCGACTCGAGGTGGAAGGCGCGTGCTTAAAGGAAGGCGTCTAAAGGGGAGGTATAGGCTGACTCCGGTTTAGCTCTGTCCTGTGAAGGGGCCTTATTTTCTGACTAGTAGAGCACAATATACTTTGGTTTATCGACAGGGTAAGGTCTGGACAGGTAGCTTGCTGGTAATGAAGGCGATGCCCAATGGCTCAAATCTAAGCCGGTATGGCTTTTCCGTGAGCAAGAAAGTAGGCAAAGCAGTGGAGCGCAACCGCCTGAAGAGGTTGCTGAGGGAAATAATGAGGCGGCAGTCGCTGAAGCCAGGATGGGACATCGTTTTCATGGCTCGGTCTGTAGCAGTTGATGCTGACTATCATCAGCTGGAAAGGGCAATGATCAGGCTTCTGGCTCGGGCGCAACTATTGGAGAGCGAAGGATGACTCGATTAGCTTTGGGGGTAATTAGATTGTACCAAAATACTGCATCGAGGGTACTTCCTCATGCCTGTCGTTTCCAACCCACATGCTCAAACTATACACTTGAGGCAATTAAGAAATACGGGTTTGCCCGAGGTAGCTGGATGGGAGCCAAGAGAATAATTCGCTGCAATCCGTTCTCTGAGGGTGGCTACGATCCCGTACCTTAGCTATAGAATGAAACAACCAAAGATCTTGTTCCTTATTGCAGTCGGTCTTCTGTCCCTGGTCTTGGTTTCGTGTTCGGGTGGGGCTCAGGCGGTCGGTGGATGGTCGGGAACAGCAATCGACGATGGAGTCATCTATGCTGGCACTCGCGATGGCCGGTTGGTGGCGGTGAATTCGTCGACCCGGGATGTGCTGTGGTTTTTTGCCATCGTCACTACGTCAAGCGGTGGCTTGTCATGTGGCCCGACGTCCGTTGCAGCGGCTATATACACGACGCCGATTGTGGATACCGATTTAATTTACGTTGGTACCTATAGCGGTCAAGTTCTTGCTTTGAGTACGGTGGCCAGGAGCCAGAATCTGACGTTCCCTCAGCAGAGGTATGGTGAATGGGAATGGTATTGCCCACTAGATGGTGCAAAGAGCAATGCTATAGTAGCTGACCTAGCAATGAGTGGGGATGCCTTATATGTAGCTAGTTCCAATGGTAGGGTCTATTCTCTAGACAAGCAATTTGGTGACTTAAACTGGGAGTCAAAGGTCTTAGACGAAAGACATGGGAAGCTATGGACCTCGCCGGTAATTCAGGGAGATACTCTCTATGGCAGCACTTTAGATGGTCATATTTATGCTTTGTCGGCTGAAACAGGCGAACTATTGGGTTGGTCGTTCGAAGCAGGGGCTGGCTTTGCTTCTTCACCCGTGATTCACGGAGACACCCTGTTCGTTGGCTCGTTTGACCGCCGTCTTTATGCCATAGAAACAGGCAGCAACGTATCGAGGTGGAGATTTCCCGAGGAGGAACCGGCCGGCAACTGGTTCTGGGCGTCGCCTATAATCAATGAAGGCATCGTTTATGCCGTGTGTCTAGATGGCAGACTGTATGCCGTTGAAGCAGAAACAGGGGAAAAAGAGTGGGAATTTGATGCTGGAAGCGCCATAGTCTCGTCGCCTGTTTTGACGGATAACCTACTGGTAGTGGCTGATGAATCAGGCACCGTGTACGTTTTCGATCTCAGCGCTCAGTTCGTAGATGAGGCAGTGCCGTTGAAAACTATCTCAATTGGCACCGCGGTCAAAAGTTCCTTTTGTGCCCAGGACGGTCTCGCCTATATTCGAGGGCAAGACAATTCGATATATGTTGTGGATATTGAGAGAGGGGAAATAGTGGACGGTTGGCCTCTCTCGTTGGCCACTGAAAAGTGATGGTCCTATCCGATGGCAGTATGGAATCTTATTATAGCTAACCCGGTACTCAATGTGCTAGTTGCGCTGAGCCATGTTTTGGGCGGCCAGTTTGGCTTGGCCATCATCGCCCTCACGGTTATTGTCCGTCTGATCACCTGGCCTCTTAACAAGCGCCAGCTCAATTCCACCAAGGCTTTGCAGGAGATGCAGCCCAAGATCCAGGAATTGCAGAAGAAATACGGCAAGAATCAACAGAAGCTGCAGCAAGAAATGATGAAGCTGTATAAAGAGGCCGGGGTAAACCCTCTGGGCTGTTTATGGCCCATGTTGGTTCAGTTCCCTATCTGGATTGCTCTCTATCAGGCCATCATGAGCGCTCTGGCTGCCACGCCCGAGAGCCTACTTGGTTTAGCTCAGCGACTCTACTCTTGGGGCATAGTGAATCAGGCGATTCCTCTAAATAGCTCCTTCTTGGGACTTGACTTGGCAGCCCGGGGTAATATTGTTCTGGCTATCATAGTCGGCGGTACAATGTGGGTACAGCAAAAGATGACCCAGGCACCGGCTGTTGACCCTAGGCAGGAATCCACTAGCAGGATAATGTTGCTGATGATGCCTCTCATGTTTGGCCTGCTCAGCCTGAGCTTTCCCGCAGGTCTGGGTCTCTACTGGGCTGTTTCCACTGTAATTGGCATCATAACTCAATATTTCGTCACTGGGGGCTGGGGTTACCTTAAACTGCGTTCTCCATTTCAGCCGACGGCGAAATGAAAATGAACCAACGTTATTAGAGGCGATCGCAGGCTCCGGTGCTAGCAAAGCCAATTGTCAAAGAAGGATCGGACTATGGAAGCAATTGAAATAACAGCTGGGACAGTAGAACAGGCGATAGAGAAAGCAGAGGCACAGCTGGGGCTGAGTCGTGACCAATTCAAGGTGGAGGTCATCAGGGAGGGGAGGTCGGGGATCCTGGGAGTGGGTGGCAGAGAAGCTGTGATTAGAGTGAGCTCAACAACTCTGCCTGAGGAGGACGTGGTCAGCCACGTGACTGAGATCTTGGATACATTGCTTGGGTTGATGGGTGTGCAAGGCAAGATTGAAGTGATATCAGATGAGTTGCCTTTGGCGTTGAACGTCAATGGTGACGATCTGGGCATTTTGATTGGCCGACGAGGTCAGACTCTGGTTGCTCTGGAGTACGTCACCAAGCTAATGGTGGTCCAGCGGCTAAAGGCTTGGCTACCGTTGACAATTGACGTCGGGAGCTACAAGAAACATCGTGCCGATTCGCTGCAGAAATTGGCCTTGTATTTAGCTGAGCAAGTCAAATCAAGGCGCCGTGCCATGCCTATGGAACCGATGCCTGCGAACGAGCGCCGCATTATTCACCTGGCGTTGGCTGACCATCCTGATGTGACGACTCAGAGCATAGGTGAGGGTGAGAATAGAAAGATAGTTATCCTACCAAGAGAAGGCTAGCCGTGTTTCGAGAGGTCGGCAGCAAGGTCAACTTCGTTCAACTGGAAGAGGACATCCTTCGCTTCTGGCGAGAACAGAGTATTTTCGACAAGAGTATCTCCATAGGAGAAAAGGGACCACATTATACTTTTTACGAAGGTCCGCCCACCGCTAATGGTAGCCCCGGAATTCATCATGTGCTGGCTCGTCTCTACAAAGATACCGTTTGCCGGTACAAGACGATGAAGGGTTACCATGTGCCCCGAAAGGCAGGGTGGGATACACACGGCTTGCCCGTTGAATTAGAGGTAGAGAAATCCCTTGCCCTGGCCAGCAAGGTGCAGATTGAGGAGTATGGTGTGGCTCGATTCAACGACCATTGTCGCCAAAGCGCTTTCAAGTATATTAAAGAGTGGGAAGCTATGACAGAGCGCCTCGGTTACTGGTTGGACATGGCGCATCCTTATATAACCTTAGACAATAGCTATATTGAATCCTGCTGGTGGATAGTAAAAGAACTATGGGACAAGGGCTTGGTCTATCAGGGCTACAAGGTAACACCGCATTGCCCTAGATGCGGCACATCCCTCAGCTCTCACGAAGTAGCCTTGGGCTATCGGGATGACGCTGAAGACCCGTCAGTTTACATAAAGTTCCAATTTGCAGCTGATTCAATCAAGGAGGGAACAGGACTCCATTCTGTTTTCTCGCGGTCTCGCATGTCAATTAAGTCGGCATTTCTGCTGGCATGGACCACGACACCGTGGACACTGTCGGGCAATACGGCTCTGGCGGTTGCTCCTGATGCCGACTACGCGGTAGTAGACGTAGACAATGGCTATCTCATTCTGGCGAATACTCTGGTCGATAAGATAGGACTGGGCCAATACAAGGTAGTGGAAACAGTGAAGGGTAGTGATTTGACAGGATTACACTATGAGCCGCTGTATAAGATTCCTATCGCCTATAGTAAAGGAGACAAGCCTGCCTATCGTATTATCGGGGGCGATTTTGTGTCTATGGAGGAGGGCACAGGGATCGTACATATAGCCCCGGCCTACGGTGAGATAGACTTTGAAGTAGGCGAAAAGGAAGGTTTGCCACTCGTAAACACAGTGGACTTGGACGGACTCGTAAAGACTTCTGTGCCTACCGGTCTCACCCCCAACAAGAGGTTAGAAATCCTCGAAGGTGTCACACCGTTTGTTGGATTTGGACCACAGAAGCTGAACCTACCAGGCAGAGGCAAATTCGTCAAGGATGCCGACAAAGATATTCTTGACGACTTGAAGTCTCGTGGGCTGCTTTTCCGCAGTGAGAGGATTACCCACACCTACCCCTTTTGCTGGAGGTGCGATACGCCTCTTCTCTACTATGCTAAGCCAGCCTGGTATATCAGAACGACAGCGCTGAAAAATGAACTTATCTCGGGCAATACAGAGATAAACTGGTACCCTGATTACATCAAGCGTGGTCGTTTTGGCGACTGGCTGGAAAACAACGTGGACTGGGCTTTTTCCCGCGAGAGGTATTGGGGGACTCCGCTCAATATATGGTGCTGTCAAGCTTGTGGCACCGCTGAATTTCCCACCCATGAGTGTGTTGGCGGCATGGATGAATTGAGGACAAAGCCTGGTCTTGACGGGTTAGCTGACCAAGTGGATTTACATCGCCCTCATGTGGATGAGATAACGTTTGCCTGTGCTAGATGTGGCGGTAGAATGCGGCGTGTTCCGGATGTGATTGATTGCTGGTTTGACTCAGGAGCTATGCCCGTAGCCCAGTGGCATTATCCCTTCGAAAACAAAGATAAGTTTCGACGGAATTTCCCCGCTGATTTTATTTGCGAGGCGGTGGATCAGACCAGAGGCTGGTTTTATAGCTTGCATGCTATATCTACCTTGCTGTTCAACGGTCCCTGTTTCAGGAATGTTATCTGCCTAGGGCATGTCGTTGATGCTCAGGGTGAGAAAATGAGTAAATCCAAGGGCAATGTGATAGATCCGTGGACTGTCATCAACAACTATGGCGCAGATGCCTTAAGGTGGTATATGCTGGTTTCTACCCCAGGAGAAGATAACCATCGTTTTTCCACCAAGATGCTTGAAGAGACGATGCGCAAGTTCCTTTTCACTTTGTGGAACACATATTCGTTTTTTACACTCTACGCCAACGTTGATCACTTTGTTCCGCAGCCTGCGATGACTCAGAACATGCAACGAAAGACTTTCACGGAGATGGACCATTGGATCATTTCCGAACTTAATCGACTGGTACGGGAAGTCACAGACTCGATGGATCGCTATAATCTCACCTCTGCAACGCGCCGTATTGAGGAATTTGTGGACAACCTATCTAATTGGTATGTGAGAAGAAACCGCCGACGATTTTGGAAAAGCGAGAGTGATGCTGACAAACTGGCTGCCTATACTACACTATATCGATGTCTCGTAACATTGTCCCAGTTGCTGGCTCCCTTCGTGCCATTTATCGCTGAGGAGCTTTATCGGAATCTCTTTCGCTCTGTCGATCCTAAGGCCAGGGAAAGTGTTCATTTGAGTGATTTTCCGGTAGCCGATGAGGCCGAAATCAATGACAAATTGAATAGCGATGTGGAACTAGCTATGAAAATATCCAGCTTGGGCCGGGCGGCACGGGCCAAGGCGGGGATCAAAGTGCGCCAGCCCTTGGCCAAGGCTGTAATCAGGGTGGAGACCGATGGAGAGAAGAAGTCTTTGGAGAAACTGGCTACCGAGGTCATGGAGGAGATAAATGTCAAACAACTTGTCGTATTGAGCAAAGGCGGTGAACGAGAGGAATTTTCTTCAAACACGCCAAACTACACCATGGCCAACGACGCTAGATATTGGGTGGCGATAGCTACTGAATTGCATCCTGAGCTGGTTGCCGAAGGAGTAAGTAGAGAGCTCGTGCGTCACCTTCAAAACATGCGTCGCAATGCCAGGTTTGACATCACAGACCGCATCATTACGTACTATCAGACGGGAGAACCACTCATCAGCCAAGTTATAAGGACATTTGCCAATTACATTAAGCAGGAGACCTTATCAGAAGAGCTTATCGATAGCCTGTCTCCTGGAGAGACTTATGGTGAGAAACACCACATCGCGAATGGCGATGTCTGTTTGGCAATTAAAAAGGCAGATCCCAAATCCTGATTTCCTGACACTAGACAAATCACAGAGTCCGAATCTCCAAATCCAAAACAAGGGTCTCGGTTGGTGAGTCTGAAATTTGAATTAAGGAAACCTGTCTTAGGAAGCGGGACGTTCAATGAGTTGAGCTGAGGTTGTTTTCGTATCCTCGCCTCTGACAAAGACTATTTCTACATTCTGTCCGATTCGGCTGCTTCGGATGGCTTGAACAAGGTCGGCAAGATTGGCTACTTCCTTGTCCGCATAGCGGATGATAACATCGCCGGTCTGCAGTCCGGCAGCCTCCGCCGGGCTGTGCGCCACCACTTCTGCAACGAGGGCTCCCCTGTCTACAGAGAGGTCCTCCGATGCAGCTAGCACAGGGGTTACGGTAGCTACGCCTACTCCGAGCCAGGGATAAGTCACATGACCATAGCGAATCAGGTCCTCGATGATGGGCCTAGCCTCGTTGCTACTTATGGCATAGCCTATACCTTCTACCTCGGATGCGACTATCTTGACACTGGTAATGCCTATGACTTCACCAGACAGGTTCACCAGTGGGCCGCCGCTGTTGCCGGGGTTGATAGCCGCCGTGGTTTGAATCAAACCGTAAAGGATATTGCCGTCAACGTTCACAGAAACATTCAAGCGACTGACTATTCCCTCAGTTGCCGTTATTCCTTCTCCCAGAGCATTGCCGATAGCTAATACCCATTCACCAAGTGATAGCCAACTTGAGTTGCCCCAATAGGCATACGGCAAATCTGCGGCATCTATCCTTATCACGGCAAGGTCAGACAAGGTGTCCGTGCCTACTATATCTGCGAGGAAAGTCCTGCCATCAGTCAACTCGACGTATACGCTTTGGGCGTCCTGGACTACGTGGTTGTTGGTGGCAATATATCCTTTATTGTCGATAAGTATCCCAGACCCAGCAACGTATTCCGTGTACTGATTGAGGAATCCGGACACGACTATTTCTGAGGTTACAGATACTACCGAGGGCATTACCCCAGTAACCACCGGCCGGAAATCGGGCAAAGGAGTAACTGACTCGATGTCCAGGGGGAAAGTCCAGTCGGGATCAATGTGCTGGCCTGTGCTATTGGACTCTGGCGGGCTGGATGGTGGGGAAACAAATAGACTGGATAGGGCCCAGCCGCCGATAGCCAACGCCAACGTTGCCACTATCACGACAGCCACAATGTATTTTGTAGACATTTTCCTTTAGCCTATTATAACATTGCCAACTTTCTTGACAGAAATCTGCGCCCGAATTCAGGACATCAGACGTCAAATCATTTGAACACAGCAGACTTGACAATTCGAAATGCGACTTTCTATAATGAAAAGAAACCCAGGTTTACTCCGCCTTTTAGGATCAACTTACAGGATTTGGCTTTCTCTATACTCTTGTAGTAAGCAGTGAGTAAGTATATTTTCATTACTGGCGGCGTAGTTAGCTCTGTAGGCAAGGGAATTTCGGTAGCCTCCATCGGCAGAATATTGAAAAGCCGCGGTATATCTGTCTCGGTGCAGAAGCTTGACCCTTACCTGAATGTTGACCCCGGGACGATGTCCCCTTTCCAGCACGGTGAAGTGTTTGTTACTCAAGATGGTGCTGAGACTGATTTGGATCTAGGGCATTATGAGAGATTCATTGGAGTGGAGCTGACCCAAGCTTCCAACGTGACGTCGGGTCAGGTCTATTCTTCGGTCATTGCCAACGAGAGGCGAGGAGATTTTCTGGGAGGCACAATCCAGGTGGTTCCCCACGTAACCAACGAAATAAAAAGACGGATAAGGAGGGTGGCCGAGATATCTCAAGCTGAGATAATTATCGTTGAAGTCGGTGGCACGGTGGGAGATATTGAAGGGCAACCTTTCCTCGAAGCCATAAGGCAAATGAGAAAGGACGAAGGCAGAGACAATGTGCTTTATATTCATGTCACTTTTCTACCGCATATTGCTGCCACTGATGAACTGAAAACCAAGCCTACTCAACATAGCGTAAATGAACTAAGGAGAATTGGTATTCAACCCGACGCTATATTGTGTCGCAGCGATAAGGAAATATCCGGAGGGATAAAGGACAAAATATCGTTGTTTTGTGACGTGGACAAAGAGGCGGTTATCTCTCTGGTCACGAGTGACACGATTTACGAGGTGCCTTTGCTGCTTGAAGATGCCGGGCTAGGGGAATTCATAGTTCGCCGATTGGGATTAAGAACTGATAGGGGCGATCTAGATGGTTGGCGGGCCATGGTAGCCAAGTTGAAAGCCCCTAAGGAGCCCGTGACCATTGGACTAGTAGGTAAATATGTGGGGCTCCGTGATGCGTACTACTCCGTGCGGGAGGCACTATGCCATGCAGCTTTGGCTCACAATCGCACAGTGAAAATAGAGTGGTTGGATTCAGAGC
>Ga0224495_10001675_pt1 | contig 15368 bp, 11 predicted proteins | sample SF_Jul11_sed_USG_FD_168128 | JGI IMG/M metagenome (GOLD analysis project Ga0224495, IMG submission 168128) | Sediment microbial communities from San Francisco Bay, California, United States - SF_Jul11_sed_USGS_4_1 | ecosystem: Environmental > Aquatic > Marine > Sediment | place: USA: California... | reverse complement strand
ACTCCGAGTTCTGCTCCTTTACCCTGCCCTTTATGGACACAATAGTTCCGGAATCGAGGAACAGATCCGATATAAGGACTGCCTGCTTGAGAAGACCGCCCGGGTTATTTCTTAAGTCTATCACCAGCCCCTTGAACTTGGCATCGCTGCTGCCAAGTTTATCGAGGGCGCGCTTTAAATCCTCATGTGTCTTGTCCTGGAACCCCGTGAGCCTCACGTATCCGTACCCGGACTCAAGTTCCTTGGACTTAACGCTTTGCAGCTTTATCTCGGCCCTTGTAAGCTCGAAGTTTTTTGGCCCGTCAAACCCTTCCCTCATTATAAGAAGGTTAACCTTGGTGCCCTTATCGCCGCGTATAAGCTTTACGACCTCTGTGATGCTCATGTCCTTCACATAGGTATCGTCTACCTTTATTATCTTGTCGCCGGCCTTGATGCCTGCTTCAGAGGCAGGAGAGTCGTCTATCGGCGCAATAACCGTTATAGAACCCTCCTTTATGCCAAGCTCCATTCCCACGCCGTAGAAATACCCCTTGGTATCCATCTGCATTTCCTTATATTCGCCCGGATCCATGAAGGAGGAGTGCGGGTCCAGATTTTTGAGCATTCCGTCCACGGCGCTGTATATAAGGTCCTTTGTGGTGACCTCTTCTGCGTAGTTTTCCTTGACTATCTTTAGCGACTCGCCAAATATCTTGAGCGTTTCGTAGCTCTCGACCCCGGCAACGGCAATCCTGCTGCCTATGCCCCAGACCGGCACCGCGGCAAGCGCCATAATGGCTGCTACAAGAAGCGCCCTGTTCCAATTCCTTTTTCCGTTCGTCATTGTGCCCTTCCTCCTTTGGGCCGCGTCCGCCAAAACGTCCGCAGCTATTATTGTTCATATCACAGAGCTATCTTACGGCGAGCCACGCAGCCGGATCCCTTGGCACGCCCTTTTGCCGCACTTCGAAATAAAGCCCGACAGTCTCGCTAGAGCCCGAATCCCCGACCTTCGCTATGACGTCGCCGGCAATGACCTCGTTGCCCCGTTTTTTAAGCGCCTCCGAGAGATACGCGTAAAGCGTATAATACCCTCCCCCATGGTCCAGTATTATAACCTGTCCGTAGCCGCGAAGCCAGCCCACATACGCGACCTTGGCGTCGTAGACGGCCTTGACATCGGAGCCAAACGGCGCCTCTATCACCACGCCGTTATTGAAGGTCGCGGTGTTGAACTTTGGGTGCGTCACCTTGCCGTACGCCGAGACCACATCTCCGGCAACCGGCATGATAAGGCGCCCCTTCATGGAGGAAAAAGCGCTCTCGTGCTCTTCTGCCTCTATTACGCTTCCCTCGGAAAGCTCTTTTATGAGCTCGACGAGCTCGGCCTTCGCGCCCTCGAGCTGGCGCTCGAGCCTTGCGTACGAATCCTTTTTCTTTCTCACGTCGGAAAGAAGCCCTTTCTTCGACGTTAGGCTTTTCTCCATGTTCCTTTTCTCGTACGTAAGCGCGTCCCTGGACTTCTTAAAACTCGCATTCAGCGTCTCGAGCCGTCTTTTCTCGTCGTTTAGGTCCTTCAAATTGCGCTCTGCAGAGGCCATAAGGGCCTTATCCGAGTCCATTATGTAGCTCATCATCCGTATGCGTCTGGCGGCCTCCTCTGATGTGGAGCCGGAAAAGGCCGCGTTAAGGGCCCATCCGCCGCGCATCTTGTACATCGCCCTTAGCCGCTTTGCGAGCCTGTCTTTCAAGGTGGCGCGCTCCCTGGCAAGACGCGTAACCGAGGAATCGGCCTCCCTTATGTCTGTCTGAAGCGTCATTATGGAGTCGTTTATCGCAGTAAGCCTTACCCTGTACGCAGACAGTTCTCTGTTATAAGTATCCAGGAGCCCGAGTATGTCGGTCTCCTCTTTTTTTGTAACGTTTATGTTCTTCTTCGTCTGGCGAAGCTTCTTATTTATGTCCTCTAGTTTTTTTTCCTTGCTTATGACCTTTCTGTCCGCCGCCGATGCCGAAGCAAGCGACACGGTAATGGCCAGTGCAATGGCCGCGTATGTCAGCAGACGCAGCACCGCCGCTACACCTTTAAGAACCTTCCCATGGAAACGAGGCTTCCGACCCCTCCAAGCAGCGCTCCGCTTAAGGCAAGCACGGCAAGCAGCGCGTACACGGAGAACGAAAGATCCAGCACAAAGGCAAGCGAAGACGGTATATAGAGCGAGAACACATAGCGGCCAAGCGCCATGATAGAGAGCGCGAGAACTCCGCCGGCCGCGCCGGAGAGAACCCCTTCGAGCAAAAACGGCGTCTTTATAAATCCCTGTGTCGCCCCGAGGTAGCTCATTACCTCTATTTCATCCTTCCTCGTATAAACCGATAGCCTTATCGTGTTGGATATGACGAATATAGTTGCCATGACAAGGAACACTCCGAGCACCGAGGCAAAAATCTTTATGAACCTCAAAAAGGCCGAGAACTTCTCCACCCAGTCCGCGCCGTACTGAACGTCCTCTATTGCCGGCACTGCCTTTATCGCCGAGGCCACCTTTGCCATGCGCTCCGGAGTAACGGCCTCAGGATTAAACGTTATCTCAAGCGATGCCGGAAGCACGCCCGGAGAAACGCCGTCTAAAAGCGCCTCGCTGCCCTTCATGTCGGCCTTGAGGATTTTGAGGGCCTCTTCCTCGGAAACAAACAAAGCGTCCTTTACGCCGTCAAGCCGCTTTGCCGCCTTCACGAGTTCATCAGGGTCTACCCTTACCCCCGGCTTTATGTACGCAATTACGTGCGCCCTGTTGCCCCAGGACTTGACGATAGAATCCATGTTCGCGATAATAACGAAGAAGAACGCCGTTATGGCAAGAGAGAAGCCAACTGTCAGGGCCGACAAAAGCACCGTCACCGGGTTCTCCCTGATACTCTGGAGCGCGTCCTTCGCGGCGTATCCGAGGCTTGCCTTGCTCATCAGGCTGTAAGCCTCCCGCCCTCGAGCTTTATGACGCGCTTACCGACCCTTTTTATTATTTCCTTATCGTGAGTGGCGACTATAACCGTGGTGCCGCGCAAATTGACCTCCGTAAACAGATTGAACATGTCTAGCGCGAGCTCGGGGTCCAGGTTTCCCGTGGGCTCGTCGGCAAGAAGTATAACAGGCTCCTTCACCAGGGCCCTGGCAACGGCTACGCGCTGCTGCTCTCCGCCGGAGAGCGTGAGGGGGCCGAAGTTCGCCCTGTGCTCGAGCTTCACGTACGCAAGCGCCTTCATAACGCGCTTTTTTATTTCAAAAGGCGACGTCCCCATGACCTTCAAGGAAAGCGCGACGTTATCGAAAACGCTTCTCGAGCTGATGAGCTTAAAGTCCTGGAATATGAAACCTATCTTCTGTCTTAGCGCGGGTATCTCGCCGGAGGTAAGGCGCTGGTAGTTCCTGCCGCCGATGATAAGATGCCCGGAGGTAGGCGGCTCAACACCGAACATGATGTTCAAAAGCGTGCTCTTTCCGGCGCCGCTTGAGCCGGTGACGAACACGAACTCGCCCTTCTCTACCTTCAAATTAATGTTGGAGAGGGCCGTTATGCCTTCGAATTTCTTATATACCTGAAGAAGCTGTATCATCAGTAAGAAATAACGCAGCACGAATCTTTGCCGCGATATTATATTATCCCAACAGTGTAATTTTATGTCAAGGAAGTTATGCGTGAAGGGCCCTCTTGAAAAACACCCCGGCATCCAAGCGAAGCCGGCAACCACAGGGCATGAAATGCAAAAGGCCGCCGCTTAAAAAGCGGCGGCCTTTTCTATGCTGGCGGAGCCGACGGGGCTCGAACCCGCGACCTCCGGCGTGACAGGCCGGCGTTCTAACCAGCTGAACTACGGCTCCTTAAAGAGGAAACATCTATGTAAATATTTCCTCTCAAAACCCTTTGGAAACCGGAAAAGCATTATCCACCCGGGTTCCCTCAAACACTTTCAAAAAAAATTTCCATGGCCTCCGGCAACTTGCTTGCGTTTTAGCCAGGAAAACCGTGGTGGGCGGAACAGGTCTCGAACCTGTGACCCCAGCCTTGTAAGGGCTGTGCTCTACCAACTGAGCTATCCGCCCGGTAAAAACGCTACTTAAGAAACAGCGTCCTTAAAGCCCTTTGCAGGCTTGAACTTTGGCACCGTGGAGGCGGCGATCTTTATCTCCTCGCCTGTCCTCGGGTTCCTGCCGGTTCTCTCGGCCCTCTTTGCCGCGCTGAAGGCGCCAAACCCGGATATGGTCACCCCGTCCCCGCCTTTTAGCGCGCCGACGATGACATCTATAAAAGCGTTAACCGCCTTTTCCGCATCAGCCGGGGTAAGACCGCTTTTCGTAGCAACTGCCTCTACAAGTTCAGATTTATTCATATTCACACCCTCCGCTTTACCTATTCCTTCAAAAAGCCGCGCACTTTCCGCGTAATGCACACGGGAAAGTGCGCGTCAGTCCATTATATTAAGCGACTTTACCGGCCTGTGTCAAGGAAAAACACAAGTTCAATGCCGTATTGTAACGCCGCCCTCTTCCTTCTTTACGCCCGAGGCATCTGCAGCCGCATCGGCAGATGGCTCTTCCTTCCGGCCCTTGAATATCTCGTTTCTGTCCTTTACGTCAAGCGCGGCAATGAGGACGTCGTCCATGTGCTCGACAAACACCACATCTATCCCCCTTTGCACTGGCTTTGGCACGTCATGGAGGTCCTTCTCGTTCTCCTTTGGAATCAGCACGCGCTTAATGCCGGCCCTGTGCGCCGCCAGAAGCTTTTCCTTAAGCCCGCCAATAGGGAGCACCTTGCCTCTTAGCGTTATCTCGCCGGTCATTGCCACGTCGCGCCTGACGGCTATGCCGATGAGGGCCGAGGCAAGCGCCGTTGCCATGGTGATTCCTGCCGAAGGGCCGTCCTTGGGGATTGCGCCCTCGGGAACGTGTATGTGCACGTCTATTTTCTGATAGAAGTCCTTATCGAGCCCTATGCTCGCGGCACGGCTCCTTATGTAGGTCATTGCCGCGTGCGCGCTCTCCTGCATCACGTCGCCGAGCTTTCCGGTGATGGTGAGCTTGCCCTTGCCGGGCACAAGCGCGACCTCGATAGAGAGCAGATCTCCCCCGACCTCTGTCCACGCAAGACCTGTCGCTACACCTGTTTCCTGCTTCTCTTCCATCCTGCCGTGCCTGTAGGGAGGCACGCCAAGATACTTTTGCGCAAGAGCCGCCGTTATCTTTACCTTTGTCTCCTTGCCTTTTTTAAGCACCTCTCTTGCGACTTTCCTAAGCACCGAGGCCATCTGGCGCTCCAAGTTCCTCACACCCGCTTCTTTCGTATAGAGACGAATGACGGCGAGCATGGCCTGCTTGGCGAAGTCCACGTTATCCTTGGTAAGGCCGTGCGCGCTAAGCTGCTTGGAGAGCAGGAACCCGGAGGCTATGTGGAACTTCTCATCCTCTGTGTAGCCGGGGATGCGTATAAGCTCCATCCTATCGAGAAGCGGGTACGGGATACCCTGCATCGAGTTAGCGGTCGTTATGAACATGACCTTCGAGAGGTCATAATCGCAGTCCAGGTAATGATCGTTGAACGTATGGTTCTGCTCAGGGTCAAGGACCTCGAGAAGAGCGCTTGCGGGGTCGCCCCTAAAATCGTTACTCATCTTATCGACTTCGTCAAGAAGGATAAGCGGATTGTTGGAGCCAGCCTTCTTTAGCGACTGTATTATCTTACCCGGCATGGAGCCGATATAAGTGCGCCTGTGGCCTCGGATCTCGGCCTCGTCCTTCACGCCTCCAAGAGAGACCCTGACGAAGTTTCTTCCCGTAGCCCTTGCAACACTCTTTGCAAGCGAGGTCTTACCGACCCCGGGCGGCCCGACAAGACAAAGGATAGGGCCCTTCATCTCTTCCACAAGCCCGCGCACTGCGAGGTACTCGATAATCCTCTCCTTTACCTTATCAAGGCCGTAGTGATCCTCGTCGAGAATGCGCTCGGCCTCGACTATGTCGATTTTCTCGTCGGTATAATGAGCCCACGGAAGCCCCACGAGCCAGTCTATATAGTTTCTCACTACCGTTGCCTCGGCGCTCATCGGGCTCATGAGCTTTAACTTCTTGATCTCCTGCCTCGCTTTTTTCGAGGCCTCTTTGCTCATCTTCTTTGTCTTTATCTTGGCCTCGAACTCCTGGAGCTCGGTCTTAAAGTCGTCTTTCTCTCCAAGCTCCTTCTGGATGGCCTTCATCTGCTCGCTAAGGTAGTACTCCTTTTGCGTCTTCTCCATCTGCTGCTTGACGCGTTTTCTAACGCGCTGCTCTATCTCTAGTATCTCTATCTCTCCCTCGAGCAAAGCGTAGAGGCGCTCGAGCCTCGCGGCCGGGTTCTCTATCTCAAGGAGCTTTTGCTTCTCATCGAGCTTTACCGTAAGGTGCGTTGCTATCGTGTCGGCAAGGCGCCCGGGCTCCTCTATCGAGCTCACGCTCACAAGCATCTCGGGCGGGACCTTCCTGTTTAGCTTCACGTACACATCAAAGCTCTTCACAACAGAACGTATAAGGGCCTCGACCTCGGCGTTGGTCTCGAGCTTGTCTTCTAGCTCCTCCATCTTTACGATGAAGAGCTCCTTTGTCTCGACGAACTCCTTTATGCGCGCCCTGTGCTTGCCTTCGACAAGCACCTTCACCGTGCCGTCCGGAAGCTTTAGAAGCTGCAGTATGGTGCCTACGGTGCCGACCTCGTAGATGTCCTCTACCGAAGGGTCGTCGTTCTTCGCGGCCTTCTGCGCCGATAAAAGAATGCTCTTATCGTTCTCCATGGCGTGCTCAAGGGCCTTTATAGACTTATCCCTGCCCACAAATAGCGGCACCACCATGTACGGGAATATGATTATGTCCCGAAGCGGTATGAGCGGTATTACACCCTTTGGATATTTCACTTTATGTCCTCCTTGTATTCCCGGGTTTGCTTTTAAAGCTTATGCCCGGCACAAAACCACGGTTCGCTATGCACCGCCGATACGCGCCTTCGGCGTCTTTCATATCCCCCGGGGTGAAAAAAACGGGGCTTTTTCAGGAAAAAGCCCCGCCCTGATTATTGCCTTACGGCCTCTCTGAAAACAACGCGATATCGCTTTCGCTTCATGCGGTCTCGCTTTTCTCTTCGTATATGAGTATAGGCTTACTCTTGCCAAGTATGGCCTCTTCGCTCACTATGCATTCCTTCACATTGGGCTGCGAAGGAAGCTCGTACATGGTATCGAGCATGGAGCTCTCGAGTATGGACCTTAAGCCCCTTGCTCCGGCCTTTCTCTTCATGGCCTCTCTTGCAAGGGCCATGAGGGCGCTGTCCGTGAACTTTAGCCTCACGTTCTCCATCTCGAAGAGCTTCTGGTACTGTTTAACAAGGGCGTTTTTGGGCTCGGTAAGTATCTTTATCAGGCTCCGCTCGTCAAGTTCCTCTAGCACTGCCGTTACCGGAAGCCTTCCCATGAACTCGGGAATGAGGCCGTACTTCATTAAATCTTCGGGCTCAACGTCGCGCATAAGGGCCGAGAGCCCCTTCTTGCCGACCTTTCTGCTCTCTACGTTGAAGCCAAGGGTCTTTTTCCCTATCCTGTGGCTTATGATATCCTCTATGCCGGTGAATGCGCCGCCGCAGATAAAAAGAATATTCGAGGTATCGACCTGCAAGAACTCCTGCTGCGGGTGCTTTCTTCCGCCCTTTGGAGGCACGTTTGCAACAGTGCCTTCGATTATCTTTAGAAGTGCCTGCTGAACGCCCTCGCCAGAAACATCGCGCGTAATCGAGGGGCTGTCTCCCTTTCTCGATATCTTATCGATTTCGTCTATATAGACTATCCCCTTCTGGCAGCGTTCTACATCATAGTCGGCATTCTGCAGAAGACCGAGGATTATGTTCTCAACATCCTCTCCGACGTAGCCCGCTTCGGTAAGTGTCGTTGCGTCTGCTATGGTGAACGGGACATTTAGTATCTTGGCAAGGGTCTGGGCAAGAAGCGTCTTACCAGAGCCCGTTGGGCCAAGTAGAAGGATATTGCTCTTTTGTATCTCGATAGAGCCAAGGGCAACGCCCCCGTCTATTCTCTTATAGTGATTATAGACGGCTACCGAGAGGACCTTCTTTGCGTAGTCCTGCCCTATGACGTACTCATCGAGTATCTTCTTTATCTCCGAGGGTTTCGGTATGGCGCGTTCTTTTTTCTTGAACTCGTCTTTTTCGTAGCCGTCGGAAATTATATCGTTACAGAGCCCCACGCACTCATCGCATATATAGACCATGGGGCCGGCAACGAGTTTTCTTACCTCGTCCTGCCGCTTGGAGCAAAAAGAGCAGGTCAGGTATCCGTCGCCTTTTGTTTTATCGTTTCCCATTGCTATGCCTCCGTAATACGGCCATCAAAGAACCGGCCCTGTCAAACCCTTTTCTCTATCACTTTATCAATTATACCATATTCCACAGCCTGCTCGCCAGTCATATAGAAATCCCTCTCCGTATCCTGGTGTACGCGGTCATAGGGCTGGCCCGTGTGCTTTGCCATGACGCCCGTTAATTCTTCCCGTAACCTTAGGATTTCCTTGGCCATTATGTCGATTTCTGTTGCCTGGCCCTGGGCCCCGCCAAGGGGCTGGTGTATAAGGATTCTCGAGTGCGGCAGGGCAAACCTTTTGCCCTTTTCCCCGCCCGCAAGGAGAAGCGCGCCCATGCTCGCGGCCTGCCCCATACAGATAGTGGACACATGCGGCTTTACGTACTGCATGGTGTCGTATATGGCCATCCCGGAGCTTACTACGCCTCCCGGGGAGTTTATGTATAGGTGTATGTCCTTTTCCGGGTCCTCGCTCTCGAGGAATAGAAGCTGCGCAATGACGAGGCTCGCGACATTGTCGTCTATGCCGCTTCCAAGGAATATGATTCTTTCCCTAAGAAGCCTCGAGTATATGTCGTAGGCCCTCTCGCCCCTTCCCGACTGCTCTATGACTATAGGTACCAGCATTTAAGTCACTCCTCACCTTTCATGCAACTGACTTTAGCACAAAAAACGGCTGCCGCCCTACAAGCTTACCTTGCTTGGCCCAAGAGAGAGCACCTCGAAGACCTTTTCCCTTCTTATGCCGTCCACGAAGTTTTCATAGAGGTTGTCTTTCTTAAGCCTCGCCTTTATGGTCTCTACCGGCTCGTTACGCATGGATGCGATGTCTGATACTGTCTTCTCTATCTCCGCGCCGGATACGTTTATGCCTTCTTTATCTGCGATGGCGTCGAGTATAAGGTCCCCCATTGCCTGCCTTGCGGCCATTTCGCGGTACTTATCCTTCATCTCTTCGGAGTTAAGGCTCATGTCCTTTGGATCGACAACGCCGCGCCTTACGCCCTCGAGAATATTCTGCATGATCTGCGTAAAGTACCTGTTCGTGAGTGAATCTGGTATCTCAAGCGGGTTATCGGCGATGAGCTTGTCCATGAACTCCTTTTTAACGCGGTCGTTTTCAGCCCTCTCGTGCATCTTTTTGAGCTCGGTGCCTACCTTGTCTTTTAAGTCAGCGAGATCGTGGCATACGAGGTTTCTTGCGAACTCGTCGTTTATTTCCTCAACGACCTTTTTCTTTATCATCTTAACCGCCATCTTGAAAATAACGTCCTTGCCGGCAAATCTCTTGTCGTGATAGTGGGGCGGGAAGGGCTTCGTGAACTCAACGACGTCTCCGGCCTTCTTGCCGCCTGCCTTTTCCTCGAACTCCGGGAAGAACGAGCCCTCGCCGAGTATGAAGTTATATTCCTTGGGTTTGCCGTCCTTTTCAACGGGCGCGCCGTCGACGGTGCTCGATATGTCGATTACCACCATATCGCCGTCGACCGCTTCGCCTTCTTTTTCCTCATACCTCGCGTTTCTCTCGGCAAGGAGCCTGATTTGCTCCATTATGTCGGCATCCGAGAGCTCAACGCCCTTTCTCTCTACCTTGATGTCCTTATACCCCTTGACCTCGAACTCGGGCTTTATATCTATCATGGCGTAGTAGTTAAAGCCGTGGCCTTCCCTTACCCTGCCGACTTCCATGTCCGGGGCCGAAAGGGGCTTTATGCCCTTTTCCTCGATGGCCTTTCTATATGTCCTCTCGACGATATTGACGGTTACCTCGTTATAGAGCTTGTCGCCAAGCTTCTGCTTAACGACCGAGGCCGGGGCCTTGCCTTTTCTAAAACCCTCGAGTTCAGCCGAGTTCTTCACCGAGCCCACGAACTCATCTATCATGGCGGTAACGTCTTCAGCCGGTATCTCGACGGTGATGCGCTTTTTAATACTGCTAAGATCCTCTATGCTTACCTTCATTTTTCTCTATGCCGTGCCTTTCTCTTTGATATTTCGCTGGTGCGAGAGGGGGGAGTCGAACCCCCATGGTTGCCCACTGGATCCTAAGTCCAGCGCGTCTGCCAGTTCCGCCACTCTCGCATGGAAGCGCTCGTATTAAAATAACACAAAACCACTTTATTGTTCAATGGTTTTCTCGCGGGCGCATCCCTGCCCCTTTTGGCTAATTATACTTAATTATATATAATTTTACAAAAAGGTCAAGGAAAAACGGGCTGCGCCCGGTTGATGGCGCGTAAAAGGCTTATTAGATTAAGTATGCACAGAACATCCGAAGAAACACTTGGGTACAGGGGGGCACGACTGCCGGGCTCCGCCCTTTTAATAACGTATAAAAGGCTTATTCGCTTAATTAACCACAGGAGCATCCGAAGAAACACTTGGGTGCATGGGTCACCCCTGCCAGGCCCGAGGCCTGCCTTAGCTTAGTTAATAACGTGTAAAAGGCTTATTAGCTTAATCTTGCACGGGGTATCCGAAGAAACATTCGGGTGCAGGCGTCACGCCTGCCCTGCCAAAAAAAATCGGGGCGGGTTATTAACCCGCCCCGAAGAACTGCTTTATACTGCGTGAAGCTTAGAACTTGGCAAGTATCTGGAAGTACATCCAGTCCCTGTCCTCGCCCTTCTGCGGGGCTGCAAGGCCATCGGTGATGTAAGCGCCCGGCATAAAGCGGGATACGCCTGTCATCATGCTGACTGCCGCGTTGTACTTGTAGTTAACGGTGATGTCGATCTCAGAACCGATATCGCTGCTGCACTTGGTCTTGCCGGCCTTCGGCGTGCAACCCGTGGGGGCGCCGTTCCAGTTGCCTGCCGTATACCAACCGTCATAAACAGTAGTAGTCGGGACGGTATCGAGCTCGAACATCCAGTAATCAAGCCTTGCATTGAGCTTTTCATTGAGATTGCCGCTCACGTTAAGGTTGATGCCGCTCATGTTCCTCCAAGCCATAAGGTCCATGTAACCATACTTGTCATGGTTCGTGGGATAGAGGTTAGCAAAGGTATTGCTGGTCATCTTGCCGTTGCCCTTGTCCTTATTGCCGCCGGATGCCCAGTCATACTCAAGGCCTATCCTGATCTTGTTCTCGCCAGGAAGCGTGAAGCCCACCTTTGCTGCTATTGCCATTGCTTCGTGGTCAATGGTCCACTTCTGCTTGGTGCCTGCTTCGAGCCAGAAGCCCTCTACCGTGCCGGTCTGGAACGGTATTTCGAGGCCGTAATCAAGGCCGCTTGCAGCGCCCGCTACCCTGAAGCCGTAGGTAAAGAGTTCCTGGTTCGTTACGCTTATCGTAGCAGGGTTCGGGTTACCGATGTTATTTACGGTATCACCATAGTTAAGGATGGTCGGGAATGCCGTTGCGCCTGCGCCTGCACCAAGAGCAATGTTCGTCCTCTGGGTATCCTTTACCTGGAGAAGATATACGTCTATGGTGTTATTCGGGACGCTCGTAAGCGTTGCATAGATACCATAGAGGTTCCTGTCGTCGCCGAGGTCGCCTGCTGCTGCCGCGTTACTGTCAACAAGCTTTGCTGTGAATGCGTCTACGGAGAAGCCCTCGCCAGCAAAGGTCGCCTTTGCCGCATCGAAGCTCCTGCCATTGTTGGACCAGCCGAAGCTGCCAATGAGCCTCTGGTCGCCGTAGTTAAGCTCCTGTCTGCCGAGCTTTACTGCTACAGGCGTGCCAAAGAAGTTCTTTATCGTTGCGCTTGCCTCGTGAAGGCCTACTGCCGTGAACGGAGAAAGGTTCGGTCCGCCGTTAGCATTCTCGCCTCCCTGGCCCCACGTCCAGTTACCCTGGAGCACTATCCTTGCGGCAACGTCGTCGGTCGGGGTCGCGTCTACTGCGAGCCTTACCCTCTGGCCCCAAAACGCCGTATCGTCGTCCACGTTATTGGTTGTTGCATTGGTCTTATCGTCGCTATAATTCGTGTTATGCGTCTCCTCGGCCCTCAACCTCCACTCGCCGCTTACCTTTGTCTCTGCGGACGCGGGAATCGTGAATACCGCGAGCATTGCTACTGCCACTACCAGTGTTAAGATCCTTTTCATTTACTTTCCTCCTTCCGGTTTTTTGTTGCTTAAGAGTATTTTTACAGCAACTCCTATATCGCATTTCCGCTTGCTCTGCCTCTACTGCCTTGCTTCCCTACAAGCAGCGTCCGTCGTATGCTCTTCCGTCGCTCCTGTAGCTGTACCGCCGCTTCCGTGGCCCTGCTCTTATTACCTAGTTTTTACAGTAAAACAAGGTCTTAAAAACATACCCCGGCGCGCCGGTACCTAAATTTTCCTCAAATCTATCACCCCCAAGACACTTTGTCAAGAGTTTTTTTAAATATTTTTAATACCCGGCCGCAAGCCCCGTTACGCGCAAAAGTAAACAATACCGTCAAATGACCCCTGCCCTGATAAGGTCATGCAGATGGAGCACGCCCTTAACAAGACCTTTTTTGTCCTTTACAAAAACAGCAGTAATGGAATGCTCCTCCATCATCCTTAGAGCGGCCTCGGCAAGAAAGTCGTCCATGATGGTCTTTGGGTTTTTCGTCATAACTACTCCGGCCTTCATCTTAAAGACGTCTATGCCCTTCTCAAGGGCGCGTCTTAAATCGCCGTCCGTGATAACGCCGGCGAGTTTACTACCCTTGAATACGCCTGTAAGCCCAAGCCTCTTTGCCGTCATCTCGAGGATTGCGTCCTTCATGTGCGTTGAGAGCCCGACACGCGGCACGTTCTCTCCGGAGTGCATCAGCTCGGAAACCTTTAGAAGTTTTTTTCCGAGGCTTCCTGCCGGGTGAAGCTCTGCAAAGTCCTCGGCCTTGAATCCTCGCCTTTCAAGAAGCGCAACCGCAAGCGCATCTCCCATGGCAAGGGTTGCTGTAGTCGAAGCCGTTGGCGCAAGCCCCAAGGGGCATGCCTCCTTCTTAACACCTACGTCTATAATCACATCCGAATACCTTGCAAGTGTAGAATTCGGCTTTCCGGTAAACCCGATGGTCTTGACGCCAAAGCGCTTCACGGCCGGGAGCATCCTTACTATCTCCTCGCTCTCGCCGGAGTTGGATACTGCTATGAGCACGTCGTCCTTGCCAAGCACTCCCAGGTCCCCGTGCGCGCCTTCTGCCGGGTGAAGAAAGAAGGCAGAGGTTCCAGTGGAGGCAAGTGTCGAGGCCATCTTCTGGCAGATGATGCCGCTTTTGCCGATACCGGTGACAATGACCTTGCCCTTTGCAGACAATATAATGTCTACTGCGCTGGCAAAGTTCGAGTTAAGCCGCCCTTCAAGAGCGCCTATGGCGTCGCGCTCTATCCTTAGAACGCGTCTGGCTGTGTCTATGGCCCTTTGAGCGGCCTTATCTGTCTTCTTTTTTATTGCCATGCTACCTGCTTCCTCTGATATACCCGTCCAGGGCAGATAGTTCCTCCATGAACGCTTGAGCGTCCTTTAGCGGTATGGAGTTTGGCCCGTCCGATAACGCCTTATCCGGGTTAGGGTGCGTTTCCATGAATATGCCGTCTACACCTACTGCCACCGCTGCCCTCGATAGATACGCTATCATGCTTCTATCGCCCCCTGAGCTCTTGCCCTTTGCAGACGGCAGCTGCACGCTGTGCGTTGAGTCGAATATCACCGGGCAGCCCGTTTGCCTCATTATGGGAATCGAGCGAAAGTCCACCACAAGGTTACTATACCCAAAGCTTACTCCCCGCTCGGTAAGAAAGACATTCTTATTACCCGTGCTCTCGACCTTTCTTACTGCCTCTGCCATGGAGGCCGGGTTCATGAACTGCCCCTTCTTGATATTCACGGGCTTTTTCGTCTTTCCTGCTGCCACAAGCAGATCGGTCTGGCGGCAAAGGAATGCCGGGATTTGGAGCGCGTCAACAACCTTGCCCGCCTCCCTTGCTTCTTCCACGGAATGCACGTCCGTAAGAACGGCGACATCATAGCGCTTCTTTATTTTCTCGAATAGCTTTAGCCCCTTTTTAAGCCCGGGGCCGCGGTACGAATCAATGGAGGTTCTGTTGGCCTTGTCGTAAGACGCCTTGAACACGAACCCTACGCCGAGCCTCTCGGTTATATCGAGAAGCCCTTCTAACGTTTTTAGGGTCGTCTTCTCATCCTCTATGACGCAAGGGCCTGCTATAAAGAGCAGCGGCCCCTTGCCGCCTCCGACCGAGGCGTTGCCGATTTCTATTTTTCTTGGCACCATTATATATACTACCTTTTCTTTTTCGTTTTTGCCGTTTTCTTAACAGCCTTTTTCCGGACTGCCTTCTTGGAAGCACTCCTCTTCCTTGCCTTGCCGCTTGCCTTTTCCTTGAGCGCTGCCTTAACGAATTCCCTAAAAAGCGGATGCGGCGTAACCGGGCGGCTCTTGAACTCAGGGTGGAACTGGCAGCCAAGGAACCACGGATGATTGGCGTACTCGACAATTTCAACAAGGCTTCCATCCGGGCTAAGACCTGTAAAGCTAAGGCCGGCCTTCTCGAGCTTCTTTCTATACGAGTTATTTACCTCGTAGCGGTGCCTGTGGCGCTCGGATATGTCGGTTGAGCCGTAGGCCCTGTGCGCGTGCGAGCCCTTCTTTAGAACGCACGGATACGCGCCAAGGCGCATGGTCGCGCCCTTAAAGTCCACTCCGCGCTGCGATTCCATAAGGTCTATTACCGGGTATTTTGTCTCGGAATCAAACTCGAAGCTGTTTGCGCCGTTTAGCGAGGCAAGATGCCTCGCAACCTCCACAACCGCCATCTGCATGCCAAGGCATATGCCAAAGAACGGCATCTTCTTCTCCCTTGCGTACTTTATGGCCGCGATCTTGCCCTCTATGCCGCGGCTCCCGAACCCTCCGGGCACAAGGAGCGCGTCCACGCCCAAGAGAAAGTGCTCGGCGTTCTTTTTCTCGATGTCTTCGGAATCGATATATTTGAGCACCACCTTGCAGTCGTTTGCATGCCCGCCGTGCACAAGCGCCTCGTGAAGG
>Ga0224495_10001674_pt1 | contig 15373 bp, 13 predicted proteins | sample SF_Jul11_sed_USG_FD_168128 | JGI IMG/M metagenome (GOLD analysis project Ga0224495, IMG submission 168128) | Sediment microbial communities from San Francisco Bay, California, United States - SF_Jul11_sed_USGS_4_1 | ecosystem: Environmental > Aquatic > Marine > Sediment | place: USA: California... | reverse complement strand
TCTAAGGAGCTCATGTGCTTCGTGAATAGTCAGCTGGTGCAGTTCGTTCGCCAATATACTAGAACCTTTCTCTGAGGCTGCGGCGCCTGATGACTTTGCGCCAGTCACGACCGGCTTTGCCGTGCATTTCCTTGAGCCTGGGGATGTATTGGATGCCCAGGAATATTCCCAAGCCTGCGGAGTAGAATACCAAAGACAAAGGCTCGTCGTAGTGGTCGACGTAAACAAACCCGGCGACAAACGGGAAAACAATAAGGAGTAGGCTATAACTAAAGGTGGGATTGCGGGTGATAAGTAAAGCTATGGCAAAAACAACAAAGAGGAACGGAACTGCCCAGGGCATTAGGAAAATGAGAACTCCGATGGCAGTGGCTGCTCCTTTGCCGCCATGGAACTTAAGAAAGACGGGAAAGATATGGCCCATTATGGCAGCTGCGGCCGTAAGGCCGGTAAGAAAATCAAACGGTGATAGCAAATCTTTACCTAGTAGCCAGCGCACCAGGAGAATTGCTGCTACGCCCTTGCTCAGATCAGCCAGGGTTACGAGCGCGGCATCCAGCGGGCCGACCTGGTAGAAGATATTCATAGCGCCCATGTTTCTGCTTCCCACATCCCGGATGTCTATCCCTCTTCTTAGACGACCGGCGAGATACGCTGCAGGAAAGGAGCCGAAGACGTAGCCGACTATGATGGCGATAGTTATGTTGCCAATTATGTAGCTAATCATTTCACCGGCGAGCTCACTCTAGTATTGCCTGAACTTTGAAACAATCTCCCTCTTGTTTTGGTGCATTCAATAGAATCTCAGCTTGCGGATATGACTCAGCTACATCGTCTTTCCTGATCACATTTTGTAGCGGAATTGTGTGGGTCGCTGGCGGCACGTCGGCAGTATCGACTTCCTTGAGTATTTCGAAGTTCTCGAGGATGTTGGATAGCTGGAGGCTGAACTTCTCTACCTCCTCCTCGCTTAACCCCAAGCGAGCAAGCCAAGCGATGTGCCTTACTTGTTCGTAACTCAGTTTCATCTGAGCCTGACTATCACATTATAGCATTACGCTTCGTAATGTCACAGAGATTGCTTATCTTCAAGGACAAGGATTATAATGGAGGGCCATGCAAATCCGGAATGTTGTCTTATTGTCACATCAAGGTGCCGGAAAGACTTCACTTGCCGAGTCTATGCTCTTTGCTTCAGGCGCTATTCAGCGTTTAGGTAGCGTTGCAGATGGCACTACCACCTCAGACTATGACCCGGTCGAAATAGAACGTCATATGGGCATCAACCTGTCCTTGCTGCCGGCTCAGTGGCAGGGGATGAAACTGAATATCATTGATACACCGGGATACGCTGATTTTGTTGGTGAAGCAAGATCAGGATTGAGGGTAACCGAAGGAGCGATAATTGTGATATGCGCTGCTTCGGGCGTGGAGGTTGGCACGGAGCAAAGGTGGAGTGACACTGAAAAGGGAAATCTACCCCGGCTAATCTTTGTCAATAAGATGGATCGTGACAACGCTGATTTCCTCTCCACTTTAAAAGGAATTCAGTCTAAGTTGTCACCGAAATGTTTGCCTCTTCAATTACCCATAGGTTCACAAAAAGACTTTCAAGGCATTATAGATTTGGTGACTATGAAAGCTTATATTGGCGCAGACTCACAGGAAGCTGAAATACCTTCGGCACTCCGGGAACAAGGAGAAGCCAGTCGTGAGAAATTAATGGAGGCTGCCGTGGAGGTTGACGATGAACTCATTAACAAGTATCTGGGGGGCGAGTCTATAAACAACGAGGAAATTTTTGCTGCCATAAGAAAGTCTACCATCGCTGGCAAGCTGGTGCCTGTTTTCGTTGGCTCTGCTTTGAAGGGCGTGGGCACCCAGCAAATTCTCAATGGTATTTGCTCCTACCTGTCTTCGCCCGAAGAAAACGGTGCCATTGTGGCTAAGAATGCTTCCACCGGTGATCAAGAAGAGATCAAACCCGATTCTGAATCCTCGTTATCCGGTCTTGTTTTCAAAACCACTGCAGACCCTTATGTGGGCAAGCTCAGCTATTTTCGAATTTATTCAGGCGTTATTTCCAGTAATTCCCAGGTTTGGAACGCCAACAAGAATAGCATGGAACGAATTGGCCAACTTTTTACCATGATGGGCAAAAATCAACAGACAGTGCCACAGGTCGCTGCCGGAGATATTGGAGCGGTGGCTAAGTTGAGTTTAACCACCACTGGCGATACCCTCTGTGCTCGTGAACATCCCGTGACACTCCCGGGTATCGAATTTCCCAAGGCGAATTTCAGCATGGCAATCCAGCCTCAGGCGAAAACCGATTTGGACAAGATGAGCACCGTTTTGCCCAGGATTTGTGAAGAGGACCCTTCTCTCCAAACACGTCGAGAGGCTGATACTAACGAGTTCATTATTTCCGGAGTTGGAGATAACCATCTGGAGATAACCAGGGAGAAAATACGCCGCAAATTTGGAGTAGAGGTGAAATTAGATCTGCCAATGATTCCTTACAAAGAGACTATTACTATGTCAACTAAGGCAGAGCATAAACATAAGAAGCAGACCGGAGGACACGGTCAATATGGGCATGTCTTCCTAGAGTTGGAGCCTTTGCCTCGGGGTGGGGGATTTGAGTTTGCTAAGAAGATTGTCGGAGGGGCAATACCCCAGAACTATATTCCCTCTGTGGAGAAGGGAGTCAACGAGGCCAAGCAAGAAGGAGTTCTAGCCGGATATCCTGTGGTTGATGTGAAAGTGAGCCTTTATGATGGTAGCTTCCATGCGGTAGATTCTTCAGACATTGCTTTTAAGATTGCAGGAGCACAGGCCTTAAAAAAGGGATTATCTCAGGGACAGCCGGTATTGATTGAGCCCATAATGAATCTTACTATAACCATGCCTGAGTCGTATACCGGAGATATTACCAGTGACCTTAATACTAAGAGGGGACGAGTGCTTGGAATGAATCCCGCCAACGGCATCAATGTGATTGAAGCCCAGGCACCTTATGCAGAGCTGCTTCGTTATGCCCTGAACTTAAGGTCACTGACGCAAGGGCGCGGAAGCTTTGTTATGGAATTTGACCACTATGAAGAGGTGCCCGCTCATTTCAGTCAGAAAATCATCGCTGATAGGAAGAAGGCAGGCAAGGGCGACTGACTGCGCCTAGAGGCTAGCTTACTGAGCTCGAACATTTCAACCGAAACCGACAACTGTAAGTTTACGCCCTAATGTAGCATATAGAACAGAGACTGCGTTTGTACTATGAATCCCAACATTGATTCTCGACCTTACCAAAGAACAAGCCTTCCAGTTTGCGCCATTGTTAGCACATAAGTTTTGTGCCCAAACTAGTAGATTTGCCAGTGAAGAAGCTAGCTAATTCATTGAAGCCTAAATGTACAACGACCCCTTTGTCCATCACATTCTGAGATACAAGTTCTAACCTGTTTCTGTACCCACCGACAGTGCCAGAACCTTCTGGTTCTGTGAGCGATACATATTCAGGAAATGGACCTAATACCACGACTCCTTGGAATCTTATTTGCCAGACAGACCGACAAAGGCTTCGTATGTCAACTTCTTCTAGATAAAGCAGAGGGATGCAAGTCACGGTATTGATAACAGGTTCTCTAAAGAGTTCTACATAAAATCTGTTGTTCCTACTGAGGGACGGAGACGGCTAAGGAAATTACATATACTACATGCTTCAGGCCAAAACATGGCGCTTGCCTACTCACCTTCTACCACTTTCACATTTCAACCAATCTGTTTGAATATCCTGAGTGAGCTATGTCATAATACGGGAATGCAGGCATCTGACCGCAGATGCCATGGCCAGAGTGATGGAGAATATCAAGTTATAAGAGGAACAACGGGTATCTCACATGGATCAGGCTCAGGTACAGGATATTGCCAAGAGAATCATTGACAACGTAGAGAAAGTCATCATTGGCAAAAGCTGGGCAGTAGAGTTGGCAGTCACAGCGCTTTTGAGTCAAGGGCACATCCTCATAAAGGACATACCAGGGGTGGGCAAGACCATGCTGGCCAAAAGCTTGGCGCAGTCCATAGACTGCGTTTTTAGGCGGATACAGCTCACGCCAGATATGCTTCCCAGCGACATCACCGGCGTGTCTGTTTTCAATCAGCAGACCGGTGAGTTCGTGTTCCGTCCAGGCCCTATCTTGGGGCAGATCGTGCTGGCAGACGAGATCAACCGAGCTACCCCCAAAACCCAGTCAGCTCTTTTGGAAGCACTAGCGGAGCGACAGGTTACAGTGGACGGGATAACACATAACATCGCTCGTCCCTTCATGCTAATTGCTACCGAGAATCCCATCGAGCACGAAGGGGTCTTCCCTTTGCCGGAGGCACAGTTGGACCGGTTTATGATGCGAATACAGCTGGGCTACCCCTCCTTCGATGATGAGATGTGCATTATAGATAGTCAGCGCATGCAACATCCAATTGAGAGCCTTGGTGTTGTTGCCAGTGCAGATGAGGTGAGGGAAGCGCAGGAAGTTGTCAAAGGGATCTTCGTACACGAACAAGTTCAGCGCTACATAGTTGCGCTGGTTTATGCAACACGAAAACACGATGATGTGATCCTGGGTGCCTCACCTCGGGCGTCCCTGGATCTGTTCCGGTCTTCTCAGGCGCTGGCACTACTGAGAAGGCGGGACTATGTCATACCGGACGATGTGAAGGAACTGGCAGCGGTGGTGATGGGGCATCGCGTGATTGCGGCTCCTGCAGTCCGTATGAAGGGTGTGGATGGGCGCCAGATTGTTGAAGACGTGGTAGAGCATGCAGCAGTTCCTGGTGCTCGAGCTAGCGGTTGGGTGGCCCACAGTTGAGACCAACACAACGTGGGTAGTATAACACTGGACCGATGTTTCTCCAGGGCAAAGATGTTCCACAATAGAAGACGGGGTGTATAGATACGATTGCCAACTAAAGAAGAATAATAGTCAAGGTTGTATCCCTTTGACGGAGTATAGATTAGCGGCCTGAGTCAGATGTGACTCATACAGCAAGTTGTTCAGGGTTTTGACCGTTTCGTGCGAAATTTGAATGGTAGGGCCCTATGCAGGGCGCGCCGCAGCAGATAGTTGCGAACCTGCGGCCATGCCTTTGCGATGTTGGATCTGTCCTCGTTGTTCAAATTATGTTTACTATAGGATACACGCACATAGGTATATACTATTTTGTCCAGCGCTGCTGACATCTCGGGCACCGCGGCCGCCAGTTTACGGCCGTATTCTTGAGGTGTCAAGTTTTCCCTCGGTCCCACCCCGCTCAAGGCGGCGAGGTAGCCTATTCTGGCATATGCTAGTCGTGGCTCTGACACCTGTCCCAGTAGACGTCTCCAGCCCAGCCACATGATCGCACCAAACAATGCCAACCCCAGAGGTACTCCCAGCAGCCGAACATTCCAAGGACTGCCTGTCTCTATATCATCTGGCTTGACCGTAGGGTCACCAGTGCCTCCTGCATCTTGTGGCGGAAAACCAAATTCTCCCCGAGTAATGACAGGGCGAACAGGGGTGGGCTCAAAGGGTGTCCAGCCATATCCTGGGAAAAACACCTCGGTCCAGCTGTGGCTATTCCGTACAACAAACGTATCCTGCCAGTCTTGCCACGCACCGGGTCCGTGACCCGTCATATCCCCAGGGCCGTACTGCTCCATCAGTTCGCCTGGACCATACCCCGCTACCATGCGAGATGGTACTCCGGAGGCGCGTAATAACACCGCCATAGCAGAGGCAAAGTATTGGCAGTATCCCTTTTCCAGTTCAAACAGGAAGTAGTCAACGCCGTCAGTGCCGTCAGGGGGTGCTTCTATATCCAGTGTATACTCTAAAGTGCGAAGATAGTCGCAAATCGCTATGGCCTTCTCGTAGGGGGTTTCAATATCCTTAGTCAGTTCCTGCGCAAGGTCTATAACGCGCGAGGGCATAGTGCCGGGAAGCTGCAGGTATCTGTCCAGGATCCGGTCAGGGTACCCGGTACCTGCTGCCGACAAATCGCTTTCAGTTGCTGTCGACACAGTCACAGTAGCCTGGTATGAGTCCCCAGCAGAAATCGGATCGACAGTGCGCACCGAAAGCGTATTGGCCGGGATTGGGACATGCCGCTCCACGGTAAACTCCTCAACTCCTGTCATGCCAGATTCCCAGGAAACCACCCACAAATCCTCAGGCAGAGCGAATCTGATGTCCGACTCTGTTAGCGTGTCGTGGGAGGCAGAGTTCATTTCCCATAGCCGCCAAACCACCTCTTGCAGGTCAGGTGGGAGGCTTTCTGCTTCGACAGCTAGTTCTGCTTCGCTACCCCCGAGTGATATCCGGTAACTAGCAGCTTGTGGCACTTCTAGTTGATAATCAATTGACATGTCGACCGGATAGCCGCCCAGATATACTGGTTCCCCTGCTGCCAACGAGAACAGCACCCTTACGCTCAGCTCAACCTCCCGCGACTTCTGGAACTCCTTCTCCGGCTCTTGTCCGGGGGCCAATTCGGGAGACACCACCTGTGTAGCGCCGGTCTCCCATCCCTCGTGCGTATACACATCATAGCTCTTGGCGCGCAAGTAGATGGGGAAAGGAGCTCTCACTATTAGAACAGATTCCTCTCCCATAGTTGTGCTCCCTCCAAAAGGCTGGGTAGGCCCGAAGGAATGGCCCGAGTTTGTGTCTTTGGCAGGCACCCCGCCAACGGACCTGGCAAACTCTTCCGCTACAACTTTCACTGGCCAGCTGATTCTCTCCCATACTTGTGCGACTGGAGCAACCTTTGCTGAGGTCGTGGGCAGCAAAAAAGTGACTATCAGAACTACCAGTGCGAACCTGAAGGCATTAGGCAGTAGCCGCGAGTCGGCTGGAAAGCGCTGGACACTTCTGTGGTCCCAGTCATGCTCGCGCTCCAGAACGAACAGACGCCCCACCAAAAGGCAAACTACAAACAGGTACAGATACAGCGGAAGCCTCTGTGCTCCAGGCAGAAGGTTTGTGAGATTCACAACTATGACGATTCCGCTGGGCACCACTGCCCCCCATATGTTGTGCTTGCGGAAAAATGACCAGGAACAGATGAACCCCGCTAGCCAGGAGACGAAGAGAAGAAACAAGCTGAAGGGCAATGTGTCAGAGGCCACGTTGCCGTTCACGAAGGCCTGGCCCCATATCAAGAGACGGTTTCCGACCTCTGCATACCGGTCAAGGCTAGTAGCACCTTCAACCAGACTGGTAAGTTGATAGAAGCTAAGGTAAAAGCCAAGGAGTATGCCACTGATGGCTAGCAACCACCCGTTAAAGCGGATCTTGGCCAGCAAAAGGCCCAGCACCACACCCCAGAGTGCTAAGAGGTACAATCCCGGCGTTGGTACCCACCCCACGCTTCCCACAGACCAGACTGCCAGCATCACGGAGAGCAGCAAAAGCACAAAGGTTACCCACCCTTCCGAAGGGCCCTTCACCATTTGCCACAGAAGGGTCTTGGTGCGCGCCATAGCCCAACATACGCCCTTGTTGAGTTGCCTCAGTGCCCAACGTATGCCCCTACTTGCTGTTCTTATTTCTGGCGACATGTCTCCATCCTATTATGTTACACTGGCCGGTACCTGCTCAGACTTACTGTACTGCTTGAAGATAGGCAGGTCATCTGGCATTATCGGTCGAGAAAGTGCATGAGAAAGGGGATCTCCTCTATGCACTATATACGCAGGAATTCCAACGCTCACGAGCTTCATTACAACTTCATCAAGGGCTTGTTTGCCTCCGAAGCTAGCAGGGTCGACCAATATCACCACAATACTGAGACTACGGGATCTCAGTTCTCGCAGTACCGATACCCACTCGATGCCAGTAGAGGAAGTGACGACAAGAAGGGAGGCCGACCTGCCAAACTGTCCCGCATTTTTCACAAGCACCTCAGCCAGGGCGTTGTCTCCCTCAGTCTTAGACGAGGTAAGCGTCTCCAGAACTCTGGACGTCTGCTGGGTGCCACTCCTCAATGGCAGCACATATTCATGGTCGCCATACGCTATCAAGCCCACCGGGTGCTCCTCTACGACAGCAAGATGAGCCAGTGATGCGGCAATAGCGACAGCATATTCATCCGTTCTCTCCGTCCCTTGACTGTGGTGAATCTTCTGCTCTAGGTCCAGAACAACCCACACGTCGCCACCCCCCCCAGAGTCAAACTCCTTGGACATGAGTTGACCGCTCTTGGCGGTGGATAGCCAGTGAATCTGATTCAGGCTATCGCCATTAATGTATTCGCGAATTGTACCTACGTGAGGGGTGCGAGTCTGAGAGCGATACCGTATGCTTTCCTCTCCCAGCCGCTCCGCCACCGGAAGGCGGAAATAGGGCAACGCGACGATAGGTGGCTGTACCACCACTTTGATGGGATTGCCCTGGATTATCTGCACTTGAAATAGCCCCAGGGGGTCGCTGGTACGCGCCACTAGCGGGCCTATGGTGTAGACGCCACGGGCATGACAGAGTGTATCCATCTCCAACCGCTCCTGTTCCCTAGCCCCAATTGCGGTGGCTATGCCTGAGGTATTACCGGGCATATTGCTCATTAGCATGATTTCCACCCAGCCGGTCGGCAGAGGGGAGTTATTGCGCACGTAAACATGCCCTTTCAGCATATCCCCTACTTGCACTGCATAGGATTTGTTTTGCATTCGCATGTCCAGACGCCACAGTTTCAGCCGGACACAAACATAGCTACCGACCACAACCAGCGTCAGGAAATAGCTCACACGATACAGAACGGCTTCACCGGTGGCAATGGCGAGGAGCAGGATGATGGCAAGGAGGACTATCATCCCCCTTCCCCGCGGCGTTGTTTGGGCCCAAAAATGGGGAAAGACTCTGCTTACCATGCGGATGCAATGTTTCATTTTGCCAAAATTGTCGGTTGTATCGCGTGTCGCGTCAACCCATAACAAGTCAGTCTTTCCAGGGATTGCGTCTTGCAGTCTATAGTATACCACCTGCCGCACTTTCAACCTACCTTTATTGGGGGTCCCAGCCATACGGTAGAGTTAAGGAGGCGACCATACGTCTCTTAATGCAATCCGGTCCAGTCTCATTCGCGTGGCAATCATCTTCAGCTCCCATCGCCTCATGATATGGCGAGCTTGCTTAACTCAGACTCCCCATCCAAATTTGGACATTTAGAGTTTCTCTAAAGTATATAATGCCCTGTACTGTCAAAGGTTGCGATTTTCCTTTTGCTCCCTTCGCCTCAGGCAAAAGGTTTGTGTGCTGATATAGCTTTTGCCGTGGCATTTCACTTCTCTGATTACTTCGGGCTTAATAACCATGCACAATTGCCCTTCCCTGGGTTTCAAATAGGATATTTCCACGGTGGCTTGGTTCTTAACGTTTTCTTATAGCCTCGATATTGTAACTGGCCAGACAGGATTGATTTGTTTTTCTGTATGGAGGAATTGATGGCTATCATTGTAGTGTAAGAGCGCAAGCCCTTGACGATACCGAGGTTGAAGATCTCTAAGTGATGGGAGACCTCTTGCCATAACAAAAGAGGTACTGAAGCAAAGAGCGACCGCACTCCTCTGGCAAATTCGTGATCTCAGTGGACCACTGTCTGGAGCATCCAGAGGCATTGCGCGCTAAGCGACAGGCTAAACCTCAGGAAGCCCTGACAATGTCGAAGCTTGGCCTGAGGAAGTGAACAGCGTCAAGAAAGAAACAGGACGTGTGAATCAAGCCACAGAACTGAGACGGAGCGAACAAGGGACTAGAGCCAGAATGATAACGAAGGCAGGGATTTGATAACAATTGAGGATGATTGTAGGATCTCTTTAACATCGATTCATCCAAAAGCGACCGGACCAATACATAAGTCTTGTCTCAGTAGGTTCTTGCGCCGCCGTTTAGTGGAGTTCATATTCCGAAAATAGAAACCCGGCCGACTAAGCCGGGCTTCTCAGGGATCTTTGACTATTTTTCTTCGTTATTTTAGCCAGCCAACAATTCCTTTAGCTTGTTAGTGAAGGCTGGCAGCACCTCTTCATATTTGCCCACCACCCCAAATTCCGCCTCCCTGAATATGTTTGCCTCGGGATCCTTGTTGATGGCTATGATATGCTTGGAACCTGAACATCCGGCTGTGTGTTGGCTCGCACCGGAAATAGCTACAGCAATGTAGACATCAGGGGCGACAATTTTCCCAGTAAGGCCGATATGAAGATGCTCTGGCACCCAGCCATTATCGGCGGGAGGACGTGAGGCGCCGACCGCACCATGCAGCAAATCGGCTAACTCCTTCAATACGGTCTGGAAAGGTTGAGGCCCACCCATTCCCCTGCCTCCAGAGACAATCACAGGGGCATCCTCAAGCTTAATGCCGACTGCCTCTTCCTTAACAGTCTCCAGTACCTTTGTCCGTACCTTCGACGTATCTATGTCAATCTTAGTGGGTATGACCTCTCCTTTCCTTGAGGCATCACGCTCCAACGGCACATCGCCTTGGTCCTCACGGTAACCATCTGAGGCATAGACTCGCTGGTAAATACAGCTTGAGCATTGCCGCCGTAAACGGGACGCGTTTGCACGAGCAATTTTGTCGCTGAGTCTATGCTTAAATTGAGACAGTCTGTTGTCACGCTGGTGCCCAATCTGAAGGCAAGGCGAGGAGCCAAGTCTCTACCCATGGATGTTTGTCCGATGAGTATCACCCGAGGGGAAATATCCTTGACCAATTTCTCTGCGACTTGAATATAGGAATCAGCCTGGTATTCTTTGAGGGCAGGGTGTTCTGCAGCATAAACCTTGTCTGCTCCGAAGGCAATTGCTTCTTTAGAAGCTTCGCCAAAAGCATCGCTGGCCAGCAAACAAGATAAGTCTTCCTTTAGCTCATCAGCAAGCTTCCTACCACATCCCAGCAACTCAGTGGTAATGGAAGCTAACTTCCCGTCTGTTAGCTCACCACAAACTAATATACCTTTGTATTCAGCCATTATTTCCTCCTTAACCTCAAAGTAATTTGGCTTCCCTGAGCCTTACGGCCAGTTTGGCAGCAGCTTCCGCCACAGTCTCTCCTTCGATTATTTCACATTTGGATTCCTTGACTGGCTGGAAGAGTTTATCTAACTTGCTGCGCCTTCCAGCAGCGCCAATTTGTGAAGGCTCGAGCCCAATATCGGCCGGTTTCCAAATGACAGGTTGTTTTTTAGCTGCTGCCATGATTCCCTTCAATGTGGCATAACGAAGTGCTCCTATCCCGCTGGTTACTACGATTACGGCAGGGAGTGTCACTTCGATAACCTGATAGCCGTCCGGAATGACTCGCTCAACCTTTGCCTTCCCATCGCTGATCTCTACCTTGCGAGCCAACGTTACTGCGGGGATTCCCAGGGTCTCAGCAATGCCCAGACCCACTTGCCCCGCATCCCAGTCAGAGGATTGCCTGCCGCAGAAGATAATATCGTATGTTCCTATTTTCTTTATTGCCGCAGCCAAGCCATTGGCGGTTGACCAACTGTCGCCATCCTCAAAAGCCTTGTCCTCGAGGAGGATGAGTTCATCAGCCCCTACCGCTAGCGATTTCTTAATCACGTCGCGGACAAAGCTATTGCCCAAGCTGAGCGCGGTAATTTTGCCCCCCGCCGTATCCTTGATCTTGAGAGCGGCCTCCAAGGCGAATTCCTCATATTGACCAATTACAGGTTTGACCTCTGGTGGCAAGGTCATTTTGTTGTTTACCACCTTAAATACGGCGGGTGGTGCCTCAGGATCAGGCACTTGCTTACAGCAAACAATCATATTAACTGGCATTTTCTAACCTCCTTGAAAGATTTTGCAACCAAAGGATGATATGGAAAAATCCGTCTTTTGTCAAACTGAATCGGGTAGATTTCATATGATTGATTTCAGGGATCAGGTGGCAATAACTGCTTTCACTGCAGAATTAATGCTAAAATAGGTAAGTATTGCGATCTTAAGGAGTAATATGTCATCTGTAGGACAAAAAGAAGAGAATGTCCGCTCAATCACGGAACGCAAACTGACCTGGTTCTATATTGAAAAGCCTACTTCACAAGAGGTCGAATTCCTGGCTCAACATTTCCGCTTTCATCCTCTTGATCTGGACGACGTCCTCAGTCGCATACAGCGTCCCAAAATTGACGAGTATGAAGACTACTTGTTCATGGTGCTGCATTTCCCGGTCTTTGACAAAGAGAATCGCATAACAAGACCCAGTGAAATAAACATCTTCGTTGGTGAGAATTATGTCGTCACCGTTCATTGTTCTGGTGATCTCAAGCCACTGGCCAAATTCTTCCAAGTATGTGAGACTGACAAGGAGGATCGTGAGCGTTACCTGGGGAGAAGCTCAGGATTTCTTCTCTATCACATCCTTGATAGGCTGGTCACCTCTTGCTTTCCTATACTAAACAAAGTTACCGAAAACATTGATGACATCGAGGACATTATCTTTAGCAAGCCGGTTCCGGAGACTGTCCATAAGATTTCCTTGATTCGGCGAGACCTTATTTCGTTCCGGCGCGTCATTCATCCCCAGATTGCGGTAATTGAGACTCTTGAGAGAGAAGAATATCCTTTCTTCAAAGAGGACCAGGAGGTCTATTTTGGTGATATCGCTGACCACATTCGCAAAATCTGGGACGGTCTGGAAGACTGCAAAGAGGTCATAGATGGACTTGCTGACACCAGCAATTGGTTAACATCACATCGAATTCAAGAAATAATGCGGATACTGACTATCATTATGGGAATTCTGGCACCGCCTACATTGATAGCTAGCATTTACGGTATGAATATCCCGCTGCCTGGTGGAGTCAACTCTGGTAGCCTTTTACCCTTGGGCATTCTGCTTGCCCTTATGGCGATTACGGCGGGAACCATATTTTTCTACATGCGCCATCGGAGATACCTCTAAACTGTCCAGCCAAATTACTTTCTCTTGTCCTGACCAACAATGGAAATCAAACTCATTGCAGATAACAACGTTGGTAAACTGGCTCGATGGTTAAGGCTAATTGGATATGACACCATCCTGCTCAAGCAAAAAGACGACGCTCAAATGATCAAGATAGCTCTTGGCCAGAATAGAGTAGTTGTGACTAAAGATGCCCAGTTTATGAAAAGACGCCTGGTCACAAATGGCACACTCAAAACCGTACATATTGAACAAGACGACCCTGTGCTTCAGGTGCAGGAGGTGGTGAAAACTCTGAGTTTAGATTACCATTTCAAACCCTTCTCACTTTGCCTTGAATGCAATCGGGCATTAATAGCCCGGGGTAAAGACGAAGTTCGTAACCTGGTTCCCACCCATGTCTTTGAAACCCAGACTCAATATACACAGTGCCCGACCTGCCAGCGTATCTACTGGCCGGGCACACACTGGCAGGCCATGAGCAAGAAGTTGCAAGACTTGCAGGGGGACAGATGACAAAAATCATGCTTCTATCTGACGCGATCTTGATAGAGGTTAAACAGTGGCATGGACCAGGTAGTAGTGGTATACTCAGCCCATGATGCCAGGAGGATAACGATAAAGCCAAACGTCTATGTTACTGACAATTGATATCGGGAACACCAACGTTAAAGTTGGCATATTTGATGGTGATGAGCTAAAAGCTACCTGGAACTTAGCTACGGGGATCCACCGCACTTCAGACGAGTACGCTGGGATATTGCTCAACCTCATGGAGCGAAGAAGGGTCTCGGCTTCAAAAATTACCGGGGTAGCGGTGTGCAGTGTTGTGCCACCGCTGTTGCCTGCATTCGTGGAACTATGCAGCAAATACTTAAATACCAAACCCCTGGTGGTCGAAGCTGGTGTTAAGACAGGCATGCGCATCCGCCTGGATAACCCTAGAGAAGTTGGGCCTGACCGTGTGGTCGCCGCTGTGGCTGCCCAAATTCTCTATGGGAAGCCGTCAATAGTTATTGACCTTGGTACCGCGACTACTTTCGACGTTGTTTCCCAGGAAGGGGACTATCTTGGTGGTGCCATTGCCCCGGGGATTGTCATAGCTACCGAAGCTTTATACACTCGTACTGCTGCGCTCCCTCGAATCAGGCTAAGCAGCCCGGAGCAAGCCATCGGCAAAAATACTATCTCGGCGATGCAATCGGGTATAATATTTGGTTACATTGCGCTTATTGAGGGCCTGATTCGGCGAATAGAACAGGAATTGGGAAGCAAGGCGAAGGTGATAGCTACCGGCGGGCAAGCTCACCTGTTAGCCCACGAAATACCGGCGATAGAAATAGTAAATCCTGATTTAACCTTAGTTGGATTACGCCTGATTTATGAAATGAACAAGGAGCAGTAATGCTTAGAAACAAAACCATAGTTCTGGGAGTGACGGGCAGTATTGCTGCCTACAAAGCAGCCGAAATTGCCAGCCAGCTCACTCAATCAGGGGCTAAGGTGAACGTAATCTTGACTGAGGAAGCCGTCCAGTTTATATCGCCTGTTACCTTCAGAGCAATTACAGGGCAGCCAGTGGTCTCTGAGATGTTTGATTTGGCTTCTGAATTCAGTATTGAGCATGTCTCCCTGGCCAAAGCCGCTGATATAGTAGTCATTGCCCCTGCTACTGCCAATATCGTTGCCAAGCTGGCGGCTGGTATCGCTGACGACATACTCTGCTGCACAGTGTTGGCTGCCAAGGCACCGGTGCTTATTGCCCCAGCTATGGAAACCAATATGTATACTAATCCAATCACCCAGGATAATCTGTCTAAACTCAAGGCTCGCGACTTTGTGATTGTTGGTCCAGCCACAGGCTGGTTGGCCTCGGGCAAAGAGGGGTTGGGGAGACTCGCCGATGTCAATGATATTATCGGCAGCATTCGCCAGGTGTTGGGTGGGGATGGAGACCTGACAGGCAGGTATATCGTGGTTACCGCGGGCGGTACCCAAGAGCCCATCGACCCGGTTCGCTACCTGAGCAACCGCTCCTCGGGGAAGATGGGTTATGCTGTGGCTGAGGCAGCGCGTGACCGCGGAGCCAAAGTAACGTTGGTCACAGCGCCTACCTCATTAACCGAGCCCATAGGCGTTGATGTAATCCGAGTCGGCACAGCTGAGGAAATGCGTCAAGCAGTAGAGAATGCAGCTCCCCGGGCTGACGCTCTGATTATGGCTGCCGCCGTAGCTGATTATCGCCCGATAAAGGCAGCCGAAGATAAGATCAAAAAAGGAAAAGCCGGATTAACCCTAGAGTTGGAGCGCACCCCGGATATTTTAGGCAGTGTCAAAGGAAATTTCATCAAAGTAGGTTTCGCCGCCGAAAGCAGCAACCTGGTGGAAAATGCCAAGGGAAAGCTAAAGCAAAAGA
>Ga0224495_10001673_pt1 | contig 15374 bp, 17 predicted proteins | sample SF_Jul11_sed_USG_FD_168128 | JGI IMG/M metagenome (GOLD analysis project Ga0224495, IMG submission 168128) | Sediment microbial communities from San Francisco Bay, California, United States - SF_Jul11_sed_USGS_4_1 | ecosystem: Environmental > Aquatic > Marine > Sediment | place: USA: California... | reverse complement strand
ATGTCCAAAGTCAAGGGCTGACCCCTTCCTTACTTCCTTACGAGGGTGAACCTTTTGACAAATTCCTCCGTAATACACTTTGAAGATTTGGACGCGAGGCATAGAATGATTATAAGAGAATAAAAGAATGCAAGCCGAGAAACGAGTCGAGCACGAATATATCCATAGTCTAGTCGAAAGCGTAAAATATGGCGACCGAGAGGCATTCATGGGCATTACTCGCCTTTACCAGAGAAAGGTTTTTCTTCTTGCCTATTCCTATTTCTACAACAAGGAGGATGCTCTGGATATCGTCCAGGAAACCTTTCTCAGGTTTTACCAGAAAGCCCATATGTTTAAAAAAGGAAAGAATTTTCAGAATTGGCTTCTTCAGATAGCTAAAAACATCTGTATTGATTATTACAGAAAACATCATAGCAAAGGTAACGAATGGGGCAGAAAAGAGAATATCGAAGATGTTCATTTGCCTTCTCATAACCAAGGTCATAGCCATTCCTCATCGGACCTAAGGGAGATAATTTCCCGCTGTCTGGAAAAACTGAGCGAAAGGCAGAGGATGATCTTTGTCATGAAACATTACAACCAGCTCCAATACAATGAGATCGCCCAAATCTTAAACATCGCTTCAGGAACCGTTAAGTCCCTTCATTTCAAAGCGGTTCGGAACCTTAGGACTTTGATGAGTCCATATATGGGGAGAATAGGATGAAGGATTGTAAAAAAATAGGTAAAAACATGGTGGCCTTCCTTTATGGTGAGTTGGGGGAAAGCGAAAAGGATCGTTTAGTCTCTCACATTGAATCGTGTGCAGCTTGCCGGAATGAACTTGAGCAGTTAAAGAAAATCTATAAAGGAGCCGAGGTGTTGAACGAGGATATTGAAAGGGCTATGGCGACAATAGATTGGGAGAGCCTCCCTGCAAGAATCGCCGATGCGGTTGTTAAGAAAGAGATTCCAATGGATCGCAAGTCTCGGCGGACAGGTTTCTGGCAGGTTCTCTTCCAACCGGGATTCAGGCCAGTCTATGCCGGCATTCTCCTTGGAGTTGTGTTGGGATCATTGGTCACTTTCCTGATCTTTCGGTCTCAGCCCTTCCAGTCACCAGAAAACGGAAGGATCATTGTGCCCAAGGGCTTCTACGATATGATGGAATTGGAAATGGCCCGCAGGGGAACCATAGATTATCTCGATAAGAGCGAATACTTGCTTCTGGATTTTGTCCAGTCCTCTCCAGAAAGGTCAGCCGAGTATTGGCGCAGCGATCTTGCTTCCCAGCGAGCTAGAGATCTGTTGTCGAAGAAGACCTATATCGACCAACAATTGGACAAACTCCAGTTGGCCAAAGCCAAAGCCATCTGTGACCAGATCGAACTGCTTTTCTTCGAGTTGATGCAGACAAGCGAACAGCTATCAGCGGAAGAACTCAGGAAAATCCAGAATCTCGTAGAGGAGAGGCAGCTCCTATTAAAGATTAAATTGGTCAAAAAAGAATTGGAAAAAAGCGAGGTTTAAAATGAATAGATTAAAGAAGATAACCATACATATAGGCCTCATCCTGGTGGCTTCATTTTCTCTCCAAATGTCTGCGCAAATCTCACCCGACGAGAGGCTTTTCCAGGAAGCTAAGATACTGATATTTGACAAGAAATGGGAACAAGCTCAAGAAAAGCTGGAGGAACTTCTGGAAGACTATCCTGCCAGTCTCTGGTATTCCCAAGCCCTTTTCTACTGGGGAAGAACTCTCGAAGAACAAAAGGGAAAGGAAAAGGAGGCCCTGGAGGCTTTCAAAAAATACATTTTGCGTAAAGACAGCTCCGAAATCCTGATCCAAGAAGCCGAAACCTCTGTCATCAATCTATCTTTCACCCTGTATGAAAAGGGAAGGAAATCCTACCTAAAGGAGATCAAAACCAGGCTTTATAGGCCGAACAGGGTCATCAAATACTATGCTGCCATCAAGCTGAGTTATCTAGAGAACAAGAAGGAAGCGAGGGATGCCATTCCTGTACTGAAGGAAATATTGGATAAAGAAAAAGACGAAGAGATCAGAGATAAAGCCAAAATCGCCCTTCTCCGGATCGATCCGGATACCTTCAAGGATTTTGAGGAGGAGAGATACGAGAGAAAAATAATGATGTTGAAGATAAGGGTAACAAACAAGTGGACAAAGGAGATCACTTTTCATCTCAACATTCCATGGGCTTTGGCTGATCTAGCACTGGTCAATATTCCAGATGAAGCCAAAAGACAACTTCGTCAAGAGGGGTATGACTTGGACCGAATCATCAAAGAGTTGATAGAAGGTCAAAGAGTCATCGAGATTGAAACCAAGGATTCGATTCTGAAAATTTGGATAGATTAACATCGGGGAGGTTAGAATGAAGAAGATGACAATTCTGGTTTTAGTGGTGGTCATTTCATTTTTTATTCTGGCTAGTCTTCTCCTAGCCAAAGAGGATTTTGACCTTCAGACAATCAAAAAGGCTGTAAAAAAGAATCCTCAGTATAAAGCCGGGAAAGAAGTGAAATGGTTAAAAGTTCTCATCGCAGATAGACAAGATAAAAGTGAAAAAGTTCGGGTGACTCTCCCGCTATCCTTGGTCGAGCTGTTGATGAATTGCACTAAAGACAAAGAATTGAAGATCGATTGCGACGATTATGACCTTGATCTCAAAAAGCTTTTTAAAGAGCTAAAAAAAGCGGGCCCGATGTCTCTGATTGAGATCTGCGGGGAAGAGGCCACTCTGAAAATTTGGCTCGAGTAGAATGAAAAAAAATCACCCCTAAAATCCTCCCTAAAGGCGATTGCCCTTTTTTCTCTAAGAATCTATATTTTGATTAACTTAAGTGCTGGCTATGGGCATTTCATAAATCCCTCCTTTTGCTGATTCCCCCTTTGCAGCCAGCACTTTCTCTATACTCCAAACATATCAATAGAGCCCAGAGAGAGGAGGCTATCCGGAGATTTTTTTACATAGATACATTTTAACCAACAGGAGGTGGGAAAAATGTAAAACTTTTTGTAAAGAGGTGTTTACTTAAGAGCGACGTTCTTGGATTAAAAACGCCTCTCTTCTCATTTCTGAATTTTTTACTTTTTGTTCTCGTGGCGGATTTTTTCTGTCCAAATATCCCCAGAGCTTGGCAAAATATTCTTCTCCGTTTGTCTGGTAGGGCTCATAATACTCCACCCTCAGCCCTTTGCTCTCAAACAACTTTCTCCATTCTTCCAGCTTCTCTGGGTTGCGGACCGTGATTTCCGTGATTGCATCCCCTTTTTGAATCGTTTCGCTGCTGTGTCTTTCAGGCAGCATTCTCTTCTTCAAGAGCGCAAGAGATTCGCTCATTTCTTGGATCAAACGGTTGGTTTCCTTGATTTCTTCCAAGATTTCCTTCATGAGCTTTGATTCGTTTCGCATTTTCATCTCTCTTTCAAAGTTAGAATGAACACTGTATGGATTTAGTCGGATATCATCCTCCTTTTTTGATTGCATATCTCAGTCCGTGATCAAAGAAGAGAGCATTGGGGGATGTTTTCGCTCGAAGTTTGGCTCAGGAAGGCTAAATCTTCCGATGTCGCTCAATCCATCCCTCAATGCTCTCTTTTCCTTGGTCTCCTGTTCTTATGCCATCACGGATTTAGGAATGCTTACAAGCGAGAAATTTTAGTTGAAGCGTCATGAAAAATGAGATATAATATTTACGACTTGTCTTGCTGGCTGGGCAAGGAGGATGTCACTCACATCTAATTCTCTTTCACCTGCTCCCCGTACAGCCAGCTTTAATCAGAACCTTTGCATCAATTCTCCTCCACAATTCCGCATGTTCTGTTCCTTTACTTTTATAGTCTAGGATTTTTTTGGCTCAAAGTGTTGCTTATCGCGTATCATCGAAGAAAGATGTCTATCTCGGGCGGCTTATGCGTTGACAAATACAATAAGGGACTGAATAATATTAGACTCGAAAGGATACTCTGTTGGCCAGACTCTATGAGTTCCAGAGCAAAAAACTTCTGAAGGAAGGGGGCATTCGTATTCCAGAAGGAGAGGTCGCATCTTCGCCTGAACAGGCATTCCAGATAGCTGAGAAAATCGGAAAACCAGTGGTCTTGAAGGTTCAGGTATGGGTCACAGGAAGAGCCAATTTTGGCGGGATTCAATTTGCCGAAAACCCAGATGAAGCTATAGAGAAATCCTCCTGTTTGTTCGGGATGAAGGTTAGAAACTTCGTCGTTGAAAAAGTATTGGTCGAAGAAAACCTGTCTATTCAATCCGAATATTTTGTTGGACTAGTTGTGGATGATGCCCAGAAGACCCCCCTGCTCATTTTCAGTTCAGTCGGTGGAACTGGGATTGAGGAAATTGCACAGGCGCATCCTGAAAAGATTGGGCAGATTCCGGTCGATGTGGTGAGGGGCTTAAGAGATTATGAAGCTCGTAACCTCGTGCGGAGAACAGGAATTTCCGGGAAGCTCCTTCTCCGACTTTCCGACACCCTAGTCAAACTCTACGGCGTGGCTCGCAAATGCGATGCCCGTTCCGCAGAGATAAATCCTCTTGTTCTGACCAAAGATAATCTTGTGTATGCCGCGGATTGTCATCTGGCTGTTGACGATTACGCTGTGTTTCGCCATCCCGAACTTGGAATTGAGGTAGCCAGAGAGTTTGACCGTCCTCCAACACCTCTAGAGAAGATTGCCTACCACGTGGAAGAAAAGGATCACCGGGGGACATTCTACTTTTTGCAGATGACCGAGGAAATTCCAAAGGAGGAGAACTCTATTGGATTCAATGGTGCCGGAGGGGGCGGTTCGATGATGTCCATGGATGCCGTGTTGAACAGAGGATTCAAGTTGTCCAATTATTGTGACACGAGTGGGAATCCTGCAGCCAGCAAAGTCTATCGGGCAGCAAAAATCATCCTGTCTCAGCCCCATATAAAAGGTTATTTTGCATCTGGTTCGGGCGTGGCCAGCCAGGAACAGTATCATTCGGCAAGGGGCTTGGTAAAAGCCTTTCATGAGGAGAACCTAGACATCCCAGGTGTGATTCGACTCGGCGGAAATTTCGAGGAAAAAGCTATCGAAATTCTGGCCATGTATCTGAAAGATATACCTGCCAAGGTTGAGGGATACGGACGGGATGATTCTCCAGAGTTTTGCGCAGGGAGGATGGAAGAGTTGATTAGGGAGAATGATTTTGTTGGTCATGAGGTCAGTCCGATCAGCGATCCGATTATTCCTGAAGATGTGTATGCGTTTGAGACCTTCACAGGAAATATCTCTATCGATCACAAGAAATGTTCAGACTGCAAAACCAAGGGTTGTGTAGAAGCTTGCAAAGCCGATATCCTGAAACTCGATGATGGAAAACCGGTCCTGGCTATTTCTAAGGAAGAGGCAAAGAAGGGAAGGTGCACAGAGTGTCTAGCATGTGAAATCTTCTGTACATTTCATGAGCAGGAGGCCCTTACCATCCACCTACCTATTCCCGGATTGAAGGAATACAGAGAGAGGATCTTGAAGGGAAAGTGATAAAGAATGTCCATATTAGTGGATGAAGAATCGAGAGTTCTCGTGCAAGGAATCACCGGGAGAGAAGGCATGGTACGCACCCGCTTGATGAAGGATTACGGGACGAATGTCATTGCAGGAGTGACGCCAGGTAAGGGAGGTGAGAATGTCTATGGCATTCCCGTGTATGATTCGGTCGAAGAGGCCTGGGAAAGGCAGGGACCCGTCGATATCAGCGTGATTTTTGTGCCTGCTGCTCTGGTTAAAGACGCGGCTTTGGAAGCCATGGATGCAGGGATAAAACTTTTGGTGATCGTTCCTGACCGTGTTCCCATTTTTGATGTTTTAGAGATTTCCCAAGCAGCAAAAGAAAGAGGGGCAAGTTTTGTCGGGCCCAACACCTTGGGTCTCGTCAGCCCTGGAAAAGCCGTTTTGGGCATGATCGGAGGAAGGGCCGAAAGGGCCAGGGAATGGTTTCGTCCTGGACATGTGGGCGTAAGCTCGAGAAGCGGAGGAATGACTTCTGCCATATCTTATTATCTGACAGAGGCTGGTGTGGGTCAGAGCACGATCATTCATGTCGGTGGGGATGCGGTGGTGGGGCTCTCGCATCCGGAGGTGATGGAGCTTTTCGAACAGGACGAACAAACCGAAATGGTAGCTATGTTCGGTGAGATCGGAACAACCCAGGAAGAGAGGGTGGCGGACCTGATCGAGAAAGGAAAGTTCACAAAACCTCTCATCGCCTTCATAGGAGGAAAAGCGGCTAAATCAGGAACTCGATTTTCACATGCTGGAGCCATCGTTGAGGGATCGAGAGGATCTTACGAGAGCAAGGTGAGGAGACTCATAAAGGTGGGAGCCCATGTGGTTGATGCTATCTCCGACATACCCAAGGTGGCTAAAAAACTTAGTAAAGGAGATACCCAATGAGCGATCTTCATTGGAAGACATCTGTAACAAAGATTCAGCCAAACAAAGTCTCCATCAGGGGATATCCGGTGGACAAACTCATGGGTAAAATCTCTTTTGCCCAAGCGATTTATCTCGTGTTAACAGGAGAAAGGCCATCGCCTGAAGTTGGAAAGTTGGTGGACGCCATTTTTGTTTCCTCTATAGACCATGGAGCCAGTCCTCCTTCCGTGCTGTCGGCACGGACAGTGGCTTCCACAGGAGCTGAACTGAATGCAGCCATCGCCGCAGGTGTGTTGGGCATCTCCCGTTATCACGGCGGAGCCATCGAAGAAGCGATGAAACTCTTTTTGGACATTGCCAGGCGAATGGAGGAAGAGAAAAAATCCGAGACCGACGCTGCCCTTGATTTCTTGGAGGAGATGAAAGAGAAAGGAAAGAGAGCTTCAGGTTTTGGACACCGCATCCATACTGAAGATCCGAGGACGAAAAAACTCTTTGATCTGGCCGAAGAACTCGAGCTTGCGGGAAGATATATACAAATCGCCTTCGCTGTAGAAAAAGGCCTGAAGGATGTGTTGGGAAAGTCTCTTCCCATCAATGTGGACGGTGCGATAGCGGCAGTGCTGTGTGATCTAGGCATACCACCAGAGATCGGGAATGCCTTTTTTATCATAGCGCGAGTCCCTGGACTTGTGGCTCATATTCATGAGGAAATAACACGCATGAGACCGATGAGAAAAATCGATCCCCAGGATTTTGAGTATGATGGACCTGAAGAAAGGGAGCTTTAAATGAGAAAAAAGCTTTTATCTTTGATACCTGAGCTTCAGCTCATCCAGGATTCTGATCTTCAGAAAAAAACCACTCATGTCTGGGAGGAGGCCATCAAACAGGGCAATTGGGACATCTCCGATCTGCTGGAGATGCCTTTCACCCTTCTGATCGAGCAGACGTCTGTCAACATCATCACCCACACCAGAGCGGTTACGCAGTGTTCGTTACAGATCGCTGACGTCTTGCAGAAAGAATACGGAGGACTGGTCGTGATCAATCGGGACCACCTGCTTTCAGGGGCGTTGCTTCATGATGTGGGGAAACTCTTCGAATACAAAAAAGAGAAGGAAAAGTTTTCTAAGAGCAAAGAGGGACAGCTCCTCAGGCATCCCATCTCTGGAGCAGCTTTTGCCTATGAGTTTGGCCTTCCTCAGGAGGTGCTTCATATCATTGCCTGTCATTCCAAGGAAGGAGATGGAGCCCGAAAGACAGTGGAAGCCGTCATCGTCAACCATGCCGACTTTGTAAATTTCGATGCCTTGAGGATTTAAGCGAGGAGGAATTGGGCCAGACATTTTCTGAAAAAATACTTGGCGCCAAAGCTGGGATACGGGTGAAAGCCGGAGAAATTGTCATTGTCAGTCCCGATTACATCCTTTCTCATGATAATTCCGCCGCTGTTATCAATGAATTCCGCAGGTTTGGCATCGAAAAAGTAAAGCAACCCAACAAAATCGTGATTGTTCTTGATCATGTGGTTCCAGCCTCGACGGAAAAATATGCCCAGAATCATAAGGTCATCCGGGAATTTGTGCAGGAACAGGAAATTCCCAACTTTTTTGATGTCCAGAATGGCATCTGTCATCAAGTGTTTGCTGAAAATGGATTTGCCATGCCTGGAAAGTTAATCCTTGGTGCGGATTCCCATACGACCAGTTATGGAGCATTCGGCGCCTTCTCGGTTGGAATCGGTCGCTCGGAAGCCGCCTCGGTTTGGGCTACGGATGAGATATGGCTCAGGGTGCCCGAGACCATCCGGATCGAAATCGGGGGGAAACTCCCTCCGATGGTGTATGCCAAAGATGTGATCCTGAGGATCATCGGAGAGGGGGGAGCAGACCGGGCAAACTACAAGGCCGTTGAGTTTACCGGTCAGGCTGTCCATGATTTCACTCTGGCGTCTCGGTTGGTTCTGGCCAACATGGCTGCCGAGATGGGGGCAAAAAACGGGTATTTTTTTCCTGATGAGAGGACTTTCTCCTGGCTCGAAGAGAGAGCCAAGGATGAATATGAGCCTGTTACATCTGATGCGGATGCGGACTATGAGGCCATTTTGAAGTATGACGTGTCCTCTTTTGAGCCCCAGATTGCCTGCCCACACACAGTGGATAACGTCAAGTCTGTTTCTGAAGTGGAGGGGCTTCCTTTTCATCAGGCGATCATCGGCACATGTACGAATGGCCGACTGGAAGATTTGAAGGTCGCAGCTCAAATCTTGAAGGGAAGAAAAGTCCACCGAGCGATAAGAGTCCTGATTATACCTGCTTCTCGGAGAGAGTATCTGCTGGCTCTTCAGGAAGGGGTGTTGGAAGCTTTTGTTGAATCAGGCTGTCTGATTCTGAATCCAGGATGTGGCCCGTGTCTCGGAGCGCATCAGGGCATTCTTGCTCCTGGAGAAAGAGCGCTAAGCACAGCCAACAGGAATTTTCGAGGACGGATGGGAAGCCGTGATTCGGAGATCTATCTTGCCTCTCCAGCCACAGTCGCAGCGTCTGCTCTCGAAGGGAAGATCACCGACCCGAGGAGATTTTCATGAGGAAAGGCAAGGTCTGGAAGTACGGAGACGAAATCAACACGGATGTCATCTTTCCTGGGAAATACACCTATTCTATCCTTGAGCCCGAAGAGATGGCTCGACATGCCCTTGAGGATCTAGACCCGGAATTTGCTCAGGAAGTCAGACCTGGAGATATCCTCGTGGCCGGGAAAAATTTTGGTTGTGGGAGTTCTCGTGAGCAGGCCGCAACATGTTTAAAATTCGCAGGAGTTCAGGCTATAATCGCCAAATCCTTTGCACGCATTTTCTTCCGCAATGCGATAAATCAAGGACTCCCTGTTATCCAGTGCAGCCAGGCTGTGGATGATATCAAAAACGGAGAAGAAATAACCATCAATTTCTCCGAAGGAAGGATCGAAACAAAAAGAGACGTTTTTGATTTTGCACCCCTTCCTGAATACATCCTGGAGATTCTGGAATCAGGGGGTCTTATTCCTTATATTAAGAATAAAATAGAAAGCCAGAAAAAACCGAGTTAGACATCTGAACGGAAAAACGACATAATTTACAGCAATCATATTAAATAGTCTTGTTGAGAGTCCTGTTCAGTAAGTATCAACTCTAGAAAGGAGAGTGTGATGCCTAAGTACAAGATAGCCGTTCTGCCCGGTGATGGAGTAGGCAAAGATGTGATTGAAGCGGCCATGATCGTCCTGGAGAAGGTGAGGCTTGATACCGAGTACGTTGAGGGAGACATCGGCTGGGAGTTCTGGTGTAAGGAAGGCAATCCTCTTCCTGACCGAACCATCGAAATGCTCAAAGGGACGGACGTCTGTCTTTTTGGAGCCATCACTTCCAAGCCCAAGGAGGATGCCTTTAAGGAGCTAAGTCCAGAACTGCGCGATAAGGGATTGAGTTATTTCAGTCCCATCGTGCGGCTCCGTCAGGAATTTGACCTGTACACAAACCTGAGACCCTGCAAAGCCTATCCGGGCAATCCTCTCAACTACCGGGATGACATTGATCTGGTCATTTTCCGAGAAAACACCGAAGGAATGTATGCTGGTGTAGAGTTCTATCCCCTTCCCGAGGAAGTCCGAAAGGCCCTGCTCCTTCATCCCAAGATGAAGAAATTCCAGGACACTCCAGCAGACGAGATATCTCTCTCCACCAGAATCATGACCAAGAAAGCCTGCACCAGAATTCTCCACAGGGCGTTCGAATTTGCAAGGAAGAATAAAAGAAGATCTGTCACCATCGTTGAGAAACCCAATGTCCTCAGAGAAACAGGCGGATTCATCCTTGATATAGCCAGGAAGATATCCAAGGAGTATCCAGATATCGAGTTTAAGGAAGCCAATGTGGATGCCATGGCCATGTGGTTGGTGAAAAATCCTCAAGATTATGATGTTCTTGTAGCAGAAAACCTCTTCGGGGATATTATCTCCGACCTTTCAGCTCAGCTCGTGGGAGGATTGGGCTATGCCTGCAGTGGAAACATCGGGGACGAGTACGCTGTGTTCGAACCCACTCATGGTTCTGCTCCGAAGTATTCAGGAATGAATAAAGTGAACCCCACGGCTATGCTGCTGGCAACCAAGATGATGCTGGAATGGCTGGGAGAAGAAGACAGGGCTCAACGTTTAGAAGGAGCTATCGCGGCTGTGATAAAAGAAGGAAAGGTCAGAACGTATGACTTGAAAGGGAGCGCATCGACTCTAGATGTTGCCCATGCCGTGGCAGAACGCCTATAATTTACAATGAGCTAGAAAGAGAGAAGGAATATAAATGGGGAAAACAATTGTCGAAAAGATCATCCAATCGCACACTCAAGAAGAGGCAAGAGCAGGAAGTATTGTCTGGGTGGATCTGGATGTCCGTTCGGCACGGGATTTTGGTGGTCCGAATGTGGTCCTTAACTACAAGAGAGAGTACGGGGATGTTCCTGTCGACGATAAAGAGAAGACCTTCTTCACGTTTGACCTGTGTGTTCCAGCCTGTTCACTCAAATATGCGGATAATCAACAGATTTGCCGGGAGTTTGCGCGGAAACAAGGCATAAGGATCTTCGATGTGGACCGGGGAATCGGGTCTCATGTGCTTATCGAAGAGGGACTGGCACTTCCCGGAACCACCGTGGTAGGAACAGACAGCCATCTGAACATACTTGGTGCTGTGGGGTGTTTTGGACAGGGGATGGGTGATGTCGATATCACCTTTGCCTTCAGGACGGGAAAAATGTGGTTCGAAGTTCCGGCAACACTTAAAGTGCTGATCGATGGACAGGTATCCTGGCCAGCAACACCGAAGGATTTGATCCTTTATATCTTGAAAATTTTGGGTACAGAGAAGGCCTCCCTTAAGGCTGTGGAATTCTATGGGGAGGCGGTAAACACCCTTCCTTTGGCAGGCCGCATCACGCTATGCAGCATGATAACGGAGATGGCTGGCATCATCGGTTTCGTGCCTGAAACCAATTCGTTTCTGCGAGAAGAGATGCGGATTTTGACACAGGAGGATTTTTCCTCTATCGAAGCAGATGTAGATGCAACATATGTGGATGAGGTCAAGATAAATATCGATGGTCTAACGCCTCAGGTCGCCGCTCCCTTTTCACCAGAAAATGTTTTTGCAGTGGATGAACTTACAGGAACTCGAATCGATTCGGGTTTTATCGGCTCTTGCACGAACGGCCGTACAGAGGATTTTGCCGCCGCAGTCCGGATTTTAAAAGGAAGAAGAGTCAAGGAAGGAGTGATGCTCAAGGTTGTTCCTTCCACACGGCAGGTTTATCAAGAGCTTCTTCAACAGGGCCTCTTGGAGGATCTGTTTGCGAGCGGTGCCATCATCAGCAACCCAGGATGCGGAGGCTGTGCCGAAGGGCATATCGGGCTGACCGGAGAAGGGGAGATTCAGATCAGCACGGGAAACCGAAATTTTGCTGGAAAACAGGGAAAAGGCAAAACCTATTTGGCCAGCCCTGAGGTTGTTGCAGCCTCTTGTGTTTTAGGCTCTATCGCAAATCCAAAGGATGTTTGAGATGGCAGAATCAACCCTATCAGGACGCGTTTGGATTTTATTGGATCGCGTCGGAAGCCTGATCGAAGACATCGACACCGACCAGATTTACCACAATGCCCATCTTCATATCACCGATACCGCAAAGATGGGCGAATATGCGCTGGGCAACTTGGAAGGATGGGAGGACTTTCCCCAAAAGGCCCGGCCTGGAGACGTCCTTGTTGCAGGAAGAAATTTCGGTGCAGGCTCTTCCCGTCAGCAAGCAGTGGACTGCTTCCTTTCTCTGGGGATTGTCGCCATTTTATCACCTTCCTTTGGGGCCATTTACTTCCGAAACGCTGTCAATTCTGGGTTTCCAGTTTTGAGGTGCCCAGAGATCAAGCCGCTCGTTGAAAGCGGCCTCCTCGCGACTGGAGATGAGGTTAGGGTCCATTTTCAATCCGGCGATGCACAGATCATCAACAAGAATGTGACTTTTCACATCTTCCCCATGAGCGAAGTCCACTACGACATTTTTAGTGCAGGGAGTCTTTACAATTATGGAAAAGCACGGATCCAAGAATAGCAAAGGATGGATTATCCTCGCTGTGGATACCACTACCCCGACAGGAAGCGTGGCTCTCCTAAGAGGCACAAAGCTCATCGTAGAAGTCAATCAAGATTCCTCAACGACTTTTTCAGAGCGGCTTCTTCCTGCCATTCAGTTTGTGTTAAAGTCCAGCGGGTTGGAGATGCCAGATGTCGAGGGATTTGCCGTTGCTGCCGGTCCCGGATCGTTTACGGGAATAAGGATCGGTTTGAGCACCATCAAGTCTTTCGCCTATGCTTCTGGGAAGCCCATCGCTCCTGTCTCCATTTTGACGGCGCTGGCCATGAAACTGCAAAATATCCAGAACCGATTGATTTGTCCCCTTATCGATGCCAAAAAGAAAGAAATCTATGCGGCACTTTTTGAGTCAAAGGCCAGTAAACTCCAAGAAATTATCCCTCAAGGGGCTTATGCTCCTGATGTGTTTTTTTCTCGGCTTCCGGCACACCGGACTATTCACTTTATAGGAAGCGGCAAGGATGTTTACGGTCCCACCATCTTTGAGTATTTCAAGGATAAGGCCAGATTCTCTAAAAGATCGCCTTTTATCGCTTATGAAGTCGGGTTGATTGGGCTGGATATGCTGAAGAGAAACCTAGGAAAAGACTTTCGGGAGGTTGAGCCCCTTTATCTGCGCAAGTCTCAGGCGGAGGAGAAACATTAGACATTCAAGACTTCCCCAGGAATCGTATTTTCTGAGAAGGATGGAGAAAAGAGACCTCCCTTCAGTCATTGAGATCGAGAATCTTTCCTACCCCAATCCCTGGCATCTCTCTTCTTTCCTAGGAGAGATAGATAACAAACCCATATCTCATCCATATGTTATTGTCTTAAGACCGCTGAATAAGGTCATCGGATACGTGATCTACTGGCATATCCGAAATGAGGTTCAGATCAGCAATATTGCGATCAGCCCTGATTACAGACTGTTGGGAGTGGGGGAAGTTGTCCTCATGCAGATTTTGCACGAGGTGCAGCGCAAAGGAGCAGAATTTGTTTTTCTTGAGGTCAGACCCTCGAATCAGGCTGCTCGGTCCTTGTATGATAAGCTGGGATTTAAAATTTTAGGATTAAGAAAAGAATATTACCGGAATCCTTCAGAAGATGCGATCGTTATGGGGCTGAGCTTCTCTCAATAATTCACCTTGATCAGGCACAAACCCTCCGGAGGCGCCGTTGGACTTGCAAGGGTTCGTCTTTTTTCTTTAAAGATGTCATCAATAATTTCTGGTGGCCATTTTCCTCTCCCGATTTCCAGCAGAGTTCCGACCATGGTTCTGACCATGTATCTGAGGAATCCGTTTGCTTCTACCGTATAGATGATCTCCGTGCCTTTTTTTTTGATCTCAGAGTGGGTTACACATCTCACTGGATGATGATGTCTGTTGGAAGAGAAGGGTGTAAAATCTGCCTCTCTCACAAAGCGTTTGGCTGCTGTCTTCATTTTGATCACATCGAGTGGTGAGGTCCAGTGAAGAGAATATCTGAGGATAAATGGGCTTATATCCGCGGAGTTATATATCCTGTATTGGTAGATCTTGGATACAGCCATTTTTCTGGCATGAAAGTTTCGATCCGATTTCTTGAGGGAAATTATACGAATATCCTTCGGAAGGAGCGAATTGAGCGCGCGTAAGAATTCTTCCTCTCTGAGTGTGAAATGAGTACGGAAGTGCGCCACCTGAGCGAGTGCATGAACACCAGCATCGGTTCGACCCGCACCTAATATCGGAATATCCTTCTTGGTGATTTGAGTCAGAGCCTTTTCCAAACTGCCCTGAATGGTTTTTTTATTTGGCTGTCTCTGCCATCCATGGTAATCGGTCCCATCATAGCAGAGAATTATCTTGTAATTTTGTGTCATATTGTCCTTTTTAGTATCTCGAATATCGCGTCTCTATTCAAGGGCTCAAAATGTTAAAAAAAAAAGACACATCAAAAAGATTACAGTTGACCACTGTAATGGACAAAAGTTTTTTTCATTTATTGGTTCTTACCTGACTTTATTTGGCACAAGGCTTGCAATCTCTGAAATTGTTAATCACTCGATTTAAAAGGAGCCTTTGTGCATATCATCGGAGAAAGGAGGGCGAAAAGCATGGTAAATGTTACCAAGATCTGCATTTTTGCAGCCTCAGCAGTTTTACTGCTGACTTCTTTTACTTACTCTGGGGAAAGGTTTCAGGCAAAGGTGAGTTTTATCCCAGGTTTTCCACAAAATGAATTCAAAGCTAATGTGGATAGTATCGGTCTTGGAGGCTCAGGAGATTTTGTTTACAGACTCAAAGGTTCACTCCTTTCCGTGGGCGCATCAGTCGGTATGATGGTCTATGGAAGCGAGTCAAGGAAGGAGATGTTCAGCGCTGAAATACCCGAGGTGATCGTTGATGTCACGACGAGGAATTATATTTTGATGTGTCATCTTTTATTGCGCCTTCAATCTCCGAAAGGAATGGTCAGGCCCTATCTGGATGGATTGGTCGGGTTCAATTACCTGTGGACTGAAACCGGAGTTTATGACAGGGATGGTTTTGATCAGAAAGTAGCAAGTGATGTAAATTTCAGCGATTGGACATGGAGCTGTGGTATTGGCGGTGGTCTGATGCTGAGCATGTATAGAAAAAAGAGATCAGGGAAGGCCAGGCCCTTTGTAGTTTTTTTGGATATAGGCGCTTGCTATTTAAAAGGAGGCAAAGCAGAGTACTTGAAGGAAGGATCGGTTATCCGAGAGAACCAGCGTGTGATATATGATGTGAGTGAGTCATCTACAGACCTTTTTATAATCC
>Ga0224495_10001671_pt1 | contig 15376 bp, 11 predicted proteins | sample SF_Jul11_sed_USG_FD_168128 | JGI IMG/M metagenome (GOLD analysis project Ga0224495, IMG submission 168128) | Sediment microbial communities from San Francisco Bay, California, United States - SF_Jul11_sed_USGS_4_1 | ecosystem: Environmental > Aquatic > Marine > Sediment | place: USA: California... | reverse complement strand
GAAAAAGCCCTGAAGAGTGCCAATCCCGACGATTGGCGGTGCAGCCACCATGTCAGCGACAACTCTTGCGACAAGGTCAGGATCTGCGTTTTGTGGAAAAAGGGAGCGTACGTATTCCTCGGTGGATTGAACAAAATCACTGCGGAAAGCCTCCAGCCATCCGTCGATTTCGTCCTGAGGTATACTCATTTCAAAGTCGACAAGAGTGTCCACTCCGATTAGACCTTTGATGCGCTCAGGTATTCGGCAAGCTGCCTCGATCATCACTAGCCCTCCCAGTGAGTGTCCTATAAGGATGACCGAACCAAGATCGAGCATTTTGACCACTGCCTCAACATCTTTGCTGTATGCCTCCACTGTCCAATCTTTGCGCTCGATCCCGGAATCTCCATGTCCGGCAAGGTCAAGGGCCACAACTTTGTAGGTCTCTGTAAAATGAGCGAACTGTTTATCCCAGTAGCTCAAGTCTGCACTCCAGCCATGTATGAAAACGAGAGCTGGTTCACCCTGTCCTTGGACTTGAAAGTGAATGAGAACGCCATCTGCTGAAGGAGCTTTGTCCATTTTCGACTCCTCCGAATCCCTAGCCAATGTTTCTTGTCTAATACCATAAAGAAAAGAGTGTTTCAACAGTTTTGACATCCAACAGCAGCTGTGTTATGAGATTTAGTCTTATCCATCTTTGGTGGCGCTATGACAAAAAAAGAATTTCAGGACAAAGCTCCTCTGGAAGTGATTATTATTAGCAAGAATGATACATCCCTTTATGGATGCCTCCAAGCACCTCCAGGAGATGGACCCTTTCCAGCCGTTATTTTTATACATGGCGGTTACGGAGACAACCAGGAATACACACGGGCGCTTCTTGAATGGAACGTGGCCAAGCTGCTCCTCCAAGAAGGATATGTCGTAGTGTCTACTGACTACAGGCATGACCTCAAGGGGAGAGACATCAATGACATCGTGGCTGCTTTTGAATACGTTTCTAATCTACCCTATGTTGAAGGCGACAAAATCGCCTATTTTGGCGACAGCCATGGTTCCTATTTAGCCATGATGGCAGCTACCCGGACAAAGCCTTTTGTGATTATCCATGGATGGGGTGTTACTGATATGGCCGAGTGGTTCGAGTACATCAAGAACTCATCGATTCCCATCTACCAAAGAATTGCCGAAGATCTGAGAAAATCATTAGGAGGTGAACCTCAAGATGTTCCAGAAGTATATAGGCAGGTCTCTCCCATAGCCCAAGTCGGCAGAATAAATTGCCCGGTCTTGATCCTTCACGGTGAAGACGATGAAGATGTTCCTGTGGCGCATGCCTACAAATTGGCAGAAGCTCTCAAAGAGGCTGGGAAAGAATATGAGCTGAGAGTATTCAAAAACGAGGGCCATGGCCTTCGGTCGCCGGAAGCCCGCCAGACAATGGAACAAACCGTCCTCGAATTTATCAAGAGGCATCTGGAAAAATAAGATAATCACTCCAAAAAAAATTCTTTACCAAACAAGACGTATCACTTAGCATATTCATTTGGGAACAGGATACCCAATCACTTTTTTATTTTCCTAAGAACGCCTAATGAGAGCGAAGGATAAAGGAGCAAAATAAATGAAAAAAGTTTTCCTGATCACAGTAATTCTCATGACGATTTTTCCCATCTTGGAGGGGCAAGAGAAGGAAACTACACAATTTGCTTCTTACAAGGAGATGCGGGCTCGCATCGGTAAACTTTATAAACAGAAAAGATATGCCGAAGCTGCCGAGATCCTGGGAAAGGCATTGATGCAGTTTCCTGACCACCTCCATGCCAATACCTATAATCTGGCCTTGATGCATGTCCAGCTCAAAGAGTACAAAAAAGCCCTCATGGCCCTGGAATATGGCTTGGAGCAGGGAATATGGTTTGGAAAATATGATTTTTTTGCCGAAATGTGGACACCCTTGAAAGAAACGGAAGGCTTCAAAGCCTTTGAACAGAAAAATGAAGCCAAAAAACAGAAAGCCCAGAAAGCGGTCAAACCCAAACTTGAAGTCCTCGTTCCTGAAGATTATGACAAGAGCAAAAAATACCCGCTCTTCCTCGCTCTTCACGGCGGCGGCGAAAACATCGATGTGTTCAAGCCTCAATGGACTTCGGATATGCTTCAGGATAAATTCATTGTCGCTTTCCCGCAGTCCAGCCAGATCGTTTCCATGGACGGATACAACTGGACAGAGGATATTGAGCTGTCCAAGAAAGAAATAAAGGAGGCATATGAGAAGATTATTCAAAATTATCCGGTCGATACATCTCGGGTCATCGTGGGTGGTTTTTCTTCAGGGGGTGTGGCATCACTTGAGGTTGTCCTGAACGATACAGTCCCGGTCATTGGATTTGTGGTTCTCTGTCCGGCCAAGCCAGAAGATTTTACAGCGCAGAAGGTCGCTGAAGCCAAAAAGCGGGGTATCAAAGGGACACTCCTCACCACAGAAATGGACCCGCGGCTTCCAGACCAGAAAGAGATGGCAGAGATCATGAAAGCTCAAAACTTCCCCCTAGAATTCATCGTGACTCCCAATATTGGGCATTGGTATCCTGAAGACCTTGGTGAAATGATCGATGCTGCCATCACCTATATCGTGGGGAAAGAATAGATTTTAATGGTTTCAGTTCTGGCGAAGTAAACCTTCATCAAATATATGCGTCTTTAATAAATGGGATAATTAACTCTATGCTTCAGAGATCAAGGAGGCCTTGAATGAGCGGTCGTAAAAATTTTGCACTTTTTTTGGTTCTTATTGTCTTGGGGGCATCGTTTGCACCGTCATGCAAAAAAGAACCTCAGGAAGAAGCACTTGATGTCATTCTCGAAAGAGAAATTCCAAAGCTTATGGAGGCAGCCGATGTTCCAGGTCTGTCCATTGCGGTGATCCGCGATGGTCAGATATTCTGGACCGGTGCCTTTGGAGTCCAGAGCCGCGAGACAAATGTTCCTGTCGATGACAACACCATGTTCGAGGCTGCATCCCTGACCAAAACCATCACAGCTTATGTAGCTCTGCGTTTGGTGGAAAGAGGAGAACTTGACATGGATAGGCCTCTCTTCGAGTACTTCCCTAACAAAGAATACAAGAAACTTGCTGGTGACGAGCGTTACAAGCAGCTCACTGGCCGGATAGTCCTGACACACACCACAGGACTCCCCAACTGGGGGTCTAAGCTCATCAGAGAACCAGGCAAGCAGTATGGCTACTCAGGAGAAGGATTCCTTTACCTTGGCAGGACCATAGAGCAGATCTCCGGAATGTCACTTCAAGAGTTTGCCCAGAAAGAGATATTTGAACCACTGGGAATGACACATACCAGCTATGTGTGGAATGATGTTTATGAAGAAAATGGCGCTTCAGGCCATGACCGCCACGGAGTTGCTCATCAAAAGCGAAAAAACACAGAACCCAATGGAGGGGCTTCCCTCCTGACAACAGCTCATGACTATGCCACATTCCTCTGCGCCATCCTCAACAATCAAGGGCTCAAGGAAGAGACCATCCATCAGATGATCTCACCCCAGGTCAAGACAACAAAATGGGGAAAAGATGAATTGGATGAAAACATCTCCTGGGGATGGGGCTGGGGTGTTCAGCCAGGTAATGCAGGTTATGGGTTCTGGCACTGGGGAGACAACGGTGATCTCAGAGCCTACACAGTCACCTACAAAGACAGAGGCGAGGGTCTCGTCTATTTTTCCAACAGCAACAATGGTCTTTCCATTGCGAAGTCCATAGTGGCCCTTGTTATAGATGATCCCCAATGGACTTTCGAATGGTTGGATTACAAACAGCACGATGATCCTGAAATGGCGGCTGGTTTATCCGTTGAGAAGGCATTCCTTGAAGAAGGAAAGGAAGCAGGACTCCAAAAAATACAAGAAGTCCGGGGAAATTTTCCCGATCTATTCAAGGAAGAACTGCTCACCGAGATGGCGCAGTACCTGGATGAGAGAGGTAAAGGAGAAGAGGCTGTTGCTGTTTACAAGATCTGTCTGGAGGCCTTCCCTGAGTCAGTCGACGCTTATCTTGGTCTTGGTATGGCCAATATGGGATTAGACAGGATCATGGAGGCTCTGGAGAATTTTGAGAGAGCCTTGAAGATAGCGCCCGATAATAGGATGGCAGAGCGAGGCATCCCCTGGGCAAAGGAAGCACTCCAGGCAGAAAAGAATCCCGTTGAGCTTTCGATTGAAGAGATGGAGAAGTTTGTTGGTGATTATGGTCCCCGCCGCATAACCCTCCGTGAGGGCAGGTTGTATTACCAGCGAGAGGGAAGACCAGAATACCGCCTGAAGCCTTTGACCAAGGATATGTTTGCACTGGAGGGCTATACGCCCTTCCGTGTCCGCTTTGCCTCAGATACATCTGGAAAGGTGACGAAGATCATCGGCCTCTACATTGCCGGCAACATAGACGAATCCCCCCGCAACCGCTAAAAGAAATGTTTGGCGATTTTCAGCAGAAGCTTTTCTTTTGTCGGAGTGTAAGGATTCCACCAAAACCTTGTCTTGGAGAACCCCTTTGGGTGTTCGCTTATCCACTTGAGTCTTGTGACTTCCTGGAGGGAAAATTCAGAGAAGAGACTCCCCCATCCCGCTTTGTCCAGATTACCCCAGGGGAGATGGGGCAATCCAAAGCTGGAATCGTTGATCCATATCATGCCTGAGGAAAGCTTTTTTGCCATATGGAGGGCCTGCTTGGGATTTCTCGACCAGATGGAGATGCCCAAAGGCTGAGAATTTTCATTCATCTCCTCAACGGAATCCTCCAGGTTTGCTACAGCTTGAACAGCCACAAGAGGTCCGAATATCTCATCCTTGAAAACGCACATCGAACGAGTCGCGCTGGTTACAATGGTGAAAGGGAAAAGAGCATTGTTTTCATGAGGTCCGAGCATTCCTGCATGGAATACTCCAGCTCCCTTTGTTTTTGCATCCTCGATCAATTCCTTCAGTCGGAAGACCTCAGATGGACCAATCGGGACTCTCTTTCTGTTGTTGATGATTTCTGTTTGGAAAGACGTGACTTTTTCCTTCAACAGGGAGATGAATTTTTCGGATATTTTTTCGTCGACGAAGATTCTCTCGGTAGAAACACAGGATCTTCCTGAGGCATAAAATCCACTCCAGGCCAAGCCTGCCGCAGCCTGCTCAACATCTGCGTCTGCACAGACAAAAGCCGTGCATCCCCCACCTGATTCTAATACATAAGGCTTGGAGTGCTTCCTGCACAACTCGGCCACATATTCTCCGGTTGTTTCGCGGCCGAAAAAGAAAATCTTTTTGATTTTTGGATGCTGGATGAGCCACCTCCCTATCTCTGCATCTCCTGGCAGGAGGGAAGCAGCACAAGATGAAAGGAGGCCGGATACGTCTAAAAGATCCCTGATAATTGAGGGCACGACAGTGGATTTTTCCGAGGGTTTAAGTACCACCGTGTTCCCTGGAAGGAGGGCATAAATGAGAGTCATCATGCCCAGAGAAAAGGGGAAGTTCTGCGGCGAGATGACAGCCACTGGGCCGATCGGTTCGTAATGGAGATGATTCTTCTTCCGCCAGAATCCTGGACGTCTGTATGGGAGCTTTCCACGGCAGAGCCACTTTGGGAACTTCTTCTCACAATATTTCGCCATCTCAAGCACAGGGAGAACTTCTTGGGAGAGCGATTCCATCAAAGGCCGTCCACACTCCTCGGATATAGCCTCCACAATCCTGCGGGCATTCTTTGATATGACCTTCCGTAGTCTTCGGATGTTCTTAATTCGGTCTTTAAGACTGAGACTGCTCCATGTTCGGAAGCCGAGATCGATCCGGGATACAATTCTCGCGGCTTCTTTGAGAGAAATCTCGGTCTGAGTTTGCATCTTTACATCCTATCAATTTAAGGCTGGCTGTTGTTGTTTTGAGAAGTTTCTCTTCCCCTTTCTGAATATCAGATCCCTTTGATACAGATCCTCGAATGTTTCCCTTCGCCTGATCAATCCAGAATCTTTCCCATCGATCATAAAAATAGCCGGACGAGGTCCTGCAAAATTGTTGTTCATTGGAACAAAATACGCACCCGCATCAAAAAGAACCAGCCGGTCTCCAGCGTGAACCGGAGTGAGAGAAATCGAAGAGGAGAGTTTATCCAGAGACGTAGGCAGATTGCCGAAAATTGTGTAATTCAAAAGTTTGCTGTTCTGGAGTTTGAGGGGAATAATCTTGTGGTATTCAGTCAATAGCAGGGGAGAGATACTCATGGCACCCCCATCACAGATCAGGAATCGCTGACCATTGGAGCGCTCGATGGTTTCTATAACCGATAAAATGAGTATCTGCGAAGGTCCGGAGAGAATCCGTCCCGGTTCGACAAGAACCTCCTTGATCCCACAACCTTCTTGGCGGAGCCGGTTGAGGAGCCGCTCCAGGCTTTCGGCCACTTCCTTCAAAAGCGTAGACTCTTTGTTGGACTCGAGGCAAACATGCTTTTTGCAGATTACGGATTTGGCCAATTGAGAAATGCTCATGATTGGAGCCGATGAGACACCGAAACCGCCGCCGATATCTATCATCTGGCTCTGCAATCCCAACAGCTTGGCTTTTTTGATGACCTCTTCGAGAATAGCGAAGGCCTTTCGGTAAGGACGGCTGTCCTTGATTCCTGAGCCGAGATGCATATGAAACCCGACAAATCTCAAGTTATCGGATCGGCCTATGGCTTTGAGTGTTTCCCAGAGCTCCGGTGAGTCAGGAAGGAACCCATATGGTGAATCCTTCGCGCTGCTGTTGAGAGTTGGCTTGAATTTTGCCAGGGAAAGACCTGGGCACATCCTTATTCCGATATTTAAGGGCGTAAGGGATTTTTCGACGATAGCTTTCACCCGGGAAAATTCGCCTGCAGACTCGACGGTTACCATCTTCGGTTGAATATCCTTCATTTTTTCCAGGAGCTTCATTGTTTTTGATGGACCGTTAACCACAATATCCTTTCCCTTAAACCCGAGGAGTCTGGAGATCTCCAATTCATGGTCAAAGATGACTTCCACGCCGAGTCCTTCCTCCTTGAGGATTTTTAAAAATCCAGGAACAGGGTTCGTTTTCACCGAATAATGGATCCTCACTGGGAGTCTGCGCGCCTTGAACTCTTCAAGAAAACTCTTGATCGACTCATGTGCCGCTTTGCTGCTCAAGACATACAGCGGCGTTCCGAACTCATCTGCCAGCCGGGAGAGAGGCCAGGCTTGCCAGAACAATTCACCGCCTCTGTATTCGAAGTTCATGCTATCCCCCTTGTTCCTGCTTGCGAGTCATTCCCAATCTTCCCCAGGATCCTATCTCGTGGCGGTGGTAGCTGAAAACAAAGGCTGTCAAAAGTCCCATCCCAAGGGCGAGGAGAATGTGGAGTTGACTGAAAATTTTCCCTGGAGAAAATCGTGCTAGTGGCTGGTAAAAACTCGGATTCGAGGCATCGAGAATCCATCCCAGATGAAGGACTCCGAACAGCACCAGCACCATGCACACTAACTGGGCAGGGGAAAAAATCCCTGCTACAGCTCTCTTCTGGTAGCGGTACCACTCTTCGATAAACCTGAAGAATCCATAAAGAATCAGGCAGATTGCAGTCGGAAATCCCACTCTGATACTGGTGGTGCTCCACAAAGTGAACACAACCGTGAAGATGAGCAGTCCGTAGAGCGCGGAGTAGATCTGAGTGGGGTAGAGAGTCTTAGTTTTAACCAGGTTCTCTCTCACCGCTTTCATGCTAGGGTGCGTATAATGGACATGAAACGGAGATCTTGTCTCTTTTCCATAGCAGCATCCGTAGAACAGACAGCCTATCCGGCCGAAGAAGTGATTGAGCATCAAGCCTGTGAAGGCCGCGTCGAACCAAAGGCAGAGCGACTTTTTGCTAAGGATGTAGAACAGGCCGCCTGAGAGTATCGCCGCCAACAGAGCACCCCAGGAAACAAAGCCAACACGGTACCATGCCTGCTTCAGGGTTTTCTTCTGAAGACTCATGACCACGATCATGGATACGAACCGGCTTCCTACCAGGGAGGCAACGGTGAAAAAGAAAATCATCCAGGCTGTTGTCGAGGAAGATATATTCTCAGCCACAAAGGCGGTATTCAACACCATCAACCCGACAAAAACACCAAGCCCTACCCAGAGGCCGTATCCAAGAAAAAAGAGATGATGACGGTATCTCAAAATGAAAGGTTTATTGACCACATCAGAGATCCAGCTGAAAAAGCGAGGGATGAGATCGAGAAGTGCCTTCCGGAAGGGGAAATCCCAGAACATGGGCACGCTCTCTTTGTAAAGGCTGTATTCCTCCCCGAATCTCCTCTCCAGCACAGGCTCTTCCACGCGCTGGGCGTATCCAAAAAAGAAAAATGTAAAAAGAGGCCAGCTCAAAACACAGCTCCAGAAGGAATGCAGGAAAAGGCTAGATCCGAGAAAACTCAAAGAGGAACCGAAATAGATGGGGTGTCTGGAGAGTCTGTATACACCATCCATGACTAGAGTTGTGGGAGGCACAGGTGAGGCGGGCAACCCTCTTCCGAATTTGTTTAAGTCGAAGATAGCTGTGATGGCGATGCTCCCACCCAGTCCGATAAGGAGCGTTCCTACCATTTCGAGGGAGATGATGGTCTGGGAGAAAGGATTAGTGATCCTATCCAGAGAATGTCCTAGGAGAAAGAAAAAGGCAGGGACAGACACAGCAAAGATGACGACGTAGAGACTCACCTCGAAGGCTTTCTTTAAAACCGGGACATGACTATGCTTGATTGTTATTTCCATGGTAGACTCCTTTGATTTTTATACTGATCGCAAGAAAGAGTGCGGCGAAAAGAACCGAAGCATAGGCAAGGCTCATCAGCAAAGCCCAGAGATTGGTTTTTCCCGAGAAGACGGAGGAGAAGATGAACTGACAGGGGAAGAAGGCGGGCAGCCACCGGATGAATTCCGTCTCTTGGGATGTAGAGTAGAAAACAGGATTCTGGAGCCAGCCAGCATCTATGTTAGCTAGAAGGACGACAAAGAGGATGGCAACCATGAAGTCTTTGCTGACGATCCCGACGATCCCGCCATAGGCCCCATAGATTGTTCCCAGGAGGATAAAACCGAGGAGAGCGGCCGGTATTTTGGGAAAATCCATCATGCCACGCATGATCAGAGTGATAAAGGTGGCCATAGCTGCAACCAGAGTGAAGAAGAAGCAGAAACGTGAAGTCACGAAGGTAATAGGGGAAAGCCTCATCGAAATGCAGTAGCGGTAGTATTCGAAATCCTGCTGGAAGAGGAGGATGGCGTAATAAGACATCAAGAATCCGCCCACTGCTGCTGACATGAAAACGAGAGAGATCTCCCTCTGATCTATAAGAAGCTCTTCGGTGCGTTTGAAGAAAAAGAGCTTGATGGAGAGAAATCCTTTCCCTGAGGTCCACTCAACAACGGCCAAGAAGCAAGTGGGAATAACAAAAAGAAGGATGAGACCGAGTTTGTTGCGCAGAAGCTCTAGGGCAGTCAACCTGTAGAGCAGGGAGAATACGGAAGTCTTCTTATTTTGTTCTCTCAAGGTGCCCCTCCTTCAATTCGAAGATTTGGTCGAATCTTTCTCGGTCGTAGATGAGGTGGGAAATCATCATGATGGCCGCTCCCTGAGATTTGAGGTCTTGTATGATTTCCCAGAAGACAAGGTACATCCTCCAGTCGAACCCATCGTAAGGCTCGTCCAGGATGATCAATTTAGGTGAGTGGTAGATGGAGGTCAAAAATTTTACTTTCTGATAGGTGCCGGAGCTCAGATTGCCGATGCTGGTTTTCAAGAACGGACGCAACCTGAGTCTATCAATATTTTTCTCCTTGAAGTCATGGTTGATTGAGTTGTATTTGCTGTAGATGGCCTCGGCCAGTTTCAAGTGTTCTGAAACCCTGAGACGGCGATTGAGGATGTTTTCTTGAGGGCAGTAGCCAACTGGGCCTTTTATCTTGACGGTTCCTGAGTCAGGCTGGGTGAATCCGAGGACACATCGAACAAGTGTGCTTTTCCCCGAGCCGTTCTCCCCTACAAGGCCGACAAATTCGCTCTCTTTGAGTTCGAACGAACACCCTCTCAAAACGTCCAACCGTCCGAAAGATTTTTTCACATCGTGACAATGGAGGCGCAATTCATTATTCATGGCATGCCACCTCCTCCATGATGCCGTGGTAGGATTGGCCACGAAAGTGCGAGACTATTTCATATTTCTCGTCCCTGCACGAAGAGCTCAGTTTCCTTCGGATGCCTTTTGGTAGGATACGGAGCGATCGGCCTTTGTCCAGAACATCCTGGGCTTCAAGAATTCGGGTGACGTTCCCTTCAAAGACGAGCCGATTGGACGGATGACCTATGACCCAGCTCATGCTTTGGGCCTTCCCGAGATCGTTGCGTTTGAGGAGGACGGATACATCTTGAGCAGATGTCTGCGGATCAAGATAGAGCGAAATGTCTTCCCTCTTGGTCTGGAGGGATAGGAAGACGCTCCATGATCGCGGGCTATGCATCCGTCCCCAGTAGAGAGTCTGAAAAGGCATTTTCCAGAAAGGAAGGGATAATCTCACAAAATCGATATATCCTGTTCCTTTGAGATGAAATCTTTTCTTCCCCTGGTAAAAAACCAGGTCGACTTCTGCCAGTGGTGTCCAGACCTTCCAGTCACACCAACAGGTCGAGTCCTTGTAGAGGGGTTTTCTCCATCTCCTGAGAGGAGGAGAGAGAAAGGTCCATGTTCCCTCAATGGCGGTTCTGCCGTGGTCGATTTGAAGATTGGCGGTGTGGATGTTGGAAGAGAATTTTGCTTTAGAAAGATGAAGGACATGGAAAGAGGCCCGATTTATTCTGGAAAATTTGAAGCTTTGAAGAGACCGCGATGAGTCGAAATGATTGATTCCGGAGAAGCCGAATGCGAGAGGACCGATGGTGATGCGCATGATGTAGTAAAATCCGACCTCTTTTTCGGATGTGAAATCCATATACCATTTCTCAAGCTTGACTTTCATGATCTTTGCTCCTTTATCCATTATTAATTTGCACCAGAAGGAGGATAAAGTTGTCAGGAGTTTGTCAAAAGTTTGTCAAAAGTTTGTTAAGATATTTTTTTCACATTTATGTCTTGACGGAGGAGCTGCTTTAATTAATAATTGATGTGTTTTTGAGAGGACTCATTTTATGAGGGAGCGAGGGTTTTTTCAGGTGTGTTATCCAATCTCTGGTATAAGGGATTTTGTATATAAACTGTCGCATGCGCTGCGACTGACGACAATCGGAAAGGAGGATTTATGAGAAAAGGAAAATGGTTAGGATTTCTGGGAGCAGGCGCTGTAATGGTGCTTCTGGTAGCACAGCCTGCAAACCCAGCAAAACAGACGGACCCGGCTGTAGAACGCATCAAAGCAATGATGACACAGATGAACCAACAGCTTAAGGCTCGGGGAGAGAATGTTCGGATCGGAATGGTTGAGTATATTACGGCATGGGACAAGGCTGGTCAGACTGTATACTTCGACGACCGTTATTTGCAGTTAGGCCATCATTGGATTCCTTTTGATCCTTATAGATATGGAGTTCGGGATATTTTTTGGTTATCGGACTTGACTGAGGGAACCGCCAACGGCCTTTCATTTGCGGATACACAGGCTGCTTTAGCTAGAGCCATGGCCACTTGGGATAGTGTTAATTGCGCATTTATTCCACTGGTTCAATTACCCGATTATGGCATGGATTGGGGATATGTCCAATATCTCGTTGGAATGGGTGGTTTTCCTGGCTGGTTTGCAGATATCACACAAGCTGGATGGCTGCCGGGCAGTTTCTTTGATCTTCTCTGGGGCCCTGGTGCCAGCGACGTCATTATCGGGGTGACATTTACGTTCTGGTGGGTTGATTCTGTAACCGGTGAGCCGACAGATATGGACAACAACAAAAAGTTGGATGTTGCATTCCGTGAGATCTATTACAATAACAATTTTCCGTGGGGGATCGATACAGGTTGGCCTGTAGACGTAGAAACAATCGTCTTGCATGAAACAGGTCATGGACTCAGCCTGGGACATTTCGGAAAGCTCTTCCAAACGGACGCTAACGGTAAGCTCCACTTTGCACCTCGGGCACTCATGAATGCCGGATACACAGGTGTTCAACAGGAAATTAATGGAACTGACAATGCGGCGTTCTGCTCGATCTGGGCAAAGTGGCCCAACAAGTAGAACTACTTTTTTGGTCCGATCTTTTTCCGCATGTAGATGGTGAGGAAGATAACGAGGATTATTATTCCTAGAGCGACAAAAAGAATAACAAGAGTAGGGAATTCTTCTTCGGATAGTGGCATAGCATCTAGTTCTGCTTCGAGGCTTACAACTGGCAAGCTGATGTAAGAAGAGTGCTCCGGATTTCTGTGTAAAGTTACTGTCGGAGGAGGAGACAGCTCTTCTGTCAGGGCATTGTCTTTGTCGGCACAGACAATTGTTACCCTGATCAAATTCCCGGTGTTGAAGATGTTTGATGTCGGTTGAAGGTCGAAGACGAGTTCCACGGGTTCGCCAGGGATTAGTTCCGTAACATCCTCCTCATGACTCCGGTGAAAGGGGAGTCCCATCTTATCATAGTGGGATTCGTGAAGAACTCCGTGTGATGCTTTTATGGCTCCTTCCGTGACATAATGGGAGAAACCTTCTGCATCCACTTCCTCGAGATAAGCGAAGAAATTTCCATCAGTGGCTGTTGAACTGACCCATAGATGAACGACCGGATGTCCTGTGATTTCAAGGTCTTCTGTTAACGGTAGCGTTGTGTACGTCAGCCCTTTTTCGTCATTCGCAGCCATATTCGGATACTCGAATCCGCCTCCCACGGCATTATCCCATCGGGTTGCCGTTCCAGTTGTTGTGCTGTAGTCCACCTGATAATCGTCTTTACCGGCCTTGTCCGAAGGATCGGTTTTACTCAGGAATCCATCGTTTATCGAATTCACACTCCCCGCTGGTCCCTCAAGGAAATAATACTTTGTAGGCACTGCCTCTGGAAGCGGCCACTGCTCGGCAGTCCTCCACTCGTTATCCTTTGGAGCTCTCATGATATGATATCGGATGGGTGGCTCGTCCATGATGCCGTTGTCAATGCCCTTGAGCCAGTAATCGAACCAGCGGATCTCCTCGACAATAGCGGGTTCGAATTCATCCTGAATGATGTCGGGATCTTTGGGCGAGTGTGACCATGCTCCCATAACGATCTTTTTGGGATTTTTAAAGTTGCGGTACATGAAGAAGCCATCCCGGGTGAAAGAATCGAACCAGCCACACCACAGATAGATCGGAACCCCGGATTCATTGATTTCTTCGACAAAAGCCGCAGGGTGCCATTCATAAAATGGCTTGACACCAGTCACTTCGTCTACACTGTTGCGGTATTTCAGAGGTAAAAATATATCGATAAGAGGTCTGCTCTGTTTATGCTGCTCGATAGCTGCTTTCAGAAGGGCTTCGTCTTTATCATCGTCGACTGGGGCCGCAATGGCCTGTGTGTCGAGAAGTTTTGTCAGCTCGCTCCAATGTCTGATGAAATCGTTGTAGAAGACTCCGCCTGGAAAACACACACTGTAAATATCAAAGAGGGCCACCGCAGGAAAGATGGCCTTCAGGTGGGGTGGCTTTGTGCTGGCAGCCATGAGCTGAGTAATCCCCAAGTAGGAGCCCCCGACCATCCCCACATTTCCGTCACACCAGGGCTGGGCAGCCAGCCATTCTGTGATTTCATAGGCATCCTGAGTTTCTTCCTTTATCCAGATGCCCTGCCAGCTTCCGAATGATGCCCCAGAGCCGCGCACATCCGCATCGGCAATGACATAGCCACGCTTTAGAAGGGACTGCATAAGAGGAGAATCCGCACTGCTTATCAATTTTCCATTTCGTATAGAAGCTCGACGATACCGGTTATGGCTCCAGATCACAGGAAGCGGCCCTTCAGCAACCTCTCCATTCTTTGCCGGTCGAATAACATCAATGGCGATTTTAATACCATCTCTCATGGTCAGATACTGAGACATACGAACCCAGGAGTCATAAATATCTTCGGAATAGCCCTTGTATTCGCCATACTTGGATAAGTGCTCTGTTTCCTGGGCCGGCAGGGTTCCTGCTATGAGAAAAGTGATAACAAACGCAAGAGAAAAGAATAGTGCTCTTAATCTTGGTTTTTTTAATGAAAAGGTTATTGACATATAAGGCCTCCTTGACAAATTAGAGATCGCTCCGTCGCAATGCTCCTCGCGACGACAAAGAAGACAATTCATTCATAATAGTAAACGAGATTTTTGAGAATAAGTTTTGAATTAATCCTTTAATGGCCCAGAATTTCCTCACATTTCTTGAGATAAGTTGCGGGAGCGTCTATTTCCTTAAGTTTCTTGTAGATCTCCGATGCCGCCTCCTCCATGCCAGTTTGTTTGTAAAGCTTCACCAAAGCCACTGCGGATGTATAATTATACTTAAAGAGATCCCAGGCTTTTTGATGATGGTTTACAGCTTCTTTTGTTTCCCCTGTTTTCTCTTCAAGCATCCCGTAGGCAGTGTGCAGCCGGGACACCAAGATTTGGTCGGCTATCTGAGGCGCCGGAGGCTTTTCCACCTCTGGCTGTTCCTCCTCCTTCGGGTAGACAATCCCCATCGCCTCCCTGAGGATCTCTCTAGCCTTTTCAGGCTCAGAATCCATGATCAGACTGGCAACCTGGATCTTTGTCTCGAGCCTATTCGGATGTTGCTTCATAAGCTCTTCCAGAAGCTTTCGGGCTTCCTTCCGCTTCCCCTGATCCTGCAAGAATAGCGCCTCAATCTCTTTGACACGCGGGTCTCTCCCTCGGAGCTTTAAAGCAAGCTCAAGATGCTCTTGCCCCTCGTCTGCCTTTCCTGTCTTAAAAGCCACGAAGGCCCTTTCGGCTCTCACGCGCAGGTTGTTTTTGTCGAGCTCTGCCAGACTGAAATCCAGCAACTTCTGCGCCTTGGCAAATTCTTCCTTTTCGGCATAGCTCTTGGCTAGATAATAATAAGGATCAGATGGAGAATAAGGATCGGGAAACGGATCGATGGATAAAGCCTTCTGAAAGACTTCTACACTTTTATCCACATCTGCCACGTAGTAGTAGAGCTCTCCCAATTTAACCAGTTGATCCACTGCATTCGGATATTTTTCAATACTGTCTTCAAGGAATTGAACGGCTTTTCCCGTCTCCCGGTCGACATAAAAATAGGCATCCGCTAATCCTATGTATCCCCTGGAGTCGTTTGGAAATTTATTGACAGCCTCGAGGTAAATCTTTTTTGCCGT
>Ga0224495_10001670_pt1 | contig 15381 bp, 11 predicted proteins | sample SF_Jul11_sed_USG_FD_168128 | JGI IMG/M metagenome (GOLD analysis project Ga0224495, IMG submission 168128) | Sediment microbial communities from San Francisco Bay, California, United States - SF_Jul11_sed_USGS_4_1 | ecosystem: Environmental > Aquatic > Marine > Sediment | place: USA: California... | reverse complement strand
GGTGGTGATCGCCGCTGTCAGGGTGGTCTTACCGTGATCTACGTGACCAATCGTTCCTACGTTCACGTGCGGTTTAGTGCGCTCAAATTTACTCTTTGCCATGATTTTCGTCTCTCAATCTAATCTAAAAAATTACTTCTTGTTCATAATCGCTTCGGTAATATTCTTCGGCGCCTCAGAATAATGCTTGAATTCCATCGTATACGTAGCACGCCCCTGCGTAGCCGAACGCAATGATGTGGAGTAACCAAACATTTCCGACAACGGGACTTCCGCTTTAACGGATTTACCACCGCCCGCCATATCCTCCATACCCTGCACCATACCGCGACGCGAAGAAAGATCACCCATAACGGTCCCGGTATAATCTTCCGGCGTCTCTACTTCAACAGCCATCATAGGCTCAAGCAAGACCGGACTGGCCTTGCGCATGCCATCCTTGAATGCCATTGACGCCGCCATCTTGAAGGCGTTTTCGTTCGAGTCAACATCATGGTAAGAACCATCGAACAGCGTAACCTTCACATCCACAACAGGGTAGCCTGCCAAAACACCACTCGGCAACGTCTCACGCAAACCCTTTTCGACCGCAGGAATGAATTCGCGAGGTACCGAACCACCCTTAATGGCATCCACAAACTCGAAGCCCTTGCCCGCCTCGTTTGGCTCCATCTTGATCCAAACGTGACCGTACTGCCCCCGTCCGCCGGTTTGCTTGGCATACTTACCTTCAACCTCTACAGGCTTGCGAATTGCCTCCCGGTAAGCAACTTGAGGTGCCCCAACATTAGCCTCAACGCCAAACTCCCGCTTCATGCGGTCAACCAGAATCTCCAGATGCAACTCACCCATACCAGAAATAATAGTCTGCCCCGACTCTTCATCGGTACGCACACGAAACGAAGGATCTTCAGCAGCCAAGCGCCCTAGGGCTAGACCCATTTTTTCCTGATCGACCTTAGTCTTCGGCTCAACCGCAACGTGAATGACCGGCTCGGGGAAAATCATGCGCTCCAGAATGATTGGCTTCGCTGTATCGCAGAGCGATTCACCGGTTGTCACTTCCTTCAGACCTATACAAGCAGCAATATCCCCAGCCAGAATCTCGTCTATCTCTTCGCGGTTATTCGCGTGCATCTGCACAATTCGACCAATACGCTCCTTCTTTCCGCGAATCGGGTTATATACAGTATCCCCTTTCTTCAGCACGCCGGAATAAACACGTACAAATGTCAATTGCCCCACAAACGGGTCGGTCATCAGCTTGAATGCCAGCGCGGAGAAACTCTCTGCATCATCAGCCTTGCGTGTGAGAGGCTCACCCTCTTCACTCTCACCCGTGACGTCAGGAATATCGGTCGGCGAAGGCAGCAACATGATCACAGCATCCAGCATTCGCTGCACACCCTTGTTCTTGAAGGCAGAACCGCACAACATCGGCTGAATTTCGCAAGCCAGTGTACGAGCTCGCAGACCCGCAATAAGCTGAGCTTCCGACAACTCCCCATTCTCAAGATACTGATTCATCAGATCCTCGGATGCCTCCGCTGCAGACTCAACCATCTTTTCGCGCCACTCATTGGCAGTAGCCACCAGCTCAGCGGGAATTTCCCGGTAGTCGAATTTCATGCCTTGCGATTCTTCATCCCAATAAATCGCTTTCATCTTGATCAAATCGACGACGCCAACAAACTTATCCTCCGCACCAATAGGAATGACAATCGGAACAGGCTGAGCCCTCAGACGAACTTTCATCTGATCGACCACTTTAAAAAAGTTCGCACCGGAGCGATCCATCTTATTTACGAAGGCAAGGCGGGGCACCTTATATTTGTTAGCTTGACGCCAAACCGTCTCTGATTGCGGCTGAACACCACCCACCGCACAGTACACCATGCACGCACCATCCAGAACTCGCATCGAACGCTCCACCTCAATAGTGAAGTCGACGTGCCCGGGGGTATCGATAATATTGAAGCGATGTTCGGGATACTGATTCTCCATACCCTTCCAAAAACAGGTGGTTGCTGCAGAAGTAATTGTGATACCGCGCTCCTGCTCTTGCTCCATCCAGTCCATGGTAGCCGCACCATCATGCACTTCACCTATCTTATGGCTTACGCCGGTGTAGAACAGGATACGCTCAGTCGTCGTTGTCTTGCCCGCATCAATGTGCGCACTAATACCTATGTTGCGATAACGGCTAATGGGAGTTTTACGTGCCACGATGAATACCTAACTGTAATTTGATTACTGTGAATAAATTAGAAACGAAAATGCGAGAATGCCTTGTTGGCTTCAGCCATACGATGAACTTCCTCGCGCTTCTTGACCGCACCGCCACGACCCTCTGACGCATCGATCAATTCGCCCGCCAAACGCATGCCCATAGACTTTTCACCACGCTTACGCGCAGCTTCGCGCAACCAGCGCATAGACAGAGCCATTCGACGGGAAGGACGAACCTCAACTGGCACCTGATAATTCGCACCACCAACACGACGGCTTTTCACTTCGACCTGAGGTTTTGCATTATTCAATGCAAGACTAAACACCTCAATCGCATCCTTACCGGTTTTCTTGCCTATTTGCTCAAGCGCGCCATAAAGAATGCGCTCGGCAACAGATTTTTTGCCGGCCGTCATCAGCACGTTTACAAATTTGGACAAATCCTGATTTCCGAATTTCGGATCGGGCAGAACTTCGCGTTTAGGTACTTCTCTACGTCTTGGCATATCAACCTCAAATAAATTGCTTAAATGTTACGATTGCAAAAAATTATGCTTTCTTGGCACGCTTGGCGCCATACTTGGAACGCGCCTGCTTGCGGTCTTTCACACCGGCAGTATCCAGACTACCGCGCACCATGTGGTAACGCACACCCGGCAAATCCTTCACACGACCGCCGCGCAGCAACACCACTGAGTGTTCCTGCAGATTGTGGCCTTCACCACCTATATAGCTAATCACCTCAAACCCGTTGGTCAGGCGAACTTTGGCCACTTTACGCAAGGCAGAGTTCGGCTTTTTCGGGGTCGTAGTATAAACACGCGTGCACACCCCACGCTTTTGCGGAGAACCAGCCAAGGCTGGCACCTTGCTCTTCTCGACGATTGCAACACGCGGCTTGCGGATCAACTGATTAATGGTTGGCATTATCTACACATCCTAAAAAATCTATAACTTCGTTAAAAAAATAAGAAACAAAAAAACGCGCCGCAGCTGGACAATATATTACTCATCCGCTGCGACGGAAAAAAGGTTGCGAATTCTATTGAGAAACCTCACTGCTGTCAAGCAATCCCTCGCTATCCAGCAGATCCGCTTCTCGCAATTCCCTTCCTTCGGCAATATCCAATCCCAAACGCTGTTTACGTCGAGTGACGTGATAGGTCAACCCGGTACCCGCAGGAATTAAGCGTCCAACAATAACATTCTCCTTCAGCCCGCGTAAATCATCACGTTTACCCATGATTGCGGCTTCTGTAAGCACCCTGGTGGTTTCCTGGAACGACGCTGCCGATATAAACGAATCCGTAGACAAAGACGCCTTGGTAATGCCAAGCAGCACAAAATCAAAAGTCGCAGTTTTTTTACCTTCAGCAACAACTCGCTCATTCTCGACCAGCAGGTCTGCACGCTCAACCTGCTCTCCAGTAATAAAGCGAGTCTCTCCTGCATCGTTGATTTGAACACGCCGCAACATCTGTCGAACGATCACCTCAATATGCTTATCACTGATTTTCACACCCTGGAGTCGATAAACTTCCTGAACCTCGTCTGTAATGTATCGCGCCAGCGCCTCAACACCAAGCAGACGAAGGATATCATGGGGATCAGCCGGGCCATCCACTATCATTTCACCTTGATTAACCACTTGCCCGTCGTGAGCCAAAACATGCTTTTCCTTGGGAATCAGGAATTCGTGAGCAACTCCGTCGACATCCGTAATAACCAGACGTTGCTTACCTTTGGTATCTTTTCCAAAAGAAACAATACCCGTTGCTTCAGCCAACATGCCAGCATCTTTCGGTACGCGTGCCTCAAACAGTTCTGCAACGCGCGGCAAGCCTCCGGTGATATCACGTGTTTTACTGCTCTCTTGAGGGATACGCGCAAGGACATCGCCTACACCAACTTGCTGTTCATCTTCAACAGTAATAATTGAGCCAGTTTGGAATGTCACGCTTACAGCAGCTTCCGTGCCGGCCAGCTTGACCTCTTTGCCAGACTTGTCCAACAGGCGAACCATCGGACGCACACCTTTACTTTGCGCAGTTGAACGCTTTGGATCAATTACCACACGCGTTGACAAGCCTGTCACTTCGTCTATCTGCTTGGCGACGGTCACACCTTCCTCTACGTTCTGAAAACTCACTCGGCCTGCATACTCGGTAATAATTGGGCGGGTATGCGGGTCCCATGTGGCCAGCACTACACCTGCGCGAATTGCAGCATCCTCTTTCACAGCCAGATTCGCTCCGTAGGGAACTTTATGACGCTCGCGCTCACGGCCGTGATCATCTGCAACAATCACTTCCGCACTCCGTGCAACCACGATCACCTCTCCACGAACGGTGTTTACCACACGCATATTCGGGCTGTATTTCACTACACCATTGGATTTACTTTCAATCTGGCTCGCCACTACCGTACGCGAAGCTGCACCACCAATATGGAAAGTACGCATGGTCAACTGCGTTCCCGGCTCACCGATAGATTGGGCGGCAATCACACCAACCGCCTCTCCGACGTTGATCAAACCGCCCCGCCCAAGATCCCGGCCATAACATTTGGCACACAAACCGAAGCGGGTTTCGCAATTCAATGGGGTACGGACACGTACTTCATCAATGCCTAGTGCCTCTATGCGTTCCACTGCAGTTTCATCAAGCAGAACACCAGCTTCAAACAAAGTCTCTCCGCTATCCGGATTAACCACATCCGCGCTGACTACACGACCAAGAACACGCTCACTCAATGCTTCAATAACTTCACCGCCCTCAACCATGGCTTTCATTGCAGTACCGATCTCGGTTCCGCAATCGTCTTCAATCACTACCAAGTCCTGCGTAACGTCAACCAGACGGCGTGTCAAATAACCCGAGTTAGCTGTTTTCAAAGCGGTATCGGCCAAACCCTTGCGTGCGCCGTGCGTGGAAATGAAGTACTGCAGCATGTTCAACCCTTCACGGAAATTCGCCGTAATCGGGGTTTCAATAATGGAACCATCCGGTTTTGCCATCAGCCCGCGCATACCGGCAAGCTGACGAATCTGAGCAGCGGAGCCACGCGCACCAGAATCGGCCATCATATAAATGGAATTGAACGACTCCTGCATCACCGCCTTGCCTTTGATCATAGTCGGTTGGCCAGACAGACGATCAAGCACCGGTTCGCTTCCCAACTGCTCCATCATCGCCTTGGCAACGATGTCACCGGTGCGCCCCCAGATATCCACCACTTTGTTATAGCGCTCTCCGTCAGTAACCAGACCGGAAGTGTACTGGGTATAGATTTCCTTGACTTCCTTCTCGGCAGCCCCGATCAACTCATTCTTTTGGACAGGCATCAACATGTCGTCAACACAAATCGAGATGCCGGCGCGAGTAGCATATGTAAAGCCCGTATACATCAGCTTGTCCGCCATGATCACCGTATCTCTAAGGCCGCATTGACGGAAGCTGGCATTTATCAGGCGTGAGATTTCTTTCTTTTTCAGTGATTTATTAATCAGTGAGAACGGCAGGCCATCAGGCAATACTTCTGACAGCAAAGCACGCCCGACCGTGGTCTCGAAGCGAGTCAATTTTGTTATCGGCTGGCCCACTTCATCCCTGGAAACAACCTTGAGGCGCACAATGATCTTTGCCTGCAGCTCTACTTCACGAGACTCGTAAGCACGCGACACTTCGGCGATGTTTGCAAACATTGAGCCTTCGCCAAGCGCACCGATTTTTTCACGCGTCATGTAGTACAGGCCCAACACGATATCCTGCGAAGGAACGATAATTGGCTCTCCATTTGCAGGAGACAATACGTTATTGGATGCCAGCATCAGAGTGCGCGCTTCCATTTGCGCTTCCAGCGATAAAGGCACGTGAACCGCCATCTGATCGCCGTCAAAGTCGGCGTTGAAAGCAGAACAGACCAGCGGATGCAACTGAATAGCTTTGCCTTCGATCAGGATAGGTTCAAATGCCTGAATACCCAAACGGTGCAGCGTCGGTGCACGGTTCAGCAGAACCGGATGTTCGCGAATCACCTCTTCAAGAATATCCCACACGATAGGCTCTTCGGCTTCGACCATACGCTTGGATGCTTTGATCGTGGTAGCCAGCCCCATAGCCTCAAGACGACTGAAGATGAACGGCTTGAATAATTCCAGCGCCATCTTCTTCGGCAGACCACACTGATGAAGTTTCAGCTGCGGGCCCACGACAATTACGGAACGACCAGAATAGTCAACGCGCTTGCCCAACAGGTTCTGACGGAATCGTCCACTCTTACCCTTGATCATGTCAGCCAGCGACTTCAACTGACGCTTGTTCGCGCCAGTCATCGCCTTACCACGGCGGCCGTTGTCCAACAACGAGTCGACTGCTTCCTGAAGCATACGCTTTTCGTTACGAACAATTATGTCTGGTGCTTTCAATTCCAGCAGACGACGCAGACGATTGTTACGGTTGATCACGCGGCGATACAGGTCATTCAGGTCTGACGTTGCAAAGCGGCCACCATCAAGAGGGACCAGCGGGCGCAGTTCTGGCGGCAATACTGGCAACACCGTCATCACCATCCATTGAGGTTTGATACCAGAAGAATTGAACGCCTCCAATACCTTCAGGCGCTTAGCGTATTTCTTGATTTTTGTTTCCGAACCGGTCGCAGCAAGATCAGCGCGTATTGTTTCGATTTCCGAAACAACGTCAAGATTTGCCAAGAGAGAACGAACTCCCTCCGCGCCCATGGTTGCGCTGAATTCATCGCCATACTCTTCCGTCTTGGCTAAGTAGTCGTCCTCTGACAGCAATTGACCTCGGTTCAAGGGTGTCATACCCGGTTCGGTCACTACATAGGCTTCGAAATACAGCACGCGCTCGATATCGCGCAATGTCATATCCAACACCATACCAAGACGTGACGGCAGTGACTTGAGGAACCAGATGTGCGCAACCGGGGAAGCCAGTTCGATATGCCCCATACGCTCGCGACGAACCTTGGACAGCGTCACTTCAACGCCGCACTTTTCACAGATCACACCTCGATGTTTCAGGCGCTTGTACTTCCCGCACAGGCACTCGTAATCCTTGACCGGCCCGAATATCTTCGCGCAGAACAGTCCGTCGCGCTCAGGTTTGAAAGTGCGATAGTTAATGGTTTCCGGCTTTTTTACTTCGCCGTATGACCAAGACCGGATCTTCTCCGGGGACGCGAGACCGATCTTGATTGCATCGAACTCTTCTTTTTGTGTGACCTGTTTGAACAAATCAAGCAATGATTTCATGTGAGACTCCTATTCGTCTTATGCCAGCACAACGTATCAGTTACGCACCAAGTCCATATCAATGGCCAGCGAGCGGATTTCCTTGATAACCACATTGAAGGATTCCGGCATGCCCGCATCAATCTTGTGATCGCCCTTGACAATGTTTTCGTAAACCTTGGTACGACCGGCCACGTCGTCCGACTTGACCGTGAGCATTTCCTGCAAGGTGTAAGCGGCACCGTAAGCTTCCAGCGCCCATACCTCCATCTCACCGAAACGCTGACCACCGAACTGTGCTTTACCGCCCAATGGTTGCTGTGTTACCAAGCTGTATGGTCCCGTTGAACGTGCGTGCATCTTGTCGTCAACCAAGTGATGCAGTTTCAGAATGTGTTTGTAGCCAACCGTTACCTTGCGATCAAAGGCTTCGCCAGTGCGCCCATCGTACAGCGTGGTTTGCCCTGACAATGGAAGTCCTGCAAGCTCAAGCATGTACTTGATTTCCTCCTCGCTTGCACCGTCGAACACTGGTGTTGCAAAAGGTACACCCGCAGTCAAGTTACGGCACAACTCGACGATTTCATCATCGTTGAAAGATTCCAGATCGACAGACTGCCCGTTGTGGTGATTGTAAATCTTATTCAAGAACTTGCGCATATCTGTAATTTTGGCGTGAGCCTGCAACATGTCGTCAATCTTCTTACCCAAACCCTTGGCAGCCCAACCCAGATGCGTCTCCAAAATCTGGCCGATATTCATACGCGAAGGTACGCCCAAAGGATTTAACACCACATCAACCGGGGTACCATCCTCCATATAAGGCATATCTTCGACTGGAACGATACGCGAGACAACGCCTTTATTGCCGTGACGGCCGGCCATTTTATCGCCCGGCTGCAAGCGACGCTTGACCGCGACATAAACTTTGACCATTTTTTGGACGCCCGCCTGCAACTCATCACCTTGAGTCAGCTTTTTCTTTTTCAATTCAAAATCGGCGTCGAATTCTGCCCGCTTCTGCGCCAGGCTCTCTTTAACCTGCTCCATCTGCGCTGCTACATCCTCGTTGGCAACACGGATATCGAACCATTTATGTGGCTCAACGCTTTGCATATATTCCTTGCTCAGCTTGGTACCCTTGGCCAACTTGTTAGGACCTCCGTTGGCTACCTTGCCATGTAGCAATTTCTCCATTCGAGCAAAAACGTCCGCTTCAACAATGCGCATCTGGTCGGACAAGTCCTGTTTGTAGCGACTGAGCTCATCATCAATGATCTGCTGAGCACGCTTATCCCGCTGCAACCCCTCACGTGTGAATACCTGAACATCAATCACAGTACCCGAACTACCCGCAGAAACACGTAAGCTGGTATCTTTCACGTCAGATGCCTTCTCGCCAAAGATCGCGCGCAGCAATTTTTCTTCCGGTGTAAGTTGCGTCTCACCTTTTGGCGTTACTTTTCCAACCAGCACATCGCCAACGGCAACCTCCGCGCCTATATGCACGATACCGCACTCATCCAAACGAGCCAGTTGCGCTTCGGCCAAGTTGGGAATATCACGCGTTATTTCTTCGGCGCCCAACTTTGTGTCACGTGCGGCAACTGTCAATTCCTCAATATGAATGGAGGTAAAACGATCATTCGACAATACGCGCTCTGAAATCAGAATAGAGTCTTCGTAGTTATACCCATTCCATGGCATGAACGCGACCAACATGTTCTGACCCAATGCCAATTCACCCATGTCTGTTGAAGCACCATCAGCCACCACATCGCCGAGTGCGATCTGGTCACCCACCTTGACCAGCGGACGCTGGTTGATATTGGTGTTCTGATTTGAACGGGTATATTTGGTCAGATTATAGATATCCACACCAACTTCATTCGCCGTTGTCTCCTCGTCATTTACTCGAACAACTATACGTGCTGCATCAACATACTCGATGCGCCCACCGCGCCATGCCTGAACGGCAGTTCCAGAATCTACCGCAACAGTACGCTCGATCCCAGTACCAACCAGCGGCTTCTCAGCACGCAAGCAGGGAACCGCCTGACGCTGCATGTTGGCTCCCATCAGCGCACGGTTAGCATCGTCATGCTCAAGGAACGGAATCAAGGAAGCTGCAACAGATACAACCTGTGACGGCGATACGTCCATATATTCCAGATTGTCCGGCTCAGCAAGTACGAATTCGTTATGCTGACGTGCCGACACGATGTCATTCGTGAAATGGCCTTTTTTATCCAATTCTGCATTCGCCTGCGCGATCGTGAACTTCCCCTCTTCGATTGCCGAAAGATAGTTCACATCATCAGTAACCCTGTTGTTGACCACTTTGCGGTATGGTGTTTCGATAAAGCCATATTCATTCGTACGCGCATACAGAGCCAAAGAGTTGATCAAACCAATGTTAGGGCCCTCTGGTGTTTCAATCGGACACACGCGACCATAGTGAGTAGGGTGTACGTCACGCACCTCAAAGCCTGCCCGCTCACGCGTCAAACCGCCGGGTCCGAGTGCGGAAATACGACGCTTGTGTGTAATTTCCGACAATGGATTGGTTTGATCCATAAATTGCGAAAGCTGGCTGGAACCGAAAAATTCTTTAACTGCGGCTGAAATCGGCTTTGCATTAATCAAATCATGCGGCATGAGATTATCTGTCTCTGCCTGACCAAGGCGCTCTTTAACTGCACGCTCCACACGTGCCAACCCGGCCCTGAACTGATTCTCCGCCAACTCACCAACTGCACGCACCCGGCGATTTCCCAAGTGATCGATGTCATCGATTTCACCACGCCCGTTGCGCAACTCAACCAGAATCTTCACCACATCGACGATATCTTCGTTCGATAAAGTCGTTGCGCCGGTTAATTCTTCGCGACCAACGCGACGGTTAAATTTCATACGACCGACAGTCGATAAATCATATCGCTCTTCACTGAAGAATAGTCCGTTGAATAAATTCTCCACGGCATCCTCGGTTGGAGGTTCGCCAGGACGCATCATCCGGTAAATAGCTACGCGAGCAGTCCACTGATCTGTCGTCTCATCCGCGCGCAATGTCTGTGAAATATAACCGCCATGATCCAGATCATTCGTGTAAAGCGTATCGATTTTTTTTACCCCAGATTCAATCAGCTTTTGTAGCAAGTCCTCAGTAATCTCATCATTTGCATTCGCAATAATTTCACCACTGTCACTATCGACCACACTGCTGGCGATTACACGTCCAATCAAAAATTCTTCGGTAACATCCAGCTTGTCAATCCCCGCCTCCTGCATCTCGCGTATATGGCGAACAGTGATGCGCTTATCTTTGGCGACAATAACTTTACTACCCTTCCCAAGAATGTCGAAGCGCGCAACATCGCCGCGCAGACGCTCGGGAACGACTTCAAATTGAATGCCTTTTTTTCCGAAGTGAAATGTATCAAACTCGAAGAACATCTTGAGAATGTCTTCATTGTTATAGCCTAGCGAGCGCAACAAAATGGTGACAGGCATTTTGCGGCGTCTATCAATACGGAAGTAAGCAAAATCTTTTGCGTCAAATTCAAAGTCCAGCCATGAGCCGCGATATGGAATGACTCGAGCAGAAAAAAGGAGTTTCCCAGATGAGTGCGTCTTGCCGCGATCATGCTCGAAAAACACACCTGGAGATCGATGCAATTGGGAAACAATGACTCTCTCTGTTCCATTGATTACAAACGAACCCGTGTGCGTCATGAGCGGAATCTCGCCCATATATACTTCCTGCTCCTTGACCTCTTTAACCGTGGGTTTTGACGCATCCTTGTCCATAATAGTCAAACGCACTGTGGCTCGCAGTGGAGATGCGAAGGTCAATCCGCGCTGGCGACATTCCTTTACGTCAAACGGAGGCATTCCCAATGAGTAGCTGACAAAATCAAGGCTTGCATTTCTGGTGTGGCTGAATATCGGAAAAATACTGTTAAATGCAGCCTGCAGGCCTTCATTTTTGCGTTGTTCAGGCGGAATATATGCCTGCAAAAAAGCTGCGAACGACTCCAATTGAGTGGACAGCAAAAAAGGAACCGGCAACGCGCCGACCCGCTTGGCAAAACTTTTACGAATGCGTTTTTTTTCGGTAAAAGAGTAGCTCATATAATCTCCACGATCGAGGGAAAACAAATTGCGGGCTTTCGTCAATTGACAAATGCACGCGTAAATTGATTCTGGTCACACACAAAACTTCTGACAGGACCAAAAGTCAGTGGGAATGAAGCTCTATGGAACTTTCTGCCCGCTGACTTCTACAAGCGGCAAAAGGCTGACGGTATGCCGTCAGCCTTCTCGCATCATATTACCTTACTTAAGTTCAGCTGCTGCGCCTGCTTCGAGCAATTGCTTCAAAGCTGCATCTGCATCGGCCTTGGAAACACCTTCCTTGATATTCTTCGGTGCGCCATCGACCATATCTTTAGCTTCCTTCAACCCCAGCCCAGTGATCGCGCGGACAGCCTTGATCACGTTAACTTTGTTGTCACCAGCACCCTTCAATACCACTGCGAACTCAGTTTGCTCTGCGGCGGCAGCTCCAGCGGCAGCACCCGCGGCAGGACCGGCAACAGCAACAGCTGCTGCAGATACACCAAACTTCTCTTCCATTTCCTTGATCAAGTCTGACAACTCAAGCACCGTCATCTTGGCAATCGCATCCATCAAATCAGCATTAGTTACAGCCATTTTATTCTCCTAAAAATTCAATTATTCAAAATTAAGCAGTAGCAGTTTCTTTGCTATCACGAACCGCAGCCAATGTACGAACGAACTTCGCAGTTGTCGCATTCATGGTTGCCATCAGTGTCGCAATCAACTCATCGCGGCTTGGTGTAGCTGCCAATATGGCGACCTGTTCCGCAGACATCATGGAACCGCCCATTGCACCAGCCTTGATCACCAGCTTGTCGTTTGTTTTGGCAAAATCAAACACAATTTTCGCCGCGGCTACAGCATCAGGGCTCATGCTATACACGAGCGGCCCAACCATTTTTTCAGCCAGCGGTTCAAAAGGTGTTCCTTGTACCGCGCGTCTCGCCAACGTGTTTTTCAACACGTGAAAATACACACCTGATTTGCGTGCGGTTGCGCGCAATCTAGTGATATCGGCGACCTGTATGCCACGGTATTCTGCCAAAACGATAGTCTGAGCCTGAGCCACTTGGGCACTGACTTCAGTTACTACCGCTTGCTTTTCTTGCAGATTGAGACTCAAGTCTTCCTCCAGTTTCCGGGATACGTTTCCGCACATCCCATCGTTTACAACAGCGACCTTGAGTCAGAAGAACATCTTTTCCTGCTCGCGGCCACACCATCTACGTGGGCCGTCAATTGCCATAAAGGACAATCCGACAATTAAGTTTCAGGTCAACCTCACCTTCAACACCTACGGTCTCGGATGCTGCAGGCACGCCAGCACTCCAAAACTATTGCCAACAGGAGCTCCTGCTAGCGAAACCAATAATCAAGCAGTCAAACTAGCTTGCTCGATACGTATCCCGGCACCCATGGTGCTGGAGATCGATACTTTCCTCAGGTACACACCTTTGGAAGCAGCAGGCTTAGCCTTGTTCAGCGCATCAACCAGTGCCAGCAGATTTTCCCGCAACGCCTCCGGCGCGAAAGAAGCGCGACCAATGGTGCACTGCACGATACCGTTCTTGTCGGTGCGGTACTGAACTTGACCAGCTTTTGCATTTTTAACCGCCCCCGCTACGTCAGCAGATACCGTTCCAACTTTCGGATTAGGCATCAAACCACGCGGACCAAGAATCTGACCCAACTGACCAACCAGACGCATTGCATCCGGGCTGGCAATCAGCACATCAAAATTCAGGTTGCCGCCTTTGATAGATTCTGCCAGATCATCGAAACCCACAATGTCAGCCCCTGCCGCCTTGGCTTCTTCAGCCTTGGCACCTTGCGCAAACACTGCCACGCGCACTGTCTTGCCGGTACCCTTGGGCAAAACGACGGAACCGCGAACCAATTGATCGGATTTCTTTGCATCAACGCCCAGATTTACAGCAACGTCAATAGACTCATCGAATTTTGCAACCGCCGTCTCTTTAACCAGATTAAGCGCATCGCTTAAGGGGTAGAGCTTGTTTCTATCAATCTTGGCTACAATTGCTTTATAACGCTTAGACATGTTACATGCCCTCCACGGTAATGCCCATGCTGCGCGCGCTACCAGCTATGGTGCGCACTGCGGCATCCATATCGGCGGCCGTCAGATCGGGCATCTTGGTTGTTGCGATTTCTTCCGCTTGTTTGCGGGTCAGCTTGCCCACCTTGTCGGTATGCGGCGTCTTGCTACCCTTTTGGATTCCGGCCGCCTTCTTGATCAGAATGGACGCAGGCGGAGTTTTCATTACAAAAGTAAAACTTTTGTCCGCATAAGCTGTAATCACACACGGAATCGGCAAACCAGGCTCTACACCTTGAGTTTGCGCGTTAAATGCCTTACAGAATTCCATGATGTTCAGACCACGCTGCCCCAATGCAGGACCTATTGGCGGGCTTGGGTTTGCCTTACCTGCGGGCACTTGCAGCTTTATATAGCCAACTACTTTCTTTGCCATGATGCACTCCTATCAAACGGGTACAAACGAAACTTTAAGTCTCTCCCCAACATAAGAAGCAGACAGTCGGCATACTTGCCGCACTGCGCCTCTCGCTTTTCAGGCCTTTTCTACTTGGCCAAAATCTAGCTCCACCGGTGTCGAGCGACCAAATATGGTCACCGCCACACGTATTTTATTCTTGTCGTAATTAACATCCTCAACCGATCCATTGAAATCAGTAAACGGCCCCTCTTTAACTCGAACCAACTCACCCACCTCAAACAGAACTTTAGGTCGCGGCTTTTCAACCCCAGCCTGCATCTGCTGCATGATGTTATTAACTTCCTTCTCACTGATCGGCGTCGGCTTCATCGCCGACCCACCCAGAAAACCCGTAACTTTGGGAGTGCTCTTCACCAAATGCCATGTCTCGTCAGTCATTTCCATTTCAACCAACACATAACCCGGAAAGAACTTGCGTTCACTCAACACTTTTTGCTGACCACTTTTTGTCGTCTTCAACTCGAGAACTTCTTCGACTGGCACAAGTATCTGCCCGAACCTGTCCTGCATGCCTTCACGCTGGATGCGCTCAGTCAATGCACGCTGAACACTTTTCTCAAACTGCGAGTACGTATGGACAACATACCAATGCATAGCCATCAATCACCCCGCCCCATTAATTCATTCACAACCAACATCAAACCAGCATCCACCGCCCACAAAAACAAAGCCATGGTAATGGCAAATAAAATCACCACGCCGGTAGTTTGTACAGTCTCCTTGCGAGTCGGCCATACAACACGCTTGGATTCCGCAACAGAGTCCCCGCCAAAAGCAAAAAAACGCCTACCCGGCCCACTACTCCAAGCAACCAACCCGCCTAGCAATAGTCCAGCCAGCACAGACAACACCTGCAACACAGCCGCACTTTCGTGCAAATAATAGAAACCCGCAATGCCACTCACCACCAAGAGGAGAGCAAGGAGCAACTTAATTTTATCCGCCATGTGCGATTTTCCGAATTTATTGTTTCTTGCTATTTGGCAGGCCAGGAGGGTCTCGAACCCCCAACCCTCGGTTTTGGAGACCGATACTCTACCAATTGAGCTACTGGCCTTTAAAAATTCCGAGGTTTATTGCATAGACCAAATCGCGCCCACGCAAAAACCCCCAAACACTTCTCTACTCGATAATCTTTGCAACCACACCCGCACCGACAGTACGGCCGCCTTCGCGAATCGCAAAGCGCAGCCCCTCTTCCATCGCGATCGGGTTGATCAGATTCACTGTAATGCT
>Ga0224495_10001669_pt1 | contig 15384 bp, 17 predicted proteins | sample SF_Jul11_sed_USG_FD_168128 | JGI IMG/M metagenome (GOLD analysis project Ga0224495, IMG submission 168128) | Sediment microbial communities from San Francisco Bay, California, United States - SF_Jul11_sed_USGS_4_1 | ecosystem: Environmental > Aquatic > Marine > Sediment | place: USA: California... | reverse complement strand
GCCGGAAGGTCTGCCCATAAACTTCTACATTCTTGACGGACCGGGCGGCGGCGAACATCTGGGTTCGGTTTCTGTCGGTACCGGACCATATGCGGCCGTTACCAACAGCCAGGGTGTGGCGAGCGCCAGCATTCACTCCGGCACGGCACCGGGAACCATCCGTGTCCGGGCCCAGGCTTCGGATACGGTCCTGTCGACAGCCACGCAGATACTGATTTCGGCGGGGCCGCCGGTGTATGTCACGGTCTGCGTCGAGGAGTGCAATGTCCCTTACTGGGATATCTGCTGCGAGCAGGTAACGGTATCGGCCATCGTCTCCGATCTCTGGCTTAATCCCGTCAACGATTCGACGGTCGTCTATTTCAGTTGTGACGAGGGCACGATGAAGTCCCACGAGGAGCGCACCAAGGATCATGAAGGCGTAGCCTCCTCCGTCTGGATCTGCGGTCACAACATTGACACGGCCCCCAACGTGCTTCCCACGGACAGAGGCGCCGGTCGCGTACAGGTTATGGCTGAAACGTCGGGAGGCACGGTCGCCGATACCGGTTTCTTCTACAACTCGCATTTCCCGGCCGTTCTGAGTGTCACCGGGGCGCCGGCGTCGATGGATGCCGATGGTGAGGCCGAGGCGAGTGTCACGGTTTACGCGGTTGACCTGAACAACAACCCGGTGGCCAGCGGTACTTCCTTCAACGCGGAGGCGAGCTACCTTAATGTTGTGGGCGGTTCGTTTGAAGACGGTTGTTACTTCTCGAATGCCCGCGTCAAAATCACATCGACCACGCTCAAGAGAGACTATTCGCTTACCGGCGGCAATGACGACGGTATCGGCGCGGTGGACAACGTAGAGTACTGGTGCCCGGGCGGGGCCTCGGTGACATTCCCGGTGGTTCTGCTGACAGCCAAAGCATATACGCCTAACTGCTCCTTTAACGGGCAAACCTCGGCATCGCCCCTGGAAGTGGTGAACTTCAGCGCCATCATCACAGACCGCTACGGTAACCCGCTGGGCGATCACACCCTGGTGATGACGGCCAGCGACGGTGTCGTTACAGGCGGAACCCAGAGGACCAACGAGTTCGGTGAGGCTATCGGATTTGTCTGGACGGCTCCCAATTCCGCGGGTACCGCCACCATCACGATTACCGACACGGATCCCCGTGGCGGCATTATCCTGACGAAGATGGTGACCGTGGAAATCTAGACTATCTCTTTGATAAGTCCTTTTAGAGCCGCCGGGCGATGTCCGGCGGCTTTTTTGTGGGATAACCTCGGCGTCCGGCTATCGCGGCCCGAAGAATTGTCTTTGAAAACCACTGCCTGAAAACTAAATTGTACCCATGGCACCTGGTATCAAACTGGAAGCGGCCAGGCGCATTTCCATCGCTGATGCATTTCATCAAGCGGCTTTAAGACATTCTCATCGTATCGCCCTGAAAGCCGACGGCGGCCGGGGCAGAGAGTATACGTATGGAGAGGTCGATGCGCTGGTGGGCCGACTGGCCGCCGGTCTGGCGGCCGGGGGATATCTCAGCAAACGGGAGATAGGGCTTCTCAGTGAAAACCGTCCGGAGTGGGGTATCACTTATCTGGCCGTTCAGCGGGCCGGCGGCACGGTGGTGCCGATCGATCCCGGCCTCAAAGAGAGCGAAATAGACTATATTATAGAGCATGCCGGTTTGCGGGTCGTCTTTTGTTCCGAGAGTTGTGAGAAACTGCTCAAGGGGGCGGGATCGGATCTGACGGTTATTTCATTCGGGGCCGATTCCCTTCATCCATGGCGTTCGGTGATGAGCGTGGATTCCGCGCCTGCCGGGCCGGCCGGCGATGATGTCGCGGTGCTCATTTACACATCCGGCACCACGGGCGCCCCGAAGGCGGTAGAATTGACCCACCGAAACATCCTGGCCAATTTCGAGGGCATTGATGATGCCTTTGCTTTTGATCACAACGACACGTTTCTCTCGGTTCTGCCTCTGCATCATACTTTCGAAGCCACGTGCGGCTTCATCACGCCCCTCCTGTCGGGGGCAACAGTGGTCTACGGCCGGTCGCTGAAGTCGAAGGACATCAAGGAAGACATCGGGCATAACGGCGTGACCGTCATGTGCGGCGTGCCGCTGCTCTTCGAGAAGCTGTACCATTCGGTCAGGCGGAAAATCTCCTCGGCTTCGTTGGTCAGACGGGTGACATTCAATGTACTTTACCATATATCGGCCATCGGGTGGCGGTTCAACCTTACACCCGGTCGGCGGCTATTCGCCGGGATGCGGCGACAAGCCGGGCTGGAGACAGTACGTATATTCGTTTCCGGCGGGGCGCCCCTGCCGCCGAATATTGCCGCCTTCTTCAACTATATCGGTTTCAATTTTTTTCAGGGCTACGGCCTGACGGAGTGCTCGCCGGTGGTGTCGACCAATCGTTTCGGGAGTATGGAATTCGGCTCGGTCGGCCCGCCGCTGCGCAACGTGGAACTGAAAATTCTGGAACCTGATTTCGAGGGGATCGGTGAGATTGTTCTTAAGGCCGAGAGCGTCACGCCCGGCTACCGCAACAACCGGGAAGGGACAGCCGAGCTTATCCGGGACGGGTGGCTGCATACGGGTGATATGGGCAGATTCCGGCGGGGTCATCTCTGGATCACGGGGCGCAAGAAGAACGTGATAATCTCCGCCGCCGGTAAGAACATTCACCCCGAGGAACTCGAAGAAAAGCTTCTCGATTCCGCGCTTATCATGGAAGCCGTGGTTTTCGGGCGCAAAAAAGAGAGCAAACAGGGCGAAGAGGTGCGGGCCGTCATCGTGCCGGACTGGGAGCAGATGCGCAGCGATTGTGCCATCTCCAGGGACAATCCCGACTGGAACCGGGTGTACGCAGTAATAGGCGAGGAAATCAAGCGACTCAACGCTGCCGTTGCTGAGTACAAAAGAATAACCGCCTTTGACGTACAGCTTGAAGAGTTGGACAAAACTTCGACGAAGAAAGTGAGACGCAGTCTCTACAGGTAGCAGGAAATATGGTAGTAACCGATGAAATCAGGTTCAAGACCAGCGGCCCGGGGGATATGGTCGACATTACGCCGCAGATGCACGAGGCGGTTATCAAATCGGGGGTCGGCTCGGGTACGGTGACGGCCTTCGCGCCGGGCTCGACCACCGGCATCACCACCATCGAATATGAGCCGGGCCTGCAGAAGGACCTGCCGGAACTGATGGAGAAACTGGTGCCGTCGGACCGACCCTACGAGCATGACAACACCTGGCATGACGGCAATGGTTTTTCGCATCTGCGCTCGGCCCTGGTGGGACCAAGTCTCACGGTGCCGTTCGTATCCGGGAAAATGCTCCTGGGCACGTGGCAACAAGTGGTGTTTCTGGAGTTTGACAACTGGGCCCGCTCCCGCACAATCATCCTTCAAATAATGGGCGAATGAGGCAGTTATGAGAATTCAGGCGTTGGCCAGGGAAGGCGGCAAACTGCGTTTTATCGATCAAACCAAACTGCCGCTGGAACTGGAATACCGGGAGGTCGGCGACTATAGAGAGATCATCGAAGCCATAAAAGAGCTTCAGATTCGCGGGGCGCCGGCTATCGGTATTGCCGCCGCGTATGGTCTGGCGGTCGCCGTCGAGCAGCACGGCGAGTTCAAATTCGACCACCTGCGGCAGGTGGCGCAACAGTTCAAGGAGGCACGGCCCACCGCCGTCAACCTGGCGTGGGCGGTCGACCGGGTGATAAGATTCGTCGAGGGCGAGCAGCCGACCACGTTTGCGGCGGCGCGGGACCTGCTGTGGGCGGAGGCGGAGGCCATTCATACCCAGGACCGCATGATGTGCGCGGCCATCGGCCGCCACGGGGCGGAACTTATCGGCCCGAAGGCCACCATCCTGACCCACTGCAACACCGGGGCGCTGGCTACCGGCGGCATCGGCACCGCCCTGGGCATCATCTATACCTGCGTCGACCAGGGCAAGAAAATCCGCGTTTACGCCGACGAGACGCGGCCGCTTCTGCAGGGCGCACGCCTGACCGCCTGGGAACTTCAGCAGGGGGGCATCGACGTCACCCTCATCACCGACTCCACGGCGGGGATGCTGATGCAACAGGGGAAAATCGACTATGTGCTGGTCGGGGCGGACCGGATCGCCAAAAACGGGGACGTGGCCAACAAAATCGGCACCTATTCGCTGGCGGTCCTGGCGAAGGCGCACGGGGTGCCGTTTTACGTGGCGGCGCCGACGTCGACGTTCGATCCCAAAATAGAGTCGGGGGATGAGATTCCGATTGAGGAGCGCTCGGCGATGGAAGTGACTGACAGCTTTGGCCGCCGTACGGCACCATATGATATTGCGGTATATTCGCCGGCGTTCGATATCACACCCGCCGAGTATATCACCGCCTACATCACGGACCAGGGGGTGAAGGAGGGGTAGGGGGCAGTGGCCGATTCAGTGCTTTGGATTCGATACTTTCGTTTGGCACGATAGCGCCGGGGAAAAGGGAAATCGCGCCTGATTACACTTCCGCCGGTCGCAGGTGGGCCCGGTACTCCGGTTTTTCCTTCAAGTAGCACAGGGCCATAACTGCCGCCATCAGGGCCGCCACGAGTTTAAATAACATCAGCAGAACAAAAACGGTTAGTCTCACGTCCGGAAGATCGTCGGCCGGAATGAGATTGGCCAGGAGCCAGCCCTTTTCGGTGGCGAGGCGGAACAGGTTGGTCAGACCCCAGAGGGCAAAGGCGGTCGTCGTCCCGATTCTGATAACATGGCGGACGGTGGGGCGGACGCCGACTTCTGTTTTCGGGTCAAACTTCCAGAAGGCCACGGCCACCAGTATGGCTGCAAACGCCGAGGTCAGGTCGTCGGCATACAGCATGATTGACATAACTACCGGGGACTGGGCGGCCGCGGCGGCCAGTCCCACGAAGAAGGTCAACAAGCCCAGCGTTTTTGCGGTCCAGGCTCTGGTCAGGGCTGTTTCCGGGTAGACGCGGATCAGGTGCCAGGCTCGGACCAGGAAATAGGTGGAGGCAAATGATACGCAGGTTCTGATAATCAGGGCGGCGTTTGCCAGATCCTGATAATTGTCGGCGTTTTGAAGAAAATGCAACAGCGGCTCCATGACAATTCGTGTCAAATACGATATCGTCATCAGCAGCCAGGTGTACGCCATGTTCCTGAGAAAACGCGCATCTTGCAGCACCTCCACCAAATGCAGGAATATAAAGAAGGAAATGAGCATTAAGGTGACGTGCAGGCCGTGAGAAAGAACGGCGGCGAACAGACTTGCAAGGCTATCCATGGTGTTCCCCTCTCATGTGATGTATTGCAGCTAATAGTTTATTGTATTCGGGTAGTCCCTTAACCTAATATTAATAAGTAACTCCATTTTTGCGGTTATGCAAGTCTTTTGCGGCTCGCTTTTGCAGGACAGCAAAATGGCGTCTGTTTTCCCCCACTTTAAAGTTGCTTTTGGGGCGGCCGATAATTATAAAGATGGGCAGGATTTGGAAGTACCAACCGATGCGGAAGAACAAGACCAAAAAGAAGGCCGTCAAAGCCCTCAACTACGACCTTTTTCGTATCGATAAGCATGCGCCTCCGGCTCCGGCTACATTATATACCGAAATCCGTGAACATGCCGAGCGGACCACTGTCTATACGCCGCCCGAGCCGGAAGCGACGGTGGCGACGCCCCTGCCGGAGGTGGCGGAACTTTACCTGCGTTACGACCAGTTCAACTGGCTTTATTTCCGGGGGCGACTGCCGCAGGTGCGGATTGAGTACTCGGGCAGAATGATGTCGGCCGGGTCGTACGACCGCCGAGCGAAGTTGATCAAAGTCGGCCGCAAGTATCACGAGATATTCCCGGGCGAGTTGAACGATACGCTCAAGCACGAGATGATTCACATCATCCATTACAATCATAGCGCGGCTTTCAAGGCCGAAGCCGCCCGAATCGGGGCGTCGGTCAAGGCCAGCCTGCACCCGGCGCTGTCACGACCGCCCCGGTATATATATGGCTGCCCGCAATGCGGCATGGAGTACCCGCGTCAAAAGCGCCTGGTGATGTCGTCGTGCGGCAAGTGCTCTCCGGGAGGGCGGTTTGACGCCCGCTACAAACTCAGGCTGCTCAGGTCTAAAAAACGGGGCATCTGACGTTCGAGCGGCAATCGCCGTCGGGAGTCGGACAACGGCCGGAATCACATTCAAAACACCGGAACATTGCAGGGTATCGTCGGTTATAGTGATCTTGCGAGCAGTGTCGGCGTACGAAATTCAGCGGCCGTCGGTGGTGCTCAAGAGTCGAAGTGAGGGGTCTGTGCGGGGTTAAGTCAATATTGCTAAATGTCTTGCGATGAATGTCGATATTATAGACAGGCTGACTCCGGCTCGGATGCGAAATGAGGAGTTTTTTGGGGTTTCTGTTGACAAATGAGGAAAAGTGCCTATATTTGAAGACTTTTTGAGATTTGTGGAGTGCCAAGACTAAGGGTTGGAAATGAAGACGTTTATACCAAAAGTAGATCCGAGCAAGCGGAAGTGGCATGTTTTGGACCTGGAGGGCAAAATACTCGGTCGGGCAGCGGTCAAGGTGGCGAATGTCCTGAGAGGTAAGAACAAGCCGATTTTCACGCCGCATCTCGACACCGGCGACCATGTCATCGCGATCAATGCCAAAGGCCTGAGGGTGACCGGGAAACTGAAACCACAACAGATGAATTACCATCACTACTCGGGATATCCGGGCGGAATGACGACGATAACGTTCGCCCAGCTCATGCAGAAAAAGCCGGAGGATGTTTTTGTCCACGCGGTGCGGCGGATGCTTCCCAAAAACCGCCTGGGGCGGAAGATGCTCAAGAAACTCCACGTGTATGCCGGCCCGGACCATCCGCATCGGGCCCAGAAACCGGAAACTTTAGAGCTTAGCAGAGATAGATAAGGTTTATGACGGAAAAGACAGGTGTTTCGGCTACGGGCCGTCGCAAAGAGGCCGTAGCTCGAGTGGAACTGATGCCGGGCTCCGGCGCTTTCACCATCAATAAGTACGAGTTGAGGGAGTACCTTACGCGCGATACTCTTGTTCAGCACGCGGTGCAACCCCTCGAAATCACCGATATGACGGGTAAGGTGGACATCCGCTGCGTCACGCGAGGCGGCGGCATCTCCGGACAGGCAGGGGCCGTGCGTCTGGCGGTAAGCCGGGCGCTGGTCAAGCTGGATCCGGATCTGCACCGGATGCTGCGCAAAGGCGGTTTTCTGACCCGCGATCCGCGTGAGGTGGAACGCAAGAAGTATGGTCGGCCGAAGGCGCGCAAACGGTTCCAGTACTCGAAGCGATAATCATTCATCCCTGCCCGGGCAGGGAAATAAACAATCCCGTTCGATCCGGCCGACGGTCCCACTATCCACGGGTACGGCGCGGAGATGACGACGGGGTAACGACAAACCGTTAAGCAAGGGGATCCCATGATCTCAGCAAGAGTCAAGGAGCTTCTCGAGGCCGGGGTTCATTTCGGTCATCAGACCCGCCGCTGGAACCCGAAGATGAAGCCGTTCATATTCACGGCCCGCAACGGCATCTATATCATCGACCTCCACAAGACCATCACCGCGCTGGACCGAGCCGGCCTGAAGATAAAAGAGGTTGTCAGTCGGGGCAAGGGTGTCCTTTTTGTGGGCACCAAGAAACAGGCCAAGACGGTCATCGAGGAAGAAGTCGCGAAGTGCGGCGGCTTTTACGTCACCGAGCGCTGGCTGGGCGGCATGCTGACGAATTTCAATACCATCAAGCAGTCAATCAAGAAGCTCAAGGACATCGAGCGCATGGCCGAGGACGGCACGTTGACGAAATTCACCAAGAAGGAACGGGCGCGGATAGAGCACGACGCCGAAAAACTTCAGAAGGTCCTCGGCGGCATCAAGGACATGAATTATCTTCCGGGCCTGGTGGTGATCGTGGACGCCAAGAAGGAAAAAATCGCGGTGGCGGAAGCCTCCAAGCTCGGCATCCCGATTATCGCCATCCTTGACACCAACGCCGACCCGGATCCGATTGATTTTCCGATCGCGGGTAATGACGACGCCATCAAATCGATCCGGATCCTGATGAAACAGCTGGTCAACTCGGCGGTGGAGGCCCGGAGAGGCATCACCCAGGACATAATCGAAGCGGCTGTCGACCAAGACCGTCGAGTTCAGACGACCACCTACACATCGGACACAAACGAAGTTGATGAAAGCACTAACAGTTAAGAGGATACAGCTCCATGCAGATAACAGCGAAGATGGTCAAAGAGCTTCGGGACAAAACCGGGGCGGGGATGATGGACTGCAAAAAGGCCCTGACGGAGGCGGCGGGCGATTTTGGCAAAGCAGTCGATTACCTGCGGAAAAAAGGGATCACCAAGGCGGCGGCGCGGGCCGGCCGGGCGACCGGGGAAGGAATTATAGCGACTTACGTTCATGCCGGCGATAAGCTGGGTGTGATGGTGGAAATCAACTGCGAGACCGACTTCGTGGCTCGCACGGACCAGTTCAAGGCTTTTGGCAAAGATGTGGCCATGCATATCGCGGCATCGGCTCCGCTGTGCGTGGGCCGGGAAATGGTCGACTCCGCTCTTCTGGAAAAGGAGAGGGAGATCTACCGGGAGCAGGCCGCCAAAGAGGGCAAGCCTGAAAAGATTCTCGATAAAATAGTCGAAGGCCGTATCGAGAAGTATTATTCAGAAGTCGTGCTTCTGGAGCAACCGTTTGTCAAAGACAGCGACAAGTCGGTCGGTTCTATCTTGAAAGAGATAATCGGCGCGCTTGGAGAAAACATTATCATCAAACGGTTCGCTCGTTTCAGATTAGGTGAATGAAATGGACTCCGACTTACCGTCGCCCGTCTTTAAAAGGGTTATCCTGAAACTCTCCGGCGAGGCCCTGCTGGGCTCCGGGGAGTTCGGCATCGACCCTGTGACGGTCCAGTCTATTTGCCAACAAATCAAAGACATACAAAAGCTCGGTGTCGAAATCGGCGTCGTCGTGGGCGGCGGCAACATTTACCGTGGGCTGAGAGCTTCCAAAGAGGGCGTGGACCGGGTTACCGGGGACAACATGGGGATGCTGGCTACGGTCATAAATGCCCTGTCAATGATGGATACCCTGGAGAGGATGGGCATTTTCACACGCGTCATGTCGGCCGTCGAAATCGCCGCCTTTGCCGAGCCGTACATACGCCGCCGGGCGGTGCGACATATGGAAAAGGGTCGGGTGGTCATTTTTGCCGCCGGTACGGGTAACCCCTATTTCAGCACCGACACGGCCGCTTCCCTGCGGGCGATGGAGGTGGGCGCCGAGGTTCTGATCAAAGCCACCAATGTCGACGGCGTGTACTCGGCCGATCCCAAGGAAGACGCCAAGGCGGTCTTTTTCCCCGAATTGAGTTACATGGATGTCCTGACCCGGGAGCTCCGCGTGATGGACCTCACGGCGATATCGCTATTGAAGGACAATCGGATTCCGGTGCGGGTGGTAAACCTCATGAAACCCGGAAACCTGATGAGGGTGATACTCGGGGAGAATGTGGGCACGCTGATCTCATGAGAATGTTGTAGTCAGTAATGTTGTAGATAGAGGAGGTTTGTGATGCTGGAGGCAGTCTACAAGGAAATCAGGGAGCATATGCACAAGAGCGTGGAGGCCATCTCGCGTGAATTCGCGGCCGTACGCACCGGCAAGGCCTCGATACATCTGCTTGATACGGTCAGAGTTGAGGCCTACGAAACCGTGATTCCTCTTAATCAACTGGCTTCAGTGACGGCACCCGAGCCGCGTCTGCTGGCGATACAGGCGTTCGATAAGTCCACGGTGAGTAATATCGTCAGAGCCATCCAGGTAGCCGACCTGGGGCTAAACCCGGTGGTCGATGGTCAGATGATACGCATCCCGATACCGGCGCTGACGGAAGAGCGGCGCAAGGAACTGGTCAAGCACTGCCGACATATCACCGAGGAAGGCCGCGTGGCGGCGCGCAATATTCGTCGTGAGGCCAACGAACGGCTCAAGAAGATGCAAAAGGACAAAGATATTTCCGAAGACCAGGAAGCCGACGGTCATGATGAGGTGCAAAAGATCACCGACGAGGCCATCAAAGAGATGGAAAGGCTGCTGGAGGCTAAGGAAAAAGAGGTGATGGAAATCTGACCGGGATAGCCGGCCGGTCGCCGGCGGTTCCTGTTTTTCTGGTGTGATATGACCCGGCCATGCGGCCGGGTTTTTTTTGGGCCGCACCGTCGCGGCCGGCTACCGGCCACCGGGAAGCGCGGACGCAGTCGTACGGCCGCCACAATGGTGGCGGCACCGGGCGTGTGAGGGCAAAGACGTATGCGGACCGCGGCGCTGGTCAGCCGGGGTAACTACCGTCGATGTAAGCTTTGAGGTAGCGGTTTTCGATTTCCATGTCCTTCATCTGGGATTTGACGACATCGCCAATGGAAATCAGCCCGATAAGTTTCTCGCGCTCGACAACAGGCACGTGGCGTATGCGATTCTCGGTCATGAGTCCGGAAATGTAGTTGATATCGTCCTCGGCCAAACCCACGATGAGTTCGGTGGTCATCAACTCCTCCACGGTGTGTTTTTGGAAGTCGTCAAGGCCACGGTAGATCGCTTTGAATATATCCTTGTCGCTGACGATACCGACGAGTTGCTGCGCGTCGTCGAGTACAATCAGGCAACTGATCTTATGGTCAATCAGTATTCGCATGGCCTCGACCAGCCTGGTAGACGGTCGGACGGCGATTACTTCCCGGCCTTTCTTTTCGAGTACTTCTCGCACCAGCATATTATAACTCCCTGATAGGGTGATGTTTAAACCACTATTTCAAAGTGCGGTCAGGCTGAGTCTCGGATGCGAATTTTTGACCGAAATGCCCGGTTGGATTTGTACTTTATAAATACTATATTTACGGCGGACATGTCAATCAAAAAATGTGACAGATTTTGTCGGCTATCCTTGGCAGCGCTGTTGGTGATTTCCATATCCGCAGCGGATGTTATCTCGGAAACCGATCCGGTTTTGGATTTTTATCTTGATCGCGCCGGAGCGGTCTTTGCGAGCCGCGATCCGGTGGAAACAGGTATAACTTATTCCTTTACAGCTACGTCCTACTATAAAAACGTCAGTCATGACGGAAGTGTTGGGAAGATTGATTCGGCGGCCGTCGTCTATTTTTTCAGCTTTGGCCAGCTGGACTCCCAGAAGACGATTTACGAGACCGCCGACAGGTTCCAGGCAGTGGACTTCTCCGTTCCCAACGTTTTCCGGGATGAGTATCTGTTCAGCTTCTTCCCCAACGATACCGGCGGCTCCGAGTTGACGATAGGCTTCGATTCTGATTCGGTCGAGAGCCCGGCGCCGGTGGGGCTGGCTGTAATCGACCGGGAGCGGTATACGTTGCGACAGTTACTGCTGTATTATCCCCACCAGAAGGGTCATCGCCGCTATTCACGCACGCTACGGTTTGTGGACTTCGAGGGGAGGATATTCCCCGATTCGATGGCGGTGGTGGGCGCCAAGTACGGTGTTTTTTCCACCGACCACTACCGGCTCGAGACCAGAGTCGAGGATTTCCGGATTCAGCGCCGGTAGCGGTCACTCTAATTCAGGGGATGGCTCGTCCATAGTACCAGAGGTTTGTGGCGGACAAGAGCAGCGACGACAGGGACCCGCCTATTAGAACTTGCCAACACAGCCGGGGCGATATAACTTTCTATTTATGGCGGAAAAGTTGGATCAGATTAAGAAAACAATCTGTGCGCGAACGGAACTCATCCCTGCCCACGTGGCCATTATCATGGACGGTAACGGCCGGTGGGCGGCACAGCGTCACAAGCCACGGACATTCGGTCACGAGGCGGGCGTCAGAGCCGTAAAGGAAGTGGTCAAGGCGGCTTCGGAGATAGGCATAAAGTACCTGACGTTGTATACCTTTTCATCCGAGAACTGGAAGCGGCCGCGCAGGGAGGTGGCGGCACTGATGACCCTTCTGACGCGAACCACCCGTAGGGAGCTTGACGAACTGATCAAGAACGACGTGAAACTGATCACGACCGGTCGCATCGACGGCCTGTCGACAGGCCGCCGAAAGGTTTTGACCGATGCTGCGGAGAAGACGCGGAATAACAAAGGCCTGGTTTTGAACCTGGCCCTGAATTATGGCGGTCGCAAGGAGATACTGGACGCGGTGAAGGGGATCGCCAACGCCACCAAGGCCGGCCTGCTGGATATTTCCGACATCAACGAAGAGCTTTTCTCAGACTTTTTGTATACAGCCGATATTCCCGATCCCGATCTTCTCATTCGTACTTCCGGGGAGATGCGCATCTCCAATTTTCTTTTGTGGCAGACGAGTTACACCGAGTTGTATATAATCGACACCCTTTGGCCGGATTTCGGCAGGCAGGAGTTGTTTGAGGCCGTCGCCGACTATCAGCGGCGCGAGCGGCGATTCGGCAAAGTCAGCAAACAAAGGGAGAAATGAGCAGAAACCTGGTCGCCCGTATCGCCGTGGCAATCGTGGCTATCCCGGTTATCCTCTGGATATGCTACCGGGGCGGGATCTGGCTGTTTGGCATGGTTCTGCTTTTTGCCCTTGTAGGCGCGGTTGAGTTCCTCCTCAACGAAGGACTCAGGCCGCGCGGTCTGCTCTTCTGGTTGAGCCTGTTGGGAGTCGGCCTTCTTCTCGCCACCCGTTACCGTCCGGCCACCGAAGCGGCAGGGATTCTGCGCGACGACACGCTTCCGGTGATGATTGCTCTTTTCCTCGTGACGGGGATGGTTCTGGCCACCGGCCGCCTTTCTCCGCCGGAGTTGTTCAGGCGGCACGGACGGCTCATGTGGGGAATGCTTTACATCGGCTTGTTGTACCCCTGTGTGTATCTTGTCGGTGCGGAACTGGGCCGCCCGGCTACGCCTTTTGCGGGGGGGGATTTGCTTTTATTCCTGTTCGGATTGCTCTGGGTCGGTGACACGGCCGCCATGGGTACCGGAAAATGGCTGGGCAGGCACAAGCTGGCGCCGTCGGTGTCCCCCAACAAGACTATCGAAGGATTCATCGGCGGTCTGGCGGGAGCACTGGCCATCGGGGTAGTGATGCATTTCTGGAGACTGCCGCAACTGGCTCTGGTTCATGTCCTGTCGCTGGCGCTGGGTTGCTCGGTTTTTGGTCAGTTGGGAGACCTGGTCGAATCGATGTGGAAGCGGTCGCTGCAGATCAAGGATTCCTCGTCGATTATTCCGGGGCACGGGGGGGTTCTCGACCGGTTCGACTCGCTCTTATTCGCGGCGCCGTTTATGTACTACTACCTCAGGATAGTGGTGCTGTGAAAGTCGTGGATTTCTTCTTTGCGGCACGGCCGCTGTTGCACCTGCCGATCTGGTCAATTTACCTGTGCTCGCTCCATTACCATTTGAGAATAAGCGGCGGCCTGTTCGAGTGGTCCGACGCGGGGATGATGGCCTGCCTGAGCCTGATGGTGTCGGGGGCCTATTTTTTGAACCAGATACACGATTTCGAGGGCGACTGCATTAACCGCAAGCTGGGATTTCTGCAAAGGGGTTTCATCAGCAAGAGGCAGATGCAGATCGCTTACGTCGCGGTATCGCTTCCGGCGCTGGCCCTGTCACGGCTGTTTTCGCCTTTCGCCCTGGTGACGTTCGCCCAATTCTTTCTGCTCGGTTTTCTTTACTCGGCGGCGCCGTTCAGGCTTAAGGACAGACCAATCTGGGGGATGCTGGTCAATGCCTACAGTTTCGGCTGGCTGGTGACGTTCATGGCCATGCCGGAAATGAACGTACACAATGCCGGAATGCTGGGTTGGGATAACCCCTTCTATTTCTTTTTTGCCGTCGCAGCAGTGCATATTCTAACCACCATTCCCGATCGTAAAGGTGACCTGGCCGCCAGAAAGATGACCGTGGCAGTATGGCTGGCGCCGGTAACAGCCCGGTTGCTGGCCCTGGTTCTTATGCTAGTTTCTGCCTTTGTAGCCTGGCGAAGTGGCCACGCGCTGCTGATAACAAGCTCACTCCTTTCCGTTCTGCCCCTGCTGGCGGCGGCGGTGCGTCCATCGGAAAAAGCGGATCTGCTGGCGGCCAAAGCGCCGATTCTGCTCCTGACGCTGCTGGCAGCATACTTCTTCTGGGGCTACCTGCTGTTTGTTGTTGCCCTGGTAATCCTCAGCCGGATATATTTCGCCAAGAGGTTCAGATTGGTATATCCGAAGCTGGCGTGATGATATTCAGGATGACATCCCTTGTCTGTCTGTTGCTGGTCGGTTGCAGCCCCTATCCACGCTACCGGCCCGGCGGCCCGGAGACGCCTCCGGTGGCGCAGTCACCCCAGGGGCAATACACGACCAACGATTATATTAGGCTGGGGGACATTATCCAGTCGTACCTGGGCAGGCCCTACCGGGGAGCCTCGAAGTATGCGGAAGGGATCGACTGCTCGCTTTTTGCCCGCGAAGTATTTGCCAAGTTCAACAGAATTGAGTTGCCGCGAACCGTAAAGGATCAGTTTAAAGCGGGCCGCGAGATAAGCCGCAAACTGCTGAAGTATGGTGACCTGGTTTTTTTCAAGACGGATCGGAACCAGGTGTCGCACGTCGGCATTTATGTAGGCTACAACGAGTTTGCGCACGCCACGACGACGAATGGAGTCATCATCACCAGCATGAGAGAGCGTTATTGGGCCGACTGCTTCGTCGGCGCACGCCGTATACTTAATTAGCCCCTTTCCGATTTTCACCCCGCGGCAAGAGCGGTTGTTATGATTGAACGAACGTTACAGATAGAACTGAAGCTCAAGAACCTGCCGACTTCTCCCGGCGTCTACATGTTTAAGAGCGGCGGTGACAAGATTATATATATCGGTAAAGCCAAGAACCTCCGCAACAGGGTCCGGACATACTTTCAGGCCTCGGGGCGGTTTGACCCCAAGACCGAGCGCATGCTGTCACGAGCCGTTGATTTCGACCTGATGGTCACCGCGAGTGAAATCGAGGCCCTCATTCTCGAGGCCAACCTGGTCCGCGAGCACAAGCCGCGCTACAACGTGGCGTTGAAGGACGATAAGCACTTTCCCTATATCAAGATTACCAACGAGCCGTTTCCCCGGGTTCTGATTGTCCGCCGGGTGGAAAAGGACGGCGCCACCTACTTTGGTCCCTATACGAATTCCAAGGGGATGCGGCGGACGGTGGAATTTCTATCGCGATTGTTTACCATCCGCACGTGCAACCTGGTGATTCCGGGGCCGGAAGGAAAGTCATACAAGGTCTGCCTCGATTACAGCATCAAGCGCTGCGGGGGTCCGTGTGAGGGATT
>Ga0224495_10001668_pt1 | contig 15388 bp, 11 predicted proteins | sample SF_Jul11_sed_USG_FD_168128 | JGI IMG/M metagenome (GOLD analysis project Ga0224495, IMG submission 168128) | Sediment microbial communities from San Francisco Bay, California, United States - SF_Jul11_sed_USGS_4_1 | ecosystem: Environmental > Aquatic > Marine > Sediment | place: USA: California... | reverse complement strand
TTGGGATCAGATAAAGGCATCATCGAGGCCTTTCATTTTTTTTGCGCGCCGCGGCCTCGAGCCGGATGATATTTTCCTGTGCCCTCGGGTCTCCCGGATTCAATCGCGAGTATATCCTGTATTCCCTGAGCGCAGCCCCTGTCATCATCTTGCTTTCAAAGGCGAGGGCGAGGTTCCAGTGTGCCGACGGGAAGTCCTGCTTGACGCTTATCGCCTTATTGTATATTTCTATCGCTTCTTCAGTCATACCCATTTTCATGTACACATTGCCGAGGTTATCCATTGCTTCAAGGAAATCAGGGGCTATGATGAGGGTTTTTTGATAGGCGGCTGCTGCCTCGTCCAGCATCCCTTTTCTTTCGTATATTACGCCTGTATTATACAGTAAAAGGTGGTTGTGCGGCTCGATCCCGAGCGCCTTTTCATATTCGTTGATCGCCTGGCCGAAGAGTCCCATTTGCAGGTAGGTGTTGCCGAGTGTGCCCCTGAGCATCGGGTCGTCAGGCATCAGTTCGATAGCCTTTTGATGGAAAAAGATCGCCCTGTCCCAGAGTCCTTTTTCCGCGTAGCACGTGCCGAGGTTTGAAAGGGACTTGAATGAACGCGGATAGATTTGCAGCTCTGCCTCATATTCAGCGATGGCCATATCAAATAGTCCCCGCAGCTGGTATATAAACCCGATATTATAGTGGGCCTTGTATTCATCAGGTTTTATCTGGAGGGCTTTCCTGTATGAGGCAAGTGCCGCCTCATACTGTTTTCTGTTATGGTACGCGGCCCCGAGATTGTTATAAGGCCTGGATTTATCAGGAGACTTTTTGACCACATCCGACCAGAGCGTTACTTCGTCTTTCCAGATGAGATTCCTCTGGCTGGCGGCGATACCGTATAAGACAATGAGGACAGCAAGCAGGAAGTATTCCGCATATCTGTATTTTATTTCTTGAGATGATTTCTTTTCCATCGCTAAAAATCCCTTATATAATACCTGAAATAATCGATTATTGAATAATAAATGTGATTATAACAGGCATATAAAATGAGCATTTATATGTTTCGATTTGAAAGGTTAGTTGTTTTTTTATGTAATAAATGCGTCTCTCATGTCTATGTTGAAAATGCTTTGGAGCCCCTCGCCCCCGGCGAGGGGCTCCAGGTGTAAGGAAAAAGGAAATGGATCGTCCGATCGAGTCGGACGATGACAAATCAAACATTCCCCTCCAGGAGTCGGGGATGAAAGCAGGCACCCCGTAAAAACAGCGGTCATTTCTGTCTCTCATGAATCTGCCGCATGATTTCGGCTGCCAAACGATTCTGAGGATCAAGTTCAAGGGACTTCCCTGCAAGTGCGGCAGCCCTGCCGAAGTCTCCGTTTTTTGAGAGGACCAATGCAAGGAGCGCCATTATTTGGGGGTTTGACGGATCACCAGCCAGTGCCGCGTTCAACTGTTCAATCGCCGCGAGCCTTGACCCGGCCTTGTCATATGCCGCGCCGAGTTTTGCCCGCAGGAGGGGGTTGTCCGGCCTGAGCCTTACTGCTTCCTGATATTCCTGTATCGCTTCAGCGATTCTTCCCTGGGCTTCATAGATGCTGCCGAGGTTGCTGTGGCCATAGGGATACTCAGGGAATTGAGCGAGGAGTTCCGCGTAGTAACGGGCCGCGATGTCCAACTCGCCTTCGATCATATAGGCGAATGCCCTGTTGTTCAGCACCCTTACTTTTTGCGGAGACTTTCCGGCAGCGTCTTCCCAGAGGGTCACCTCGCTCAGCCAGACCTTGTTCCTCTCCGCCGTGGCATATCCCAGGAATACAAAGAGCAGCGTGAATACGGCTAGTGCGGCTTTGGCCGGAATCTTTTTCCTCAGCCCTTCGAGTATGCTTCCCGCGATAAGGGAAAAGCCGGCTCCGGGGAGGTAGACATGCCGCTCCACGGCCACATCGCCAAGGGGGAAGATGCTCGAGGTCGGCAGGAGCGTGATAAAAAACCAGAGGACCCCGAATGAGGGTATGGGAAAACGCTTTCTGTATTTGAGTGCAAGGAAGATGACAGAAGAGATGAATCCTGCTGAGAGAAGAACGGAGGCGCTTAGGAACGTGGTTTCAGCAGGGATGTCCGGGTCGGCAAACGGCCCTCCCACCGGGACCAAAAGCCATTTAAGATAGTAAAAGACGATGACCTTCAGTTCAGTGAGAAAGTAGTGATAGGGAGAAAGCACCCCCTCGTAAATCCTTGCCTCGTCAGAGGGAATGATGTGTTCAAATGCCGCGTAGCGGGCAAGAAAGTATCCGCCTAAAACGAAAAAAAAGACTGCTGCCGGCAGCATGTATTTCTTTGCAAAAGTGCCGGGCCTGCCGTCATATCCGATGAAAAGGTAAATCACGAGCATGGCAGGGAGGGTAACGATGATTTCCTTGACCAGAAAACCGGCAGCGAACGCTGCGACTGAAAAGAGGAGAAATACATCCCTGCGGCGTTTGTTCACATCCTTCCGCTCCAGGGCAAGAACCACGAATATCATCGAAAGAAGATAAAAAAATGTGGCCATTGCAGCGCTTCTGCTGGCGATATAGGTGACCGAGCCTGTAAAGAGCGGATGCATGCCGAACGCAAGCGCTGAAAGAAGCGGGAAGAAAGACTTCTCCTGTCCCCGGGCGAACATTTTCTCAAGGAGCTTCGCCAGATAAAAGATCTCAAGGCATACCGTCAGGTGGAGGACAAGATTAAAAAGGTGATAGCCGGCAACGTTCAGCCCGTTGAAGGCATAGTTCAGGGCAAACGAGGCGCGAAGGAGGGGACGTTCGAAAGCCCCTGAGAAGATTTCCGGCAGATTACGCATATCCCTGATCAGGGGGTCGCTTAAGATTACATAGTTGTCATCAAAATGAAAGGAGCAGGAAAAACTGTTCAGATACGGTATCGTGACGAGAAAGAGAATGAGTGCAATCTGGTATCTCTTGTTGTAAATCATCGGAGAGAAAAACCGTACAGACATGGCTCAGTGGAACAGGCAGGACCGCAAAGCAGACCCTTGCCTGAAGTGCGCTCAGGACCTGCAGCAGCCTGTCGGTCATCGGGATTACCCTTTCCAAATTTCTTGTTTGTAAGAATTCTAATATCAATACCCTCATGTCCAAGGATTTATTTAGAGTCTGCCTATAAACTCAGGTTTTGTCATCCTCCGGCTTGCTTGCCTGCCGGTTGCCTGAGGGACCGGGGGATCCGGAACAGATTGAAAACACTGGATTCCCGCTTACTGACTGCGGGAATGACAGACAACAAACTACTTTATACACAGACTCTGTTTTTATAAATGGGAAAATCTTTTATATCTTTCTCGTCAGGAGTGTGTCAAGGGAAAAGTGTAATGTCTCTTCTCTTTCCATTTGCGTCCGCAGTGAAACTCTATCAGAAAGCAAATTGCATTCTGAACGCAGTTTTCTTGCTGTGATGGGACAAACTCGTCTGCCTATAAACTCAAGTACTCTCATTCTCCGGCTTCACCGGCGAATGAGAGGGGAAAAAGAATGCAGTGGACTGTCCGATCCCTTCAGTCGGGCAGAGGCTGACTATCGTAATGTGTTGTTTTTTTGTCATTCTCGCGAAGGCGGGAATCCAGGAAGTGGCTTTTTGCGGTAAACTTCAGCTTTATTACGAATGAACCTTCTTTTTTTTGTGCAATGTCTTAACTTTATTCATGATTCTGCGGAGGGTAAGGAAAATAGAAATGATGTCATCAAAAATTTATTGAAGATGGAGAGTGATAAGAAACTGCTGAGTGATTTCACTCAGGACGAAGGAAAGGGACGTATTACTCTTTACCATTGGAACGCAAAAGGGTTATATTATTATACGTGTTTTTGCGCATCATCAACTTATGATTATCAGCAGATTCATGCGCCGGGTTTTGATAAATCAATTATGAAACAGGGAAAGGATATGAGAAGCGTATATGACTTTGATTACGAAACTTTCTGAGTTGACAGGCGCAAAGAAGAATGCTTTAAGCGTGTTATTGATAGCTGCGATTGCATTCATCATCTATTCAAATACCTTCGATGCCTCATTCCATTTTGATGATACTCCTTCCATTGTGGAAAACTACGCTATCCACCGGTTTGATATCAAACAGATATTTTCCGGCTCTACCCGTCCGGTGCTCGATCTGACCTTTGCGGTGAATTATTATTTCGGCAAACTTGATGTCTTCGGATACCACCTCGTAAATCTCCTGCTCCACATCGCCAATGGTGTAATGCTTTATTTCATTCTGATGTGGACGATGCAAAGAAACGAAGAGCAGAGAGTAAAGGGCAGTGTGCAGGCAGTCATGAGTTCAGCTATGAGCCAGGAGCCGGGAGCCAAAAGCTATTATAGCAGGATCCCTCTCTACGCCAGCCTGATATTTATCGCCCACCCGGTCCAGACGCAGGCTGTCACCTATATTGTGAGCCGTTCTTCCGTGCTCGCGACCTTTTTCTATCTTTTAACGTTTGTACTTTTTATAAAGGCCATCAGGTCCCGGAATTCTATGCCGTATTTTGCCTGCGCATTTGTTTCAGCATGTCTCGGCATGGGGACAAAGCAGGAAGCGGCTACCTTGCCTGTGATGCTGATGCTTTATGATTATTATTTTCTTTCAGATGGAAAATTGGATGGTCTGAAAAAATATTTCAGGTTCCATCTGGCGATTTCCGCATCTTTGCTGGTTGTCTTTTATCTCAGCATGTCGAATCTTCAGATGTTCGTTTCCTTTGACTATTCGAAGGGAGTTTCGATGCCGCAGGGAGAGAGCATAACTTCATTTCAGTATTTTCTGACGCAGCTGAATGTTATCCCGTATTATATACGGCTGCTTTTTGTCCCTGCGAACCTCAATCTTGATTATGACTGGCCGATAACGAGGCATATCGACTTTATGACCGCCTTTTATTCCCTGCTGCTTTTATCAATAGTCGTCCTGGCTGTATGGCTGTTCCGCAGGCAAAGACTCATCTCCTTCGGCATTATCTGGTTTTTTGTGACCCTCACGGTAACGTCGAGTTTTGTTGTTATCTACGATGTCATATTTGAACATCGCCTTTATCTGCCGTCAATAGGATTTGCGCTTGTACTGTCAGTTTTTATCAGCAAAATAACAAGGATTAAGTCTTAGAGGTCCGGCTCATTAATGAACAGCAGATTGGAAAGAAGAACGAAAAGTATAAATGTGCTCCCGGGGTTTCTTTTTTTCTGCGTGCTAGTACTGCTTTTTCTATTGGTTTCCCTTGAGCCCTTCAAGGCATACGCTGAGGAGCCGGTCACGGGGGTCACCTATTTCGATAGCATAACGGAAGACGAGGAAGGATTCAGAATATACTATCCGATGAATGTTTTCTGGGAGCCGGTGAAAGAGGAGTTATATATTCTTGTCGGCGGTTCGAGGATGCTCATATATTCTGCGGATTTCTTTCCGCTCTTTACCATTGACAAGAAGAAAGGAATTGGATCACCTTCAGGATTGGCTGTTGATACGGACGGCAATCTCTATGTTTCCCAGGGTTCTTCTGCGGGCAATACCAGGGCAAGGATATCTGTTTTTAACGCTCGACTTATCTTTGAACGGGATATCTATCCGGAAGGCTTCGAAGGGGACGATTCATTTGTTCCGGGATCCCTCTCTCTTGATAAAAAAGGAAATTTGCTGGTAACAGGTTCTCCGTTGGGTGTGCTGTATATGGACAAGCAGGGCAGGTTTATCGATATGATATCCCCCGAGGAAAAGGGGGAAAAAGTTAGAGTAACCAATGCGGCGGTAGGCAAAGACGGCACTATTTACCTGTTAAGCGACGAAGAAAGCCGGGTCTATGTATATGACAGTGAAAGGAAATTTCTTTTTGAATTCGGCGAAAAAGGCGGCAGCAGCGGAAAGCTGAGCAGACCGTCCGGCGTGGCTGTAGACGATGACAACGGCCTGATATATGTGTCTGATTACATGCGTCATACCGTCAATGCCTACGACAAATCCGGCAAGTTCGCGTTCGAATTCGGTGGGATTGGGTGGTCCGCAGGCTGGTTCCAGTATCCCTCAGCAATATGCATCGACGGGGAAGGCAAGGTGCTGGTTGCGGATTTGTTCAATCACAGGGTCCAGGTGTTTAAACCGAATAAATAGCGAACGCAGGAGTTAGTGCATGATATCTGGTTTGAAGCAATATATGTTTTTGGTGTGATCTGGCCTCATGTTATGAAGAACTTTTTGTCTGGATTTTCCCGGTGGCTGGGTTGCTCCCGCTGACCTTTTTCCCGTTTCTGTTGCTGATTTGTACCGGACACCGGTAGTTGAAAAAACTTTTTACGCTTCTTTATAAGGGAAGGGCGCCAAGAATGTTTTCGATTCAGGAAATAAAGACAATGAAGAGAGAAATAAATATTCTTTTTTGGATTGTATTTTTTTTTCTGTCCCTCTGGTTTGCCGGCTGTGCTTCTGTGGCGGAGACGGGGAAAGCGCCTGACGAGCAATACAAATCCCAGATAACCCTCTTTCTGAACGGGCCGGAACGCACATCTGAGAATATCACCTTTGATCTGAATGCGGTCAATATCGTCGCGGAAGATGGAACTTCACGGGAGGTCATGGCCAAGCCGCTAAACGTAAACTCTCTTGATGTCACAGGGCGTCAGATCCTTCTTGGCGAGCGGTTTATTCCCGAAGGGAGATACCGGAAGATAGAGATTGTGGTCAAAAAGGCTTCTGTTACGAGGAAAAACGGCAGCGCGGATCTGGCGTTGCCTCCTGAGGGCATTGAATTGCCGATTGATATCAATGTGCATCCCCGGCAGAGCATCTCATTATTCCTGAGCTGGTCTCCTGATTCCTCTGTGTCTGAAGGTTACCTGTTCAAACCGCTGTTAATCGTGAAGCAGGAGATGCCTGAATTGAGGACGCTGCTGGTGTACGTGACGAATGAGGGGTCCGGCAATGTATACGTGATAAACAGGCAATTGGGGGAGGTGGTAGGTACGGTCCTGGTGGGAAAAAGTCCGAGGGGGATTGCGGTTAATCCGAGGAAAGAACGTCTGAAAGTGTATGTGGCCAATTCCGGGTCGAACAGCATTTCCGTGATAGACCCGAACACCAATACCGTCGAAAGCGAAATTCCCGTGCGGTTCGGCAAGGAACCCGAGGCGATAGCAGTAGCCAGGGTTTCTCATGAAAAAGATCTTATTTTCGTCGCCAATTTCGGCTCGAACAATGTTTCGATAATCGATGCCTCGACACTTCAGGAAATAGATAAGGTTGCCGTTGGCGACGGACCGGTCGCCATTGCTTCGGACCCCCCTTTCGAATCTCTTTCCGGGACGAGGTTTCTCAGCAATTCCGAGATCAATGCCTTGAGAAATTACCGGGAAAGATATTTGAATGTTTACGTTGCCAACAAGAATTCCAAGAGTGTCTCCGTGCTGAAGATCGACGTGCAGAGCATGAGGTGCGAGGAAGTCATACCTTTTGAGGTGCAGTGGGAGCCCATCAGTCTCAGCGTGGATTATTTGAGAGGAAAGGTCTATGTCGCCAATAACAGTTTTGATGATCTTTCGGTCATCAGTATTCCTGCGATAGTGAGAGGAAACACTGCAGGGGCTGTCAGCGCTATCAAGAATGTCGGTCCGTCAGTCATCGGGGTTTTTTCCGATCCGGATTTTGAGAGGATATACCTTTTAAAGGAGATGCCCGGAGAGATAGTTGTGCTGAGACTTTCGGAGGGGGTGACTCCTGCTGCCCAGCCTGTCATGCCCCCTGTAATGGGAATCATACCTGTGGGAATTTCCCCGAGGGCGTTCATGCTGGACCCTGAGGGGAGAAAAATCTATGTTGTCAACAGAGGGGAAAACTCTGTTATGGTGATTGATAAAACGACAAGACAGAGAGTGCGCGTCATCCCTGCCGGGAAAAGGCCTTACGGACTGGATTTGTTCACCCGATGAAAAGGATTGGAGGGAATTTACCGGTCACATTTTTGCTCGCCATGGTGATGATTCTTTTGTTCAGTGCATCCGGGTTTGCCGGTTTCAGGGGCTTTGCAGATATCGGGTACTCGACTTCAAAATTCACTGATGAGGCAGGGGAAACTACAAGCAATGCGCTCAGCCAGAATTATTTTCTGACCCTTGACAGACAGATTACGCCGAAAATTTCCTATTCCCTGTTTCTCAGGGCAGCGCTTTCTGATTCGACTAGCACCGACATATACGGCAACGAAAAGGACACATACGGCAGGTCAGCAGAGCCGAACATTGATATTATCCTCAGCAACACGGTTTACAGTATTAATATGGGGTACCGCAGGACAGAATCATGGACGACTTCAAAACTGGAAGACGAGAGCAGGAATACCGCGGAGTATTATTATTCCCGCTTTTCCCTGTATCCGGTGGATCTGCCGTCTCTTACTCTTCAGGCAGACAGGCAGAGAGCCTATAACTATCTCTCACCGCGAACGAGCGATACGACTACAACAACATATTCCGTGGGCACCGGGTACCAGTTTAAGTATAGAGACTACAGGCTTTCCTACAACGCATATTATAATCACGGAGAGACTGAGACGCCGCTATCGCTGACGAGCAAGACAACGAGTGACAATTTCTCCGGATCATATTTTCTGGGGCATACGAGGTCTTTTTTAAACAACAGGGTGAATATTGCTTTTGATTACAGGGCAAACTATGGAAGCAATAAGAGCACGGTCTTTTCCGAGCAGACACAGAATGTTCTTTTGAAGCGCACAGCCCTGCAGGGACTTCATGATCAGGGGAGTTACCCTCCACTGTCATCCACCTATGATTTCGCATTATCGAACAGGCCGGAACTGATTAATGCCGATTTCAACACTGGGATAACGGCTATTAATATTCTTGCAGGACAGTACCATAATATCGGCATTCAGGTATCCTCTGACAGGTCTGTCGACAGGTTGTACATCTATGTGAACCAGGATGTCAGAAATGATGCGAACCTGACAAACCCTTCGAACTGGAGGGTATACAGAAGCGACTTCAACGCAACGGGAACATGGTCACTGGTAACCGTCTTGAACGTCACTGTTTCGGTCTATGACTCACTGAACAATATATACCGCTATGAGATTCTCTTTGCATCTCCCCAGAACGCGGACTATTTCAAAGCTGTCAATCAGGTTACTGCCGGTATCGTCGGCCCTCCTGACGTATTGGTCACGGAGGTCGAGGCGTATGGAACGGACCTGCTGCAACAGGGAAAAACTGAATCGGAGAGCACTTTTTTTGCACAGGGACTGAGCATGAGCGGAAATTACAATGCTTCCGCGGGGCTCAGGTTTTCGCTGAGTTATTTTATAAACAGGTCAGACAGCGACCCTGATTCCATTCTGAATTCAACTCAGGGGATCTTCAAAAACATATTCAGCAAATCTTTCGATGACGTTCAGGGAATGCAGAGCAACGTAACGCGAAGCTACAGCCTGGGGTCGACATGGCTGGTCCACAGGCTGCTTACCGTGAACGCTGCTGTAGGCCGGAGCGAATTATTCGACAGCTCGAAGCGGACTGACCTGAGTACGAATTCATACAACCTGTCTTTTCTTTCCTCGCCGTTGCCGACACTCAGCACAAATCTTTCCTTAATGAGGAGCGAAAGCTACAGTTTCGGGGAGAAACAGTACACTTCCCATTCCGTTGTTCTTACTGCTGATTCGCGGCTTTACGAGGGAGTCACAATGATAACGGATCTTGGCTATTCAACCCAGGAATCTTACTCTCCAGATACGAATTCACGGACGTCTTCCTATTTTGTTTCGGGCTCGCTGGCTGCCGTACTGACCAAAAAGCTTTCGGGCCACCTGAACTACGGTTTCAGGTGGCTGTCATCTGAAGATGATTCTTCCAGTGCACAAGACGGCTCGTTGCTGGTTACCTACAGGCCCGGCCGTTTTATTAACTTCACAGGCAATTTGGGCATATCAAATGCTGACGGTGATCTCTCATACCGGAGCAGCGTTTCAGCCGACTGGCTGCCGCTTCCTGCCATCAGGATGAATTTCAACTACCAGCGCATATGGACTGACCCGGAATCCACAACCAGTGATCTTCTCGGCAGCTATGTTTCGTGGAAAATCACAAACTTCATGGATGGCCAGCTTACATACAGTTTCGCGAAAGTCGCCAACGATAATGAAACAAAAAGTCATTCCATAACAGGAAAATTGAATTGCAGGTTTTAATGAGTATTCTTTATAATAAAAAAGATCCCGGTATGTTGAAGAACTATAGAGAGAAACAAAGGTTTTTATCTTTCAGATTTGTCATCCTCATTGCTTTGCTGTTTGTTTCAGGCGGTTGTGCTTCCAACAATATAAAGCACTATCTGCGACCGAATGCCGATGTGAACGCCGTAAGAAGAATTGCTGTGCTGCCCATTGAGTCGCTTACCCAGGATCAATATGCCGGTGAGAAGGTGCGAAGAGTTGTGATTACCGAACTGCTCTCCAGAGGCGTCGATGTTATCGAACCGGGAGAGGTGACAAATTTTCTCAGGACGTTGAACAAACCTCTCTGGTCCTTAAGCCGTGAGGATATAAAAAAGCTAGGTGAAACATTGAATGTGGATGCGGTTATGATGGGATCGGTCGAAGCGTATGCAATAAGCAGCGGACTCACCGTTTCTTATCCCGAGGTGTCTGTTAATTTCAGACTGGTGGAAACGTCTACGGGCGCCATACTCTGGTCTGCGGTCAACACGTCAGGAGGTGCGAGCTTCTGGACCAGACATTTCGGCACCGAGAACATTTCACTCAGCGAGACGGCAAGAAGAGTGGTTAAAGAAGCTGTTGATACGTTACCAGTATCATACAAAACAAACTCATGAAAAGGATTTAGGGATGAAACTGTTAAAGATAAATGTCGTCATAGCGGTTTTTTTTGGCCTTTTGATGAACATGGGATGCAGAACTCCCGAGACGACCTATCATTTCGCAGAGGGAGTGGATCTGAGCTTTATTAAAAAGGTTGCTGTTCTGCCGCTGGATAATCTCACCAATGACAAATTTGCTTCTGATGCGGTAAGGCAGTTGGTTGTCAGTGAGTTGCTGCTCACAAACATTGTCGATGTTGCGCTCCCGGGCGATACAGTGGCCGCTCTGGACAAGGCCGGCGTGAGATCGGTATCGGCTATCAGCGCGGAGAAGATAAAGGAAGTCGGGAATTCCCTGAAAGTACAGGCGGTCATTCTTGGCAGTGTGGAAAAATACGGTGAAATGAGGAGCGGAAGCTTTACTGCTCCTGAAGTGGCAATCACCCTGATGATGGCAGATACGGCCTCGGGCAGCATTCTCTGGTCGGTAACGAAGACCGCAGTCGGAGACAGTTTTATGGCGCGGCATTTTGGCGCCCGATCAGATACTTTGAGTGAATTGACACTGAAGGTGGTAAGGGATTGCATCAGGACATTGGGTCAATATTAAACGGGAAGAAAAGGCCATTCTCTAACACTAAGCGCAGTGAGCGAAGTCAATTGCATCTGAAATTGTGTTATTTTCTGCTTTTCTCTTTCGTATTGCTCCTTTTACCGGCTATAGTGCCAGCTGCCGACGAGCCCGGAACTGAACAGCGTGTATCAAAGGAAAAGATTGCGATCTTTGATTTTGAAAATCTATCCGGCGCTGAAGATGTGCTGACACATGTGATGCCGGCTGTAACGGGCTTGATGAAAAGCAAAGGATTTGACCTTCAGGATGAAGAAAGCCTGAACGATTTTTTGATCAAGGAGCGTGTCAGGACTACCGGTTATATTTCAAGAGAACTGGCGCTGAAGATGGAAAAAGAGTTGAACGTTACCGCCGTATTGCTGGGGACGATCTACACTTTTTCGATGGGTTCAAATCCGCAGTTGGGACTTTCGGCACGGCTTGTCGACTCATCCACGGGCGAGATACTCTGGTCTGAGTACGCTTCAGCCACCGGAGATGACTTTACTTCGCTCCTCGGTCTTGGGACATTGCATTCCATGGAAGAGTTGCTTCCGGTAGTCATGGACAGGGTATTTGCGTCATTCAGCATTGAGCCTCCCTTGAAAGTTTCTGAAGAAACATATAGAATTGCCGTTATGCCTTTCCTGAACAAAACAGAGCTCAAGGAAAGAGGGATGATCCCCTCTTATATGTTTATTGCGGAACTTTTTAAAAATTCTCATTATGTGCCGGTTGAATTCGGCGAGGTGAGAAGCGCAATTGTGAAAACCAGGATAAGGGACCGGGGAGAAGTCGATTACAGAAGCATAGCAGGTATTTCCGAATCCCTGAATGTTGACGGTATCCTGGTAGGCGCCGTTGAACTCTATTCCGACGGACGGGAAACCGGATCTGCTCCTGCAGTGGTCATCTCAGCCAGGCTAATCGACGCCAGAAAAAACAGGATTTTGTGGTGTGACAGCCATCAGATGAATGGTGATGAAGATGTTTCCATCTTGGATTTTGGAAAAATAAGGTCTGTGGATAAGGTTGCATATAAAGTGATCTCTCAATTAATAAAGAAAATGGAGAAAACAGAATGGAAATAAAAAGACGGCTGTTAGCGGGAAGGGTTTTTCGGATAAGCATTTATGCTTTTCTCCTTTCTTTTCCTTTTTTTATGGGGTGTGCAACAATTGCACAGAAAGACAATGTGCTGGCGGTTGTCGATGGCACTCCCATAACAGAATCAGATCTGGCCTATGCATTGAATATCAGCCACAGAAGAGAGGATCTCTCCTCGGCAAAAACTCTGGATGTCTCTTCTTATATGGAGAAACTTATCGATGACAGGCTGATTTACGATGAAGCCCTCCGTATGGGGCTTGACCAGCTTCCTGAAGTTCGGGGAAAAATGGAAGCATATATCAAGCGGGAATCGGTGATGAGACTCCATAAAGAGGAGATAATACAGAAGATATCGCTAACAGAAGATGACATCATTAATGAGTACAAAAAAAATTATCTCCATTTCGGTGTTATCGAGTTGAACTCTGAAGACGAAGCAAAGGCAGTGCAGGAGAAACTCGTCAAGGGAGACGATTTCAGCGAGCTTGCCCGGGCGCATTCAAAGCATTTCTCCAAAGAAAAAGGTGGGGAGGTCATTTATCCGCGCAGCGGGCTTGTGCCTTCCTTGCGTGATGCGCTTTCCAAACTGAAGACAGATGAGACCAGTGATATCCTGAATAATGATGGCAAATATTATCTGCTGAAATTGTTGGACAATAAAGAAACTGATGAAGCCTTCAAGAATGTAAAAGAGAGTATCGCAGGGGCCCTTAAGGGACAAAGACAGGGCGAGCTTGAAGAGAGCTATCTGAAGACGCTCCGTGAAAAGGCGGCCATTACTATCAATGAAGAACTTCTTGGCGAGATTGATTTTGCCGGAGGAAAAGAGGAGATTGATAAGTGGATAAATGATACCTCTCCCCTGGCAGAAGGAAATACTGCAGTGATAACTGTCGGCGAGTTTGTGAACGGCGTCTTTCTGATGAAGCAGGGACTGCCCAAGACATTGGAAGAAAAGAAAGGAATTCTTGATTCCCGTATTGATGTTAAACTGTTGGACCAGGAAGCTCTCAGCAGACATTATGAGACAAAGGACTTGAAAGACGAAGCAGAAGGGTATGAAAATTATCTTCTCAAAAAAGCCTTTATCAATAACGTGATTTTCCCCCAAATTGTTCTTACAGACGATAAATTGCAGGACTACTACAAAAAAAATCAGAAGCGATATACCATTCCGGCGGTTTTTAAGCTTCAGCAGATACAGGTGAAGACCATTGAGGATGCAGAAGATGCCATGAGCAATCTTAAAAACGGCGCTGATTTCCTCTGGCTTGCGAAAAGAAAACTGCCCCCTTCAATGAACGAAGATACGATTGATATGGGCTGGGTGTCGAAGAACCATCTGCCTGAACCTCTTATGGAAAGTATTGATTCGATGAAACCCGGTGATTTTAGTCCTGTCTTCAAAAACAATGGTGTATATGTTATAGTACAGGTGCTTGACAAGATTGGAGAAAAGGTCAAAGATTTTGAGAGTGTAAGGAAAGAGGTCGAGAAGGCCTTAATTGACGAGCAATACAGCGACTTGCTTGAAAAAAACATCATGCAACTGAGACAAGACGCACAGATTATTATCCATGACAATGCAGTCAGGAAACTTGAAAAGAAACTGGAGAAATGATTTTAAAGGCAGCACAATTTGTCAGAAATAATCTCAATGCCCTGTTTTATGGAGCGGCTGAATTGAAGATAACGGGAGGACTTGGCAAAAAAAATATGCATACAAACTCTGCATTGAACAGTTCGGTAAAAGGCCTTATCGGAATTGTTGTGATCATTACGGCATGTATGTTTCATGCCGGCAACGTCAGTGCTGCGAGAAAGGGTTTTGCACCCAAGCCATGTTTGGAATGCCATAAGGAGATGGAGAGCTTCCTGAAAAAAAAGAACGTGCATGCTCCAATGTCAAGCAAGGCTTGTGAGGAATGCCACATCCGCCATGGCAAGATAGCTGCGAGGGCTCTTAAAGAAAGGGAGGAAACAAAGCTCTGCTATTTCTGCCATACCAAGATGGCATCCGATGTGGAAAAATTGCCGCATCAGCATACCGCATTAAAAGATGGCAAGTGCCTGCCGTGCCATAATCCACACGCGTCGGATGAAAAGGGTCTTCTCACCAAGACGGGCCCGGAACTCTGTTTCGTTTGCCATCAGCAGGCATCATTTATGAGGGCCAAGCGCCACAAACCGCTTGCTGACGGCTGCCTTGGATGTCATTCAGCCCATGGTTCGCAATATAAATATAATCTCTTAAAGGACGAAGTTGCATTATGCGGGACTTGCCATGATTACAAAGCTTCTCCCTTTAAGAAAGCGCATAGCTCTTATCCGGTCGAAAAGCTGAAATGCATGGGGTGCCATACACCTCACAGCTCGACAAATGACAAGCTGTTGCGGGAGTCCGTTCATGCCCCGTTGGCGCAGTGCGAGTCATGTCATAAGCCGCAGACAGACCCAAAGCCTTTTGATGTAATCGCCTCAGGCAGTCAACTCTGTTTTATATGCCATAAAAAGGAAGAAAGAGAATTCAGGAAAAACTACAGGCATCGCCCGCTGGATGAAGGAAAGTGTCTCAGCTGTCATGACCCTCATGCTTCTGACAGTGCGTCCTTGACTATTCTCGGGAAAAATGAACTTTGTCTGTCCTGCCACAAGAATATGACCGGGCTTATGAAGGTGCAGAATCTTCACAAGCCGATCAAGGATAAGGGGTGCACCGCATGCCATGATCCGCACGCTTCGGAATACGAATTTTATTTGTTGAAGGCAGATAAGAAACAGATATGCTTCGTCTGTCAC
>Ga0224495_10001667_pt1 | contig 15391 bp, 16 predicted proteins | sample SF_Jul11_sed_USG_FD_168128 | JGI IMG/M metagenome (GOLD analysis project Ga0224495, IMG submission 168128) | Sediment microbial communities from San Francisco Bay, California, United States - SF_Jul11_sed_USGS_4_1 | ecosystem: Environmental > Aquatic > Marine > Sediment | place: USA: California... | reverse complement strand
CCCGGCGACTTCAAGGGGAGGGCGTTCAGGAAGGGGCATGTCGTCCGGCCGGAGGATGTCGACCATCTGCGTCGCCTGGGCAAGGAGCATCTTTCCCTGGTCAGGATCGCCGATGACGAGCTGCACGAGGACGACGCCGCCCTTGCGCTGGCGCGGGCGCTCATGGGAGAGGGGGTCCGCATCCAGGGGGAGCCGAAGGAAGGGAAGATCAACATCGTCGCTGACCGCGACGGACTGCTCCGGATCGATCGTGAGGCGCTCCTGCAGTTCAATATGCTGGGCGAAGTCATGTGCGCCTCGATGCACGGCAACAGCATCGTGAGGAAGGACCAGATCGTCGCCGGGACGCGCGCAATCCCGCTGGTGATCAAGAAGAATATCGTCGAGGAAGCGGTGAGAATCGCGAAATGCGTAAAAGCCGACACGGGGACGCGGGGACAGGGGGACACGGAGAAACTTCCGGAACAGCAAACGTCATCGCGATCAACCGGAGTAATAGAAATAAAGGAGCTCCGGAAGCCGCGCGCCGGCATCGTGATCACGGGCAATGAGGTCTACCACGGAAGGATCAAGGACGCTTTTGCGCCGGTGATCACGAGGAAGATCGAGGAATACCATGGCGAGATCGTCGGCGTTTACTATGCGCCTGACGACAAGCAATATATCGAGGACCGTTTGCGGGAGCTCCTGGCCGCGGGCGCCGACCTGCTCATCACCACCGGAGGCATGTCCGTGGATCCCGATGATGTGACCCGGTTCGCGATCAGGGATCTCGGGGCGCGGGACGCGGTCTACGGGTCCGCGGTCCTGCCGGGAGCGATGGTGCTGGTAGCGTATCTTGAGACAAGAGACGAGGGACAGGAGACAAGAAGCAACGAGGAGGCACTCGTCACTCGTCACCCTTCGCTCGTCCCGATCCTCGGCATTCCCGCCTGCGGCATGTATCACAAGACCACGGTGTTCGACCTGATCCTGCCGCGGGTTCTGGCCGGCGAGCGGATCGGACGGCGGGAGCTCGCGGAGCCGGGGCACGGCGGACTGTGCCTCGGCTGCCCGGAGTGCCGGTATCCGGTCTGTCCGTTCGGGAAATAGCGAGGAGGGTGAGATGGGGTGCACGAGGAGCAGCATGCCGGCCGTCCTTCCGGTCCCCGGGGAGGGGACGCTCCGCAGGATCGATTATCTCCGTATTTCCGTTACCGATCGATGCAACCTCAAGTGCGTCTACTGCATGCCTGCTGCGGGCGTGAACTGCATGGAGAAGCATGAGGTGCTCTCCACGACGGAGATCGTACGGTTCGTGCAGATCGCCTACCGGTACGGGCTCCGGAAGGTGCGGATCACCGGCGGCGAGCCGCTGGTGCGGGGGGACATCCTGTCCCTGATACGCGCTCTGAAGCAGGATGTCGGCATCCGCGACCTCAGCATCACCACGAACGGCCTGCTGCTGGAAGGGATGGCAGAGCAGTTGAAACATGCGGGCCTGGACCGGGTGAATGTGAGCCTCGACACGATGGATCCGGAGCGCTACCGGAACATCACGCGGGGAGGCGCGCTTGACACTGTCTGGCGCGGGATCGAGGCCGCCGTGGAAGCAGGACTTGCTCCGCTCAAGATCAACATGGTCCCCCTGCGGGGCATCAACGATGATGAGGTCAGGGACTTCGCCCGGCTGACCTATGAGCGTGACTTCCATATACGGTTCATCGAGTTCATGCCGACAGGGGGGAATGCCTGGAGAAGGACCGACTGCGTCACGAGCGGCGAGGTGCGGGCGCAGGTGGCGTCCCTGGGGAGGCTGACGCCGCTTCTGTTCCGCGGAGGCGGTCCGTCGCGGAACTACCGCCTGAGCGGCGCGCGCGGCGTGATCGGGTTCATCAGCCCTGTGAGCGACCATTTCTGCGGGTCCTGCAACCGCCTTCGGCTCAGCGCCGACGGCAAGCTCCGGCCCTGCCTTTTCTCGGACCAGATCATCGATGTGCGGCCGCACCTGCGCCGGCGGTCGGCCGACCGGGACCTCGCGGACCTCATCGAGCAGGCTGTTCGTTCCAAACCTGCAGGACATTTCATCGAACGGCTGGGTACGACGGCGCCCTCCCTGGTATCCCTGTCGCAGATCGGCGGCTAGCATCGTTGCTCTCTCCGGGGAGCACGGCACGCGGACCAAAGAAGGAGACCCTCGTATGCTTCGAGCAAGATCTCTGAACGTGAAGTTCATCGCGATCATCCTGATCGTTATCGGCATGACCATGGCGGCGGGCGCCATCGCAATGTGGAGCCTGCGGGAGACCATGCTCCGGAACACGGCTCGCGCTGTCGCGGAGCAGGTCATCGCGTTTCGCAGCTGGGTCGCTGGGGCCGGTGTCGTGTGGGTGGATGCGCTGCAGCCGGACATGGCCGATTACCTGGGACAGACGGGTACGGGCGGCAGGACGTTCTATTCAAAGAACCCGGCCCTGGCTACCCGGGAACTGTCACAGATCGTAGCACGGACAGGGTCTCATGCAAGCTTCCGTGTGACAAGCGATAATTACCGGAACGCGAAGAACAGTCCGGATGCCTTCGAATCCGCTGCGATCCATGCCTTCAAGCTTGATCTCCTCCGTCCGGAGAGCGAACGGAAGGACTTTCAGGAAGTCTACGAGGGATCGACCTACCGGTTTGCCATCCCGGTTATGGTTGCCAAACCCTGTCTGCGATGCCACGGCTCGCCCAAAGACGCGCCCCGGGAAGTGGTGGACAAGTACGGCGTGGGGCGCGGTTTTGGCTACCGTGAAGGGGATATCCGGGGGATCATAACCGTGAGCCTTCCCGCCCCGCCGCTCCTCTCGCTTTCCCCGGCCGCAACGATAGCGTTGCTCGCGCTGATCTCCGCCGTGCTCCTGGTCAGCTTCATTCTGTTCAGGCGTCTGATCATGAACAGGATCGGCAGGATGACGATGCTGGCGCAGAAAATGGCCGTGGGGAATCTGGACATGGACCTGTCCCGGGAATACCGCCGGAACACCGATGACGAGATCGATAGGCTGTATGAGGGGATGGATACTGTGCGGATGAGCGCCAAGAACGCTTTGGACGCGCTCAAGAAGCACTGATAACCCGCCCACCGGAGCGCCGTTGAAGAAAGATCGCGGCAGCCAGCGGCGCGCCTGCCCTATGAGGTTCCGTCATTTCGCTCTCGCGCCCGCTGACCGGCCGCGATATGCCCTGGCCTGCAGACGGCTCCCTGCTGCGCGCAGGCGGAATTGCTTGACGCGACCGGCAGGAACGAGTATTATGCCGCTAATAAGGATAGTAATAATCCAATATAGCCGTGCGACGCAGGAAATGCTCGGAGCGCTGCATGCACAGGCACGGGAGGGCAGGGCGGTCTCACCGCCCGCTCCGCGGCCATGAGCAGGCAGGTGAACAGCGCCACATCGGCAAGGGCATCCATGGTCGACCGTATGCTGACGTCCGCAAAGGGGCAGCATGCATTCCTGTTCCTCCTGGCGCCGTTCCTGGTCATTGTAGCCGGCCTGCTGACGTTCCTGTCGCTGCGCGAGGCGCGCCGTTCCGAGGAAGCGGAACTGAGCGTTCTTCGCGAGACATCCCGCGCCATCTATGAGCAGATCTCCGTCGCGCGGTTGTGGAATGCATCGCACGGAGGGCTCTATGCGGCGGTCACGCCCGAGGTCCCGCCCAATCCCTACCTGGCAGATCCCGATCGGGACATCGTGACTGTTGACGGGAAACGGTACACCAAGATCAATCCCGCGTATATGAGCCGGCAGCTGTCGGCCATTTCCCGCCAGCGGTCGGGCGCCTCGTTCCGGATCATCGGGCGACATCCCTTGAATCCCGCCAACGCGCCGGACGAATGGGAAACGCACGTCCTTGGGGTGCTCTCGGGGAGCGAGGGAACGGAATCCGACGGGACATTCGAGGAGGCAGGTGGTCCGGTCTACCGGGCCGTCATCCCGCTGCGGATCGAGCGGCCTTGCCTGAGATGCCATGGACAGCAGGGGTATCAGGTCGGCGATGTCAAGGGAGGGATCAGCATACGGATCCCCCGGGGAAAGTATGACGCGATCCGGGATGCCCACACACGGGGTTCTCTCATTTCCCTGGCGATCATCGGAGTGATCGGTTTGCTGTCAACCGCGGTCGTGGCGTGGCTGCTCTCGAAACGGCTTACCGCGGAGATGCGCAGGAGCATCCTTCAGCATAAACTGTCGGCTGCCATGGAGCTCGCGGGCGCCGTGGCCCACGAGATGCGTCAGCCGATGACGGTGGTCCACTGCCGGCTCGAGATGCTGGCGGACAGCGTCAGGCTGCAGGAGCCGGTGGCCAGGGAGGATATCGAGACCATCAGGGACCAGTGTCTGCGCATGAACAGTTGTATCGAAAAGCTGCTGCAGCTGACGGAGTATCGGACGAAGGAGTACCTGGACGGCGTGGCGATCCTCGATATCGCCGCATCAGCGTCGTCCGCGGCTCCGGTGGCCGGCGGGACTGATGAGGGGCGCTCGTCTCATTGACACCGCGTGCCGCTTGAGGGGCCACAGACGGGACCAAAGGCTGCGGCTCTGGACAGGAAGCTCCTCCGGACGGGGTGCCTGACGAACGAACGTAGCGAGGTGCGTACCGGACGTGGTAAAATAAACACAAAGACCATGGTCTGCCGATGCAGACGCGAGGGAGGATGACATGCTTTTGAATGCCTGGCTGAAATTCGCCTTCACGGCCGTTCTGTCCATTACGCTCGTCGTGATCATCATCCACTACTACTGGCCGAAGCGGAAGGAAGATGCCGACAGGGTTGAGCTTCCGAAATACCGCATGCTGGACGATGACGACCACGAGGCCTCCCGCTGATCATGCTTCCTGCAACGGACCGCGCTACCCGATCGAACTCCGGGAGGCTGTATCGCCTGCCTCTGGCGGCCCTGTTCGTCCTGTTGATGCTGCTTCGCGCTTCCGCTCCCGCTGTTGATGACAATGCTGTTGCCTGGTGCCGGATCAATGACGGTCCCTGCCGGACGGCTGTGCAGAATCTCATCGTGTCGCTGGATATCACCCCCCGGCCGGTCATGACCATGCGGGAGCTCTCCTTCACCGTTTCGCTGCTGACCACGGCGCAGGCGCCGGTGGATGCCGCGGTCTCCGTGGACCTGACCATGCCGGGCATGGTAATGGGAAGGAACACCATCATCCTGAAATCCCGTTCGGCCGGCAGATACGAGGGGATGGGCGTGATTGTGCGGTGCCCCAGCGGCGAGAAGCTCTGGAGGGCGACCATCGACATACGGCGGGCAGGAAGGACGGTGTCGGTCCCGTTCCTGTTCGAGGTGGAGTGATGGAGGCGGGCTTCTTCCTTGCGTTCACCACTGGCTTGGCAGGAGGATTCGGCCACTGCATCGGCATGTGCGGCCCGATCGTTGCCATGACCGCGCTTCGCACCGCATCCGATCCCGGACCGGGCTTCTTTCCTCAACTCCTATATCATGCAGGGCGCATCATCACGTACGCGGTGATCGGCGGGCTCATGGGCCTTGCGGGCTCCTTTGTGAACGTCGCCGGCAGGATGATGGGCATCCAGCAGGTCGTCCTGGTCCTTGCCGGGCTGGTCATGACGGTCATGGGGCTCAGTATCGCAGGCCTTTTCGGAAGCACGAAGTGGATCGAACGCCACAACAACGCCGTGCTGAGCGCGGCGAGCCGCGTGCTTTCGCTCGGCTCCCGGGCCCGTTTCCTTCCCCTGGGCCTTCTCATGGGACTGCTGCCCTGCGGTCTTTCCTATACGGTCTTCATCGCGGCGGCGGGCGCCGGGTCCCCTGCCGCTGGCGCCGTCACCATGCTTGCATTCGGCGCCGGAACGGTCCCCGCGCTGCTGCTCTTCGGGGCCGCGGTCACGTGGCTCAGCTCGCGGATGCGCGCCGCGGTCCAGCGGGCCGGCGGCATCATGGTCGTTGTCATGGGGCTTTACTATCTTGCGAAGGGGATCAGGTTCTATGCCGAGATGTGATCACTGCCTGATCGAGTTCCCCGAGCGCGAGGCGGTGCATGATGAGGTCAAGGGCGAGGAGAAGGTCTTCTGCTGCCACGGCTGCCAGGGCGTTTACCGCCTGATCAACGACGAGGGCCTTGACGATTTCTACAAACGGCGCAAAGACTGGGTGCCGGGGCCGGCGGCGAAAGTCGCGATCGACAGCGCCGCGTTCTCGGGATCTCTGAGGCCCGCGGGCGACGATATCGAGGTCGATATCATACTGGACGGCATCCGCTGCGCTTCCTGCGTCTGGTTGAACGAGCGGGTGCTCCAGAAGACCGGGGGCGTGACATTCGCCCAGGTGAATTACGCCACCCACCGGGCACGGATCCGCTGGGATCCCCGGAAGACCGGGCTCGACGCGGTCCTCCACCGCATCACCTCCATCGGGTACACGCCCAAACCCTTCGTTGCCGGAGCCTTCGAGGAAGAACAGAAAAAGGCTTCCCGGGACCTGCTGATCCGCTTCGGCACCGCGTCGTTCTTCTCCATGCAGCAGATGATCTACTCTGCCGCGCTCTACGCGGGATATTTCCAGGGCATCGAGGCCGGTCTTAAGGACCTGTTCCACTGGATATCCCTGGCGCTCACCACTCCGGTACTCTTCTATGCAGGCTGGCCCTTTCTCAAGGGCGCGCTGCGCGGCATCCGCCACTTCACCTTTAACATGGACGTTCTGATCATCGCCGGCGCGGGATCGGCCTATGTTTACAGCATTTATCAGATGTTCGCGGGCGGCGAGGTCTATTTTGACACCTCGGCAATGATCATCACGCTCATCCTGCTCGGCAGGTTCATCGAGGCAGGCGCAAAGCGCAAAGCTTCGGAAGCGCTGACGAGGCTCCTTTCGCTGGCGCCGCGGGAAGCGCGGAAGGTCGTTGCCGGGATAACAGGGGAGGCCGGATATCACGACGCAGAACGGGTGATGACCCTCGTGTCTGCAATGCGGCCGGGAGACCTGATCGAGGTGCTGCCGGGAGAGAAAGTTCCGCTCGACGGCATTGTGCGGCACGGAGCATCGGAAGCGGACGAATCCATGCTGACCGGCGAGTCCCATCCCGTGTCAAAGACAGCCGGAGCGGAGGTCTTCGGCGGCACGGTCAATCTCTATGGCGCTTTTATCTACGAAGTGACCAGGATCGGGAACGAAACAGTCCTTGCGCGGATCATCAAGGCGGTGGAGGACGCGCAGGCCCGTCGCGCGCCGGTGCAGGCCTTTGCGGACAAGGTCGTCGGGATATTCGTACCGCTGGTGCTCCTGATCAGTTTCTGCACCGCAACCTACTGGTGGCTGACCGGAGCGGGCGCGTCCGTCGCGGTGATGAATGCGGTATCGGTCCTGGTGATCGCCTGTCCCTGCGCGCTCGGTCTCGCGACACCTCTGGCGATCCTCATCGGCACGAGCTATGGCGCGTCAAAAGGCGTGCTGATCAAGGGCGGGGATGTGATCGAACGAGCGAGGAAGATCGATCTCGTGGTGTTCGACAAGACCGGCACGATCACCCTGGGAAAGCCTGCGCTGGTCCATTACCGGGGGATCGGAATGACCGACAGTAAAGCGCTTGCCCTTGCCGCGTCGCTGGAACGGTATTCTGAACATTCCCTGGGCAAGGCGATCGTGGATGCGGTTCGGGGGATTGATCTTGAGGAGGCCGCCGGGTTCTCGGCGGTGCCGGGAAAGGGCATTCAGGGAACGATCGACGGCAAACAGCTGGTCGTCGGGAACAGGGAATTCGCTCTTCCGGCAACTACGGGTTCAGATATGGATGACGAATTGACCAGGGATGCGCTGAACAGGGAAACAGCGGGTGCAACTGTGGTATATTTGTCCTGTAATGGGAAGCTGGCGGGCATTTTCGCCGTTTCCGACGTGCCGCGCTCCGAGGCGCGGGAGGCCATGGAGATGCTTGCGCGAGACGGCCTGGACGCGGTAATGATCACCGGCGATGCTCAGGCAACAGCGGACGCGATTGCTCACGCCGTGGGCATCGGACAGGTCAAGGCAAAACGCACGCCTTTGGAGAAAGCCGCGGACCTGAAAGCATTCCGTGACGCAGGCCGCTCCTGCGCCATGGTCGGAGACGGCATCAACGACGCTCCCGCTTTGGTCGAGGCTGAAGTGGGTATCGCCATGGGAAGGGCGACCGACATAGCTCTCGAAAGCGCGGACATGGTGCTTATGCGCAGCGACCTACGGCTGGTCTCCCTTGCAGTCCGTCTTGCGAAAAGGACCTACAACGTGATCAAGCAGAACCTGTTCTGGGCGTTCTTTTACAATGTCGTCACTATCCCGCTGGCGGTCATGGGCATTCTGCATCCCATTGTCGCCGCGGCCGCAATGGCGCTCAGCTCCCTGAGCGTGGTGGGCAATTCCCTGCGTGCGAAGGTGCGACAATGAGCAGCCTGGTCAGCCTGATCCTGCTGTCGCTCTGCCTCGGGTTCGCCGCCTGGTTCCTGTTCCTCTGGGCCGCGAAGAGCGGACAGTTCGATGACGCTGAACGTCCCAAGTACCGGATGCTCGATGATGATGACGAGGAATCTGACAAGAAGGACGATCAGAAAAGAAAAACATAAGACCAATTTCAACACTGAGGACACTGATAAAAGCTATGACCCGCATGCTTTGTCATAATTTGTCAGTGTGCTCAGTGTCGAAAAAAGGTATTTGGTTGCTTTTTGATCGAATGGAAAGGCGGTTAGCGATGCCTGACAGTGTGAACATGCTCGGACCGAAAAAGATCGCAACTGACGTTCACTGGGTGGGGACCGCGGCAGGGGAGTTCCTGCGGCGGAACGTCTATCTCCGGACCTTCCGCGGGAAGGGCCGCATCTTCAACCTGCTGGTGGACCCCGGTCCGCCCTGCGATCTTGAAGCGGTCGTGAAGAACGTCAAGTCCCTGATAGGCGGCATCGATAATCTCCATGCCATCACCGTGAACCATCAGGACCCGGACGTGGGCGCGAACGCCGCCGCTCTCGTGAAGATGCATGACGGGATCGTCGTTCTCATGACTGAGGAGACCTGGCGTCTGGCGCAGTATTACGGCATCAGCCGCAGGAACTTTCATGCTGTCGAGAAACTGCGCGATCTGCGCACCCTACTGCCGACAGGTCAGAAGATCCAGTTCGTCCCGACGCCGTTCTGCCATTTCCGCGGCGCCTGCATGGTCTACGATCCGGAGTCCCGCATCCTCTTCTCGGGGGACCTTTTTGCCGGTGTCGCTGCCGCGAGCCTGGAGGCCACGGCTTCAAGCTGGACCGGCATCAAGGCGTTCCATCAGCTCTACATGCCGGGCAATGATGCGCTGCGGCTGGCCGTATCGAGGATCCGCAAACTTGATCCTGCTCCGCTCGCGATAGCTCCGCAGCATGGAGGCGTCATCAGCGGGGACCTGGTGCCCCAGTTTCTTGAAAAGATGGAGAACCTGCCGGTCGGTCTCGACATCATCGCGAGCCTCCGGGACAGCGTTCCCGCAATAATATCAGCTTTGAACGATTCGCTGACTGCCCTGCGGGACGTCCTGGGAAAAGACCGGGTCGTGAAGGTCATGCGGTTCTTCCATCCCGACGGCAGCTACCCTGCGCTGTTCACCCTGGCCGACGATGACCGGGTGGTTGATATCAAAGCGGAACCTTATGCCGCTATCGAGGCCCTGCTGCGCATCCTGTACCGTCAGTGTCCTGATCAGCATAAGGAAGCGCTCCGCAGCAGGATCTGGAACATTTTCCTGGACCGGAACCTGCCGCCGCCTGAGTCCGCGCTTGTTGATGTTGATGTCATCGAGGCGGAGATCGTTGAAGGGTGATTGCTTAAGTATAGAATGGTCACTGAGAACGGCTTATCTCGCAGGTCGCCTCGGAGCCACGAAGAAAGACCAACCCGGAATAGTTGAATCAGATTTTAAAGATACCCTTCGTGGCTTCGTGCGAGATAAAAAGATTTGGCAGTTCTATGTTATCCGCACGATATCTGCTCTTTTCTAATCCTGTCTTTCGGGCTATAATAAAGCACTTTTTCGCGGGCCGATGTCTCCGCCGTCAATGACCTCATGGATATCGTATCAGTCAAGAACCTCACAAAGGACTACGGCGTTGTCAAGGCCGTGCAGGATGTTTCCTTTTCCATTGCGCCGGGAGAATGCTTTGGTTTTCTCGGCCCCAATGGAGCGGGCAAGACCACGGTCATGAAGATCATTTCCTGCTTTCTGCCGCCAACGAACGGCACAGTTGCGGTCTTTGATCTCGATGTGACAAAGCAGCCCTCAGCCATAAAAGCGCGCATGGGCGTCATGCCCCAGGAGGACAACCTCGACCCCGATCTGAACGTGCTCGAAAACCTGATAGTCTACAGCAGGTACTTCGATATCCTGAAAAAGGAATCCCTTCCCGTTGCGAACGAGCTGCTTCAGTTCGTCGAACTGCAGGATAAGGACCGTGTGAACATCAAAGCACTTTCCGGAGGCATGAAGCGGCGCTTGATGCTCGCCCGGGCGCTGGTAAACTCCCCTGAGCTCATGATCCTGGACGAACCGACCACGGGCCTGGACCCCCACAGCAGGCGAGCGGTCTGGGACAAGCTGAACCAGCTCAAGTTCAAGAACACGACCCTGCTGCTCACGACCCATTACATGGAGGAGGCCGAGCAGCTCTGCGACCGTGTGGCGATCATGGACCAGGGAAAGATCGTGACCATTGACAGTCCGGGGAACCTTATGAGCGAGCACAGCGGCGACCTTGAGGAGGTCTATCTCAAGCTGACCGGGAGGAACCTTGCGGATTAAGGGCGCCTGGAGAGTATTGCAGCGGCACTGGACGGTCTATACCAAGCTGTACAAGTCCAGCTTCGCGCTGAACTTCATCGAACCGATCCTGTACCTCGTGGCAATGGGCATGGGTCTGGGAGTGTTCGTGAGCGACATCAACGGTGTGCCCTACATAAAATTCATCGGACCGGGCATCATCGCTTCGTCGTCCATGTTCGCTGCGGTCTATGAATGTACCTACGGCACCTATATCCGCATGACCTTTCAGAAGACCTTTGACGCGATTCTGGCCACGCCGGTGGGGATCGACGAACTGGTGGCCGCGGAACTTGCCTGGGCAGCGGTCAAGAGCGTCATGTACGGCATCACGATCATGGTCGTGGTCGCCCTGTTCGGGCTTGTGGACTCGCCGCTGCTGCTGCTCACGATACCGGTCATCTTCTTCTGCGGCCTTATCTTCGCCGAGGTCTCGATGATCACCGCCGCGCTCGTGCCGGGCATCGATTCCTTCAGCTACTTCTATACGCTCTTCATGACGCCCCTGTTCCTGTTCTCGGGCATCTTCTTTCCTGTCGAGACCCTTCCCAAGGCCGTGGCCGGCATCGCCTGGTTCACGCCGCTCTATCATCTGGTGAACGTCTGCCGGGCATTCTCCGCTGGCCATGTTTCCGGCGTTGTCGGCAACATCGTCTGGATCGTGGTCGTTGCCACGGCCCTGGCGCCGGTGCCGTTCAGGTTGATGCGAAGAAGAGTCATACAATAACAGCCGAACGGAACTGCCAAGGCAAAAAGCTGTTTCGCGCAAAGCCGCAAAGGCGCTAAGAAAGGCAAGGGAATCTAAGACCAAGCCTCTGTATCTTCTAAAAGACTTACAAGAATATCACTATCTACTTGATGTTGCTTTCACTTTGCGACTTTGCGGCTTTGCGCGAGATGCCTTTGATATTATTTTGGGGGGCTAATATGGACCTTCTGGAAGGACTTCATACCCGCCGCAGTATTCGCAAATTCACTGACCAGCCCGTGACCCGGGAACAGCTCCGGGAGATCATCAAAGCCGGCACTATGGCCCCTTCAGGCCTGAACAATCAGCCCTGGCGGTTCGTTACGATCCAGAATAAAGATCTCCTGCACAAACTATCATCGCTTACCAAGTACTCCCACGTTATCGACAAAGCACCTGCCTGTATCGTTGTATTCATCGACAAGGAAGCAATGTACCATGAGACCAAGGACCACCAGTCCATGGGAGCGTGCATCCAGAACATGCTGCTTGCTGCTCACGGGATGGGGCTCGGAGGCGTCTGGCTTGGTGAGATATTGAAGAGCGCAAAGCAGGTGCGGGAGTTGTGCGGACTTTCTGATCAGTATGAACTGATGGCAGTCGTTGCGCTGGGGCATCCGGAAGGGAAGGGCGGAATGGCAGAGAGGAAGCCGATAGGGGATGTCATATTGAAGGAGCTGTAAAAGATGAGGTTGTTTGTAATAGTGGAAGTATGATATAGTCGTCGAGCAAGAGATTCTTCCTGAAATCATGATACAGCAGATGACATCAGGGCTTGCAGGTTACGGCTCGCAATTCGTAGGTTTGGGCTCTAGAGAATCATTTAAACAACTTACGACCGATTTAATGCACGATATTTGCAGGGCAAGTAAAGAACGAAAATCCGTACTTTACTTGCCGCGCACGGCAAGATAAACACTGGTTGTCTGGTATCAAAAAGGGCTAATTCAGATGATTTGTTCCTACAAAAAATGGAAGCTCGATTATGAATTTGAAAAAAATCGTAATTTCTATAAAGGTATCAGTATTCCTCCCCCTGCAGAATTACCAAATAGCGATACGGATGATAATTTCGCAGCTGTAAAAAGCAAAATTTATCCTCAAGAGATTATCGATCTTTATGAAAAGCTAGGCATAGACATACAAAAGGAAGTTTACCTTGTTCATACTGCGAGAAAAGAACCTGGATTCCATTATTACAGTGTGGCTCATGTTTGCTTTGGTAAAGTTTTAGCGGGCCATAAAAGTTTCACAAATAGTTTAAGAAAATTAGTCGGTCTTCCAAAAGTTGAACGTGGTGAATCGGTCGATAATGCGTGTGGTATTTTAATTAGCCCAGTCATTTATTTGCCAATTGAGCCTTCTGTAGGTGACGACCCTGCTAGTGATGCATTTCAAATTGAACTCATAGTAACTGCTCCCTGGGTCTTGAAGAATATACCGGAACCAACTTACGGTTAATAGCGGAATAGAACTGAGCATGCAGATCGGAAGTAATGCCAACCTGCGCGTCGAGTGAGTCGCGAAAAACACGCTCCTCACGCGCGCGTTATACGTAGGTAAGAATAAGGGTGAATCGCGATGATCGAGGTAACTCTCAGTTGCAAATTCAACACGTCTGTCCCTAAAGCTATTTTAAAGGGCAAAATTAAAGAACTTGTCAGGTCCACTCCTACCCCGCAATATGAATTAATTGATAGGAACAGCCAACTTTCAAGCCTTGTTCTTCCGATCAAGCAGCTATTCAAAGTGTTTCGGTGGAAAATCCCCGTAGGAATAAAGGTAGTTATTTATGTGATTTGGATACCATTGCTTTCCATTCTAATTCCTTATTTTCTCATTCACTACCTATTTTCAAGAAAGCAAGAGGTAAGTGATTTGCGTTTTGATTTTTGGGGTGATAGTGCTTATACAACTGCCGACGCTCTGAATATCGCAAAAGGGATATTGGCCATTGTCGATACCCCACTAGAAGTGAGCTTCACAAATGCGAACGGAAGACATTCAGATGAAGAGGATGATATCACATACAGAAAGCAATCATTAAACCCTGCGGCCTTTCAAGCGCTTGAAGTTGCGAATGACAATAATTTCGACAATGTTATTTATCGCATTTCATAACGATGACGACGTATAACGACTCCGTCGAGAGGGTCGCGAAAAGCCGCGCCCCTCACGTCGGTGTTATTTTATAGGTGAATCATGAGATTAAGTCACAGAATAATAATCCTGCTATTCCTATTGATCGTCTCACGATTAGGTATCACGGCGACAAATCCGACGTTTGAAATTTATCTAACCGAAAACAAGACTGATAATTTGCATAAGGCAATCCTGAATAAAAAGCCGATAATCACTGCCGCAGATATCATTTCATACGATTGGAATAAACATGAGATTGTGCTAACGGATGCGGGAAAAAGGAAATTACCAACGGTAGAAGATATTGGTGTCCATGGTAGATCTTTTATCGTTGTCGCAAACGGCGTTAGATGCTATATGGGTGCTTTTTGGACAAGTTTGTCATCTTTTGATCATCCCGACACTGTAATTAACATCGGCCCATACTGGGATAATCGACCTGCAAACATAATTAGAATAGAGCGGGCTTACCCGAGCGATAAAATTGCAAAAGGTGCAGATAAGAGAAACAACAGGATGATATATGAAGCTCTTTCGGGATTGAACAAAATTATCCCCAAAATGGATCAGATCAGAATCAGCAAATAAATAACCTGAGCCTCGACAGAGACGCGCCATGCGGCGCGTCAGGCCCGTGTTCATGTTTCAAGACGTAATTATTATTTAGTTGACTCATCGCAGATTGCACACTAGTAGGTGAACTTGCTATCTTTGAATCGAGGTTGAAAATGTATCGCTGTGTTCTTGTTGTTGCTCTGTTTGTTGCATCCAGTGCCGCTGCCGCGACCATTGAAGCACTCGATGGCTCCAAGCTGAATTCCGACGGTTCTCCGGCGGAATGGAGAATCAAAGTAAAATCAGGGACACCGAAGGTGGTCAAGATGAGCGACGGGAATACGACGGCGATTTGCCTGGACAGTGTTGACTCTTCATTTTCCCTGCAGCGCGATATGGATCTCGATATTAATAAATATCCTTTCGTCACCTTCCGGTGGCGGGCCGATGTTCTCCCTCCTAAGGGAGATCTGCGGAATTCTTCAACCGATGATCAGGCCGCGCAGATGGTCGTCGCTTTCGGCGGCCGGTACGCGATCGATTACATCTGGGACACCAATGCACCTATCGGCACGGAGGGCGAATTCTCTGTGCCTTTGGTCGTCACTGCCAAGATTCTCGTTGTCGCGAACAAGACCAATAAACTTAAGGAATGGATGGAAGTTACGCGGAACCTCAAGGATGACTTCCGTCGACTGTTCGGCAAAGACCCCGGCGACATCAGCGGTTTGCGATTCCAGGTGAACTCACAGCACACATCGTCTCGCGCCGAGGGCTGCATTTCCCGTATCACCTTTCATGATTGACCTGGTGTCGCAATAAACAGCTACGCAAATCCATTCTTGAGGTGCCCATGCTGAGTAAATACTTCAAATTAGAAGTGCACAACACCACTATCCGCCAGGAAGTCATCGCCGGGATCACGACATTCGTCACCATGGCCTACATCATCATCGTGAACCCGAAGATCCTTGAGGCCGCAGGCATGCCGTTCGGCCCCTCAATGGTCGCCACGATCCTGACGGCCTTTATCGGCACGCTGCTCATGGGCATCTATGCCAATCGTCCGTTCGCGATAGCGCCGTACATGGGCGAGAATGCTTTTGTGGCGTTCACGGT
>Ga0224495_10001666_pt1 | contig 15396 bp, 13 predicted proteins | sample SF_Jul11_sed_USG_FD_168128 | JGI IMG/M metagenome (GOLD analysis project Ga0224495, IMG submission 168128) | Sediment microbial communities from San Francisco Bay, California, United States - SF_Jul11_sed_USGS_4_1 | ecosystem: Environmental > Aquatic > Marine > Sediment | place: USA: California... | reverse complement strand
ATTCTGTGTGGGTGTTGCGGCGACTGGCGCGCCGCACGTCTGTCGTTGATAGTTGAGCGTACGCGGAAGGCAGTTTATTGAACCTAGAAACGGCGGTTGACCGTTACTCCTACATCTAACGATTTGAAACAAATAAAATATTCGTAAATTTTACATCCACCCGATCGGTGAGAGCGCTATGCCGCAGATTGCACGCTTTACCGCACGCAGGGCGGCGTTGCAAATCTTGCTAAGGGCTGGCCATAGACTGCGATTTACGCCTTGCCCTGCGCACGCTAAAGCGCACACTCCACGGCATCCAACCGCCGTTTCTAGGTTGAAGCGTTTAGACGTTAAAACAAGCGCCTTTTTTAGCCACAAATTGTACATGCAACATTTGCACGGTCAGCACGAGCGTCATGATCCATTCCAACTTCATCAGATGATAATAAGACTCCATGTCCGTCGCAAATGACGCCTCGAGTATGCGCGTGCGTAACGACTCCACCTGTTGTGGGTTAAAAATACCGGCGTCTTCAACCGCGTCCGCAGACAAATACGGGTCTAACATCTCATCCATCTCAGGTTCAAAGAACCACTCGCGTATCGGGGTGTAAAACGCCTTCTTTTTGAAATTCCAAGGGTGTTGCGGCAAATGCGGCATCGCGATTTTCTTTAATATATATTTTTCGTTCATGCCGTTGAGTTTCAATTGCGGCGGAATGCGCGCGGCGAGTTCCACCAGCGGGTGATCTAAAAAGGGGACACGCGCCTCCACGCCATGGGCCATGCTCATGCGATCCGTTTTCCAGAGTATCCACCCCGGCAGGCGGGTCTTGGTTTCGATGTACAATGACTGGTTAACGCGGTGTCGTCCTTCGAGGTGCGGCTTCATTGCCTCCGCCGCCAGCGCCATTTGATCCTCTGCATTTGCGGATTTCTCAAATTCGGGATTAAACAAACCCGGAAGTTGATCGGTGGTGATCTGCCAGAAATCATACCAAGCGGGATAACAACCGAATCGGTCAACCACTTTTTGTTGGTGACTGCGGTCATGCAGATTGTAGAGCAAGTGTACCTGCGATGCAGAAAAATTCATGGTAAATTGGGTGTCATACAAGAGTCGGCGCAGACTTTGATCTTGTATATCGTTACCCCAAAGGCGCATATAGTCTTGACGGTAACAATCATAACCCGCCAAAATTTCATCCGACCCGTCGCCGGTGTAAACCACTTTATAGCCGCGCTGCTGCACCAAATCGGAAAGCAAATAATAGGGAATATCCAGCCCCATGCGTTGGGGTTGTTCGAGATGATAAACGGCGCTTTCCAATTCTTGGAGATAACACTGCCCGTTCTGCGAGCTCAACGTAATTTGCTGGTTTTCCACGCCAAGGTGATCGGCGATGCGATGGTAAATCGGCGACTCATCTAAATTTTCGTCGTCAAAACGAATTGAAAACGTCTGCACGGGTTTATCGTAGTGTTCGGTCAATAACCAAGTGGTGGTAGAAGAATCTATGCCGCCGGACAAATAGGCGCCTATGGGGACTTCACCTATGGTGTGACACGCGGCGGATTCGTTGAGCGCGGATTCAAACGCATTAGTCCAATACGTTTCATCAAGGGTTTCATATTCATGCTCGCGCGGAAAACGGATGTCCCAATACTGTTGCAATTGCGGGCCTGCGCCGCTTTTCAGCGTGAGGTGGTGGCCGGGCGGCAATTCGACGATGTCGAGAAACGGGGTGTGAGGCGAGATTGCAAATTGATAGTTAAAATAGTTGCGTATAGAGACGGGGTTTAACCGCGGCTCAACCCTGCCGGACGCGAATATCGCCTTGATTTCCGAAGCGGCGATGAGTTCCGCGCCGTTCCAATGATAGAACAACGGCTTAATGCCTAAGCGATCGCGGGCAAGAAACACGGTTTGGGATTCGGTGTCATGAATGATAAAACTGAACATGCCGCGTAATTTTGCAACGAATGTAGGGCCTTCATGTATGTACAACTGCAATATCACTTCAGTGTCGGATTTGTTTTGGAAGCGTATTCCGGAATGTTCCATCGCGCTGCGCAATTCGCGAAAGTTATAGATTTCGCCATTGAATACGATGGCGTATCGACCATCCTCACTCTGCATGGGTTGAGCGCCTTGCGCGATGTCTACAATCGACAGGCGCGTATGCCCGAGGGCTGCAGGTCCACGGAGTTGGGTGCTCTCGTCATCGGGGCCGCGGTGGGTAAGTGCACGTGTCATGCGTGCAATACATTTTTGATCCGCTGGTTTTCCGTTAGCTTGAAAAAAAAGTGCGATACCACACATGAGGCGCGCTCGTCAGGGTTAATGGGTACCTCTAAAAATCCGCTGAGCGGCGCATCGCGTCGTTGAAAAGGATCGAAAAATGCTCAGATATGCCGGGCCTTTGAGGCAACGTGTAAACTGCGCTTTTTCGCCCCTTTCCGCCTAGCGCTGCATCCCCTGATCGAATTTTTAGAGGTACCCTAATGTAAAAATGCCGTGTGCTGCCAATCTAGCAACTAAGCAAGGCGGCGTCAACACGCATCGGCGCGCGACGCAACTCAGTGTCCGCGATACATTTCTATAATGTCAGCTGAGAATTTATCCATAATTTTGGCTCTTTGCAGCTTCAAAGACGCAGTTATCAATGCATTTTCCACCGTCCATGGCTCTAAGGAAAGCGCCACGCGACGAATTTGCGCATAACCGGGAAATTGCTTTAAACAGGTGCTTATCGCCCCCAAAACGGCGCTTTGTACGCGCTCGTCTTTGAGGCTTGCGGGCGCATTTGTGACACCTAGTTTGGCGGCGAAATCCGACCACAAAGCGGCATTTAGCACAATCAAAGCGCAAAGATATGGCTTGCCTTCACCTATGACGACCACTTGTTCAAACAACGGGTTTAGCGTAATCGCCATTTCCATATCCACGGGCGGCACTTTTTCCCCATTGGAAAGCACCAGGATTTCTTTTATTCGACCGGTAATATAGATGTGCCCACGATCACCGATTTTTGCGAGATCCCCCGTATGCAGCCAGCCTTCGCTATCCACAGTGTTACGTGTCGCCTCGGGCATGTTTAAATACCCTAACATGATACTGGCGTTGCGCGTCATCAATTCCCCGTTTTGCGCTAGCTTGACTTCTATATCCGGCAATGCGGGGCCTATGCTTTCCGGAATATTATCCTGTAGTCGATTGACGCTGATTACCGGGCTGGATTCTGTCAGACCATACCCTTGACAGATCGGAAGCCCTAAACCGATAAAGGTACGTGCGATCGGGGTTGAGAGCGCTGAACCTCCACATATCGACATGCGCATGCGTCCACCCAGCTTGGCCATGACCTTTTTGGCGACCAATAAATTTAACAATGGCCAGAATAATAAGCCAGGATGCCACGCGCTGCGCCCTTGTTGAAATTCAAACCGTCTCCATCCGACGTTGACCGCTGTCTTAAATAGGTTGCGTGCAAGCGGAGATTTTTCTTGCATCTGAGTTTGTATTTTGGCGTAAACGCGTTCAAAAATGCGTGGCACGGTGATCAGTACGGTCGGTTTTACACTAATCAAATCCTCACCTAACTCGGCGACGGATCGCGCAAACGCAACGGCAGCACCCGCCATCATTGGAATGTAGTAGCCTACAGTGCGTTCTAACGTGTGAGATAGCGGTAAAAAAGACAGAAAAAGATCGTCTGCATAGACATTGATTGCACTGATGCCTGCGTGCGCATTGCACAGAATATTGCGGTGACTCAACATCACACCTTTGGGACGGCCCGTCGTACCAGAGGTATACACGATCGTCGCCAACTCATCCGTGCCTATGCCCTCTACGGGTTGTACGGTGCGTGTAGAAGCTTTGTACCAACTTTCATAGTCGCTCAATCGAGGCTCGCTACGCGCATGCAGTGGCTCTACGCTTACAACGCGGAAATCGGCTGGGAATTCCTGCATCACGGGTTCGACATTTTGCCATTGATCGCCATTTTCTATGAGTAAGAATTTAATCTGGGCGTCTTTTATGATGTAGGCGACATTGTCCGGCCTGTCATTAGGGTAAAGCGGTACAACAACCAGCCCCAAGCTCAACGCCGCTTGTTCGAAGTGGGCCCAGAGGGGGCAATTGCGCATCATGACGGCGACGCGGTCACCCTTGCGCAGTCCTACGCTGTCCAAGGCGCTGCGTAGGCGGGTCACCTGGGTAGCCGCTTCCAACCAGCGTAACTCGCACCATGCTTGTTTAGCACGGTCGAAGTAGCGGTAGGCCACCGCCTGCGGGCTGCGGGCGACCCGTGTGTTAAAGAGCCCCATCAGTGTCTGGGCTTGTTGTGGTGTAATAACATCGAGTGGGTGCATCGCCATGACGTGTTCCTTCAATAAGCCTTAATAGTAGGGGCATTGCGTTCTAGAGATCAATGCTAGCAGCCTCGCGGATTTTTGCCGGGTCTGCTGCGGAATTGGTCATATTTTTCGATCGTTTTTGTTAAATAACGGCAGCTTTACGCCCCAAACGAGAGAAAAATCCGCCTCTAGTGGCGTTCCCTCATTACGATCGCCTTAATTTACTACAGCTTGCTAGCTTAGCGACTATACAAAGCATAGGCCATACTATAGCGGCAAACCGTTGATTTATTAGCATACTGCAATTAATTTTAGAAAAGTAGGGGGGAGTCGATTAATCTAACCATAATATAGAAAGGGTATTATAGCGGCCTAGTAGAACTAGAATCTCTAAGTGAGTTTAGATTTAGTAAAATATTGAGTTGGTTTTAGGATTACAATGGCACACGTAAAACTTGTCTTCGATACAGAAAGGGGCTTGATAAAACCCATGACTGGAACAGGGGTAATAGGTGAGGCACGCGGTGAGCAGCCGAGGATATGTTATGTGGATGACTCGCGCACGTCCTCCATCCTCACCACAAAAGTGCTCAATCAATACGGCTATGCCGTTGAATATTATGAGCACGGTGATGCTGCACTCGAGGTGTTGTTGGATCAACATTTTGATCTATTGCTGTTGGATTTTGCCGCATCCAGCGCAGAAGGCCTGGGTGGCGAGCATTTAATACGTATTATTCGCAGCAGTGGCCATCCGCGCAATGCAACGTTACCCATTATCGTATTGGCAGGTAATAATGATCACGCTGCGGTAGGACAATTGAAGCCAACCGGCGCCAACGAAATTATCATGAAGCCTTTTAAGGGCAAAGAACTAGATAAAGTGATTCGTCGTTTGGTGGCCAGTTACCGCAGCAGTCTAGGTTTACCGCCGTTGAAAAGCGTCGTTTCCGTTCCTGGCGGACGGACTGACACCCCGGCAATGAAAACGGCGCAGAATACACCGCTATCGGCGCCTATTTCCACCAAACAAACCTATACTACACAAGCGCTTGAACAAAGGTTTCAAGCGATCACCGCTCACAAGGCGCAGGACGTCCCGGCGTTAGAAAACGATGATTCGAATGTCGCGGTCGCGGCACCCAAAACCACTCGCGAAATTCCTATCCTGGAACACGCAGTACGTGGCCGTGATGATCGCCAAAGGGAAGGAATATCGAGTGACACGGTTGATCTCACTGCAATTGATATCACAGCGGCAAATGTTATTGACGCACGGATTGTAGAGTCTACACCCGCACCCATGTCTCACTTACCCGATCGGCTGGCAATTATCGACGCGCGAGGGGAGGTGGTTGAGGCGGCGTTGGATGTTCCAACAGATCGCAGAAATCGCACACAGCCGAAAAACGATACGTCTGTGACCCGCGTCGGTGCGCAGACGACTGAATCTTTGGACACGGGACTCCTTGCGTTACTTGAAAAATTGGAGCAAGGCCATGAACGCTCGGCGCCCAATCCCTTCGTGACATCCTATTCTCCCCCTAAAACGGATTGGTTGACGCCGAGCAAAAATCTGTTGTCGTGGAAAACCGCGGGTGTGGCTGTCATCTTAGGCCTCGCGTTTTTAGGCGTGAAAAAATGGTCCGCACGCGAATCCGTGGCGTTCAATGTTGTGGTCGCCGAACGCGGGCCGATCTATGAAGCGATATCTGTGCCGGCCAAGGTGGTAAGTAAGCGCGTCGCCGATGTGACTCCTTATTTTGCTGGTCAATTGACCAAAGTAGAGGTCAAAGAGGGTGAAAGCGTCACGAAAGGGCAAAGTCTGGCGCAAATGGATGACAGAGACGCCCAAAGCGCGGTTAAACGCGCCGAAGCGAATTTATTGAGTGTTGAAGAAGAGGTTTCCAGAGCCAGCAAGAACCTGCAGCGGTTGCAGCGTGCGTTGGAATTGGGCGCGGTTTCACGGCAACGGGTAGAAGACGCCGAAGGCGAATGGCGTTCCGCGAGCGCACGTCATAGCGTCGTGGATGAGGAATTGCGTTCCGCAAAATTGGCGTTGGAACGTATGCAAATAGTGGCGCCGTTTGACGGTGTCGTGACATCTGTATTTGCGCACGCGGGAAAGTGGATTGCGCCGCCTGAGTCTATAATGACGGTCGTAGATATCAGTGCTCAAGAGGTGATCGCGAAGGTTGACGCGACGGATGCCTCCACGATCCAGGTTGGTCATGAAGTTTTATTATCTAATGAAGCCTTCGCTGGAAAAAAATGGGCTGAGAAGGTCTCGCGGATTGCGGCGACCACCAAACGCGATAACGCGTCGAATGCGATAGATGTCGCAATCACATTGAGCGCAAACGCCCCTGCGTTACGCGTCGGACAACAAGTGGACGCGGAAATCCGTCTGCGCGGCAATCCGAATGCAGTTAAAATTCCGATACAGGCCTTGGTCAATAGCGGCGGCACAACCACCGTTCCAATCCTTCGGGGAGACAAGGTGCACTTTGTCACGGTCGTAACCGGGATTGAAGACGTGGCGTCGGTTGAAATTGTGCGCGGTCTGGACGACGGCGAGCAGGTTGTGGTAACCAACGGAAAGGTTATAAACGAAGGACAACATATTCGTGTCGCAGAGGGAGGTTGAGTGCGACCTTCCTGGTTTGAAACCAGATTTACAGTAATCCGCGTATAGGGAACCTCTAAAAATTCGCTGAGCGGCGCATCGCGTCGTTGAAAACGGTCGAAAAATGCTCAGATATGCCGGGCCTTTGAGGCAACGTGTAAACTGCGCTTTTTCGCCCCTTTCCGCCAAGCGCTGCATCCCCTGATCGAATTTTTAGAGGTTCCCTATAGTTCGCTTATCATTCACCACGTCGAGGAACATCGCCGAATTATGACGTATGCGATCCCCAACCTTTCCGGAAATCAACGCACTGTTCGTCCTGTCATCCAACTCGAAGGGGTCTCCAAAGCATATTCTGTAGGCGACGCCAGTATCGTCGCACTAAATAATGTTTCACTGACAATCTATCCCGGTGAGTTCGTTGCGGTGACCGGTGCATCAGGTTCCGGTAAATCCACCTTGATGTCACTAATTGGGTGTTTGGATAGGCCTGACCAAGGCAACATCAGCCTTGCGGATGAACCTTTGGGGCTGATCAATGACAATCGCGTAGCCGCAGTGCGGAACAGAAAAATTGGTTTTATTTTTCAGTCTTTCAATTTGATTCCTAGGCTTACTGCGTTGCACAATGTAGAACTACCGATGATTTATGCAGGTATTCCGCCCGCACAGCGGTTACAGCGCGCCAAGATCGCGTTGCAAATTGTGGGTATGCAGGATCGTGCGCTGCACTCCCCAAGCCAACTATCAGGGGGGCAGCAACAAAGAATCGCTATCGCACGCGCATTGGTTAACAATCCGGATGTCATCCTTGCGGACGAGCCTACAGGCAGCCTGGACGCCGCAAACGTGGATGAGGTAATGAAATTGTTAGTGCAACTAAATAAGAAAGGCAAGACCGTTGTGTTAGTGACGCACGATATGCAGGTGGCGAATTTTGCCGAGCGGACTATATTTATGCGTGACGGAAATATCGTTTCGGACATACGACGATGATAGCGCATTCATTCTCTGATATACGCGCATATCTGCGTGAATCTTTCGCGGAATCAATGCTTGCACTCAAAGAAAATCGCGTACGCACGCTCATGAGTATAATCGGTGTTGCGGTGGGCATTACAGCGGTGATGACAGTCGGTATCGTCAGTCAAGGCGGGCGCCAATACGTATTCTCCGAACTTGAGAGTTTTGGTTTAAAAACGTTGTGGATATATCGCGAACGCGATCAAAAAAATCCGCTTGATTATGCGCGAGAGGGCAGCGGCATCACCAACGAAGATTACGAGGCGATATTATCCAGCGGATGTTGCACCGCAATTAAACAATTTAGTGCCGTGGTATATTCGCAAGACTGGCAAACAACCGTTAAAATGGGGAGTTTGCACGCGAGAGTGAACGTCGAAGGGGTAGACAGGAATTATTTGGCAATCAATAATGATCAAATCAGCCAAGGTCGGGCGTTTAGCGAGGAAGACATCCGACGTCGCCAAGCGGTTGCGCTGATCGGTGAAAGTGTGCGAAAGACGTTATTTAATAATCACCCTTTGCCAATTGGCAAGACGTTGCGCATAGACAATATGCAATTCACTGTCATCGGGCTATTAAAAGAAAAGAAGCGCGATTTTCTCACCAGCATGGGGGCGACTCAAGGATTTGACGTCAATAATCGCGTCTTGATCCCTTATACACTTTATCAGCAAATGTTGGGCATACAAGACGTGCAAACGTTACAGGCGGAAGTTCAGGATCAAACATTGATTACAGAGGGCATCGCGCAAATTCAAGCGTTTCTATCCAAGCAACATCGCGGGCGATTTAAATATCGTGGTGACAGCATGTTAGAGTGGACACAGCTCGCAAATCGCATTCTCTATGGCATCAGTTTTATAGGCGTATTGGCCGCCTCTGTGTCCTTGGTTGTTGGGGGGATCGGCATTATGAATATCATGACCACCGCCGTGGTGGAACGCACACGCGAAATCGGTATACGCATGGCGATAGGTGCGCGTCGATCGAATATTCTTTGGCAGTTTTTGTTGGAGGCTGCAGTGATAAGCGTTTTAGGGGGGGTGCTCGGTTTGATCTTAGGCCTGATCGTACTGGTCGCGCTGGCAAATTGGTCAGGGTTTCCGCTGCGACCTGATATAGAGTTAATCCTCGTCGCGTTCGGTGTCGCGGTGATGGTGGGGTTGGCGTCTGGTTTTTATCCGGCGCGACGCGCGGCGAAAATGAAGCCCGTAGAAGCATTGCGCTATGATTGATCGTGATTACTATTGCGAAAATTTAATATTAGTTTCCACGAGTGAGATGCTGTCGTAGGTATAGCTTTTGCCGGTCGCGGCATCGGTGTAATTCATACGGGCTTTTACCATGCCCAACGGGGGGTATACCCACACGGTACCGTTCATCAGCGGTGGGTAAGACGCGCCTGCAACCAAATAATTTTGGTTAAAGGTGAGCCTATAGCATTCAAAGTATCCGTAGGGGGTTTCAACAGTTTCCTGTATACCGCTGTATTGGTAGCCGACGGTACCGAATCCATTGTTGCTTTCGGTGCAAAGATTGTCATTGCACGTCGTGAGGGAGAGTGATGAAAGTGCTTGGGTCGCGCCCGCCGCAAACGACGCGGGATACATAGGGACGCCATAGGTATTATTGCTGTCTCTTAGATAAAGTACCGTGGGCACGCCTTCCTGTTGAAATCCAAAAAGCGTAGTGAACTCTTGATCTGGTCTGACGTAATAATTTGTGATCCAGGGCGCAAGATTGTAGGTTGCAATTGTATTGCTAATGCGCATAAGTTCCACCGGAACTGGAGACGGAATAGGCAACGGCAAGCGTACCGTTTGCCAGCGCGTAATCCAATCGCCAGACAGCGGCGTTCCATCATTATTGACGCCGACAAACTGGTAACGTAAGTATTCACCGCTCGTATAGGTATGCCAGGCGGCGTCCTTTAGCGCAAAGCGCTGTTTTTCATGCGGAGAGCTACACGCGGCGACAACGATGCAAAAACCAACTTTGAGTATAGAAAAACGTTTCATCATTTGAAAAGCGGGCTTTTTGCACTAGAAACTTGTTAAAAAACGCGAGCCTATGACCTTGGCAATAGGTGCATACAACTTCGGGCTATTATAGCGCAAGTAGGTTCAAACGCCTATTCACACGGTGATATTATTTCTGATGTTGATTCTTTTGCGCGCGTAGAAGCACGTAGAGTACACCCGTTCCTCCATCCTGAGGGGGGGCGGAACAATAGGCCAACACATCCTCCCTGCGTTGTAGCCACAATCCAACTTTACCCTTTAACACGGGGCGACGTTGCGGGGAACCATGACCTTTACCATGTATGATGCGCACGGCACGTAGCCCAAGGGCAAGGCAGTCATTTATAAATTGACCTAGCGCATCTGCTGCGGCGACGGTGGTCATGCCATGCAAATCCAATTGCGCTTGGATCGCGAATTGCCCACGGCGCAGTTTACGCAGGGTGTTTGCCGGAATGTCGCGGCGACGGTAGACTAAGTCATCACCGGTTTCGATGTCTTCCAAGACTACACTGTGGGGTGATATAGATTCTTCAAGCACGCGGCGAGCGTCTTGTAATGACTGGCGCGGAATAGGCGCAGGGGCAGGTCGTTGCAACTCCGGCACCGTAAGCTCCAAACGACGTACATCGGCCATGGCGTCGCGAAACAGCGCCTGGTCTTCTGGCGACAGTAGGGGTGGTTTTTGGCGTTTCATTTGATTGCTTGCTTTCAATAACTGTACCCAATATTTTACACCAAGATTTAATACTAAGACTGAAATTGCTACAATGGTTTACGGGCATCTCTAAAAATTCGTCGAGGGGCGTATCGCGTGGTTCACCCTAAAGGGTACTAGGGAACGTGGCTCAAAATGTGGGGCCGCGTAGCCGTAAACTCCGTGTAAACTCTGCTTTTTAGCCATTTTCCGCCAAGCGCTTAATCCCCTGATCGAATTTTTAGAGATGCCCTTAACAGGTATTTCTTTTGCACCCCTGGTTCAAACCAGCATTGCAGCCAAGGCGTTTATTTCAACCCAAGTCGACCCCCTGGGTGTGTCACTTTTAGCTTATACTAGCTCAGTGTGTAGAATCGACGACAGGTGAGCGATCCACACAGAGATATTGCTGCTTACGACCATTGTGGTCGGACATAGTTCTAAGGAGTCATGCGTGCAGCGTTTACGTATTTTAGTAAGTAACGACGATGGCTATCTTGCCCCCGGCATAGACATACTGGCAAAAACGCTAGAAGCAGTAGGCGATATTACGGTGGTGGCGCCAGACCGTAATCGTAGTGGGGCAAGCAACTCACTAACCTTAGAAATGCCGTTGCGCGCATACAGCGTCGGTCACCAGCGCTATCGTGTAGACGGCACCCCGACGGATTGCGTGCACCTTGCCGTGACCGGGCTGCTCGACTTCGAGCCAGACATGGTGGTGTCGGGCATCAATAACGGCGCAAACCTGGGTGACGATGTGATTTATTCCGGCACCGTTGCGGCGGCGATAGAAGGGCGTTTTTTAGGGCTACCGGCGATCGCGGTGTCATTGGTGGGTCATAACGGTAGGCACTATGAGACCGCCGCATGGGCGGCCTTGCGCTTGGTAGAACAATTGCGGAAAAAGCCCTTGCCAGCAGACACCATCTTGAATGTCAATGTGCCGGATCTGCCGTTGAAACAACTCAAAGGTTTTGCCGTCACGCGCTTAGGGCGACGCCATCGCGCGGAACCTGTCATTACCAGTCAAGATCCGCGTGGCCAAACCATTTATTGGGTAGGGCCTGCCGGCCCCGAACAGGATGCGGGGCCGGGCACTGACTTCCATGCGGTGCGCAATGCCCAGGTCTCAGTCACGCCGATACAAATAGATTTAACGCGCTATACCGCAATGGAAACGGTCTCCGACTGGCTTAGCCACATGGGGCCTGAATGAATTCCCGCTTGTTAGGCATAGGCATGACCTCGTCGCGCACGCGAGAGCGCATGTTGCGACGTTTACAAGAACAAGGCATTGCAGATGAACGTGTATTGCAAGCGATGCGTAAGGCGCCGCGACATATCTTTGTAGATGAAGCCTTGGGCAGCCGTGCGTATGAAGACAGTGCGTTGCCGATCGGTTTTGGTCAAACCATTTCGAGGCCCTATACGGTCGCCAAAATGACAGAGCTGGTGTTGGCCATACAACCGCGTAGTGTATTGGAAGTAGGCACAGGCTCTGGCTATCAGACGGCGGTGCTGGCGCAGGTGATGGAACAGGTGTATACCGTTGAACGTATCTTGGCACTGCAACAACGCGCGCGTGAGCGTCTTGCCGAATTGGGTATGCGTAATGTGCGTTACAAACACGATGACGGGCAGACAGGATGGCCTCAACACGCCCCCTATGACGCAATTTTAGTTGCTGCGGCCTCTCCGGAGGTACCGATTCCGTTATTGCAACAGTTGGCAATGCACGGGCGCTTGATCATGCCCACTGGTGACGCAACCCACCAAGTATTGAGCTTAGTGGTACGTACGCCGGAAGGTTTCGAACAACAAACGCTGAGTGCCGCGAGTTTTGTCCCGTTGGTACATGGTGTTAAAAGTTGAAATCTCGTTAACCGGCATGGTTAGGCGAGGATGCTCGGGTGCTTAGAACGGTGGTTGTCTGCATCATCATCGGATTAGCGGGGTGTGGTAGCCACGTATACCATGTGGTACGTCCCGGCGACACGTTGTATGCGATCGGATGGCGTCACAATCAAGACTACCGTGATATCGCCGCCTGGAATGATATCCCATCCCCTTACATCCTAAAGCGGGGCCAACGCCTGCGTGTCGCGCCTCCGGTGCAATCTGCTTGGTTGCGCAGTTCTTCTACAGTTGTTCATGCACCCCAACATGTACCTCCGATTGCGCGCTCACCATCGATAAATTTATCAATTCCCGAAAAAAAACAACCGTCACCACTTCACGACAGCGACGATGGTGTACGTTGGCAGTGGCCATCTACGGGTAACATCATAAGGGTATTTTCAGGTGCATCCCCCACTAATAAGGGAATTGATATTGACGGCGTATTAGACCAGCCGGTGTTTGCGGCGGCGAGTGGACGAATTGTCTACAGTGGCAGTGGACTTATCGGATATGGCAAGCTTATTATTGTTAAACATAGCGATATGTTCCTAAGCGCCTACGCCCACAATAATGACATTATAGTCAACGAAGGGGACACGGTGATTGCTGGACAACAGATAGCACGAATGGGTAGGACGGGGACGGAGCGGGTGATGTTGCATTTTGAAATACGCCGTAACGGTAAACCCATCAATCCCATTGAGTATTTGCCGAGGCGTCATCTGCAGCAGTTGGAGGAACGCGGGTGAAGGACGATCAAGCAGAAGTGGAATCCGGTGACGAACTATTAGAGTTAGAAGGGCCGGGCGAGGAAGATCAAGAAATCGCCGAGACAGCGGAAGAAGAAATTGAAATCGCTGCAGTTGCGGGTGACTCCCTAGATGAACAACTTGATGCGACGCGTCTGTATTTGAGCGAAATCGGGTTCTCGCCGTTGTTGACGGCCCTTGAAGAGGTGCACTTTGCCCGACTTGCCCAACGCGGCAACGGCGAGGCGCGCCACCGCATGATAGAAAGCAATCTGCGTTTAGTGGTGAAGATTGCGCGACGGTACCTCAATCGCGGCTTGGCCTTGCTCGATTTGATCGAAGAGGGAAATCTCGGATTGATACACGCCGTGGAAAAATTTGATCCTGAGCGCGGTTTCCGCTTTTCGACGTACGCGACGTGGTGGATACGCCAGACTATCGAACGCGCCTTGATGAACCAAACGCGCACGATACGTTTGCCGGTACACGTCGTAAAAGAGATTAACGTTTATCTGCGCGCGGCACGAAAATACGCGCAGACGCAAGATCACGAACCCAGCCCCGAAGAGGTCGCGAAGTTTTTAGATAAGCCCATAGAAGAAGTCAAACGTATGCTCGGGCTAAATGAGCGTGTTACCTCGGCCGATGAAACGCTGGCCGGCAGCGATAAAACCGTGTTAGACGGCATTCCCGATGAGCAAAATCCTGATCCCGCATTGATACTGCATGATGATGATATACGTCGCCATATAGAACATTGGTTACAGTTGTTGAACGAAAAACAACGCCAGGTGGTGGAGCGTCGTTTTGGCCTCAATGGCTATCGGATTGCGACATTAGAAGAGGTGGGCGTAGAAATCGGTGTGACGCGTGAGCGGGTGCGGCAGATTCAGGTGGAGGCCTTAGGCAGATTACGTGAAATACTGGAAAAAACCGGGTTTTCCGCAGACACGTTGTTCAGCGAGTGATTTTACAATAATAACGCGGCCAACACATTGCGGCCATCGACCATTAAAAAATTATAGGTACGGCACGCCGCAGGGGTGTCCATCACCTCAACGCCTATGCCTTGATTAATCAATGGGGCTAAACGATCCGGTTTTGGAAACCTCAATTTGGCGCCGGTACCCAGCACCACTAACTCAGGTTTTAACGCCAACAGCGCCGCAAAATGTTCGGCCGTGAGGTCGTCAAAGGTTTGCGGTGGCCACGTGTCAGACATATAGCCTGGCATCAAGATGCAACTGGTGCTTACCATTTTTTTGCGCTCTTCCACGGTGCTGGGCGCCTCTACCCGGCGCGGTTGCACAAGCGTCAACAGCCCCGGCGTATAGCCTAGGATCGCGTAGTGTTCGTGGTTGGTTTCCAGTGAAATTTGCATCCCGCTAGTGTACCGCATCCATCTTCCAAAATCAGCGTCTCAGGGGGGTGTAATGCCTCGGCATACAGGGCTGCCTGCAGGCTACCGCACGCAAAACTTGAAATGATTGACAAACGCTGGTAGGGACGGTACTTTCCCTCATTTTATCTGTACCCTAATAAGAATATGCAAAAGTTAAGTGGTGAGTACAGGCCCAGGTGGGTAAAATAGGCAGTTTGCTACATGTGAGGAGTACGGTGTGGAACCGGTCAAAGTAGGGTTGTTGGGTTTAGGTACCGTTGGCGGGGGCACGGTGACCGTGCTTAGGCGCAATGCCTCTGAGATTGCGCGGCGCGCCGGTCGTGGCATTCAGGTTACCCATGCCGCTGCACGCGACGTACGCAACAAACGCCATATCAACCTTGATGGCATCGAGTTGACCACAGACGGAAATGCCGTTGTTAATAACCCGCAAGTACAAGTGGTTGTGGAATTGATCGGTGGTGACACCATCGCGCGTGATTTGGTGATACAAGCCATCAACAATGGCAAACATGTCGTCACCGCAAACAAGGCGCTAATCGCAAAACACGGCAACGAAATATTCGCGCTTGCCCAACAACGGGGGGTCATGGTCGCGTTCGAGGCGGCGGTGGCGGGGGGGATTC
>Ga0224495_10001665_pt1 | contig 15410 bp, 15 predicted proteins | sample SF_Jul11_sed_USG_FD_168128 | JGI IMG/M metagenome (GOLD analysis project Ga0224495, IMG submission 168128) | Sediment microbial communities from San Francisco Bay, California, United States - SF_Jul11_sed_USGS_4_1 | ecosystem: Environmental > Aquatic > Marine > Sediment | place: USA: California... | reverse complement strand
TGCTCTACCACTGGGATGATTTTCACCTTGAAGATGGATTTTCCGACCCGGACAACCAGCATGCACTGCTGGGCGCCACCGGAGCACTGCTGATGTTGTATGCAGTAAACAAGTCGGCAAAATCTGCCGTGCCCACCAGCCATGCAGGTATCGCCGAGTTGGGCGGAGTGGCCATGGCTGTCGCGATCAAAATCACCTGGTAACGGAGTGTGATAATGAATACCCAATTGAGAATCGCCGCAATACTGTCAGGCGCACTGCTGTTGAATAGCACTTGCGTCCTGGCTGAAGAAGATTTTGTGGGATGGCTGTTTGATTTTTCACGCACCAAAGAGGTGAAGCCAGTCACCGACAAACAGTACCAGGACGAGTGCGGGGAATGCCACTTTGCCTATCAACCGGGCCTGTTGCCGGCAAAATCCTGGGAAAAACTTCTGGCTGCCGAAGCGCTGCACGATCACTTCGGGGACAACGCAGAGATGGACAAGGACACCCTGAACGCAGTACGTGCCTACGCAACAGAAAATGCTGCGGATAAATCCTGGTACAAGCGATCGCGCAAGATCGCTACAGCAACGGCAAAAGGACAATCACCGCTGCGAATCACCGAACTTCGCTACATCGAGCGCAAGCATCATGACATCCCGGAAAAGATGGTCAAGGGCAACAAGGACGTGAAGTCGCTGAGCTATTGCGACAAATGCCACACCCAGGCCGCCAAGGGCGTGTTCGATGCGGATACCGTGCTGATCCCGAATTATCCCGACTGGGATGATTGATTCAAACAACGGGCCGACCCACCTCGATGAACTCCAGTGCGTTCCGGTCCGGATCCCGGCAAAACAATGCGGGGCGACCGGACTGGCTCAGTGTGTAAGCCACGCCCGCCTGCTTTAATCGCTCCATCAAATTCGTGATATCGGATACCGCCAGCGCAACATGGCGGTCGCGTCCGCCGTGGGCCGGACGCTGCAAACCGGCTTCCGGATCGGGCAACAACATCAAATGGATCTGCTGGTTGGCCGCCACGTTGTACCACACGCCGTCATAACTCATCACAGGACGATTTGCATCCGGCTTGAGTCCGAGCACGCCTTCGTAAAAGCTGCGTGACCTGGCAAGGTCGGAAGTCAGGAAAGTGGCGTGCAGGATTGCGGTGATTCCCAAGTCAGCATCATCCCATGTCTTGATGTTCATCCTTCGCTACATCCTATATGGCTTGGTTGTGGTTCGATACATCCGCTGTGGTTCGATACCTCACCACGAACGGATGTACCTTGAGCTTAAGTAGTGACTTAGCATGGTGTCATCATGCTTAGTCAATACTTAGTTGTTCTATCAGAGCTTGTCGAGGCATCACCACGAACGGATATAGATGCGTGAGAGGTACATCAAGAATAAAAAGGCCGTTCGCCCTGAGGTATCGAAGGGTGAACACTTCCCTCACCTCAACTTTTCCGGCAAAGGATTATTCGCTCCCCATGCGATTTGCTGCACGGCTTTCCAATCCCCCCGCATCATGGCCTCCTTTTTCTTGCGGCTCCATCCTTTAATTTGTTGCTCTGCCGAAATAGCCTCATCGCGTGTAGTGCAATCTTGCGACCAGAGCAATTGCACTGGCAATCGCGACGAAGTGTGCCCACCACACTCGCCGCTTTGATGTGCGGCCAGTCGGGCTTCAAGGTTATCGGTATGGCCGGTGTAATAACTGCTGTCAGAGCAACGGAGGATGTAAACGTAGAATGCCATATCAGCTCCAGATTTATGTGAACACCTTTCCGCCCTTCGATACATCCGTTGTGGTTCGATACCTCACCACGAACGGATGTTCCCTGTGATGAGCCTGTCGAAGCATCCCCACGAACGGATATAGTTGCGTGAGGGATGCATCAAGAAAAAAAGGCCGTTCGCCCTGAGGTATCGAAGGGTGAACACCCCATCACACAACCACAGGCTTCACTTTGCTCGCCGCCAATTTCGCACGTTCTCTGGCCTCATCGGTATCCCCCCCGATCGCCAGCGCCACGCCCATGCGGCGGCGGGTGAAGGATTCGGGTTTACCGAACAGCCTCACGTCACTGTTGGGCACCCGCAACGCGTCCGCCACACCCGCAAAGGCGATGCCCTTGGCCTCGTGCTGCCCATAGATCACCGCACTCGCGCCTGGCGCTCTCAAGCTAACATCCACCGGCAGGCCGAGGATCGCGCGCGCGTGCAACTCGAATTCGTTCTGCACCTGCGAGCACATCGTCACCATGCCGGTGTCATGCGGGCGCGGGCTGACTTCGCTGAACCAGACCGCGTCGCCTTTTACGAACAGCTCCACACCGAAGATGCCCAGGCCGCCCAGATCATCGGTCACTTTTCTGGCAATGTCGCGCGAGCGCTGCAAGGCCAGCGGTGACATGATTTGCGGCTGCCAGCTTTCCACATAGTCGCCGTGTACCTGAACATGCCCGATGGGTTCGCAGAAATGCGTCTCGGTTTTGCCGTCCGCGCCGAGCGCGCGCACCGTGAGCTGGGTGATCTCGTAATCGAAGCGGATCAATCCCTCGATGATCACCCGGCCCTGATTCACGCGACTGCCGCTGGCGGCATAGTCCCACGCCGCCTCCACTTCGCCGGGGCCATCCACTTTGGATTGTCCCTTGCCGGAAGACGACATCACCGGCTTGATGATGCACGGGTAGCCGATCTGCTCTATCGCAGCGCGCATCCCGACCAAGCTGTCGGCAAAATGGTACGGCGAGGTCGGCAATCCCAGCGTCTCGGCGGCCAGGCGGCGGATGCCTTCGCGGTTCATCGTCAGGCGCGCGGCGCGCGCGGTCGGAATCACTCGCGCGATGCCTTCCGTCTCGATCTGCTCCAGCATGTCGGTGGCGATCGCCTCGATCTCCGGCACGATGATGTGCGGCTGCTCCTTTTCAATGAGCGCGCGCAATTCCACGCCATCCGCCATGTTGATGACATGAGCGCGATGCGCCACCTGATGGCCGGGTGCATTCGGATACCGATCCACCGCGATGGTTTCGACACCGAGGCGTTGCAGCGCGATGATGACCTCCTTGCCCAGCTCGCCGCTGCCGAGCAGCATGACTTTGGTGGCAGAGGGTGTAAGCGGCGTGCCTAGAATGAGCTGTTTCATGGGATGCAATCAAATATGGCGAATGGGCGGAATTATACACAGCGAGGGGATTTACTTGAGCTACAGGAGGAGTAGCATGGTTTCCCCAATTCCAGCCACAAGGAGCGAGATCATGACCAACATCGTGCAATTGCTGGGAGATGAAGCGGAACATCTGTTGAAACACCGCTGCACCGGGATTCCCAAGGAATCGCTGCACCTGCCGGGCACGGATTATGTGGATCGCGTGGTGGCGATCAAGGATCGCAAGCCCGGCGTGCTGCGCAGCCTGCAATCCTTGTACGGGCATGGCCGCCTGGCGAACAGCGGCTACCTGTCGCTGCTGCCGGTGGATCAGGGAGTGGAACATTCCGGCGGCGCATCGTTCGCGCCCAACCCTATCTATTTCGACCCGGACAACATCGTCAAGCTCGCCATCGAAGGCGGCTGCAACGGCGTCGCTTCGACGCTCGGCGTTCTGTCCTCGGTAGCGCGCCGCTACGCTCACAAGATCCCGTTCATCGTGAAGATCAATCACAACGAGCTGCTCACCTACCCCAACGAATTCGACCAGACGCTGTTCGCCAGCGTGGATCAGGCGTTCGACATGGGTGCGGTGGCGGTGGGTGCAACGGTGTTCTACGGCTCCGAACATGCACGCCGCCAGATACTGGAAGTCTCGGAAGCATTCGAACACGCGCACGAGCTCGGCATGGCAACGATACTGTGGGCCTATCTGCGCAACCCGGCGTTCAAGACCGCAGACAAGGATTATCACGTCGCCGCCGACCTGACCGGACAGGCCAACCATCTGGCCGTCACGATCAACGCCGACATCGTCAAGCAGAAGATGGCCGAGAACAACGGCGGCTACAACGCGATCAAGTTCGGCAAGACCCACCCCAAGGTGTACAGCGAGCTGACCACCGACCACCCGATAGACCTGGTGCGCTACCAGGTGGCGAACTGCTACATGGGGCGCGTCGGCATGATCAATTCCGGCGGCGAGTCGGGCAAGGATGATTTGCACCAGGCGGTACGCACTGCGGTGATCAACAAGCGCGCGGGAGGCATGGGGCTGATCTCGGGACGCAAAGCGTTCCAGAAGCCTATGCAGGACGGCGTGGCGCTATTGAATGCGATCCAGGATGTGTACCTGGATAGGGCAGTGACGGTGGCGTAATGACAGCGAATACTTTGGATCTGCTATGCACCGGTTTTGTCGTAAACAGCTATTCCCTTATTTGCTTTACAACCCCTTATGATCAATTTTTTTCCAGCACCTCGAATTGTAGCCCGGTCACCTTGGGGATGCCGTATCTCGGATCAGCTGGAAACGGCCTGATTTGGCTTGTGCGCCGGTAGCCAAGCCGCTCGTAATAGACAATCAGTTCGTGGCGCAGCGTAATCACCCAAATCTGCAAGCGGGTTACACCCCATTCAGCATGCGCCATTTCTTCTGCCTCACGAATTAATCGCTTGCCCAAGCCTTGTCCCTGCAGCACAGGCCGGATGACCAGCATGCCCATATAAGCCGTTGATGCGTCCACTCTTTCCAGATGTAACGAACCGACGATCTCGTCGTTGCGAATACAGACCAGAATCAAGGAATCCTTTGCGCCAATCAGGCGGGTAATCTCCTCCGCATCTGTACGTTGCCCGTCGAGCAGGTCAGCTTCTGTCGTCCATCCGGCGCGGCTGGCCTCCCCACGATAAGCAGAATTGACCAGCGCCACGATGATTTCTACTTCGTCCAGAGTTGCACGGCGGAATGAAATAGGGTTGAACATATGCCTCACGGGATGATAGATTGCGGGGAATGAAATGCAATGCGACTTATGTCGTGATATCTGAGGATCATAATGCCAAACGCAAGCAGCGAACATCACCCTAAACGGATTCTGAAGTTTTCGGCAACATTGCTCGTCTTTGCGCTGCTAGCATACGCCACCCTCCTTATCTCACAGTCCTGGCGGGAAGCCAAATCCGATCAGTCCAGCCGGTTGGCGACGATCGCCGACCTGAGCGAGAACGCGATCGACATGTATTTTACCCAGCTGGAGATCGGAATGCGCAATCTGGGCGCTGATCTGGCCGACACGCACAAAAAGCCCGATCTTGGCCGCGCCTATACCTTGGTCAGCCGGTTCCAGCAATTGCATACCGAATTGGGTAATGTCATGCTGATCCGCAGCGATGGCCAGATATTGTTGACCGGCACAATCCAGAACAGCCCGGATCTGCCTTCGCTCGCCAAAGATTCCGCATTCATGAAGTTTCGCGATGAGCTGCAACACGGCCCGACCTTCGTGATCGGCCAACCGGTCATGGGGCATATCGACAACAGTTGGGTCATTTCCGCACGCCATGCCGTCGCCGATCGCACTGGCAAGCTTGCTTATATCCTGGCCGCGAATCTGCCGACCGATCTGTTGCAACGCTACTGGGAAGACTCCACCTCCCCCAGGATCACCGCGCTGGGGCTGATACGCGATGATGGATACCTGGTAAGCCGTTATCCCGAACCGGACGTCACAAGCCGGAACGAACTGTTTGGCAAGCCTGCCGAAGGCGCGATGATCGAGTATCTGCGCGCAAACAAGCAGCCCAGGCTGGGACAAATCGAAATGCGGGGCAGCGACGGCAAGACGAAGAAGTTGCTGGTGATGCGCCGCCTGCAGCACTATCCGGTCACGCTGTTCGTCGAGATGCCGATGTCAGAGATCAAGGCGGCCTGGTGGGGCAAGATGCATGCACCCTATCTGTTGATGGCGCTGTTGCTGGCGGGCATCTTTGCTTTCTACAGCATGTCGGCCCGGCGCCGCCGCACCTGGAGCATGGCGCAAAGGCGCGAAGAGCTCAGGCGCGTCTATGAAAAAGCCCTGCATGAACGCAGCCCGAACGAGATCTTCATGTTCGATGCCGATACATTGAAACTGAACTATGCGAACGATTACGCGCTGGAGAATCTCGGCTACACCCTCGAGCAGTTGCAACAGAAAACCCTGCTTTCCCTGCACCCGGAAATGGGCATCGAAGCCTTTGGCGCGATGATCGAACCGCTGCGCCGCGGCGAGCATCAGTCGATCAAATATCAGACTGTCCAGGCGCGCGAGAATGGCGTCACATATCCCGTGGAAGTCAACCTGCAATTGATCGCACCGGAGGAAGAAGGCGAAGGATTCCTCGCAATCGTCAATGATATCAGCGCGCTCAAACAAGCCGAGGAAAATATCAAGAAGTTCAACGCACCCGTTGAACGCCGCGCCACTAAACGCATGTAAAGAACACGGGAACACCCCAGCAAATGAAAAAACAAAAGGATTAGCGATCCCCCTTTGTACGCCAGCTATAACTTCAACTCCATTTTGTGAGTCTTACTTCCCCGCTCCCTCACTGCGCAGATCGCGGATACGTTCGGCGGTGTCTGGATGGGTGGACAAGTAATTCCCGATACGCGAGAACAGCTCTTGATTTTCCTTGGCACCCTGTTTCGCACCTCGTTTTGCATCGTGTCCGAAATGGGATGATTCCAACTTTTCCAGCATGTCTGCGAGGAGAGCCGGGGAAATACCATTCATACGCAGCATATTAGCCGCATAACGGTCGGCCCGGCGCTCGAAGTCGCGCGAATAGCTGGTTTCCAATAGCAACGTCGGCGCAGCCGCAAGCAGACTGCTGATATCACCCAGATACCAAGTCATGGCCAGCCCGACAACCGAGCTTTGCAGCAGTTGCCGCATCGGATGCCTTTCACTGACATGCCCCAGTTCATGTGCCAGCACGGCAAGCACCTCTTCGTCGTTTTTTGCCAGCTTGACCAGTTGATCGGTGACGACAACGGTTCCGCCAGGAAGGGCGAATGCATTCGCGCCTATGGCTTTGCTGCTGCGGAATTCCAGATGATGCCGCGGCAATTCATTCGCATCCCGCAAGCCATCAAAGCGTTTCCTCAGTAGTTTTTGCCGCGCTTTGCTCAGTTTACTGGTCTGCACCAGGCCATCATCGATCGTGTCCATGAAATGGCTATCTATCGTGAGCGTCACGCTGGCCGGCACCCGCACAGCGGCTATTTCGGCCATCCAGGGCAGGCCCCAGTAAAACAAACCGGTAAAGACAGCAATGGATAGAACTGTGGCACCCAGCGCGTGACGCCAGCTGTCTTCAAGCCGAGAAAGTATGGATTGTGGCCTTAAGCCTGCTTCCTGCAACAGCGTTTCAAAATCTGTATGGTTGTTGACCTCACAATGGGCACCATCCGGGAAATATAGCAGGCGAGGCGCACTGCCCAGCTTTGCCGTGATACGCACGTTGACTAATGGTTCCTCGCGTATCAGCTCTGCTCCTTGCACATGGAGCATGCCTTGCGCAAATTGCAAAGCTACAGCTTGCTGATGAGCTCTGTGTCCGTCGAAGTAGCTGGCGTTAACTTTTTTCACCAGACCTAGAACCCGATATCGATGTCAAAGACTTCTGCTGTTTCTGTTCCGGCAGCACCGATTTTTTGCTGCTCGCTGGCGATGTATTCATCGATGTTACCCGCTGGCAGCATAGCCATGTGCACCAGCCGGTAGCGGGTCAGCCTGATGTCGGCAAATGGTTTGAAAAGCCCCAGCGTCAACACTATGAGTATGAAGTTGCTGAAGATGATCCACGCCAGTCCACCTGCCGACAGGGAACTGCTGAAGCGGTTCTCACCCAATGAGGTATGGTTCCAGACCAGATTCTGGATGCGTGAAATGAAATACGGGACCACCAGCAAGCCGGCAATGATCAACACCGCGTAAACGGCGATAACAATCATCACGATCATCTGCTCCTTGGGCACGGCCCCCATGTTGTCCTTGAGCAGGTAGAAAACACCTATAGAAAACAGGCCAATGATCAAAAGGAACTGGATCAGGGCTATGAAATATACTTTATAGAATCCACCTACTTCAGCATTGAAAGTAAAAGGGTTTTGGCCAAAGCGGCTATTGCTGTTCTGATAGGCCTTGATGCGCTGATGGGTGAACGGCGCCAGCAGATATATGGTAAAGAATGTAAAGATCGGTAGTACCAAAAACACCATATAGGCATCTTTTACCGAGCCGGAAAACCCGAAGCGCAAGCCGCGATAACTGCTGTTATAGAGCCGGAACTTGAATGACTTAACCAGCAGGTAAGGCATGATCAGCGCAATGAACAAACCAATCGCCAATCCAAGCAGCGGTTCAAATTTCAGCGCACCATAGTACGCTGCAAATAAACCCAAGCCGATCAACCTCCCCTTGAGTATGGCGATGGCGGTACCGTGATAGTCAAAACTGGATTCATTGAGCCGGGTATTGCGATAAAAATACTGCATGCGCCTGACTTTCGCCCATGCCGAGTATATACCCAGCGACAGGATGGTCAGAAAAAGATTGACGATCCAGATACGGAAATATTCAGAGCCTTTACCGGTAAAACTGAAACGCTGCTCCTGGTTATTCATTTTGTTATTTTCTCCCTGATTGTAAATTATTATTAGTTACATTTGCTGCCACTTCCTTGCTTTGTGCGAGTAACGCCCGGTTCCCTGCATAAAATGAGGTCGGCACGATCCGACCACATTCGATTTGAAAACCTGTTGCTTTCAGCGGGTGCTCAGGATTGATTCCATGTTGTTCTCCAGGTCATTCACCATCACCCAATCGGTGGCTCCGGCCTTGCGCACTCTCGCTTCCCAGCGTGCCACGCGATCGAGGTATATGCGAGGATCGGCGTTATCGGTTCCCAGCTTGGTCACGTTCAACGCCACGATACGGATTCCGTCGAGCTTGATCGGAAAATCGCGCACCGTACCCTTGCCCAGTTCTTCCTGCATATCGGAGAAGATAACTATGGTCTTGATGCCGGCTTTGGTTTCGTTCAGGTATTCCGCTCCCTGAATCAAGCCCCCGGTAATATCGGTATAGGCGCTACCCTTGACACCCTTGGCAAACTCCTCGATCTTGGACTTGAACGCACGTTTTTGCTGGGTTGCCTGCGATGGACGTTTGTCGAAGGTGACCTTGGCGACGATATCTTTTTCCGTAAAGCTGCGTGTCTCAACCTTGGCTACCGCCAGCGAATCTCCCGGGTTCAGTGTGGCCAACAGGTAATTGATGATCTTGGTTGCCTTACCCATTTCCTGGGCATAAGTGCCGGAGGTATCCACCAGCATATACACCCCCTGGCTGTGCGAACGGCTATCGCCACAGGAGCTGAACAACAAAGTAGCGGACAGCATGATCCAGAGAAACTGAGATCTTTTCATAATGTGCTCCTTGTTTGGATTGTCATTAATCAGCAGAATCTTTGCGCAGAGCGATCACCCAGCGTTCAATCATCAACGGAATGACGATAGGGATGTCGTATAGCAACTCAAGCACCTTGGCGAAGCGCCTGAATATCACGCCGAAGAATCTGAGCGTGAAACCGAGTCCCCGCATGGTCTGCACTAGCAGCACGCCGATCACAGTGCGCAGCGAATGCACTACGCTTTCCAACGGGATCGCCACAAAAGCCAGCGCAAACGGCAGCACAAAGCCCATGATCATCTGGCCAGCCATCGGGATGCTGGTAAACCAGCTTTCTGTTACAGCCGGTGCGGCGGAGGCCAGATCGCGCATCAGTGACGCCTTGTCCGAGATCAGCATGTCGCGCATCAGAGCCAAAGACGACTCTATGGCAGCCAAAATGATCAGAAAGACCAGCGAAGCCAGCATCAACCTGTGGCGCATGCGGTCATCCATGCTGGCGATCTTGGGAAACAGCTGCGTGATACGCAATGACTCAAGCAGGAACAGGCCCATCGATGCTTCCATCAGAATGATCACCAATGCTGCGACATCCGAGGTCTTCAGGTTATTGGAAATATAATCGCTGGCACCGACCATTTCCGACATCGGCAACGCAATCAATTTATAGTTGATGAAGGCACCGCCCATCGCAATCACCATGACCAGAGCCGAGATCGCCAATTGCACGAAGGCAGAAGTTGTCAGCGCATGCTCGGTCTTGTTGTCCTTGGCGCGTATCCCCTCGAATTTGGCCATATGACCATCGATCTGTTTGGCGTTGGTTTCCAAGGTAACCATCTTCTTGCCCATTTCCCCGATCAGCTTTTCTACCGACCGCCATGTCGGGTTGAGTGTCTTCAGTATCTTGTGCCTCTCTTCATAGGAACGGCGGAATTCCGCTACAGTCTTGTCATGAATCTTCTGAATAGACTTGTTGATATCTTCCAGAAGCTTGCGCGGAATGTCGCCTCCCGATTTGATCTGCGATACCGACTCGAGTGCGCTCACCCATTCCGGCGGCGGCGGCGGGACTTCGCCGCATTTACGGTAATCATCTTCGATACGCGTCAACTCTTCCATCAATTTGCGTTGCAAAGCGGGGAATTCCTGCATGTCCTTGCGGATGATGTTGGTCACACGTTCAAATTCCCGGTCGATCACAGTCGCCGCACTTTCCTGGCCATGAGCCAATAACACCGACTGATTTCGCAAACGCAAGGTCTCCGCACTCAGGAATAGCCAGCGGGAAACAAAGCGAGTGGATTGGGTAACCAGATTGCACAACGAGTGGATCACGCCATGCATGGGCTTGCGTGCTGCATACATGAACAGCATGACCAGAATGCCCAAAGCCAGAACGGAAAGGGCCACGCTATCTGGCCAAAACAACAACGAATGCCAGTCATTCATATATATCTCCTCCGTTTTATAGATACCTGCTGTGCCGATGCTGGAGCACCCTGCTTCAGCCCGGGAAATATTCCCTAAGCCACCGACGCGCACTCTGCACTTTCTGCTGCCCCGCTGCAATACCGCTCGTCAATTTTGCACTACCGTTCGTCATGATCATTTATCCAATTTAAATCAATAGCTTGTACTTTGCATGAAAAATGTCATTGGGCTGCAGGCCATTCGCTGAACGGGAAGGGAATTTCTTCGGAGGCAAAGGTCAGAAAACTGACGATCTGGAGTATGTAGCGTCCCATGCCGCGGCCTAATGCAACCAGCCGAGCATTGGGCGTGTCATACAGCAACGTCATCACGAATTGGATCACGGTGACGAAACATAGCACTGTGCCGCAAACCTGGAACGCAAAGCCCATCAACAACATGAACAATCCGCGCATCCAGATGTTGCGCCGGCCTATCGGAGTATCGGGTGTGTCATTCATGGCTGATTCTCCTGCTGTTTTGTTGATTCACGGTCGATCTATGCAGCAAGTTTGCACTGCATGCAAGCATCAAGGCGCGCTGCTTAAACTGGCGTGAAGTTATCTGCAAGGAGATGGCAGTCAGGAGGTGGCCTTTAGCAATGCAATCACCTCCTCATCGCTCACCTGTGGGAATGATGCATAGAACTGCCCCACCGCATAGAACATCTCCGGCGCATCCAGGCATACCACTTCATCGGCATGAGATTGCACTTTTAGCAGTGTATCGGGTGGCGCAACCGGCACGGCACAGATCAGCTTCTTCGGAGACTTGGCGCGCAGCGAGTGCAGTGCGGCGATCATCGTCGAGCCGGTGGCCAGGCCGTCATCGACGACGATGACGATGCGTCCGCCCGGGTCGTGCGGCGGGCGTATCGGCGTGTAGCTGGCGCGCCGCTCACGCATCACTCTGAGCTGCTCTTGCTTCTCGGTTTCGATATATTGCGAGCTGCCGCCCACCCGCCTGGCATAGTCGCCGAGATAGGTCCAGCCGCTCTCATCCACCGAACCGATCGCGAATTCCGGGTTGCCCGGCGCGCGCAATTTGCGCACCAGCACCACGTCCACTTCGCCGCCCAGTTCGTCGGCAATGATTCTGGCCATAGGCACGGCGCCGCGCGGTATCGCCAGCACCAGCGGGTTCTGGCCGCGATATTGCTCAAGCTCCTTAACCAAACGGTGCGCTGCATCCTTGCGATCACTGAATATCATGGTGCCCTCCTGATGTATTACGGCATTTAACAGGTTGGTGCTAAACATGGAATATCAAGTGCTGAAGGTATTCTACGCCCGAAGCAGGAAACAGTGGAAAGCCGTAATGCGCAAGGAGGAACGCGTAGCGGACGTAGGGCGCCTAGCGGAGTTCAGCCGCCCTTCCGCTGCCGCCGCGCCTCGAACAAACAGATGCCGGCGCTGACCGAGACATTCAGGCTTTCGACGCTTCCCAGCATGGGGATGCGCACCAGCTCGTCGCAAGTCTCACGCGTCAACCGGCGCAGGCCTTCTCCCTCGGCGCCCAGCACCCATGCCAGCGGGCCGGAATGCCTGAAGCCATTCAAATCCTTTTCCGCTTCGCCCGCCGCGCCGACTACCCAAATGTCGCGCTCTTTCAATTCGCGCAGCGTGCGCGCAATGTTGGTGACAGTGATATACGGCACGGTCTCCGCCGCGCCGCAGGCAACCTTCTCCACTATTGCGGTGATGCCGACCGCGCGATCCTTGGGTGCGATCACCGCATGCACGCCGAAGGCATCGGCGCTACGCAGACAGGCGCCAAGATTATGCGGATCCTGCACACCGTCCAGTATCAGCAGCAACGGCGGTTCTTCTATCGTATCCAGCACATCTTCCAGATGTTGCACGCGTTGTGCCGCATCAACACGCGCTGCGACACCCTGATGCCGCGCACTGCCGGCCATGCCGTCGAGGCGTTTGGCATCCACCGGTATTACGCGCACCCCGCAGGATTCAGCAAGCTTGATCAGGTCGCGCATGCGCGGATCCTGGCGTTGCGACTGCAGATAGACTTCCAGTACGCCGTCCGGATTCTGGCGGATGCGCGCGGTCACGGCGTGAAAGCCATAGATCAGGCGCAGGTCAGCCACGACGTTTCTTTCCATTTCCGGATTTGTCTTGGGCAGATTTGTCAGGGGCAGATGTATCCGAACCGGATTTCTTGGCTGCCCTCAGGGCATGCTCATGTTCAACCGCTTCGACGATTCCATGCAGCACGAAGTCGACCTTGGTGCTTTCCATGTCCACCTTGACGACGCGCACCCGCACGCGGTCGCCAATCCGGTAGCGCTGTCCGGTGCGCTCGCCGAGCAACTGGTGCTTGGCTGCATCGAAGTGGTAATAGTCTTTGCCTAGTTCGGAGATATGCACCAGTCCTTCGACATACAGGTCGTCGAGCGAGACAAACATGCCGAAATTGGTGACCGAGGAGACCGTGCCGGTGAAATCGCTGCCCAGATGTTCGCGCATGTAGAAACATTTCAGCCAGGCTTCGACATCGCGGGTGGCGTCGTCGGCGCGCCGCTCGGTCATAGAGCAATGTGCACCCAGCTCGGTCCATTTCTGCGCGGGCTTGTATTGCTTTCCATGCAGCACCGCCTTGATCGCGCGGTGCACCAGCAGATCAGGATAGCGGCGTATCGGCGAGGTGAAATGCGTGTACGCTTCATAGCCCAGTCCGAAATGCCCGATGTTCTCAGGTTCGTACTTGGCCTGGCGCAGCGAGCGCAGCATCACGGTCTGCAACAGCCCTGCATCGGGACGGCCCTTGATGCGCTTGAGCAGCCCGGAATAATCGGCTGCCTGCGGATCATCGCCGCCAGTTAGTTGCATGCCGAACTCCTTCATGAACTCGCGCAATGCCTCCAGCTTTTCCGGGGTCGGTCCTTCATGAATGCGATACAGCACGGTGTGCTGGTGGTCCTGAAGGTAACCCGCCGCGCACACGTTGGCCGCCAGCATGCATTCCTCGATCAGCTTGTGCGCGTCGTTGCGTACCACCGGAATGATGCGCTCTATCTTGCCCTGGTCTGTGAAAATCATCTGCGTCTCGACCGTCTCGAAGTCGATCGCGCCGCGCTTGGCGCGCGCATGCAGCAATTTCTGGAACAACTCGTAGAGATGTAGCAAATGCGGCACGATGGCCGCGTTGCTCTTCGCCAGCTCGCCATCCGGCTCGGCCAGCATCGCTGCGACCTGGGTGTAGGTCAGCCGCGCCTTGGAATGCATCACCGAAGGATAGAAGCGGTATTTCTCGATGTCTCCGCTGTTACTGATGTGCATGTCGCACACCATGCACAGCCGATCCACACGGGGATTCAACGAACACAGGCCGTTGGACAGCTCCTCCGGTAGCATAGGAATCACCCGGCGCGGAAAATACACCGAGTTGCCACGCAGGATCGCCTCTCTATCCAGCGCATCGCCGGTCTGCACATAGTGGCTTACGTCGGCAATCGCCACCACCAGACGGTATCCACCCTTCTCCGGTTCGCAATACACCGCATCATCGAAATCGCGCGCTGTTTCACCATCTATCGTGACCAGCGGCAGCTTGCGGATGTCCTCTCGACCGACCCAGTCTGCCTCGGAGACCACAGGAGGTATCGCCTTGGCCTGCTTTTCCACATCTTTGGGAAATTCATAGGGCAGATCATGCTTGCGCAATGCGATCTCGATCTCCATGCCGGGGTCGGCATAGTTGCCCAATACTTCGGCAATGCGGCCTATAGGCTGTGCGTGCTTGTCGGGATGCTTCAGTATCTCCAGCACCACCACCTGCCCGGCCTTGGCCCCGCCGGATTCGCCCGAAGCGACCAAGATGTCCTGGGTAATGCGGCGATTCTCCGCGACCACGAACAGGATCCCGTGCTCTTCGAACAGGCGCCCGACCACGCGGTTGTTGGCGCGCTCCAGCACCTCGACGATCTTGGCCTCTGGGCGACCACGCCGGTCCACGCCGGATTGGCGCACCATCACTACGTCGCCGTGCAATACCTGGTGCATCTCTTTTTCACTGAGGAACATGTCGGGACTACCGTCTTCAGGAATCAGGAAGCCGAAGCCATCCGGATGTCCCTGTACCTTGCCTTTGACTAGATCGAGCTTGTCCACAACACAAATGGAGCGCTTTCGGTTGCGCATGATCTGCCCGTCGCGCTCCATCGCGCGTAAACGGCGCGCAAACAGGTCTTCTTCTTCCTTTTCGATGTGCAGCATGTCCAGCAATTCATCATCTGCAACCGGGCCACCCTGCTCGGTAAGCATCTGCAAGATGAATTCTCTGCTGGGAAGCGGGTTTTCGTATTGTTCACGTTCACGCTCCAGAAACGGATCCTGCAAACGTATGTTTTTCTTATTTTTCATTGACAATATATCCTTTAACTATTAAATTGCGCGCCTTCAGCAAAAAGCCCAGATGGCGGAATTGGTAGACGCGCACGGTTCAGGTCCGTGTGCCGCAAGGTGTGGAGGTTCGAGTCCTCTTCTGGGCACCAGTATAAAATTTGGCTCGCGCAAGCGGGCCATTTCCATTTT
>Ga0224495_10001664_pt1 | contig 15412 bp, 13 predicted proteins | sample SF_Jul11_sed_USG_FD_168128 | JGI IMG/M metagenome (GOLD analysis project Ga0224495, IMG submission 168128) | Sediment microbial communities from San Francisco Bay, California, United States - SF_Jul11_sed_USGS_4_1 | ecosystem: Environmental > Aquatic > Marine > Sediment | place: USA: California... | reverse complement strand
TTAAGACAAGTGGAAGGAAATCTAGAGCCGATGCTCTGATTGAATTTTTTCAGGAGATACAAGCATATATGGAAGCTCATGAAGCTACCAGAATACGCGAACTTCGACCAGAAGCTTTTGAACTTCTGGGAAAGGATACCTTGCTGAAATCGTTTAAAGTGGAAGACAGTGCCTCGCTCTTAGCAAGTTCGTCCAGTTTGTGCTTTGTAATTATGCCATTCAGTCCCCAATACGAATTAGTATATCGTCAATTGATTAAGCCCGCTGGCGAAACTTCCGGTCTTAAAGTTCTACGTGCTGATGATATTTACTCACCAGGAGTCGTAACAGAGCAGATTAAAGCTGCTATCCACCAATCTATAATTTGTATCGCCGATGTTACGGGTAAAAATCCAAACGTACTTTATGAGGTAGGTATTGCTCATACACTTGGCAAGCCCACAATATTGCTGTCGCAGAGTGTAGAACAGATTCCCTTTGATTTGAGAGCCTTTCGAGTTGTCATATATGACACGGAGAAAATAAGATTGGCAAAAGAAAATTTGGTTAGCACAATTCGGGAAATTTTGGGTAAGGGCAGACTTGTTAAAGCCGAAAAACTTCTACGACAAGGCAATGTTAGGGCAGCAATAGTTGAAACGAGTATTTATTTTGAACATGCTCTCAGAGAGTTGGTTTCCCAAAATGAAGCTAGAATTGCTGATCTTTTGCGTGGAGGCAGGCCTGAGCGCTTGTCAATGGGTCAAATGCTTGACCATCTATCAAAATTAGGTGTCGTTTCAAAAAGTGATTTTCCTAAAATTCAGGAATGCGTAATTCTCAGAAATAGGACTGTTCATGAATTAGCAGAGCCAAAGATATCGGACGCGAAATTATTCATTGAAGTTGCGAGGGAATTTGTCGAGAAGTATCTAGGGAAAGACTTCAATGGTAAATAGAATGAGCAAGGACATCCGCTGGCATCAGATAACACAGCATATACGCTACGGGCTTGCCGCGTTGCCCTTTGGGATATTGCCTTCGGCAACTTCTTTTGCACCGAGTGTGTTATGTGGAATCTCGGTCTAATAGGGGGAATCATAGATGATGCAAAGTGCTGAAGGGTGGTTAGACAATGAGGATAAACAATGTCGGGATGATAGATTAAACAGACTAAAATGGGTCGTAGAGCAATATCCTAATATTGAGATATCGTTGTTTCACGGGGGATTAAAATCTCATTATTTATTTGAGGAAGCGCGATATTGCTTCGTGTATGGTCAATATATTGCATCAATCATGTTAAGCCTATCATATATAGAAAACACCTTGGCGAGCGTTTTTTATGCTTCTGGAAGAAGTGATTTACAAAGAGCGAGTTTAGTTAATTTACTGGAGGAAGCTAAAGAAAAAGGCTTAATATCTGAGTCCGAATTTGCTGTATTTAACAAGGTTAGAGAAATCAGAAATCCAATAGCACATTTTCGCAAACCAATGGACAAAGAAACTATTGAATGGAGGGTGGTCAAAAACGATAGACATCCCTATGAACTTGTGGAAGAAGATGCAAAGACTGCTTTGAAAGCGGTCTTTAGAATGATAGCAAAATTTTCCATTCCTAAGCATGAAGATTGAGACATTAGATAATACGGTGTACGCGGTTCGGGCTAACGCCCTCGTCCGAATGCTTTTGACGATTCCTATGTACCACAGAAGTGATCTGAATTTTTGATCGCGGATTTACAGGGAGTTTATTAGAAACCTTTCGCTTAAGCGAAGGCGGAATCCCAGGAGAGCGTCGGGCTTTGCTAACCAGCCGTCGAGAATTCATTCAAGACTTTTGACTTACTGGGCATTACAAGCTACGATATCAGTATGAGCACAAAGACTGTGCCCAAGGTAAATCTCTTTCCCCTCACCACCGAGGTAAATAAGCAAGGCCATCTCTGCATCGGCGACTGCGATGTTGTTGAGCTGGCTGAGGAATTCGGTACTCCGCTCTATATCTTCGATGAGTTCACCCTTCGCCATAAATGCTGTGAATTTAAAGATGAGTTTTGTAAATATCACCCAGATACATTGGTCATCTATGCTTCGAAAGCCTTCCTGAATAAAGCTTTAGCTCTCATATTTAAGGAAGAAAGACTGGGGCTGGACGTCGTCTCTGGGGGAGAACTGAGCATCGCCCATTCCGTGGATTTTCCTCTGGACAAGGTCTACTTCCATGGCAACAACAAGACGCCGGAAGAATTGAAGCTGGCCCTGGATTTGGGAGTGGGCAAAATTGTGGTGGACAACTTCTATGAACTGGAACTACTTAACAGGCTGGCCAGAAAGAGAGGAATTGACCAGAATATCCTGCTTCGCCTGAGCCCGGGCGTTGACCCCCATACTCACGGATATACTACAACCGGGACAATAGAGAGCAAATTTGGCTTTCCGCTAGCCACGGGGCAGGCCGAAGAGGCGGTAAACCGGGCTTCATCAGCCTCCAACCTTAATCTTCTGGGCTTGCATTTCCATCTCGGCTCCCCGGTGTCCGAGATTCAGCCTTATGAACTGGCCATAGAGCTTGCGCTTGGCTTTGCCCGGGAAATGGGCAAGAAATTTGACTTTAACATCGGCGAATTCGATATCGGTGGCGGTTTTGCCGTCCCCTATACTGCGGACTCTAGAGTACCAACGATAGGCGAGTACGCCCGGGCTATCACTGACAAGCTCAATAGTCTTGTTTCGGGGCTGGGATTGAATCGCCCGCGGCTAATTGTCGAGCCCGGCAGAGCAATTGTCGCCCAGGCCGGAGTGGCATTATATAAGGTCGGAGCGGTTAAGGAGATACCCGGCATAAAAAGATATGTCTGTGTCGACGGCGGCATAAGCGACAATATCCGCCCGGCGCTCTATGGAGCGAAATATGAGGCTCTGGTGGCTAACAAAGCGTTGGAGTCGGAAGGAAACATGGTTACGATTGCTGGCAAACTCTGCGAGTCTGGGGATATTTTAGTGCAGGACGTCAATTTGGCTGCAGCGCGTCCCGGCGACATCATAGCTATTCCAGTCTGCGGTGCTTATTCCATACCTATGGCGAGCAATTATAATGCCCTGCCCAGACCAGCTATAGTAATGGTAAAGGAGGGGCGAGCACGTCTTATTCGACGCAGGGAGACCTATCAGGATTTGATGAGTCTGGACTTAATTTAACATGTGGCAAGTTATCGGACAGGACAAGATTTTATCTTTGTTGGATTATAGCCTTAAAACCAATGCTATAGCCCACGCCTATCTTCTGGCAGGGCCGCGGCATGTGGGCAAAGGGACTTTAGCCATCAATCTGGCGCAAGCCCTAAATTGCGATGGTCCGGAAGTGCCGTGTGGCGAATGCCGTTCTTGCCAGCGAATCCGGGAGGGTAAGCACGCTGATGTCACACCTGTTGGCCTGGATTCTAGAACGGAGATTGGCATTGATGATATTCGAGGTCTGCAACGCTTGGCCAATCTGCCACCATATGAAGGTAAGTGCAAAGTGTTTATCATTGATGAGGCAGAATATCTATCTACCGAGGCGGCCAACTCCTTGCTCAAGATATTAGAGGAGCCGCCGCCAAGGATAGTGTGGCTTCTGTTGGCTGCTGAGGAGGAGCGCCTCTTGCCGACAATTATTTCAAGGTGTCAGAGGCTGGAATTGAGGCCTGTGCCATCGGAGCGAGTGCAGGAGGTACTCGTCAACTCATACAACGTTGATGCTGATAAAGCGAAACTTTTGACTCAGTTGTGCCATGGTCGCCTGGGCTGGGCATTGTCTGCTCTGGCAGAATGCGATATATTAGAGCAGCGCTCTCAGAGGATAGACAGGCTAGTCTCCTTGTTGACTGGTGGCTTAGAGCAAAGGTTTGCCTATGCCCAGGAGCTAGCCAACCAGTTCAGCCAGAATCGGAAAGCCGGGGCGGAACTAACAGAGATCTGGCTCGATTGGTGGCGTGATTTGATGCTCATTAAAGGTGGTTGCCAGGAGGCTATCATCAACGTGGATTATAGGACAGTTCTGGAAGAACAAGCCAGGGGGTTAAGTCTGAGCGAGATCAAAGAGTTTCTGGCTAATCTTGGCTTGCTACAGGAGGCAATCTCTAAGAATGTTAATCCTCGTTTAGCGTTGGAATGGCTGATGCTAAAGTTGCCCAGGAGGGAAAATCCCAAGCACTAAATACGAAATCCTAAACAATAAGGATTTTGAGTTTGTTCAGAGCTTAGAAGTTACAATTTAGGATTTGCACCGCGATGGCTACCATAATTGGAGTTAAATTCAGCTCTAGAGGGAAATTGGTTCACTGCGACGCTGGTGAGATACCCCTGCAGGTGAACGACTATGTAGTGGTGGATACTGATCATGGCCCGGAGGTAGCTAAAATCGTTACTCTGGAAGCACCGTCTCAACCAGACGAGCAGCTTATGAAGGTAGTGCGCAAGGCGGAGGCGAAGGACTTAGAGGAAGCTCGGCGGAACCTGGAGAAGGAAGCCTTAAGTAAGTGCCAGGAAATGGCAGCCCAACTTGGTTTAAATATGAAGCCACTAGCGGCTCGCTATGATTCCCCGAATGAGCGCATGACCATATTCTTCAGCGCTGAAGAGAGGGTGGACTTCCGGGATTTGGTTCGGAAACTGAGCCACGCCCTGGAAAGACGGGTGGAGTTAAGGCAAGTGGGGGCAAGGGATGAGGCTAAGCTGTTGGGCAGCATGGGCAGGTGCGGCTATCCGTTGTGTTGCCAGAATTTCCTGACCAGCTTTGCTTCAGTGTCCATAAGAATGGCCAAGGAGCAGAGCTTGGCTTTGAATCCTATGAAGATATCGGGCATCTGTGGAAGGCTCCTTTGCTGTCTGGCATATGAAAGTAAAGACTATGCAGCTATGAAAAAGAAGATGCCTCAGCTGAAACAAGAGATATCAACACCCTGGGGTAAAGCCAGGGTGATCGGCACTGACTTGTTCAAGGAAACGGTGACAATTGAATTACTGGATAATGAGGTGGTTAAAGAGATAGCTTTGGATGAATTGGTCCGGCCGGAAGAGAAGTCTCATACGGAAGCCGATCAGACTTAGGGTGAATCGAGGTCAAATCAATTTAGAGATGGTAGATATTTTTCCCACTCGCCATGATTGTTGAGAAGGTGATAGGGAATATAGAGGCCATTGTTGCGGGGAAGATGCGGCTGGTGCAGCAATCTCATCCTCGCTTCATCCGGCGTACGTCCACCTTTGTGTCTGTTGCAGGGAATGCAGGCGCTGACCACATTGTCCCAGGCGTGCTTTCCACCTCGCCGCCGTGGAACAACGTGGTCTAGGGTAAGCTCCTTAGTTTGGCGGCCACAATACTGGCAGGTGTATTGGTCACGGTTAAATACCTCGGACCTGCTCAATCTCTTCTGATGTCGGGGACGACTGACCATATAGACGAGGCGGATTACTGAAGGTATCTGAAATACGCAGTTAGCAGAGTGAAGCTGACCTCTGTTGTTTTCCAGCACTTCGGCTTTGCCCCGAAAAACCAGCACTATAGCCCGACGCGTGCGACACAAGTTAAGGGGCTCATAACTCTGATTAAGCACTAAAACAGGAGAATCTATCATAACTACAACCTAGTTACTAAGTTCGCCCCAGAAATTCAGTTCGCTCCTTTTAGTTTCGGCTATTTTAGCAAGCCTTTCTGGCAAGCGCAATAATTTGTACTCGTTCATCTCTGAAAAAGCCGACCTCGTCAAGTGCTATCAGGTTCCTTTAAGTCTTTGCCTGGCTTTCTTTGACAGCACCGGCATACTTGTCAGGCGCCCATATCCTAGAATTTCGCTATAAACATTCATAGTGGAACCATCATAGTGTCCTTTCATGACTTCCGTGTCACTAATCATCTGCACGAGTACAACATGTTGCCAGGGCTATACAGGGGTGATATAATAGTGTAAGTGAGACATTATGTAAAAACTAGATTATTGCGGGGGTTTTGGGGCAAGCCTACGACTACAGTACCGGTGGGGGTTACCCAGAGAACCTGCTGAGCATTTGAAGAAATATCTGAAGAAGGGGATTGGTCAACAAAGGAAATAAGGGAGCGAATGAAGAAGGAGGTTAAAGATCTCATGGGAGGAAAATTTAGAGAAATAACACAGGTGTTTTGCGTCCTGGTGTTGGCGTTGAGCCTGAGCTTGGCGACAGCGGTGCCGGTGATGGCAGCTGAATTCCCTAGCATCTCGCCGACGACGGCCCAATACGACCTCGACGACCCGGCTGAAGTCGTGGCGACTATCACCTGGGGTGACGCCAGCAGCATAGTAGCCGTTACCGATGACGACGGCAATTTGACACCGGGTCTGACCAGAGATTACATAGTACTGGTTAAGCATCTAATCATCTTGAATACCTATCTCGAAAGTAAGCTCACGGATATCGGTGACAGTGTGGAGCTAGTCATAAAATTCGATGTCGGTGCTGCCACATTGACCATTACAGCAATTGGTACTCAGCCCTCTATCTCTCCGACAACAGCCCAATACGACCTCGACGATCCGGCTGATGTCGAAACCACCGTCACCTGGGGCATCGCCACATCAGTAGCGTCTATCGTGGATGATGATGGGCACACTCTGACAAGCACTCAACGTATGGTGACTGGCACAGACGTGACCATCCGGAGTGGCGCCTACCTGGCAGGCAAGCTCAAGGATATGGGCGATGAGGTTGTGCTAACCATCAATTTCAATCGGGGCGACTCTGCCACTTTCACCATCACAGCAATCGGAACTCAGCCCTCTATCTCTCCGACAACAGCCCAATACAATATCGACAGCCCGGCTGATGTCAAAACCACGATTACCTGGGGTACTGCCACTAGTGTAGCTTCGATCGTGGATGATGATGGGCACACTTTGACTGGCACCCAGTATACCGTGACTCCTATCACCGCCGGGGTGTCTGCAAGCTTGACCATCCGGAGCACTCAATACCTGGCAGGTAAGCTCACAGATATCGGTGACAAGGTAGTGCTAACAATTAAATTCAATCTCGGTAACAATGCAACTTTTGAAATCACGGCTACCGGAATCAATGCCGCGGTCTCTCCGCAAGCAAAGGGATACGACCTAGATAATCCGACTGACGTTAAGGCCACGATTACATGGGGTACTGCCACTAGTGTAACGTCCATCGTGGATGATGATGGGCACACTTTAACAGGCACCGAGTACACCTTGACTCCTGTTACCCCCGGGGTGTCCGCAAATTTGACCATCCCGAGCAGTCTGTACCTGGCAGGTAAGCTCACAGATATCGGGGATGGGGTGGTGCTGACCATCAAATTCGATCTCGGCGCCGATGCCACTTTTACCATCACGGCTGTCGGAATCCAGCCGAGGATCTCTCCGCAGACAAAAGAATACGACCTGGACAATCCCGCCAATGCCGCGACCACCGTAACCTGGGGTACTGCCACTGCCATAGTTTCCATCGTGGATGACGATCACTATACGCTAATAAAAGACAGTGACTACACTGTGACCGCTATCAACGCCGACAGTGCCACGCTGACCATCCTGGCGGAGCCTTACCTTGAGGGTAAGCACATGGATGTCGGGGACAGCCTAGTGCTGACCATCGACTTTAATGTTGGTGCCGATGCCACTTTTACCATCACATCTATGGGAATTCAGCCCAGCATCTATCCGGTGACAGCCACTCACGACGTCATTGACCGGAATGATGTGACAACCACCATCAACTGGGGTAGCGCCACATCAGTAGTCTCTATCGTGGATGACAGTGCGTACCTTCTGGCGGAAGGCATGCACTACACCGTGACTGCCATCACCCCCGGAGTGTCTGCAAATCTGACCATCCTGAGTAGTACATACCTCTCAGGCAAGCTCAGGAGCTTCGGAGAAAAGCTGGTGTTGACCATCGGCTTTGACGTCGGTAGAGATGCTACCTTGACCATTACTGTGCCTGAAGTGTGCTTCATCGCCACCGCAGCTTATGGCACGCCAATGGCCGAGGAAATACAAATTCTCCGTGAGTTCAGGGATGAATACCTGGTGACCAATCCACTGGGACAAGCCCTAGTAGACGTCTATTATAGAGTCAGCCCACCAATAGCTGAGTTTATAACTGAGCATCCCGGCCTGAAGCCAATAGTGAGGGCTGGGCTGCTACCCGCCGTGGCCATGAGCGCCGTAGCCGTCAACACTACTCTAGTTGAGAAGATGGTTATAGTAGGCCTGTTAATCCTGGTTGCAGTGGCAGTGGTTGTATGGGCGACAAGGCGGCTAGGCAGAGGCCCAGAGTATACCTGAGGGTAAATAGCCTATTTGATGAATGTAATATCCGCGACCCTGCGGTAGTGCTCTTCCAGCACATGCCCCTTTCGTTCTCTAAGACTGTTTAATCGTCGCTCTGGCCCTGAGTGAAAAGGAGGGGCTCCAAATGCCATCCTGAACAAGAAGAAAGATTCAGAGCCAAAAGACACGGTACTGTGCTAGAATTTCGCTTGATGCCAGCCATATCTTATGTCATCCGCCCCATGAAGCATGAGGATATCCCTCAGGTAGCCCAAATTGATAGAGAGGCCTTCCCTGGTGAGTGGGTATTTCGTTCTCAAGCAGCATATAAGCAGGACCTCGACAATCCCTCCATCCGCTATATAGTGGCTTGCAGGGATAAGCATGCGACAGAATCCGGAGGACAGGTGATGCCAAGACCCTCTTGGTTCAAACGAGTCTTCAGTTATGAGCGTCGTCTTAACACACGAGAATATGTAGTTGGCTTTTCTGGGTTCTGGATGATGGCGGGGGAGGCGCACATTATTGCCATCGGTGTGAGAAATGGTTATCGTCAACTTGGCATAGGTGAAGGTCTGCTCATCGCGACCATTGAGCTAGCACAGATATTAAATGCTAACGTGGTGACTTTGGAAGTGCGGGCTTCTAACAAAATAGCTCAGGAACTCTATAAGAGGTATGGGTTTCAGGTGGTGGGGAGGCGCCTGAAGTATTATTCCAGCGATGGAGAGGACGCAATAATCATGAGCACAGATAATATAACCTCTCCGCCATTTCAGTCATCTCTTCAGCGGTCGAAAGAAGACTATGCCCAAAGGCACCGCGAGATTTTTGCTCAGGTCTGCTAACTATATTTATTCAGGATGGCCTTGAAGGAATCTATAACAAAGCCTAGTTGCTGCCTGTCAGCAGCAAAGGTTGAGAGTTTAAAGGACCTGGCTAAGCCTGGCTGTGGTCCCCAAATCCCTCTTTCCTTTAGTTCTTTATAGAGGAAGTATCCCTTCTCTCGAACCCGCTTGGAGATTTCATAGAGCACGGGGGCGTCAAAGTGCAGCAAGTCATGCCTATGCGGGTTTTCCCCTAATTGTACAAAGCCTAATTTCTCAAGCTCAGCAGAAAACCATTGCGCTTTAGATACCTGTTCATCCCAATGCTGAACTCTCTCTCTCACATAGGGAAAAGAAGCCATGAGTGTTATCAGAGGAACCCCCCTTATAGTGCAGCCGAGGAGTTCAATTTCCTTTTTGCTATATTTGCCGGATTTTCTCAACACTGACTCTTCCCATTTCTTCTTCATTCCCAGTACTCCAGCAGGTCCGGCCGATGCCATGCTCTTGTGCCCGCTGCCAATAATGAAATCAGCCCCTAGCTCATCCATGCTCACGGGCATTCTGCCCACAGCATATGCCCCGTTAATGATATAAGGGATGCTGTATTCGTGAGCGATCTCACCTAGCCTTCTGGCGTCAGGCAGATTTCCATAATTACCGTCCGGATAAGTCAATAGAATCAGCTTAGGGGCATGTTGCTTTATGACCGCTGTGTATTCGTCAACGTCGATCTGGAATTCCGGATGTCCGGAGTTGGGCACCTCCATTATGTTTAGCCCCACCCTTTCAGCAGCGACGACTGTTGTATAATGCCTGTTACCGTCGACAAGGATCGAGTCCCCCGGCTTGGCCAGGGAATGCATGACCATGAATTTAGCTTCTCGGGCTCCGTGTGTTATGGTGGCGACTTCACAGCCGAGGAATTGAGGTAGAAGCTCCTGGACGAAGTCTCGGATTGGCGGATTGGTCACATTACATAAACTGCCCTCGCAAAAATCACATACAGAATATCCATCCCCGAATTCTGCTAAAGCTTCCCTGGCGGCATCGGTAAGCATGCCGCCGGTCTGCAGCGGCATGAGGTTAATGAGCCCCTTATGTTCCCTTCGCAACCCCCTGAGCTTTTCTAGTAACTTACTGCTTTTCTGTTCCATTTTTCCCCTTGCGATGACAATTACAGGCTATCTCGTAGTTTCCTGGCTTCTATGGCCACAAATACAGCACCCCTGACCCCTATCTTCTTATTCTGCCCTTCAATATGTTGTCTGACAGCCTCGGGGATCTCCAGGTTAAGGTCGGAGAGATGTTTTATTCCCTTGACCTGACAAGTTAAGTTATCGCCGCTATTCTCTATTGCTGCCCCGGCACCCATGGCGATAGCACGCATATAGTTTATCCCTGTGTATACTCCCGAGGGCACCACATCGCTATAAATAGCGCCATTGGCGACGCAGATCTCGTTGAAACCGGCCGGGCCGATTAGTCTCTTGCCGGCCTCTGTTTCGACAACTTTCACCTCGATAGACTCATCTTTCCAGGCCAGAAACTCACACGGGGCAATCTCGTCTTTGTGCTTTCGAGCGATCTCCTCGATTGCCCTGGCTATTCCCTGCCCCCTGGCTGTCTGAGGGCTGGCTATGTAGCTGATGGATTTGGCTATCTCCTCGTCAGAATACTCAACTACAGTAAATTGGGGATATGCCAGCTTCCTGACGTCATCTATTTCATAAATAAGCATTCCCAGTCGCTCGATGCCGAATCCGGCGTTGAACACAGGGTATTTGATGTCGAAGTTAGCCAGGGCCACGGGCGAATACATCCCGATGTCGGCTATCTCGAGCCAGGCGCCTTTGTGTTTGATAAAGACCTCCTCCTCCTGCCCCGGGGCATAGTACTTGGACGTTGCTGTCTTGGTCTCGAATCTAATGTCGGAGAAGCCATATTGCTGCATGATATTCTTGGTAATCGCCCTTCCCGCATCCAAAGACATTTCGGGGTCCATAATCACGATAGATGCGGAGTGGTGGACTCGCAGATGCCGGGCATCCTCTCTCTGTTCGTTGCGGTATCTGGGCCCCACCGAAAACAAAGCGACCGGAAAACTGGCTTTGTCCTGCAATGCTGCCAGGGTATGAAACCAGGTCGCCGTCATGTGGCTTCTCAGAGTCTTGTTGGAAGGCACTGGCTGTAGTTCTTTTATCTCGGGGAAGACCTTGTCCATGAGCTCCGTAGCCTGGTAATCGGTGATGCCAATTTTGGCGATGAGCTCCTCGATAAGATTATCCGCCTCGATTTCCCCCTTTTTATAGTTTCTCAAAACGGTCTGCAATTTATCAATGTCCATTCCCTCGGCTATCTTCTTTATCTCGGCTATTCTTTTCGCGCTCAGCCCGATGTCGGGGCGAGGCAGTTCCGCCAGGTAAAAAGCCCTGTCGAGGATAACCCGCGCTTCCGGCCCATACTGCTTGACCACATCGCTATCGGGCAGTAGTGTGAGATTCTCGACCTCATCAAAGCCCAGGTTTAGGAGAATCTGGCGTGATTTTTGGATCAGCTCCCGGACAAGATGGGGTTTACCTTTCTTCGCCAGAGAGACTTCCGTGCTGCTGGGGATCAACTTGGCCGTAGCCATCCAGGCATCGGTAAAATTGCTTTTTGCCTGGGCTTTTATGCCATCCAAATCGAAGGCCATCATGTATTTCAAGTATATCCTAAAGCCATAACCTTCTTCTACCTGGTGAGGAGCCATTCAGCTCGGTTCTTTCCAGTTCTCTCCCTTGAGATTGGTTCTTTTTCGCTACCCCAGTTGTTTATGGTGTGAGTAGCGCTGCAAATAATACAAACCAAAACCCTAAACTCCGCTATAATGAATGCTGGAGCACGAACCACACAGTTTAATAATTCTAGCTGGCTGATAGGTGCTAGAACTAAACCCAGCTAGTGCTCCAATGACAATTCGTTTTGGAGTTTGTTGTCTATGTGGCTTCAGGAAGACAAGCATTGTCCTCTTGACAGCTAGAATCCAAGATTATTACAATGGCTTAATGCTAGAAGTTGTCAGTGTGGTGCACAGATGTATGGGGTATTCACGAAGTAGCGGGTATATTAGAAGAGTCATTTGTTCGGGAGGCTGCCATGGATAACACAAAGATTCTGGAGAAAGTCGACATCTTTCGGGGTCTGATCCCGCACCAGCTTGAATCCCTTGCACAGGTCTCAGAAGAGAGGAAATATCGTGGGGGTGAGGCGGTGTTTACTGAGCATAGCTCAGGTGCTGAGGTCTACATCATTAAGAAGGGAAAAGTACGTATAGAACTGGGGTTAAAAGGCAAACCCAACACAGCCACTATACAACGATTGAGCGTGGGGCAAATTTTCGGCGAGTTGGCATTGGTGGACAAGAGAAGCCGTTCTGCGACCGCTATCTGTGAGAATGAATGCGAGATAATTACGATTGATGGGGATAAACTTGATGAGCTTTTTGAACAAGATAGTCGCCTTGGCTACATAGTTATGAAGAATCTGGCTCAACTGCTAGCCGAGCGGCTGCGCAGGACAGACTTAATGTTGGTGGCAAGCGTTCTCTGGGAATAGCCAAGGGATCTGAGTCATGGAAGAATTACGAGTGGATGCCTACTCACCCCCGGAAATCGCTAAAAGGATTGCCGCGGTTGCCGAAAAGAAGTCTGGCCTTGACTTCTTCAGGATGTTTGTGCTCGCTATACTGGCAGGTGTTTTCATTGCCCTTGGTGCTGAGTTCTATACTTTGGTAGTGCATGATAGCGGGCTCGCCTTTGGTTTGAACAGTCTGGTTGGTGGGCTGGTTTTTTGCCTTGGGCTCATTTTAGTTGTGATCGCTGGGGCAGAACTCTTTACCGGCAATACCCTTATCGTCATGGGTTTTATCGAGGGAAGAGTCAAGGCGCGTCAACTTCTAAAAGGCTGGGGCATAGTATATCTCGGCAATTTTGTAGGGTCACTCGTAATGGTATTACTTATGTATTACACGACGCAGTGGGGTTTTCATGGTGCTATGGTCGGCGGCAAGGCGCTGCTGATCGCTAATGCCAAGGTCAATATGAGCTTCCTTGAAGCATTTATGAGGGGTATTCTCTGTAATGTCTTAGTCTGCCTGGCAATCTGGCTTGCTTTCAGCGGTCGCAGCACAATCGATAAGATTCTGGCGGTTATTTTCCCCATTACGGCATTTGTAGCATCTGGTTTTGAACATAGCGTGGCAAACATGTACTTCATCCCTATGGGATTGGCATTGAAGGGGCAACCTGATGTTCTGGCTGCTGCCCAAGGTATGGCAGGGCAGCCAGCAATGCTGGGCAACTTAACTATAGCCGGTTTTCTGGTGAAGAACTTGATCCCGGTCACCTTGGGCAATATTATCGGCGGGAGCCTTCTAGTTGGGGGTATCTACTGGTCAGTCTACCTCCGGCAGTTCTCCTTTGGAAGCCTGTTTCGGGTTGCTCAAGTGGGCTTCCGGCTCATTTTTCTTTTTAACCCCCGGGAGCTTTCCCCAGCACGGGTAGCGGCCAACTTCTCGAGCTTTTATAGCTTTCTTCGCCGAAGACCGGCCCGCCATCGTCCTTTGCCGCGTGACCTCACGACTCTCATTGAAGAGGAAACGGAAACAAAGGATTAGGCTTTCCGCCTGTTTTGAGGGTCGGGCTTCAAATATTTAGAATTTCCGCGGACAGAAAATTCTTCACCACGTCTAAGGCTTGTTTTTTGGACAGCTAGCTCTGTCCCGGAATAAGGTGTGGGTCATTCGAGTTGGCATCGCTCAGCACCCTAGTCATCATACGGATAGTAGCTAGCTTTATATTACTTTTTGTCCTTCTCTCCCGCGTTATCTTCTACCCTCTCCACCTCGAGAGTGCATTCTGTGACCAGTGCGGCAATTGCTCCCACAGCAGCCAGTACCGGAGCTGCCAGGACTGCTGCCGCAGCCACCGGAACGCCTACTGTCAGCGGGATGTCTATCAAGGGACGCCCCTTATGTATTAAACGGACTCTTCTGATATTTCCTTGACGTATCAGCTCCTTGATCTTCTCGACCACCTGACTTCCATCTACAGTGAACTTCTCGGTTGCCATTGTTCTTAGCCTCCTTCCATTCCTAACCTTTACGAACTTATCTTGGACCTGTGGCGTTGATGCGTTCCATCAAGTATTGCTTCAGCAGATCTAGCGCCGCTTCAGTTGCATCTCGCTTGTTTCCTTCTCGGTTTCCCTGAAAGACATGTTTTCGACTCAAGCGCCCATCCTTGGCTGCCAGGCCCAGGTAGAAAAGCCCCACCGGTTTTTCGGGGCTAGCCCCTGAGGGACCGGCAATCCCTGTGTCGGAAACGCATACATCTACATTCAGGAGCTTTCTGCCGCCTCGAGCCATCTCCCGAGCGGTTTGCTCGCTCACGGCGCCATAATTTTCAAGCGTTGCCTTTTTTACCCCCAGCAGTGCGGCCTTTGCTTCGTTGCTGTAAGCTACTACCGAGCCTTTGAAATAGTCCGAGCTGCCGGGGACATTGGTTATCCTATCAGCTATTCTGCCGCCGGTAGCCGACTCGACAGTGCCGATGGTCAACTGCTTTCCCGTTTTGGCCTGATATTCCCTTATCAGCCGGGCAATTTCTGCTTCCAGTTGTGCCATTCTTCTCTCTTACCTACCAAGCATATCATCAATTCTATTTATTCCACCATCCTCCGCCGGAACAGGAAAATACCTAAAGCAAAGAATACTGCGGTATAGCCAAGAACCCAGTAGAAATCTGTGGCAATGCTGCTGAAGCCAGCCCCTATCATGGCATCTCTCGCCGCATCAATAGCATGGGCGAAAGGAAGAGCATTCCCTACGCCATAGAACACACCTCCTATCGCTTCTATGTCTATCCAGATTCCTCCGAGTAGCGCTACGAGGGTTATTATCACTGAGCCAACGCCCGACACTTGATTCACGTTAAAAAGCAATCCCAGAATCATGCCCAGTTCTACACAGCATATCCCCATGACCAGAAGGACGAGAAAAACGATGCCTGCATTCCCAAGCAGCTCAAGTCCCAGCAAAGCCCCTATGCCAAAGCACAGTGCTATTTGAAGGATCACCACGGGGATGTAGGGTAAAGAGTAAGACAAGATGAAATCACGTGGCTTGAGTGGAGCGGTGAGGAGCCTTGATAAAAGTGCGCCTTCCCTATCTCGGGAGAGCATCATGGCTGAAAACATCAATAAGAAAGCAAAACCAAAGACCGCTATTCCAGGTACTAACATGGTAGT
>Ga0224495_10001663_pt1 | contig 15416 bp, 14 predicted proteins | sample SF_Jul11_sed_USG_FD_168128 | JGI IMG/M metagenome (GOLD analysis project Ga0224495, IMG submission 168128) | Sediment microbial communities from San Francisco Bay, California, United States - SF_Jul11_sed_USGS_4_1 | ecosystem: Environmental > Aquatic > Marine > Sediment | place: USA: California... | reverse complement strand
ACCGTCGAGATCAACCAGTTCCATTTGAGACATACACGGCTCCAGCGCAAAGAGAGAGGGACTGAACCATAGGACGAGGCGCAGTATACCAAAACTTCAGCCCACACCCATTATTCAACAGTCCCTGTATGGTCAGCCTGTGTACCAGTACGGACTCATCGGAAACTGCCAAATTTCCGCGCTGATCAGTGCACAAGGGTCCCTCGACTGGCTGTGCCTCCCGAGACCAGATAGCCCACCGATCTTCGGGAAAATCCTGGACCAGGAGGGTAGCCAGTTTTCCATCTCCGCATCCGTCCCGTCCTCGGAAACAACCACGACACAACAATATCTCCCGAACACCAACATCCTGATTACCACCGTTTCGTTACCCAGCGGGGACGCCTTCCGGATTACCGACTTTTGCCCTCGCTTCCTGCAATATGGCCGCATCTATCGTCCAGCCGCCCTCTTTCGAATCGTCGAGCCGCTGAGTGGATCACCGCCTATTCGTGTCTGTTGCAAACCGGTCTCCGGCTGGGAGAAAACGCCGGTTCGACCTGTCCGCGGCAGCAGCCACGTTCGATACGATATTCGGGGAGACTACTTGCGGCTGCTTACGCATATGCCGCTGACATACCTCTGCGGGGAAACGCCGGTCCTCCTGACGTCGAAGATGTACTTCGCACTGACGTGGGGACTCGGGATTGAGGATGATCTCGTCAAAGTCAGCCACGAGTTTCTCGATCAGACGACCAAGTACTGGCAGACCTGGGTCAAACAGTGCTCGATCCCTGTCATCTATCAGGAGGAAGTCATCCGCTCGGCCCTCGCACTGAAACTCAACTGTTACGAGGACACCGGAGCGATTCTCGCTGCGCCCACCATTAGCTTGCCCGAGGAACCAGGAGGACCACGCAACTGGGATTATCGCTACTGCTGGCTGCGCGATGCACATTTCTCGCTTTCGGCGTTTCACAATCTCGGCCAGTTTGAAGAAATGGAAGGCTTCCTGAAGTTTCTCCTGAATGTCGGCTATGCCTCTGAGCAATCCCACGATCGTTTGGCGCCGGTGTATAAACTCAGTCAGGACCTGCCCCTTCCGGAAACTGAGCATGCCAACTGGCAGGGATTTCTCGGCAGCCGACCAGTCCGGAGCCATAACCAGGCAGCCGAACATATACAGAGCGGCGTGTACGGCGAGATGATTCTCACGCTGGCTCCCATCTTCTTTGACAATCGGCTCATTGACCTGCGGACCAAAGAACATGAAGCGCTGGTCGCCAATTTGGTCCGCCTCTGTGAGCGAAGCATCTCTCAGCCGGATGCCGGGCCATGGGAGATTCGTAATGGCTGGAAGGAGCATTCGTTCACGAATCTCATGTGTTGGGCCGGACTAGACCGGGCCTATCGTATGCAGCAAGCCGGGTTCCTCCGCGATCTGCCGACCAACCTGGACAGCGCCCGTGCGCGAGCGGCAAATGCTTTGTTGCAAGCCACCAAGGACAAAGCCCTCCGGAATGGACCGACTGACGAGAGTTACGACGCCTCCTTAGCTCAATTGGCCATTCTCGGATTTCCAGATCGAGAGGTGTGCGATACGACGATCACGCAGATCAAGCAAGCCCTCGCCCTGCGCCAAGACGGAAAGGAAACGGGATTTTTCTTCCGCTACCTCCGGCAGGACGATTTTGGCAAGCCTCAGTCGAGCTTTGTCATTTGCTCATTCTGGGTCGTTCAAGCGCTCGCCAAACTGGGTCGTCTCGCTGAGGCGAAGCAGATCATGAACCAGATTCTCACCGGAGCCAATGGCGTCGGGCTCTTTGCCGAGCACTTCGTGCCGGAAACTCGCGTCCAACTTGGAAACTTCCCGCAGGCCTATTCCCACGTCGGCTTGATCAACGCTGCGTTCGCCGTCAGCCCGCCATGGAGCGATGTGCTGTAGCAGCACAGTGAACGTATCTGCCCTCTTCCATTAGGTGCATTCCCGAAACAGACAGTGGAGTCTCTGCAATCAGTGCTGCCGTGAGAGGCTTATCATTCTCCTTTCAATCCCATGAAAGCATAGAAGAGGTGTCGGGTCACCCCAGGGAAAGCATACTGGTGGGTTGAAGACTCTTTCCGGCGGCGTCCATGAAGGGATGAGCCGCCGGAACGCACGACGTGCGGTATGGTGGAGGCGAGGGGAGTTGAACCCCTGTCCGAAGATCGTCAGTTCACTGTATCTACATGTGTAGCCGACAATTTAAGTTTCGCAGCCGTCCACGCCAGTCGGCAGGCTTAGAACAGCCACTAGCCCAGGAAGTTCTCGTCCTCAGCCGCTGAGCACCGGCCTTGGACCAGCCCGCTGCATCGCGCTCTTCCACCCCCGCGGGCATCAGATGGAAGAACGTCGCAGTTAATTAAGCTGCGAGTGCCAGTTCTTGATTGGCAGTTGCGTTTTCTCGGACTTTTACGAGTTCCCGAGAGCTCGACATGCAACAGTGACCTCAGCATCCCCGTCGAAACCGGTCGCCCCCTTTGTTCAGGTTGTAGAAAATGACCGCCAGCTGCGCTCTCGCTCACTGTGGCCTTGTCAGAAGACCTTTTTGAACATCTTCAAAAGATTCCTGACTCACCGATACTTATCATAGATACTCATGATACCGCACCAGTCAATGGGAAGCCACCTGCCAACGGTTTCCCACCCATGGGTATTTTATCAAGGGCGCCACCGCACCCTTCTATGCTTTCGCTACTTCATCCAGGCTTGGCCGGATGAGGTACGGGCCATAGACACACGCAAAGAGTAGGTAGGCCCCACTCCAACAGAGCGCAGAGAGGCCAAGTAGCGTATAGGTAAGAGCCGTAGAAATATCGACGTTGGGGGCAAAGATTCGCAGGAGCGCCCCGACGTTGATCAGCACATACATCGACACAGTAAACCCGTCAGCATGCCGCGGTCGTCCCGTGTGGCCGAGACTCGCGCGAGTCATCACCGCGAGCGTCATCGCGCCCATCGCTCCAGTGGTGAGGAGATGAACCGCGTTCTCAGGAGAGAAGCCAACCCCTAGAATCGATGCCCCAAGGGCGATGAGAAACAGCGCCACCCATCCATACCCGATGTGCAGAATCAGCACGAGTGGTTCTTTCCAGGTCCTCCACCCTCCCCAACGGAAAAGACGTACCACGCTCGCCACCCCAGCCACGAAAAGCGCGGTTCCTGTCCACATACTTTCCGGACCAATGATCCAGCTGATGACGCTCACTAACACAAGAATGATTGCACCTCCATCAGTCTGAGAAAATACCTCAGGCAGTCTGGATACGTTCCGGTCAGCCAGGTACTCACGCGTAAAGGTGGGAGCGAGTCGTCCTCCGATGATCGTCAACAACATCGTCATGACGGAGAGCGCCAGCCGTTCGGGAAGGTCTGTCGGCATGCCGCGCAACGCAGCCAAATGAAAGAGAATATTGGCGCCGGCAAAAAAACTGACCAGCACACCAATCGGTGCGCGATCCCAGCTGCGAGCGGCAATGATTTCCCTCCAGACATAAGTAGCCAAGATGGCTAAAAAAGCTCCATCGACAACTGCGGCAGCAGAGGCTCCCGTTAAAGGCACTGCCACGAGCAACCGTCCTGCCAGCCACAGCAGAAACAGGGTCAGTAACGGTGCCCCTCTCAACGGCATCCGGTCCGTCCAATTAGGCATGGCCGTCAATAAGAATCCGGCAATCAAGGCAGGCAGATACCCAAAGAGCATCTCATGGACGTGCCACTCACGCGGGGAATACAAAAAGACTGCTTGAGTCTTCCCTGCAAACAAGGCGACCCAGATAAGGACGGATAGTGCAGCAAACAGCGCAGCACCCAGGAAGAACGGGCGAAACCCATACGATAAGAACGCCGGGCCTTCGTAGGGAGGAAACGTCGGTTCGTCATCTTCTTGCTGCACGGTTGCAACTGACTGGCCAGCCATCTGAATCTCGTTCGATGCCATAGAACTTGATTGTGGTGTGTGGGTCAGAGCCTGTCAACCGAGGGCAAGAGTTCTATTGACGGGCCGTCGGTCTCATCCCAGGCGGTTCAGAAACCGTTTGGAGGCGGGATAGGTGCTCCAGAGCAGTTCGAGTGTGATGGATGTCAACAACGCCGTGAGGTGTGTGGATTGCTCTTCCGTTTTGGCTGCGAGATCTTGCCCCCGTACGCGTGCCCACACGTGGTGCAAGGTGGTGTGGTGCTTCGAAACCAAGGTTTTCACGTTCTCGATCCAGAACCTGGGATCTTCGGGATCCGCAACATACTGTCCTTGGCCTCGGCCGAAATGAGCAATGGCCAGATACCGGATGATGACGTCTTGAACCAGCAAATCCAGATACTCATCCGACCATGTCACCGGAGTCGGGGTACTCCCTGCCCGCCGTTCCGCCCAGGCTTCCCCTCCGAGAAATCCAAGCACACCTCCCACCACTGCCCCGGCAACCGTAAACAGGCCCATACTGACCCCACCAGTCGCCGCATCAAGATGGAGCCCGGCATAGGCTCCGCTGGTCAGAGCTCCACCAATCCCGCCGATGGCGGTCCCACTGAGAGTCGCATCACCAGGGCTCTGCGAGCCTCGTTGTACTTCGACATGTTCCATCCTAGCCTGGATCACGCCGATCGCATTCCCTTCCAGGCCATGCAGGGCAATGACCCCTTTCGTCGTCGTCCCAACCTCGTTCACCAAGTCCTTTAAGAGGCCATCGACAGCCTGTTGTTTCTGCATTTCCATCGGTGAGCCGTCACCCCTGGTCATCACCCGAGACTTCGCGGCGCGTGACACCAGCACAGCCCATTGCTCCATCGCCGCGTGGAACAGGGTCAGATTCGCCTTCTGCCACACGGCGAATAATCGTGTCATACGCTGACGATCGTCTGGGGGCAGCAGCGATTGAATGGTCTCGAACAGAATGCCTTCCTGGACCCAACAGCGGCTGAACGCATCGAGACTGTGCACGCCCCTGACGAAGCCATGCCGAGCGAAGTAGTCTTTCCATGGTTGTTCCAGACGTTCCTGATCTTGGCGGTCTTTGGGAGGGCCGGTTTGGTTCAGCAGGACGATGACGGGTTTGCCGATCCATTCGAGTAACCGCAGTTCCGGCGCGATATACCCGGCCATGCTCGGTTCTTCAGCTGCATTCACCAGGTAGAGGACGACGTCCGCCTCTTGCTGGACGTTCAACACCGCCTGTTGGGCACACCAGGACGGCCGATCACGAAATCGGTCCCACACCTCGGTCAGAATCCGAACGATGGGATTCTTGGCCCCCTGTAACCGCGAAAGGATCTTTTGGCAGTTGGGAAAACCAGGCGTGTCCCATAGCTGCAGGGACTCTCCGGCCTCCGTTTCCAGCACGGTATATTTTTGATTCTCGAGCGTGACATGCGCGCGATCAGCGACGAGACCGATATCCTTCCGGAGCAGCGTTCTGGCCAGAGTGGTCTTCCCGATATTCGTGTGGGAAATTAAGGAGAGGGCGATCTGGGTTTTTTCGACGCTCATTTTTCCCCTCGAAAATCACCGGGCCACAAACAGTTGGGCAAGGCTTGCAGTTCTCCATCCGTCGGTCCAAAAGGGTCTCGGTATTTCAAGGCGTGGAGTCCACACTCTTTTGCCAGCGTCGCCCAAGCCTGGCATCGTTCCTTCAGCCGCTTCTCATGATCGATTTGAGCATAGGCTTCGCAATCCAGTAGGACCAACAGCATGTTCGGTTGGCCTCTGCCTCGGATCGTGGCTTTCAGCTCCTCCAAAAATTCGCCGTGAGTTTCCTCCGGAGCTTGGGCCACATTGAACACGACCACGACACAGAGACCTCGATCGAAATCGGCCGGAACGTGAGAATGCCGGTCGCCGTATTGGACCGAGTTCCCCACATGGATGTCCGCTAAAACGCCGAAGGCATCGCTGAGGAACGCCAAGAACCGATCGTCGGCCTCCTTCACACGATGGCTATAGGGAAGCACCTCCACGAGCAGCCCCTTTCCTCGGTAGGGATTCAGTAGGCGCCGAAAATACGGTTCGTTGCTCGGTAGCTGGACATCGGCGGCCAGTCGAGCCTTGCGCATCCATGCAGTCGAGGCGAGCAGGGTTCGTGGGAGAACAATGAACAGCACCGTGGTTATCGCCCAGAAATGAATCCAGATCGCTGCATTGGCCCTGGCTGTGCCCTGCAAATTAGCGATGGCTTCCACGCCGGGCATCGGAGTCCCCAAGAACCAACTTGCCGGCGCGAAGAGAATGGAGAGAAAGGTGTGGACTCCCTCGGCTTCCATGAACGTGCTGTCCCATCCTGCCTTGTACAAAAAGCTGAAGCCACGCAGGTAGAGCCCTGCGATCACGCCGATCGCCAGCGCTGCAGCAGCCGCGTGAAGCATGCTGCGGGCATGGGTGATCAACAATTCGTGGCCGCTGTGGAGCAGGCGGGCGGCGTACGTCGCAAGGGATGCTGCCATCCATTGCTGTTCGTCGGAACTCTGTGCGTGATCAGACCGAAGTCGGCTGAGCCGGCCCTTCACGCTGAGTCCCAAGAGCCATTCCACCATCCCCGGCAGGCCTGGCTGAGACCGATCTCGTGACGGTCGAGGTACAACCATGCTGTAGAGCACGCCGATATAGGCCACCGCATGCCAGAGCAGGAGCGTGAGAAGAGGAAAATTCAGGAGGTTAATGTGGCCAGCTGGTCCGATAGGGTCGGCGAGGAAGCCTCCCACCAGAGCACAGCCGATCAGCAGCGTGACCGGAATCTTGATCCGTAAGGCGGCGAAAGCTGAGTTGAACACAGGATGCTTCTGCGTCAGTCGATCGACAATGTACTCGGCCCGTTCAATAACCCGAGCGTCACCAGCCCGCATTGGATCTTCTGCGGCTGTGCAGTCTCTCGGATCGTTTCCATGGCCAGGCGGCTCCCGTTCGTACCGCAAGATAAACTTGTGGTCCGGGTCATGTTCCTCGCAGGCCTGAACTAAGAACACCTTAGCAAGTTGGGCAAGCGTCATCGATGGTCAGCTACATACTCGCGGTTCACAATAGATGGTCCCCTCCGTACCACGATTCGGCGCATTATCGGGGCCCGGAATGATTCCGTCAATGACATGTTCGAGGCTCTTTCATTCCGTGTCATGCAAGGTGGGGTCTCTATTCCTAGACCTGTATCGTTTTGTCTCATCGGGCGTATCACTATAGATACGTTTGACACTGAATCCATGCGTCGCTAGCCAACGATCGGACCTCAGGAAGCAACCTAAGTCGCAACTCTCAAGCATCTTCGGTGGTGTAACGGAACAGCGTCCTCCTTGGCATCATCATTGCGTATGCAAATGAGTCATTACGAGTACAGATCATCTGTGCTCGACCTACTCTCAAGGAGGGACTCCCATGAAATGCGCGAGATGCAGTGGCTTAATGGTTGTGGATCACTTACTGGATATGCAGGAAAGTTATGTGCCGATGTGGATGCGAGGGCTGCGCTGCGTAGCCTGCGGCAATATCGAGGATCCCCTCATCCATTATAATCGGATGATGCACGAGGCTCGAAGAATCAGAAGGCGCATGTCGCGTACAGCGCACCCACTCGCTGCACAAGCTCAGGCAGCATAGCTAGGTTCCGACCTACTTCCTCGTGGGCTCGTCACGGCTCGCTCCCCGTTCGCCCGGCCGTAACAGACGGGTAACGGGCCATCGTCTGCGTAGCGAGCCCTGCTCGAGCCTGGCAGACGGCGACGCCCGCCTCACGTGTTCTTTCTCGCGGACTCCCAAGGACTTTCCACGGCTTTCAGTATGAATTGGGAGCTGAGCGTCGACCGCCGACAACCAATCGCGCTGATCGCTATTGATCTCCATTGACCACGGCCAACACCCGCCGACCGTAGCGTTCCGCTTTCATCTCACCGATACCCGGAATCTCTAACAAGGCCGCCGGCGTCCCCGGCTTGTAGCCAGCAATGGCCTTCAACGTTTTATCGTGAAAAATCAGGAACGGCGCCACGCCTTCTTCCTCCGCCAGTTCAGAACGGAGTTGCCTAAGCCGTTCAACCAGTTGTCGATCCGGCACTGACGCCTGAGCAATGCCTGCGAAGGCGGCAGACGAGCGACGCGGCTTGTCCACTGATACATCGGCCTGAGGGTCCTCTCCCTGTGGCAACGCCACCGCACAAATCTCTTGCAGTACCTCTCGCCCCTTGGACGTCAATTCGAGCGTGGGATACTCGGCACCCTCGATTCGAAGATACCCTGACTGAATGAGATTCTTCACCAAACCAGTCACAACGGGTTTAGTCTGTTCCCGACAGATACCGTATGTCGGACAGTTTTCTGCGCCATAGGCCAACAGCGCTTTCGAACGGCTTCCACGAAGCATGTCGACGATGCGGCCCATGCCGAACCGCCCCATGCACCAGGACACGGTTTCCAATATGGCCTTCGCGGAAACTTCGGTTTTGTGAGAGGTCGAACGGCCAGGCTGTTGCGCCGGCGTGACACAACGATCGCACAGACCGCATGGGCCCAACGCCCGCTCGGCATCGTCGCTGAAGTACTCAAGAATCGCGAGCTGCCGACAGGTCGACGTCGAAACATACCCCAACATTTCTTGAAGAAGCGTCTTCATTCGCCCAGCACGATCAGTGCCCTCAGGATCTTTTGATGCCTGCTCAATAAAGTATTCTTGCGTGGCCAGATCACGCTCATGGAACAGCAACGCACATGCCGCGGGCCGTCCGTCGCGACCGGCTCGCCCCACCTCCTGGTAATAGGCCTCGAGGCTTCCAGGAATGTCGAAATGGACGACCAAGCGGACGTCCGGCTTATCGATGCCCATGCCGAAGGCATTCGTCGCGGCCAGGATTCGCACTGCTCCTCGGCGAAACTCCTCATGGACCATTCGCCGTTCCTCATCCGAAAGACCGGCATGGTAATAGCCGACCGAGGGGTGGGATTGCCCCAGCCATGCCGCGACCTCCTCCACAGCTCGGCGAGTGGCGCAGTAGACGAGGATCGTCCCCTTCTCCGTCTCGCGAACCAAACGTCCCAGCGTCGACAGCTTGTCTTGGCGCGCCTGAGAGAGATGAACGGAGAGGGCGAGGTTGGTCCGACGAAACCCTGCGACGAGTCGAAAGGGATCGCGAAGCGACAGCCGCTGGCACAGATCTGTTTGCACTCGAGCAGTGGCCGTGGCCGTCAGCGCCAGACAGGGAGGGCTCGTGAGTTCCTGGCGCAAGCGGCCGATCTTGAGGTAATCGGGCCTAAAATCATGGCCCCACTGGGAAATACAGTGCGCTTCGTCGACTACCAGCAACGAGACCCAAAGGGAACGCAACAACCGGAGAAATCCCTCATGTTGCATCCGCTCCGGCGCCACGTACAGCAGCTGCAGCCGCCGCTCCTTGAGCTCCTGCATCACGCGGTTCTTCTCAATTCCGGTGAGGCTGGAGTGAAACGCCGCGGCGGCAATCTTCCGTTGCTTCATGGCCGTCACCTGATCTTGCATTAACGCGATGAGTGGAGAAATCACCAGCGTCAACCCAGGGAGCAGGGTCGCCGGCAACTGATAGCAGAGCGACTTCCCCTGCCCCGTCGGCATGACCGCCATGGCATCGCGCCCCGCTAATACGGAGCGAATGACGGCTTCCTGACCTGGCCGAAAGGTGGCAAAGCCGAATCGTTCGCTGAGCTGTCGAGTGAGATCATCCACAGAGAAGGCGAATCAGAAGGATAGGGTCGTGATAGTGATCACAGCGAATCGAGTATAGATGACCGACTGTCGGCAAGTCGAGCAGGCCGTGCGCGCGCGATTACCTCTCATGCAACATTCCTGACCACCTCTCTCGTCTCCAGGCCCCAGCAAGAGGCATACGGCTTCATAGAACAGGCACCGCCACGCGGGGGAAGGTCGCGGAGATAAAGGTGAAATGAACCGTATCCGTGATCTGACTAGGCAGCTGGAGTCTAGTCCAGACTGTATCCAATTCGATTCATAGGGTGTATCTAGTTCGATTCTATAAAACCGAGAGAGGTCGATAGGCTATGAAAACGCAGATTCAACTTCGCAGTGCATAATTTCAGCGCCGTTGAGCCAGCGCGTGAAAGACCTCGTTGGGCGTGTGAAAGCCGAGTGATTTACGAGGGCGCCGATTGAGCAGGCGCTCCACCTTTGCCACGGTCGCTGGATGGATTGTAGAGAAGGCCGTGCCTTTGGGGAAGAAGGCTCGGATCAGACCATTCGTATTCTCATTCACCCCGCGTTCCCACGCAGGATAGGGCGTGGCAAAGAAGACGTGGGCGTGCAGGCACTGTGCGGTGGTCCGGTGTCCGGCACACTCTTTACCGTTGTCGTAGGTCATGGTGTGGCCATGCTGGCGTAACGGTTTCAGGCGATGCACGGTAGCGCGGTGCGTGGCCTGAGCCGTAGGCCGAGACCGTTTCGAGATGATCGTGAACAGGCGTTTGCGCTCAACATGCGTCAGTACCCTGCCTTGATGGCGGGTGCCTACAAGGGTGTCGCCTTCCCAATCGCCCAGCCGTGACTTGGCCGCCACGATCGCAGGCCGCTCAGCGATGTCGATCCGATGCGGGAGCACGCCGCGTCCGGCGTGCTGCGCCCCACGCCGGTTGGACCGCTTGCCCCGTCGACGCAAGAAGCGCCAGAGATCACCGCCCATGCGCGTGTTCGCCCAGATCATCTGATAGATCCATTCAGGGCTGAGCGAGCGGCCACGTTCGTTCCGCAACCAAAACCTGAGCTGCTCCGGACTCCACCGTTCCGCCCGGAGCTTCCGGGTAAGAGCGCGACGGACACGGCTGGTCAGTTTGCATGGCTGGTGCCGGACCTGCTGCTGTCGAGCCTGGGCCGAGCGCGGCGCTTGCTGAAACCGGTAGCCCCGCCGTCCTGCGTTCCGAGCCAGTTCCCGACTGACCGTCCCTTGGCTGAACCCCAGAGCCTGGCGGATCTCGGCGTGGGTCTTGCCCGCCTTTCGCAAGGCATAGAGCTGACATCGATCTTCGTACGTGATCCGACGATACGTCCTCATTCATAACCTCTTGGTGTGCCAAGAGGTTACTCCATCACGCCGTCGCTGAAATTATGCACTGGCTACTTGAATCCGCGGGGGAATAAATCAGACCTTCCTTAGGTTTGTCAGCGGCGAGCCATGATCGCCGGCATGGCGGCGAAGAGCAGGAGAGCCGCGTAGTAGGCAGCGCCTGACACAGGATCCCGGTTCAGAAACACCTCGGCTGGCGACATTCTTCTGAGCCATACCCCCACTACCAGGTCGGCGAGCAAGACGAAACCCATGGCAATGAAGCCAACAGGCAGTGCCGAAGGCTGCCGAGCATCGAGCCTGTGACGGACGACCCATCTGGCTGCGGCGACAATAACGGCGAACATCAGCGGCATCTCCAACAATTCAGCCGCTCTTTCACCGAGCAGTGGAACAACGAGGAGTACCCGCCCGGTTCCCAGCACGAACCCCGTACCGAACACCAAGAGAAAGTAGAGAACTGCTGTTTGCAGGATCCGCATGGACCAGTCAACCTTTCGCATTCCCGGAAAACGCTGTTGCGAAGATTTTAGAAGCCTATCGTACTCAAAAACGGGGTTAGTACGGGCAGCCGAGACCGGGGAAGACCATTCCGCATTCATTGATGAATGAACAATCGACCTGCCCCACACGTTGGGACGGAGGATTCCCTACAACGCAACACATGCGGTCAGTGGCTTGATGAGAGTCACATCCTATCCTGGATGCCGACGGTTGATCTTTTCGTTGCTGAAAGATGTGCCTCTCAATGAACCTCAATAAACCACCGAGGCTTCATACACCAGAAGTCCTTTCGCACATGATGCTTCAAGGTCTTCTTTGAATCCAGTACGTAGGCTCCACTCGAATCTCGGACGAAGACAACCCAATGCCAAAATGCCCGCCCCCTTGTACGATGCCACTTGATGGCTAAGAGGGCTCGATCTGGGAGCGCATCCCAGGAGGCAAACGGCGTTGGTCGTGCCGATGGTTGAAGCCGATAGTGTGTCAGGAGTCGACATACATACGTTGTCTCGGACCACAATCGGCTGTCCGTTGCAGAGATGCCCATCGCGATTCGCGACTCGCTTTGCGGCTGTGTAGCTCACACCAGCAAGGGCGGCGACGCTGGCGATTCCACATCCAGTTGGTTCCAGTTGAACGACGGGCTTCATCGTTAATTCAGTCTTAAATTACGCCCCCTGCGATGGTAGGTCCCACAAGAGGCCTTAATGTGTCACGCTACTACCTGTGTTGAGCCTCGTCAACGATGAAACGGGCCATGAGAGTCCAAATTGTTTCACTTCGGTACACAGCAGACGCTCGGCGTGGGTGCCATATCTATTTTCTTGTGAGCGCTACCCGGCAACTGGATTTTTGCCTGCACATCGAAGATAGTAGCTTTGTGTAGGTGACCAACAGCCTTGTCGGAGAAACGGCTATGCTGCGATTGATCGCGGTGCTCGGCGAGTGCATGCCCTCATCGGAGTGAACCCTGACGATATTCCTCTCTTGAAGCAGGGGCGGATCAGAATATCGTGAACTGGCATTGAGGGACGAAACAGACGATGGATGCGGCACGGTTCTATGAAACGCAGGCACTGACGTATCTTGAGGATCGAGATCGGTCCCGTGTAGGCGCTGAGGTTGTTCAGGACTGGGCAAGATCTTTCCCGTTTGGTACTTCCGTTGTCGAAATCGCCTGCGGCGGAGGGTATCCCATTACGCAGGTCCTTGTGGACTCCGGGCTCGCGGTCTGGGCGATCGATACATCTCCTACCTTGCTGAGACAATTTCGATTACGTTTCCCCACGATTCCCACGCAATGCGCGACGGCCCTTGACAGTGACTACTTCGGGCGGACATTCGAGGCGGTCATCTCGATCGGCCTCGTGTCTTTTCTACGCGAGGACGAGCAGCTGGCCTTTCTGCGTCGGGTAGCGGAGATCCTCGTGCCACGAGGTCGTTTTCTCTTCACGGCGCCTGTCGAAACAGGAATCTGGCAGGATGTCGCCACCGGTCTCGACTGTTGGTCGCTCGGTCGAATCGCGTACACTCGCGCTCTCGAACGCAATGGACTTCGCGTGATCCGCACGCATGTCGATGAAGGGGAAAATAATTACTATGAAGCCGAAAAGATCGGTGAAGCTGCGTGGTAGTGAGACGAGGCCCATTATGCCTGTGAGAGCCGGTTCGATAAACAGCGGGTTGCTGCTGAACCGGAGCGTTGGTCTGTCAGGGAGGCGGTATGAATTTAGAGGATCTGTCAGGCACGGACATTCTCGAGATCACAACGCCGATCATGGATAATCTGATGAAGGCTTCTACCCGGATCGATTATAAGGCGCATGTCAGGGATTTCAGTGATCGGATGAAGAAGGTCGTGAGCAAAGAGCATCTCAAAAGGTGTGTCAGCAATATCAGGCAGAGAAAGGATTTTTTGCTGAGCGTCAACTGGTCGCCGTGTTCAGGTGGCCTGAGTCGGCAGCCATCGTGTGGAAACAGCGCGTTACCAAAGCCAAGGGCGAGTTTGTGGCGGAACTGGTATTGGTGCATCAAAATGGTCGATATCTCTACGATCATGCCATGATGCTCTAAGCCATGCCGTGAGTACCAGCGTGAGTATTTGGTTGTGGCGATGAATCCAAGTCATGATGAGGCCGTTGGTTAGGTCGTCAGCCATCCACCATGTCCCTCATACTTCAACCTCCGTTCGTGGCCATGCTCGTTGTTCTGTCAGCTTGGCTCATCCATTCCCAACTCGGTCCTTGGCAGGATATTCTTCACGTCCAGAAATACCACTCTCTTTGTCGACACACTATCCTCTCAACTGGTGTGTGACGGCCCATTTCGATTCTCACGCAATCCAATGTATGTCGGAGTCCTCGTGTCGTTACTCGGCGTGGCCTTGTGGATTGGCACGGCCCCAATGTATATGGCTGTGCTTAGCACGTTCCTGGCTTTCAACTTCTTTCACATTCCACGTGAGGAGGAGGTGTTGCGTCAATCGTTCGGCGAGCGGTACCTTGCCTATTCCAAGGACGCTCGGCGGTGGCTCTGACGACCATCATCGCGCTTCCGCTCATTGTCACGTTTCTCACGCTCTCACTCTGGCATGTGTATTGGTTATTGGGAGGTCGAGTGGGACTGGATGTTGCTATTCCCGAAGTGGATGGCAAGCCGGCATTTCAGCCCTCGGCTTCGGCTACATTCGTCGTGGCAGTTGTATTGGCGATGTGTGCCGACAAACGATCGGACTTGTTCGTGTAAAGGGATCTGTTCAGTGACGGTTGTCATGATCATCCTCCTCTTTGAGGCCTCATTGAGTATGAGGCCTGTGGGGGTTTGGGGAGCACACACTCATTATAGAGGAACTAACCAGGGGAGAATCCAGGCCTCGGTCTCCATGTGTCTCACTCAGGGCACAGAGGAAATCAGGAAGACGCGCAGCGGTCTTTTCTGGTAGACTCTGCCGGTGACAATGACGGAGGAATCAAGAGTGGCATACGATCTTCCCAGGAAGGCATTGGAGGCGCTGTCGCAAGGCGATCGCAACAAAGCGGTCGATGAGGTTCAGCTTGAGAGAAACATGAGCCGGGAGGACGCCAGGGAACTGGTCGCGACCTTTATCTTCTCGCAACCTTCTCTGCAAGCGGCCCTGAGACTGAAGGAGGCCAAGGCGGAGACCAAATGGGGCTTCATGCGTTGGTTGATTCTGTTGCAAGCAATTGTCGTCGCGATCGGATACTTCCTCTTCTTCCACAATCAATGGTGAGCCGGCCTTAGGCGGGAAGGAGACCGACCGTCGCTGACCCGCTGGCTCGGCTTATCCCCCGTTTACGGTCGCTTTCTGTTGCTCTGGCCCCATCCAGAGACACGAGCATGTTCCTTCCGTGGCTTTTCTTCATGGTCTCCGCAGGCGCGATTGTCTTCGCAGGGACGAAACTCTCACGCTATGGGGATCAAATTGCTGAACTGACCGGCTTGGGGCGATTGTGGATCGGCGTCGTGTTGATGGCAGCTGCCACGTCCCTGCCGGAAGTCTTCAGCACGATGAGCGCCGGATGGATCGATGCTCTGGACCTGGCGGCCGGCAACCTCTTCGGGGCCGGGATGAGTAACATGCTGACGCTTGGGCTTATCGACCTCCTGTACCGTCAGAAGCGGGTGTGGCAGCAGGCGGCCTTGGGGCATACGTTGACGGCTACCCTTGCCATGGTGTTGACGGCCCTCGCGGCGTTTTTCGTGCTGTTACGGGTTGAGGTTGTCCATTTCGGCGTAGGCTTTGAGAGTGTGATACTTCTGATCCTCTATGTGCTAGGAGCCTGTCCGACATTGCGTTCAACCACCGCTTGCACTGTGCCGTCAGATTCGCTATGAGCAGACCCTCCGCACTCAT
>Ga0224495_10001662_pt1 | contig 15417 bp, 9 predicted proteins | sample SF_Jul11_sed_USG_FD_168128 | JGI IMG/M metagenome (GOLD analysis project Ga0224495, IMG submission 168128) | Sediment microbial communities from San Francisco Bay, California, United States - SF_Jul11_sed_USGS_4_1 | ecosystem: Environmental > Aquatic > Marine > Sediment | place: USA: California... | reverse complement strand
GACAGAAACATCCTGGTCGATCAAACCAAGAAACAGGATTTTCAGCCCTTCGGCCAGGCTATGCACAAGATTGTGAATCGCAAAATTGACAAGTCATACGAGGTCTATCTGGCCTTGTATCAAGCCATTACTGGAACTGAGGATGAACAAAAGGTCTACAAGGATTTTTCCCCGGATTTCTTTGATTTGATAATCATTGATGAGTGTCACAGGGGGAGCGCCGCCGATGACTCAGCCTGGCGAGAGATTCTTGAGTATTTCAAATCCGCCGCTCAGATCGGCATGACAGCCACCCCAAAGGAAACCACGTACGTTTCCAACATCGATTACTTTGGCGAACCAATTTACATCTATTCCCTTCGGCAAGGGATAGAAGATGGCTTTCTTGCTCCTTACAAAGTCATCCGCATTGATATTGATAAAGATCTGGAAGGTTGGCGGCCAACACAAGGAATGCGCGACAAGAGCGGGCAGGTGATTGAGGACCGGATTTATAACCAGCGGGATATGGATCGCCAGTTGGTCCTGGAGCAACGTACCACGCTCGTGGCCAAAAAAGTGACCCAATTCCTTCAGGAAACAGACCCATATGATAAAACAATCGTGTTTTGCGAGGATATCGATCACGCCGAACGGATGCGCCAGGCCATAGTGAATGCTAACCCCACCTTGGCGGCGGAAAACCGTAAATATGTCATGCGCATTACTGGGGACAACCCTGAAGGTAAAGATGAAGTCGATAACTTCATCGCCCCGGAGGAGAGATATCCCGTCATCGCCACCACCTCCAAGCTTCTTTCCACAGGTGTGGACACCAAGACGTGCAAGGTTATCGCCTTGGACAAGTCCATAACTTCCATGACCGAGTTCAAACAGATCATCGGCCGGGGGACCCGGATTATGGAGGATTACGGAAAGATGTTTTTTACGATCATCGATTTCCGCAGGGCGACAGAGCTGTTTGCCGATCCCAATTTTGATGGCGATCCGACATCCATATATGAGCCCGGGAATGATGATCCCATCGCTCCGCCTGATGAGGCTGAGGACAGTATGGATGATGCGGGCCAGGGGGATGAAGGAGAAATCATCACTGATGGTCCCAGCATACCCCCTCTGGGTGGCAGTGGTGGAGAGCCTGTCCGCAAATATTATGTGGACAAAGTAGAGGTGAGAGTCCTTTCCGAGCGCGTCCAGTATCTTGGGCCGGATGGCAGGTTGATCACCGAATCCCTGAAGGATTACACGAGGAGCAAGGTGAACGGGGAATACGCTTCTCTAAATGATTTTTTAAAGCATTGGACCTCTGCCGAGCGCAAGGAAGCGGTAATTGAAGAGTTGGAGGATCGAGGTGTTTTCTGGGTGGCCTTAGCGGAGGAAGTGGGTAAGGACCTGGATCCTTTCGACCTTATCGCCCATGTGGTTTACGGTCAGCCTCCGCTCACCCGGGCGGAACGGGCGGAGAATGTGAGAAAACGCAATTACTTCACCAAGTATGGCGCCCAGGCCAGGGCGGTGCTGGACGCTTTGCTGGACAAATACTCCGATGGGGGGATCACAGATATAGAGAGCATGAACATACTCAAGGTTCAGCCGATAAATCAGATCGGGACGCCCATGGAAATAGTAGAATTATTCGGAGGCCGAGACGGCTATATGCAAGCCGTCCGGGAGTTGGAAAACTACTTATACGGGGCGGCGTGATGGATATTGATGTCGACTCCAATGAGAGGTGTATTAAGCATTGGAATGATATAGATGCTCGTTCAGCTCTTAGTGCGATACAGGATCTAGTTGATGTGCTTTTAAAGTGGGATAAATCTATCAGCAGCAATATTAATATAGATCGGGAGGCGCTTCAAGAAAGGTGGTCAGAACATAGGGAGGATAGCCATATTGATATGTTGCATTTATCAACTTATCAAAGCGCCGCAATAAGCCATTCCTGTATTGCCGCCTTTGCACCTTTTGTTGAAGGATTTTATACACATGAATTTTATTGGCAACAATATTTATTCGAAACGAAAGATTCGTATACCACTCCCAACTTGCTCTGTCAACGATGGCAAATTTGCAAAACATTCAATGCCTACTTTTGGAATCCAAATAAATATGTAGACAAAAGCCTTAATGTTTATACTGATATAGCGCGAGGTATCCCACAATTGATTGATGCGCTCGGAATGAAAGACAGGATGCCTGATAATTATGAAGAAATACTTGCTTGCCTATTTACATATAGAAATAAATCATTCCATGGGGGGTATGAATGGACAACGGAAAATCGCAGGAAATTTGCGAAGTTTATCGAAGAGAAAGCTATCAGGAAGACCTGGTTCTCATGCTCCACTAGTGGAGGTGAACCTCAGGTTTATTATGCGACTAATGAATTTATTCAAGTATGCCTAAAGGCATGTGAATATATCGTGCGATCGTTCGATGAGATGCATTATAAATGGATTCAGACCAAGCAATATAGCAGAGCAGACGATTTGCAGTTCGAAAAATACATGCGAGAAAAGATAAACCAAAATAATCCTCAACCTTTGCAGGAGGAAGACATATAGAAATGCCGCTTACCGCCACGGTTAAATCGATACAGGACATCATGCGCCAGGATGTTGGCGTGGATGGCGACGCCCAGCGCATCGGCCAGATGGCCTGGATGCTGTTTCTCAAAATCTTCGACGACAGCGAAAAAGAACGGGAGGCGATGGAGGATAACTACCGCTCCCCCATCCCAAAGCGTTTCCGCTGGAGCACCTGGGCCGCCAACCCGGAAGGTGAAACCGGTGATGAGTTGCTCGGTTTTGTGAACAACGAACTCTTCCCAAAGCTGAAAAATCTCCCGGTGGACTCCAACCCAAGGGCCATCGTGGCCAAGGAAGCGTTCGCCGACGCCTTCAACTACATGAAATCCGGCCATCTGCTCCGCCAGGTGATAAACAAGATCAACAACATAAATTTTAACCGGAAGACAGACCGCCACCAGTTCGGCGATATCTACGAAAAAATCCTGAAAGACCTGCAAAACGCCGGAAACTACGGCGAGTTCTACACCCCCCGCGCCGTCACCCAATTCATGGTGGATATGGTGGACCCGAAACTGGGTGAAAAGGTATTGGATCCCGCCTGCGGCACCGGTGGTTTCCTGGCATGCGGCATAGAGCATATCCGGGCAAAATATGTGAAGGGGGTCAAAGACGAAGATACTCTGCAAAAGTCCATCGCAGGCGTGGAGAAAAAACAGCTCCCCCACCTGCTCTGCGTCACTAACATGATGCTCCATGGGATAGACACTCCTTCGTCTATCACCCATGGGAACATGCTGTTAAAATCGTTGACCGATTATGGCCCAAGGGACCGGGTGGACGTCATCGTCACCAATCCACCATTCGGCGGGGTGGAAGAGACCGGCACGGAGACCAGCTTCCCAAAGGCGTTCCAGACCAAGGAGACGGCGGACCTGTTCCTTGTCCTCATCATGCATCTGCTGAAGCCCGGGGGCCGGGCGGCGGTGGTGCTTCCGGATGGCACACTCTTCGGCGAAGGTGTGAAAACCAGGATCAAGGAGAAGTTGCTGAATGAGTTCAACCTGCACACCATTGTTCGCCTGCCAAATGGCGTTTTTAACCCCTATACAGGAATTAAGACAAACCTCTTGTTCTTCGAAAAAGGAACCCCCACCAAGGACGTTTGGTTCTATGAACATCCATATCCGGAGGGGTATGTCAGCTATAGCAAGACCCGCCCCATGCGGATAGAGGAGTTTGAGCCAGAGAAGAAATGGTGGAGTAAGCGCAAGGAGACGGAGCAAGCATGGAAAGTCTCCGCCAAGGATATCGCCGCCAACTGGTATAACCTGGATATCAAGAATCCAAACGCCTCGGACGACGCCCACGCCGACCCGGACGAGCTTCTGGCCGGATACATGAAGATGATGAAAGAGATTGGCGAGATCCAGAATGAGCTGAAGGGGGAGTTGATGGCGGCCCTGGATGGCAAGAAAGGGCGGAAGAAGTGAAAACCCTGGAGCGGGCTTTCGAGGTGATGGCGGATGCGCCTGATGGCATAAAACGCTTGCGGGAGCTTATTCTGAAACTGGCCGTCCAGGGCAAGCTCGTCCCCCAGGACCCCAACGACGAACCCGCCTCCATCCTGCTGGGAAAGATCGCTAAGGAGAAAGAGAAACTCATCAAGGAAGGAAAGATAAATAAAGGCAAGGAACTGTCTTCCGTCACCGATGATGAAAAGCCATATGAGCTGCCCAATGGATGGGAGTGGGTGAGATTGGGGGTGATTTCATCCTACGTTCAAAGAGGCAAGGGACCAAAGTATGTTGAAAAGAGTATGTACCCTGTAATATCACAAAAGTGCATTCAATGGTCTGGGTTTGACATTTCAAAAGCAAGATTCATTGATCCGGATTCTTTAGCCACATACGAGGATATACGTTTCTTAAGAACGGGTGATTTATTATGGAATTCTACGGGAACAGGGACTGTTGGAAGGGTGAATTATTATGACGCTGATTCGGAAAGATTTAGAAAGGTTGTTGCTGATTCTCACGTAACCGTTATTAGGTGTCTATTTGTAAATAGTAGATTTTTAGCAACATGGATTTCTTGTCCAATAGTCCAAAATGAAATTGAGGGAATGGCAGCTGGCTCTACTAATCAGATTGAATTGAATACAAGTACAGTCGTGTCTCATCCAGTCCCCCTCCCCCCTCTGGCCGAGCAGAAGCGTATTGTTGAAAAGGTGGACCGGCTGATGGCCCTTTGTGACAAGCTGGAGGAGGCGAGGAAGAAGAAAGAGGAGCGGCGGGTGGAGATGAATGCATCGGCTTTGGACCGCCTGATGAACGCCTCCGATTCGGAGGAGTTTGACTCCGCTTGTAGCCGCGTCCGGGACAACTTCCATCTGCTTTATGACCGGCCAGAGACTGTCAAAAAGCTCCGCGCCGCCATCCTCCAGCTAGCCGTCCAGGGCAAGCTCGTCCCACAGGACCCCAACGATGAACCCGCCTCCCTCCTGCTTGAAAAGATTGCCAAGGAGAAGGCGAAGCTGATCAAGGAAGGAAAGATAAGGCAAGGGAAAGAGCTTCCGCCGGTCACGGATGATGAAAAACCTTATGAATTACCGCAAGGGTGGGAGTGGGTGAGGATTGGCTCTATTTCTTCTTATGTTCAAAGAGGCAAAGGACCTAAATATGTAGAGAAAAGTATTTACCCTGTAATATCTCAAAAATGTGTCCAGTGGTCAGGGTTTGACATTTCAAAGGCAAGATTTATTGACCCGGACTCCATATCCAGTTACGAAGACATACGATTCTTAAAACCTGGTGATTTATTATGGAATTCTACTGGAACTGGGACTGTTGGCAGAGTCAATGTTTATGATATGGGAGATGTGATATTTAAGAAGATTGTTGCAGATTCTCATGTAACTGTTGTTAGGCCACTATTCACAAACAGCAAATATGTAGCATTATGGATATCTAGTCCAATAGTCCAAAATGAAATTGAGGGAATGGCTGCCGGTTCGACTAACCAGGTAGAATTAAATATAAGCACAGTTGTATTTCATTTGCTTCCCCTCCCCCCACTCGCCGAGCAGAAGCGTATTGTGGAGAAGGTGGACCGGCTCATGGCCCTCTGCGACAAACTGGAAACCGCCCTCACCACTTCCCGCGACAAAGCCGCTTCCCTGGCCGCTTCAATTGTCGATCACGCAACAGCGCAACCATAGGAGATAAAGAATGTCTGTTACCATCTACAATGAAGTCAGCTACACTTTGGGAAACTTGATCGACAATATCCATATGGGTGTCTTAGGCTTGCCGGAGCTGCAACGGCCGTTTGTCTGGAAAAACGCTCATATTCGCGACCTGTTCGACTCTATGTATAAGGGTTACCCCGTGGGGCATCTTCTGTTCTGGCAAAGCGGCGTTGATGAATCATTCAAGGCGATTGGGGTTGATAAAAAACAGAAGGCCCCTAGCTTGCTTATCGTGGATGGACAGCAGAGGCTCACGTCACTTTATGCCGTTTTGAAGGGAATTCCCGTCATCCGCGATAATTACGAAACTGAGGTTATTGAAATCGCCTTCAATCCGTTGAATGAAGAATTCGCAGTTGCGGACGCGGCCATTCGGCGAGATCCCACGTTTCTGCCTAATATATCCTCTCTTTGGTCAATAGGACCAATAAAAACGATCAATGCATACACCAAGAAGTTGAACGAATCGCGTGTTGTGTCAGAAGAAGAGGAGGCGCAGATAGAAAAGGGATTGAGCAGGCTGAACGATCTGCATAACTATCCGTTCCGTGCATTGGAGCTTTTGGCAGGAGTGAGCGATGAGCATGTGTCCGATGTTTTTGTTCGGATAAACAGCAAGGGAAAGAAACTTAATCAGGCTGACTTTATTCTTACGTTGATGTCTGTTTTCTGGGATGAGGGGCGGACTGAAATGGAGGCGTTTTGCCAGGCAGCGAGAAAACCAACAGATAAAGGTAAGACCTCCCCCTACAACCACTACATTCACCCGGACCCGGATCATTTACTTCGGGTGAGCGTAGCAATTGGTTTTAAAAGGGCCAGGCTGAAATATGTCTACTCTATTTTGCGTGGAAAGAACCTGGAGTCTGGAGAGTATAGCAACGAACTCAGGGAAAAACAGTTCGGAGTCTTAAAAGCGGCGCAGAAGACAGCCCTTAACCTGACTTATTGGCATGATTATTTAAATACACTTAATCTGGCTGGGTACAAAAGTAAAAAGGTCCTTTCATCCGGCAATAGCATTATATTCACATACGCGTTGTATTTGATGGGGAGGATGGAATACGGAGTTGATGCACATATTTTAAAGAAATCTATTGCCCGTTGGTTTTTTATGGTGAATATAACCAGCAGATATTCCAGTTCCCCCGATTCCACCTTTGAATTCGACTTGGCTAGGTTTCGCGAGGTAACGAACAAGGAGGATTATGTCGCAATATTAAATCGGGTTTGCGAAGATACATTGACCAATGACTTTTGGGAGGTGACTTTGCCGAACGATTTGGCCACATCCGCAGCCAAAAGTCCGTCATTAAACGCATTTTTCGCCGCCTTAAATATGTTAGAAGCTATGGCTCTGTTCTCTGAACAAAAAGTTAGCGACCTTCAGAATCCCACCGTGGTTTCTTCCAAGTCCGCTTTGGAAAGGCATCATTTGTTTCCCAAGGATTATTTGAAGAAAAATGGATTCAGCAGCACTAGGGAATATAACCAGAATGCCAATTTCACCCTATTGGAATGGGGAGATAATGGCAACATTTCTAATAAACCACCAAAAGAATATCTTCCGGTTATGGAAAAAAGGTTTTCTCTAAAGGATATTGCCAAGATGTATGACTTGCACGCACTGCCAGTCGGTTGGGCAGAAATGAAATATCCTGAATTCCTTGAAAAACGTCGGGAGCTTATGGCAAAGGTTATCCGCCGTGCCTGGGAAGAAAAGTTGTCATTGAAAGGTAAGGAAAAGGAGAACGGGGCAGGAGTATCGATTAGCTCCTTAATTGAAAGCGGCGAGTCTATTAAGGTCGAATTTAAGGCAACACTTAGGACTAACCTTCACACAGGTAAGCCTGACTCGCGTATGGAATTGGCGATTTTGCGCACTATTGCTGGATTCCTCAACTCCCAAAACGGAGGAAACCTTCTGATAGGAGTGGCCGATGATGGACAGCCTGTGGGCCTGGAGGCTGACAAGTTTGAAAACGAGGATAAAATGGATTTGCATTTGGGCAACCTTATAAAGGACCGACTCGGAGCGCATTTTTCCATGTACATTCATCCGCGTTTTGAGGATTACATGGGCCAACGCGCACTGGCGGTGGAATGCTGGCCCTCAAAATCTCCTGTTTATGTAAAAGATGGAGACCGAAAGCGGTTTTATGTCCGCAATGGTGCATCTTCCAGCGAGCTCGATATAGAGCAAGCGCAGGAGTACATAAAGCGTAGATATGGATGATGGGTGAGGCTCCACGCGTGTCACAAAGGCTTTTGTCAGGAAAGAATATGTGCTTCGCTAGCATGGTATTTAGTCAATGAATTACTTGCCAGTTATATCGGCAAAAATATTTAGAAACAATTAAGATGTCACGGCAGGATAAATACGCCAAAAAAAAGAGCTGAATAACTCTTCGAAATTATTGGATTTGACGTCATTTATGCTTGTGTAGGTTGTCAATCAGCTTTTGTATTGATGTCAGGGGGCCAAGTGTATGCCTGAGAGTAGAACAGAGATTCATTTTTCCGCCACTTGGGTTTCCTCCCACCATTTTGAGACTTGCCTGAAGAACCATTCTGAGCAACTCGGCAGGGATAGCGTAAGCTTTGTATTCCCAGTAGGATGCAAGTTGATGATTGATGTGTCAATCAAGCTGCTTTCCCTGATAAACCAAAAGGCAAACTCTTCAGTTGACGTAATTCTTGATTTCAAGGAAGGAATGCCGGGATTGATGGGGTATCTGAAGAGGATGGGTTTTTTTGAAAACCTTGATGAGAGGATTTCAGTGTTACCTTCCCGGCCAGACACCCGGCGGCCATGGAACTATGGTTGGGAAGATGGTTTCATGGAGATCACAACAATAAAGAGGGGATCAAGAGACAGTAACCTTCCGGAACAGATGACGCAGACCTTGATATCCTCTTTGTCCAACAAGAATGACCGGGAAAGATACGAGGGTCCGACATGGACAATTTTTGCTGAGTTGATTGACAATGTGTACTCGCACAGCCGGACACCAATTGATGGCTTTGCCGCCGTTCAGACATATCCAGCAAGCAATATCGCCAAAGTGGCTGTGTCTGATAGTGGCCTCGGTATCTTGACGACCTTGCGCCCATCGTTGTCCACGGATGGCTCCAAGTTGCAGTATTTATCAGATATCGAGATCATGAAAAGGGTGATCAATGAGGGGATATCTCAATATGGCGGTATCAGGGGTAATGGCCTCAAAGGTTCAGCTCAGAAGGCATTGAAGTTCAATGCTGACCTGGAGTTTCGGTTGGGTAACTCATTGGTATGCTTTAAGCCGCAGGGTAAAAGATACGAAGTTGACAAGAAAAAAAGCTTTGAGAATCTGCCTCTTATCAGTGGCACTCATATCTGTTATACGTATAATCTCAATAAATGAAATTTAAAAAACTCTTGACATTATACCCATCACACATTAACTTGATGTGATGAATGAGAATGTGATTGTACTACATTTGATGGATTATACCAATACCAACGAGTGCTGGGGGCGGGAAAAAGGTGTTGATGTGTATTTGAAGCTCTTGGCATTTGTCAATGCAAACCCAGGGATAATGATATTCAAGATTTCGTTTAAAGGCATGAAAAGAATGGACATATCCTTTGCGTCAGAGGCAATTGTCGAGCTTGCTTATAAATATAGAGGTCTTAAAGGATTCTGTATTACGGACTTGACGGATGCGGATATGATCGAAAACCTACAGGCGGCTGCGGAAAAAAGACGTCAACCAGTGTCAATTCGCACAGAGGATAAAGTCAGTTTCGTTGGCCCAACCCCCTCCAAAGGGATTGAGGCAGCCTTAAATTATGCACTACAGAGGGCTCAGAGCAAGGCAGCTGATTTTGCCAAATCAACTAAACTATCTATTGCGAATGCAAGCGCTAAATTTAAAAAACTCAGTGATTTAGGGTACCTTTTGCGGAGAGAGGATATGTCTGAAACTGGAGGGGCTGAGTATTTGTATTACAGAATAGGCTAGACTTTTTATTTGGGCTATGGTTAAATGCATGGTGTTAATGGGAATGATTAATATAAGGATATGGCTAGCGTGAGGGTGTCAAAAGGACCTTTTAGTAAACCCGTCTGGATGGGGGTTGCCCCCTCCTCTTTTGGGGTTGAGGTGATTATCAAGCGTTTTGTCGAAACAAAATTATGGAGGTGATCAATGTTTGATAATCATGATCTCGAATCCCTAATGAATAGACTGGGACTAGAGCAGAGCGCACAGGAGTTGATTAAACGAATTAAAACTCAACCCCCATCCAGACGGGTTCAGGGAGGCGCGGGAAACGTCACCTGCCGATATCCCAGCCGCAAAATGGGAATGACGATCCAGGCTGAAAGCCATACAATCGAGCTTCCAATTATTTATCAACTCGAATATGACGATGACGTCCTCGCCTATTTCGATCAGCCTCATGGATTACAGATCTCATATGTCGGAAAGAATGGGAGACTGCAAAGCTTCATCCATATACCAGATTTTCTTGTTATAAAAAAAGACGCGATATTTTATATAGAGGCAAAACCTGAAAAATTACTAGCAGAAAAAAGCGAAAAACAACCGAATAGATTCGTTCGAAATAATGTAGGTGAGTGGACAAGCCCACCAGGTGTGGAAGCTGCAGCGAAATATGGTTTTGGGTATGAGGTATGGACTGAGAAACAGTTTTCTTGGACGTATGTCAACAACCTAAAATTCCTGGAAGACTATCTGCAGAACGAGACATATACGCCATCTAAAGGTTGCCTGACGGCTATCAATAAAATATTCTCAAAAAACATTTGTGTCAGCCTACACGAGCTAATTCATGGCAAAAATGATCTTGAGGCTGACGATATATATGGGCTTTTAGTGAACGGTAAGCTATTTGTCGATATCGTACATGAAAACCTTGCCGATGCGCGACACGCCACTGTTTACCAAAATCGTCAAACATATGACGCCACTGCGTCGATTTATCAAACCAAGGCTTGCGACACGCCATCATTTCCTCTTCCCATCGAGTTGGTTGCAGGCTCGAAATTTGTATGGGATGGCGTAATATTTACAATTATTAACGCTGGTAGCACTAAATTAGCCTGCAAACCGGAAAAGGGATCTATAGTTGAAATTAAGCTTGATGACTTTGATTCGTTCGTAAAAGAGGGGCAAGTACGATCCATATCGCAACAAAACGATAGTGATGCAAAGATAAAGGACATGTTGGTCAACTTCAGCCAACGCCAGATTGAAGAAGCGAATAAGCGCAGCAAAATCATCTCTGATTATTTGAATGGGGTAGACATAGGTGCGTACGGCTATTGCGAGCGGACCATAAAATACTGGGTTTCCCGATTTCGAAGTGCTGAAAAGATCAATGGGTACGGGTTTCTCGGGTTGCTTCCATTAACGAAAAAAAAGGGGAATCGTATGCAAAAACTTTCCGATCCCGTTAGAAGACTAATGGATAAATGTATTGAGGACTGCTACGAAAACAACAAGCAAAAGAACGTAAGTGCAGTATATGCGCAGTTTCAATTGCGGTGCGAGGAAAATGGGTTTCAGGCGCCAAGTAGGATCACTTTTTCGCAGGCTATAAAGACCCGTCCAAAGTATGAAGCAACCAAAAATCGAAAAGGAACTCGAGCGGCGTATGAACACGAACCATTTATATACGAGTTAGGACTTCAGAGCCCACGTCACGGAATGCGCCCAATGGAAATATGTCATATTGACCACACCCAACTTGATATTGAGCTTGTAAGCGAAGAAAACAATTTGAACCTTGGCAGGCCTTGGCTAAGCATTATGATCGATGCATATTCAAGAAGGATTGTGGGTTTTGATTTGTCCTTTGATCCTCCAAGCAGCAGGACGCTAATGATGGTAATAAGGGATTGCGTCAGACGGTTTAATTTTCTTCCACAGACTTTGGTGGTTGATAATGGGTCGGAGTTTAGCAGCGTCTATTTTGAGCAACTACTTGCTTTTTATTTGGTTACAAAAAAGATGCGCCCGCCTGCTAAATCGCGGTTTGGTTCGGTGGTGGAAAGGGTATTTGGAACAAACAATACGATGTTCATTCATAACCTTCAAGGAAACACACAGGCAACCAAATCAGTTAGACAGCTGACAAAGGCGGTTAATCCGAAAAGGCATGCCATCTGGACCCTAAAGGCTCTATTCAAAAGCCTTGAATTGTTTTTATGTGATTTTTACGACACTAAACCACATCCCACGTTGTTAAGCTCGCCCCGAGATATTTGGAGTAAAGGCATGGTAGAAAAAGGGGCACGAGAATTCAAACGTATCCCTTATACCGAAAATTTTGTCATCATGACAATGCCATCGACTCCGAAAGGGATAGCCAAAGTCGATTCATCTCGGGGAGTAAAAATCAATTACGTCTTTTATTGGACCGAGGCTTTCCGCGATCCGAAAGTAGAAAAAACACAAGTAGAGGTTAGATACGATCCGCATGACATGAGCGTGGCATATGCCTTTGTCAATGGAAGATGGGAAAAACTTGTGTCGGAGCTTGACGCAATATTTAAATGCCGATCGGAAAAAGAGGTTCGGATAGCCAGCAATGAGCTGCGGGCTTCCCGGCAGGCGCACGAGCGGGGAAAGGAAATTACCGCCAGAAATCTAGCGAACTTTCTCGACAGAAGCGAAAGTTATGAACAGAAGCGCCAAAAGGAGAAGGATGATGAGGCAAGGAAAACCAGAGTTGAAAAGGCCAAGGCGGCTGGAATATCTCTCGTCTCAAGCAAAAATGAATCTAAAAAACGGGGATCCGTCGAAAAGATCCACCAGGTTGGAAGGCAAAAGACCGCGAAAGCGCTTGATACCTCCATATACGAGGATTTCTGATGGGGAAATCAAAAAATTTCAAGTTCCCAGAGCGTTTGCTGAGTGCTCCAATAGGTGAGCGATTCGCCTACTTCGAAGGAAAGACAATCAAGCATCCAATTCTGGGGAAATGTTACGAGAAAATTATTCGAGCTGTCAATCCAGCCAATAGCGGCGTTATTATTTTCGTAATCGGTCCCACAGGCGTAGGCAAGACGACCTTGCGGTTGAAGTATGAGCAAGAAATTGCTGCTATAAGCGCAAATGCGATGAAGGAAGATCCTGGCCATATACCGGTCATCAGCATAGTTGCCAATGCGCCGGAAAACGGCAATTTTAACTGGAAAGAGCACTATATACGGTTTCTTGGGGAAGCAAACGAGCCGATGATCGAGCAGAAGCGAAAATCACTAAAAAGAAGAAGCGCCCATGAGTCATTTGCTGAGCTGGGGCTGAAAAAAAATGCTGTGGCCACCGAATTTAGGCAGGCTTTGGAAAGTTGCATCATTCACCGCAGGACACGGGTATGCATCATCGACGAAGCGCAACATATTAACAAAGTATCTTCCGGCCGACGCCTACTTGATCAGATGGACCTTATCAAATCATTGGCTAACAACACTGGTGTGCCCCACATCCTGTTCGGTACCTACGAGTTGTTGACGTTGGCCGGTTTAAGCGCCCAGCTTAACCGCCGTTCAATAGATATTCATTTTCCTCGATACCCTTTCAATCCTGACGATAAAAGTGATCCGTTCCTGTGTTGCATTCGCACCTTCCAAGAAACTATACCGATTTCTCATACACCGGACCTGATTGATTTATATGATTTTCTCTATGCGGGCACGGCCGGTTGCGTAGGACTTCTGAAAAACTGGCTTGACCGAGCCTTGTTCGAGTGTCTTGATCATGGCGAAGAGGTTCTTAGCAAGGAGATGTTGGAATCGACAGTTATGCCTCCGAACAAGATGATAGCCATTGCGGAAGAAATAAAACGTGGTGAGGAACGATTTAACCATGATCCATCTGAGGAGGTCAGAAAAGTCCTCGGAATGGATACAACTCTTGTTGCGCAGTTGAACGAGGGACCAACCGTTCCAAGGAGACGGCGGGTCGGCACAAGAAACCCAGCAAGAGACCTAGTCGGAAATAGAAAACATGGATTCTGATCGCTACACTCTGATAAACATAGAGCAATCGCCTTCCGGCTTCCTGATCCCCCGAAGCCGCTTATATCACCTTGCCCCCATTGGGGCAGGTACACCCTATGCGGAGAGCTTGACCAGTTACATTTTACGATTAGCTGACGCCCATTGCGTTACTAGTCAGACTTTGATGAGCAAGGAAGTAATACCGCTATTGAGGAAAGGATACCTTAAAACTCCGAGGCGCTTTTTAATGGATGACTCCCGAACGTTCAACGGAGTTACACAATACGCCAAGTCCGTTGTGAAAGTTCTAGAAACGCTAACCATGAGGAAATCGCTGCAGTACCACACAATGTCAAAATGGGCAGGCGTAGTGGATCCAGCGGGGAAAGGGCTCTTAAAAAAAGAACGGACCTGGTGTCCGCATTGCTATGAAGAGTGGGCCGCAAATGGAAATACGATATATGATCCATTGATTTGGTCCATTCGAGGCGTCTCCCGATGTGATAAACATATGGCGCTCTTACTGTCTCAATGTCCGAAATGCCGTCGGCGGCAGCCTTTCCTTCTGTCCCGGGCAGGAGTTGGTCATTGTTACCATTGCGATAGGTGGTTGGGTGTTAATCTGAAAGAAGTTGAGCAAAAACAAATTGCCGACTGGTTTTTGAAAAAGATGATGTGGATGTATTTGGCAGTGGGTGAAATGATCGCGGCGGCTCCAACCCTTGACAATGATCCGTCGTCGCTAGACCTCACAGAGGCATTGAAAAGGTACGCTGGGCTGATGGCTGAAGGGAATCTTTCAGAGTTGGGTCGGCGGATTAAAATGACGCCTCACACTATCCGCCAGTGGGTTAGGGGGCGTTACAGACCCAGGTTTGACAGTCTTCTTGATCTTTGCTATCGGCTAAATGTTACTCCAGTGAAACTTCTCTATGGAACATTAGAGGATTGTGCGAGTTTAAATTTGAGGACAAGCTCGCCTCAAATAAAACGAAAGGTCAGGAAAAGCAAGGAGCCTGCAATAAAGAAAGAAGTTGTTCAGGCGTTGCTCGAAAAAATTCTGGCATGGAAACGCCCCTCATCGATCCCAAAGATCGCCAAGAAGCTAGGATGTAAAGATTGGACTTTACGCTACCATTTCCCTGGCTTATGTCACGAAATCGCTGAAAAGCGAAAGTTGCGGAAAATTGCGCTAAGAAAGGGCTGAATCTCTTTTACTGGGGGGCCTTACCACCGAATAATTGAAAGCCAGCCCAATCCGCACCCTGCGATTTGCTTTTGAAATATCGGGAGTTTCCTGCCTTGCTACGCCATCGAGATATCCATCTATTGAAGCTGGGAATCCCTGCTTTTGAGGGCAAATTTGAAGGTATAAGCTTGCACAAAGTACAGGCGGCTGGAACTCGTTGTTTATTGGTTGGTTATAATTTGAAGGTATAAGCTTGCACTGGCGTTTTGAAAGTATAAGTTTGCATCTGGTGCAAACTTATGGTTACAGTCACAAAAACTGTGACTATAAATATATCAATGGTGCCGAAGGGGGGAGTCGAACCCCCACACCCTTGCGGACACATGACCCTGAATCATGCGCGTCTACCAATTCCGCCACTTCGGCCCAAGAAAA
>Ga0224495_10001661_pt1 | contig 15418 bp, 12 predicted proteins | sample SF_Jul11_sed_USG_FD_168128 | JGI IMG/M metagenome (GOLD analysis project Ga0224495, IMG submission 168128) | Sediment microbial communities from San Francisco Bay, California, United States - SF_Jul11_sed_USGS_4_1 | ecosystem: Environmental > Aquatic > Marine > Sediment | place: USA: California... | reverse complement strand
TAAAAGTTTGTTTCAGGTATCCAACAAGACTTTCATTAACTAAAAGTTGAAACTTTTGTGGGATAAGATTTGTTAAAAATCGTCTTAGAAGAGCCATCCCCATACTATCTTCTACCACACTACCAATAACATTATCTGATGAGTCCAAAATTTCCCAGGAATCCCGTAAAATTGATTTAAATCCTCGTCTACGAAGTGTACCCAGTTTTTCATTGGTTAATACATCCATAACATCATACGCAGCAGAAAAATCAATTATACTTCTAGCATTTATTTTTAAAACTTCCTTAATCATTGATTCGTCAGAATATACTGTAATATCTTCTTTTAATTTAAATGCTTTTTGTTTCACAAAAAAAAGTAAATTCTTTTTTTCTTCATCATAAATCTTTATTTCTCCACCAAATAACTTCCAAAACTTTTTCTTTGCAAAATATTTATCATAAGAATATTGCTCCATAATTTCCTCCATATATATTTATTAACATAAATAATAAAAAAATCTAATTTATTCAATAGTCAATTTAAAATAGATTAATTAATTAATATTAATAATTTGTTTTAATAATATAGTAAACTCTAGTTATAAAATCTTTTCTATTTGGAAGGATTAATTAGATCATAGCGAATTTGATGATTGGGAGTGAAAAACTTTTTATCTAGGAGGTTTAGGAAAATCCAGGAGGTTAAACTAACAGCTGCTGTAAGGCTTAAAACAATTACAATCTGGTATTTTACAGCCTCATCAGGCATAACACCCGAAAGGATCTGCCCTGTCATCATACCTGGCAGGTGAACTATACCCATAACCATCATATTATTAATTGATGGTATTAGAGCTGCTATTAGAGCCTGCTTTCTTGATGTTTGTGATGCTCTTCTTGAGTTGTAGCCTAGTGATAATAGCATTTCCATTTCTGCTAATCTTAGGAAAAGCTCGCTCTTATAGCGTTCGCCAGCTAATGTTGCTCCATTCATACCATTGGCAATGACCATCCCAGCTATTGGTATTAAATATTGCGGGTCATACCACCTAGGTATATTAACAATAAGAGTAAAAATAGCTATGAGTGTGAGTATTGATGTTATTGAAACAGCTATAAGTGCATAAATGTATGTTCCACGAATTGGATTTTTTAGTCGTTTGATTAAGGTTTGTGAAGCTAGTAATAGCATTATAACCAGGATAGGCAACACATAATACCATTCTGCGTTTAAAAATATTGCTTTAATGAGGTATCCAACTAGTATAAGTTGTGCTATGGTTCTAAAGGAGCCAATTAAAATAGATTTTTCAAGTTTTAAGGACTCGTACAAAGAGATAGCTAGTAAAACCAATATGAAAATGCTTACCAGACTCAGTTGAAGCCATGATATTTCTACTATCATATTACTCCATTTATAAATGCAGACTTAGGATTATTTATTTCATTTATTTTACCATTTTTAAGATTAAAAAATCTATTCCCTAGGTTATTGGCAAAATCAAGCTGATGAGTAACTATGATCATTGAAATCCTTTCTCTTTCAACAATTTGTTTTAATGTTTGAATTAAAATATTGCTGTTTTCTTCATCCAAAGCTGAATTAGGTTCATCTAAAAGTAAAATCTTTGAATGATTCAATAAAGTTCTTGCTAATGCAACACGTTGTTTTTCTCCCACAGAGAGTTCATGAGACGATCTTGTTAGATATTTTTCGTTAAGTCCAACTTCATTAAGAGTTTTCATTATTTTATTATTTGCAAGATTATGATCTTCCTTGTTTTGAAAAGAAAGTAATAGATTATCATTAACTGATCCCTCTATTAGATAAGGAGTTTGTGGAAGATATGCAATTTCTTTTCTTAGTAGTAAAGGAGATATCTCTTTTATGTCTTGATTGTTATAGCGAACACACCCACTGGTTAACTCAATTAGACGATTTGTGATTTTTAGTAGAGTAGATTTTCCACTCCCAGAGCTACCTAAAATTATTATAATTTCTGCTTTTTTAAGGCTAAAGGAGATTTTATCGAGTGCATTTGATGTATTGTTATAGCTGAAGGACACATCAGAATATTCGAGTATATTATTATTTGTCATGGAATTAAATTTAATTATAATTTTAAATTACGTCTATTTCAGAACTAATTAAATTGAGCAGAATTAATGAGATCATTTACTAGCTTATCTTCTATCTGTTTTAAAATGTTATATTAAAGGTATTTTAGAAGTTATAGTTAATGATATTATAATATGAAATTAGAAAATTATTGCTTTGTAAGTAGATTGTTATTTAGCAGATATTGAATTAATTATATTTTGTTTACCAATTTCATTGAAAAAATCAGATTCAGGGAAATATTTACCCGGACATTTTGTGGAGTTTACTTGATGATGGGTTAAAACATTTTCAGGTGAGATGTTAAACTTTGCCATTAGATATTTAGTTAGTGCCACAAGACTTCTCATTTGTTTTCTTGATGGGAGTTTGTGTTCAAAATCGCCAACTAAACATATACCTATACCCCATTTATTGTATTCATCGGCAGATTCACTAACATGTCCTCCAGATCTCTGTTTCTTCCAGCGTTCACTAATTTCAACTTTACCATCGTTTGTACCATTACCGTTTCCAATCAAAAAATGATACAATAATCCACCATTATGATATTCCTTTTGATGGTAACGTTTGTAGCGTTCTAAATCGCCTATTTCAATGCCACTGTGATGGATAACTATGAATTTCCATCGGTTAGAGTTTTGATTAGCAATATTGTTCAGTTCTAGTTTGTCATTATCTAAATTGCTAGGTATATTTTTATAATACCATGATAAGGATATAATTATGAGTAATAAAATTCCCATTATGATAAGGTAGGGTTTGGGATTTAAGTTCTGATACCATAAAACATCATTTTTTTGATGTTTGTTCTTATAATCATAGCTTAATTTTTTATAGTCTTTTATACTCATAATTTTAAGTTTTCGGTAAAAAAAAAAAATCTATGAATAGTTTTAAGTATTTTCAATTTAAATGTTTTGTAAAGTTGATGTTAATGATTAGATTTAAAATGTAAATTATTTTGTTTTTGATTAGATTAATTTTTATTATCTATTAAATTAAGATTTGTGAGGTTTATTTATTGTTTAAATATATATTTGGTCCTGTATACTCCCGAAGATTGGGCTTATCACTTGGCATAGATCTGCTTGGGAAAAAGATTTGCAGTTTCAATTGCGTTTACTGCGAAGTAAGGAAAACAGAAGTTTTAACTTTGGATAGGAAGCCCTATGTTAGTGCGGATAAAATTGTTAATGAGATAGATCTCTTTTTTAGTCAGCATCCCAATATTAAGTTAAATTATATTACCTTTTCTGGACAGGGGGAACCAACTCTTAACTCTGACATATCTAAAGTGATAGAACATTTAAAGAGAAATTATAGTTTTCCAATTTGTGTATTGACTAATGGATCATTATTACATAATAAAGATGTTAGAAAAGACTTGCTTAGAGCTGATTTAATAATTCCATCTCTTGATGCACTTTCCAATACAGCGTTTAGTAGGATCAATCATCCGCATCATTCTATCAAAGTGGATCTAATTTGCGAAGGCATAAAAAAGCTAAGGGAGGAGTTTTCAGGTCTCATTTGGCTTGAAATTCTTTTTGTTCAAGGAATTAATAATAATGAAGATGAGATACTTTTACTCATAGATAAAATAAAAGAATTAAAACCAGATAAGGTTTATGTAAACACAGTTCATAGGCCCCCTGCTTTCCTAGATGTTCATCCAATAAATGAGTCTGAATTAAAAAATATTCAATCTATTTTCGATTCTGTTATAAATAATAAATTAAATAATGATGTTAGCGTAAAATCTTTTCCAGAGTCTATTAATATATCTACAAATCATGAAATATTGATGGAAAAAATAAAACCAATGTTGAGTATTAGACCATGTACACTGGAAGATCTTTATAAGATTTTTCATTCATACGATTCTTGTTTGAAAGAAGATACGTTGAAATGTATCCTTAAAAATCTCGTTGAGAATAAGGTTTTAAAAACAAAAGAATATGATAATTCAAAGTTTTATTATTTTGAAGCGAGGTAATTTGTGGCTATAAAAGAAACTGCACGTATATATAACATATTTCCAAGGATAGCTGGTAATATTACAAATTGGATTAGCCATTTTCCTAGAATTACAAACATGAAATTTAATTGGATATTTTTAAATCCTTTTCATTACTCGGGATTTTCGGGGTCACTTTACTCCATTAAGGATTATTATAAGCTTAACCCAATGTTTTATGATCAAAGTAATAAGAAAACTGAGATTGAACAACTTAAATGGATGATTGATGAAGCTCATAAACTTGGTATTAAAGTAATGATGGATTTAGTAGTTAATCATACTGCTGTGGATCATCCATTTACCAAAACTCATAAGGAATGGTATAAATGGGAAGGAGAAAAAATTGTAAACCCTGGTGCTTGGGATGGTAACAATTGGGTTAGCTGGGGTGACCTTGCTGAAATTGATAATGAGTACTCATCTGATAAAAAAAACTTGTGGAAATACTGGCTCGATATTGTTATTTACTATTTAAAGCTTGGATTTGACGGATTTCGCTGCGATGCGGCTTACAAATTGCCAATTGAGTTTTGGGAATACATTATTAGTAAAAGTAAAAAACAAAATTCTAAAGTTGTATGGTTTGCGGAAAGTCTTGGTTGTCAAATCGAAGACACTATTAAACTCGGAGAATCTGGCTTTGAATATACATTTAATAGCTCTAAATGGTGGGATTATGAGGAAGAGTGGTGTTTAGAACAATATAATAAAAACCTTCCATATTCAAAATCTATTAGTTTCCCTGAGTCACACGATACAAATAGAATTTATGACGAACTCCATGAAGATCCAAGGGCTGTTAAACATAAATATCTTTTTTCAGCTCTTTTCTCAGCAGGTATTATGATTCCTATTGGATTTGAGTATGGTTTTAAACGTAGGCTCAGTGTAGTATCAACAACACCAGAAGATTTTGAAGAGATCCACCATGATTTCTCACAATTCATTTCAGAAGTTAATACCTTGAAAAGCACCTACCAAATCTTTAATGAAGAATCGTATCTTGAAAAAATACCTGTAGAAGAAAATGTTAATATCAAAGTTTTACTGAAAACCTCACTAAATAAGAAAGAAAAATGTTTATTAATTATTAACAAGGATTTTTCCAAAACTCAGACGATTTCTATAGAAAAATATTTATCTATTTTCCCTGACAGAGATAAAATTAAGGATATTTCAATATCATACCCTGTTCAGAAAATATACAAAGAAAATAATCTCTCTTTTAAGCCTGCCGAAATAAAAATTATTTATTGTAAAGCTAAGTAATTAATTTAATTCGATTTAACGCTGATTTATATATTAGAATTTACTTTAATAAAATTTACCAAAGATAAATCTGAAAAAATAAAAATCATAATTTTAATATAAAAAACAATAAATTTTTTATATTATTTAATCTTAACCTTATGTCGATTGTTGCAATTTGTTTTATAAGGTTAATTAATATTTATTTTGTTAATTAACATATTTAAAAAAATAAATTTTTTAATAATTTAATGATTTTTTTATCAATAAAAAATCAATTAAAAAGTTAAGACAATTTTTTTTTTGCTTGACCTTAAGAAAACATATTATTACACTTGATTTAGATTAGGGTGGTGTTTATTATTATAATTAAACAGTAAAACTTATTCTATAAAAACTATTGTAATAGGTGATTTTTAAATAATAATAAACAAATTAAACAACCTAACAACTTGTTATGGTATTAAATTAACATTAATACGGAGGAATCGAATGATTTTATCTAAGTCTAAAAGATACGCTCGTAATTTATTGGTATCAAGCTCTATATCATTGATTGGGCGGTTAGGCCATAAGGGATTGAAGGGTGCCCTTAATTTGTTAAAAGGTTTAATGCCTAATGATAGAGTAAAACGTGGTTTGGAAGCAATGAAGGAATATGTTGATCGTGGACACCCATTCGTTGATTGGCTATTATCATTTAATAACTTTGATCCTAAAGTTAGGGATAAAATTTACACCAATTTGTTTGCTAATGGATTTATTGGAGTTAAATCACAGCGAGAATATAGGGACAGCCTAAACGTTGGATTACTTACAATGGTAATTAGCGTTACCCAGCGGTGTAATCTTAAATGTACTGGGTGTTGGGCAAGTGTTTATGAAAAAGAAAAAGATCTTGATTATGATGTTCTATGTAAAATAATAGAAGAATCCAATGAAATGTCAACTTATTATTTCTCAATTACTGGAGGAGAGCCTTTTGTAAGAAAGGACTTATTTGATTTATTTGAGAAATACAACGATTCATATTTTCAAGTTTATACCAATGGAACAATGATTACTGAAAAAGTTGCTGATAGGCTACTAAAAGCTGGCAATGTTCTAACTCTTCTTTCTATAGATGGTTACACAAAAGAAATTAATGACAAACGAAGAGGTGAAGGTGTTCACGAGAAACTCATTAAGGCAATGGACATATTGAGAGAAAGAAAGCTGTTTTTTGGTGTTTCAATTACTGTTACATCTCAAAATGTTGAAGAAATAATGAATGTTGAATTCTGGGATTTCTTACTTTCAAAGGGTATTAAAATTGGCTGGATTTTTCAATATATGCCGGTTGGAAGTAATCCTGATATAAGTCTAATGATCTCTGCAGAGCAACGTGATGCTCTTAGAAGATTTGTTTATAAAATCAGAAACTCAAGACCAATCTTTGTTGGGGACTTCTGGAATGATGGATATATGGTGGAAGGCTGTATGGCTGGTGGAAACACTTATATTCATATTAATAATAAGGGAGATGTTGAGCCATGCGTGTTCTGCCATTTCTCAACTGATAATATTTACGAAAAAAGTTTAAAGGACTGTGTCACTTCACCGTTTTTTAATGCTATTAGAGGCGAAATCCCGTATGATGGAAATATTCTCAGTCCATGTATGCTAATAGATAGGCCTGAAGTATTTAGAAAACATTTTGCTGATTTTAATCCTAAGCCTACACATGAAGGTGCTGAAAGTCTTGTTACTAATCTTGCTTCTGAACTTGATGAAAAGTCAAGACAGCTTAAAAAAGTTAATGAGCCAGCATGGCTTGACGAAGACTACATAGATTTTTACACTTTTGATCCAAGATATTTTAAAGCTATGTAATAAGTTAAAAGAACTCTTCATAAAACGTGGGGAGTTCTTTATACTAAAATAATCTGCGAATTTCTTCTATATATCAAAATATAGAGGATTTATAAGATTCTTATACTACGATTTGAGAAATTTAACTTTCCTAATTTACATTAAATTATAATTTCCTTGATTTATTAAAATATTTTATTTATTCTTAATTTAAAATATAGTAAATTATTTTTATTAAACATCATAAAATTAGACTTTTTAGGAGTTTTTATATGTCTGCAACCTATAATGCAAGCGAAGTATTTCAATTTGCTATTACCATGGAAGAAAATGGTGAAAAGTTTTATCGTGAATTGGCTAAACATTCATCTGATAATGAAATTAAAAAGTTTTTTGATTTAATTGCCAATGAGGAAGTAAAACATGGCAAGCAATTTAGTAAAATATTATCAACTTTTGAATCTTATGATCCAGCAGATGCCTACCCTGAAGAGTATTTTCTTTACTTAAAGGCTTTAGTTAACAACATTATTTTCGATAAAACCACCATTGAACAAGAAAAAACTAAAATAAAAAATGTTAATGAATCTGTGAAATTGGCTATTAGGAACGAGTGGGAGTCAATTCTATACTATCAAGAGATTAAAAATCTTGTTTCAAAAGATCAGCAACATTTAATTGAAGAAATTATTGATCAAGAAAGAAATCATTTCTTAAAGTTAACAGAATTTCTTCAAGATATAAAAAATTAAAAATCTTTTAGTAATTTTTAAAGATGTAATAAAACTTGTTTGCATAATACATTAAAATGTATTACTAAAAAAATAAGAATAATTTATAGGATTTTATATTTTTTAAAGCCCACAAATTTTTCCTTTCTTAAATTTGCCTTTTTTAGAAAGTTCTATTAGCTTGATTTTGAATTAAAAAAGATATGCTACACTAGTACTTTTTAAATGTTTATACAATTATTTTAGAGTAAAAAGTATTTTTTTAAAAGGGTGTTAAAGTGGAAGACAGGGAAATCAAAAAACTTGCTGTTGATATTATTGACCTTGTAGAGTCTGACAAAACTGATCTAATTAAAAATATAATTAATGCTTTACACTTTGCTGATTTAACAGAAATACTTTACTACCTCTCAGAAGAAAATCGATTATATGTTTTTAAGCTTTTAGATGCAGAAATTGCTTCACAAGTAATATCTGAATTGGATGATAACATTAGAGAGCAGCTACTTGATGAACTTGATATTAAACGTATATCAGAAATTGCAGATGAGATGGACTCTGATGATGCGACTGATCTGGTATCCAACCTTTCTAATGAAGAAGCAACATTAGTATTAGCTGATATGGATAAAGAAGATTCCGCTGAGGTAAAAGAACTCCTTGCACATGATGAGGAAACTGCCGGTGGAATCATGGCAAAAGAGTTCATATCTATTGAGCAAAATAGAACAGCAGAAGAGGCTATCAATGAAATAAGAAATAAGGCTGAAGAAGTAAAATATGTGTATTATGTTTTTGTTGTTGATGAGAAGGGGGTTTTGCTTGGTTTTATCTCTCTTAAAAGACTTATTTTAGCAGACCAAAAGAAAAAACTGTCTTTAATTATGAATAGAGATGTTATATCGGTTAAAACTACTCTGGATCAAGAAGAAGTTGCAAATATTGTAAAAAAGTATGATCTTATATCTGTACCTGTTGTTGATGAGAAGGGCGTTTTGGTTGGTAGAATAACTATTGATGATATTATGGATGTTATTGATGAAGAGGTATCAGAAGACATACAAAAGATGGCTGGTATATCTGAAGAGGAAGTTAGCGAAACCTCACCATTAAAAATATCCCGTGTTCGCCTTCCATGGTTAATTGCAGGATTAGTAGGTGGCACAATAGCTGCTCTAATCATAAGTAGATTTGAAAATTCATTAAGAACCATGATCTCATTAGAAAAAATTATAATCCTTTCCTTCTTTACTCCTGTGATTATGAGTACGGGAGGAAATGTTGGTATACAATCCTCTACTATTATAGTAAGAGGGCTTGCAACAGGTGATATAAGCTTTTTTGATGCGTATAAACATCTTTATAAAGAGATTAAGGTTGCTATAATCAATGGTTTGGCATGCAGTTTAATAATTTTTAGTGTTGCGTACGTCTGGAAAAATATTAATCTTGCTTTATTGCTTGGAGGCTCATTATTCTTAATAATGAATATAGCAGCATTTGTTGGAGCCTTAATTCCCCTAATTTTGAAGAAATTAAATCTTGATCCTGCCGTTGCAACAGGTCCATTTATCACCATTTCAAATGATATTATAGGATTAATAATATATTTCTCATTATCCATATTGTTAATATCCTAAACAAGTTAAATCTCTAATATACTAATAACAACTTAAAATATTATATCATTAATAGGTTTTCTTGTATTAACTTTAGGTAGATCAACAATTAAATGAGTACCATCTAATTCAGATGTAGTAAAAGTAATATTCCCATTATGAGCTTTTGCAATTATAAGAGCAGTATAAGTTCCTAATCCTGTTCCACCCTCTTTGCCAGCTGTTACATATCTTTCGAAAAATCTATCTTGTATGTTTTCTGGTATAACACCAAAATTATGAATGTCTATTTTGTGAGTGTCTTTCTCATAAATCGATATGGTAATAGATTTATTATTAGGAGATGCTTCAATCGCATTTTTAATTAAATTGGCAAAAAGACTTTCTAAATGTACATGTTCTCCTAGTATATAGTGCTTTTGGTCCCATGAGAGAGGATTTTCATTTAAAAAAAAGTTTATGTTAATAGATTTCATTTTTAGAAATGTTAAAAATTCATCATTGAGTTTTTTAAATAAACTTATTAAATCAAAAGTGCTTGGAGTTATAAGATATGTTCCTTCTTCCATTTTAAAAATATCCAATGAATGATTAATCATTCGTAAAACTTGATTTCCGCTTTCATGGATGTTAGTAATCCATTTGCGTTGATTTTCATTGGCTGATAGCTCTAACAATAATTCTGAGAATCCAATAATAGCATGGAGAGGGTTTTTAATATCATGTCTTACAATTCGCTCTGTATCTTCACGTAATCTTTCAATTCTTTTTCTTTCAGAAATATTTCTAATTGCTGTTATAGTAATAAGATCATCTTCGTGTGGAGTGGGTTTACAAATTATTTCAATAGGAAAAGTTGATTTATCTTTTTTTAGAGCAAAAGCTTCAAATATTTTTTCTTCACCTAATTCTATATTTTTTAAAACAATATTACGAGATTGCTCATCTACAAAGTCAAGTATACTTTTTCCAAGCATATCTTGAAGTTCATATTCTAACATTTCAGCCATTGAAAGGTTTGTATCTAGGATTCGATCTTTAGTACTAATAATAATCCCCTCGAAAGTAGCAGAAGATAGTCTCCTAAAGCGTTCTTCACTCATAATTAAAGCTTTTTCTGCTTTCTTACGTTCAGTAATGTCCCTAGCTATACCCAAAATGAGAGCTCTACTTTTAATTCTAATTGGAAAAGTTCTAATTTCAATTGGGATTTGATTTCCATTCTTTTGGATTAGCAAAAATTCCTCTGGACCGGCAGAATGACCTGTTGTATTCTTAAAAAATAACTTTGCAGCTTTTAGTATTTGATCAGCCGGTAAGAAATTAGACTTTAATAGGTTTTTATTAATTAATTCATTTTTAGAATAACCGCAAATTTCTTCAAGATTTAGATTTCCATCAATAAGGTTACCCTTAAAGTCACAAATAAAATAAGCATCTGGTGCATATTCAAATAGTGTCTTGAACTTTATTTCAGAGCTTTTAATTTCTTCTTCCATTTGCTTACGCAGAGTTATATCTCTTGCAATAATCTGAACTGCTTTTCTATCCATAAATATTATAGGGATGGTTGCAACTTCAACATCAATGATTTTATTATCAAAACGTATAAATTTCTCTTCTATGAAATCAGAATTAATATTTTCTAGAGCTAATTTAATACGAGACTTTTCAATTTGGTGATAAGCTGGATGGATAAGGCTAAATGCAGGCTTACCAATAATATCGTTAATATTAGAAGCAGCTAAAAGTTTTACACCAGATCGATTAATATAAACATATTTATATTCCGAATGAATAGCAATTAAATCTGGGGAATTCTCAACTAAATGGTAATATGATACAAGGTCTTTGTGAATATTATTTTCACTGACTAAATCAGTACCAAAAGAAGAGTTTTTTTCATTACTATCTTGTGTAGTATTTTTTCGAGGAGATCTCAGTTTTTTGCCTCTTAAAAATTAATTAAATTTATTAGAAAACAGTATCCACAAGCCTAACAATATAACGAGTTCCATCTCGCATTAAATCCACATATATTGGTTTAGAAAGGATCTTACCCTGCTGATTAACAACTATTTCAACTCCAGGCTGAGATGTCATTTCACTATCCTTTGAAACAACTTTTGCTATTTCATTGGTATTTAATAAAACATAACACCCAATAGTAAAAAAATTATTCTCTTTTAATAAGATATTTCCCACATCATTAACAAAACGATGTACAACGTCTGTTTTAAAGAGAGTTCTGGTTTCTTTTAAAAGTTTTTGAAAACTATCACGCTTGGAGTGAGCTTTTCTGTAGGGGTGATCAGATGTAAGGGAGTCGTAAGATTCTGCAATAGCAACAATACCAACCTCATCACTTATTTGATCCCCTTTAAGACCAAAGGGATAACCACTCCCATCGTATCTCTCGTGATGCAATAAAATTACGTCTTTCACCGATTTGCTAAGTTGAGGGCTATCCTTAATAAGTTCATATCCATAAACTGGATGTTTTTTCATAATTTCAAACTCTTTGGGAGTTAGGGGTTCTTTTTTGTGAATTAGTTCGTATGGTATTTTTGTTTTTCCAATGTCATGTAAAAAACCAGAAAGACCAATTTCTTTAACAAACTTATCATCTCGTCCTATTTTTCTAGCCATCATCATGGAAATTATGCCAACATTCAATGAGTGGGTATATGTATACTCATCATATATTTGTATTGCTAATAGATTAATAATTTCTTCATCTGCTTCATCAATATCATGTAAAATTCTTTCAGCTATTCTTTTAGTGTCATCAAAATTAAAATCTTCATTGTTATCAATTGCCAGAACAAGTTTTTTCATGGTGCTAACAGCTTCTTTTTGGGTTTCAATGGTAATTGCTCTTGGACCCTTGTACACATTATTGTTTAGATATTCATGGAGATTTTTAGTTTCCATAATACTACTATCAGGTTCTATTTTTGAATAGTATAGGGTTTCCACACCTGACGTTAATAATTCGTTGATTTTTTCTTGGGTAAAAGAAGTTCTGGGAGGTAAAACTAATTTTCCTTCTTCATCATAAACTTTGTACATTAGTTTAGTGCCAGGAATTAGATATTTTACAATTATTTTTACTTCATCACCAAGATCTATAAAACCAGCATCATGACTTTCTTTCAAATTCTACATCCAATTTTATTTAACACTAATTTTTAGATAATTTTAAAAATACCTTTATTTAATTAATATGTCAAAATTTTTCTTATTGGTTTTAATATTTTTTTATTGTTTTTAACAACATTGAAATCCGTCAAAAGGAGATTTTTCCATTCCCATTCTAATGTGCCATTCATGGAAATATTCGTAGAATTCGGGGTATAGTTCAAGGGTATAAAAGCTAACAGGATTTGGAATTCCCATTAGTTCAGAGAAACAAATTAGCATAAAAATGTCTCTTTCTTTAACGTAAGTTTTATAAATTGGATTTCTAAATTTTGCTATAGCAATTTCTTTATAGATTTCTATAAATTGTTTAATATATGAAAGTGCTGTTTTAAAAATGGTTTTAAGCATAATAAATCTTATGTATTTGCATTAGCCTTATTTTTAATATTTTTTATTGCTAAAATTGCCTCTAGAATTAGCCATAACTCGAGAATAAAAATTATACTTCCAATTATAAAGAGTAAAATTTTACCTTTTGAAAAATAATCACTTAGATTAATTACCATTGCAATTGAAGTCATACTAAGGAGAAAAATCATAGGGATTAGGAAATAAATATTAGGTCTTTTCTTTAATTTGAGATAGAGAGTAACAATCAGCAAAGATAATCCTGCAATAAGCTGATTGGTAGTGCCAAACAACTGCCATATAATAGTTCCACCTTCTCCTTTTCCGTCATGGAAAGCTAATATTGCGCTTAATATTATGCCAACTAATGCTGCTATCCAGCCATTTTTGAAGAATTTAATTTTATATTCTGCACCAATTTCGGTTATAACATACTTTAATATTCTAACAGATGTGTCCAAGCTGGTTGTAGCGAAACCAATTATTATAACAGCTACAAATATTTTCGACACTTCTTTAGAAATACCCCACTGGCTGGCAAAATTAGAAGCACCAGTTACAAAAGCGTTTAGGGCATCGGAGAAGTCTATTCCTGATGAATAGTAGCTTTTCCATACGTCGGTTGTGGATGGGACAATATCTTTTAAGTCCGAAAACAATGTAATGCAGGCTAAAATAGAGATTAGTGCCAAGCTACCTTCACCTAACATCCCACCATAGCCAATATATCTTGAATCTGTTTCCTTGTTAAGCTGTTTGGATGATGTTCCTGAACTTACAAGTCCATGAAACCCTGATATAGCACCGCATGCAATTGTAATAAATAATAGAGGAAACCAATGGGAGAGCGAGCCACCTTTTTTTATTGGTGCTTCTGCTACATACATTGGTGCGGTAATATCTGGATTGAGTATTATCACTCCCACAAATAAAATTACTAATCCTACTAGCAGTTGATGGGAGTTAATATAGTCTCTAGGTTGTAATAATACCCAAACTGGTAGGGTGGAAGCCAAATATGTGTAAGCTAAAAGAATAATAATCCATATAATTCTATGATTGATAATAACTTTGGGATTTGATATATCGCCAGGTAGGGTAAAAAACTCGCTTGGAATGAACTGGGCCAACCAAATTGATAAATATAACACAATTAAAGCTACTATAGAGGGTATTAAGATGCCAACTTTTTTTCTATAGACTAGAAAGCCTATAACAATTGCTAATGGTATTGAAACTATTACTGGAAGTACAGTTTTGGGATTTGATATAAATAATTTGGCAATGGATAAAGCAAAAACAGCATTTACCATTACTACAAGGAAAAATATTATTAATAAAAAGAGTATTCTTGCTCTAGAACTAACAATTTTTTCACTTAATGTCCCAATTGAGTTTCCCTGGTGTCTATTAGAAATCCATAATGTTCCAAAATCATGTACAGCTCCAATTAACACTGTACCAAATATCACCCATATAAATGCAGGAAGCCATCCCCAGGATACAGCAATTGCAGGGCCAAGTATGGGAGCTAATCCAGCAACAGAAGTGAAGTGATGACCAAATAGAACATGTTTATTAGTGGGTACAAAGTCTACACCGTCCTGATACTGATGAGCAGGGGTTTTATAATTGGGATCTAAACGGAATACTTTGTTAGCCAAGAATTTAGAGTAATATTTTGCCCCAATAAAAAAAATTAATAGACCAATAAAAAGTAAAATACTAGCATTCATATTATTACCTTAAAGTAAGATTTAATCTATGAATAAAAGCGTTTAAATATAACAAAATAAGTTCTGAATGGCAAATAGCGTAAAATTTTCAATTAACTAACAATTATTAAATCACTTAAAAGTTTTAATCTTAGAAGATTTGCTTTCAACTTGCTCACTAACTGTTTTAAGGACTTCCATCCTCATTCCCTTTTTATAGGAGAGGTTTTTAAAAGATTTTCCAGGTAAATTAACATCATTCCATTTAATAATTCTAAGACGAGCAATTTTATTTTTATCAAATTCTGTAAACCATACAATTCCTTTGCTGTCAATGGTTATACCATCTTTTTGACCAGATTTAGCTGTTGGAATTGGGAAATTATTAAAATATTTTTCTGTTTTTGGATTAAACATGACTATAGAATTTAACCTCTTGGTAGAAAAATAAATAATATCATCTTTTCCTATGGTAATTGCTGCAGGACCAGAATTAAAATAGCCAATAGATTTAAATATTGCTCTAAGAAGTTTTATATCATTGTTATTAAGGGATTTACTAAGATAGTAAGTTTC
>Ga0224495_10001660_pt1 | contig 15420 bp, 17 predicted proteins | sample SF_Jul11_sed_USG_FD_168128 | JGI IMG/M metagenome (GOLD analysis project Ga0224495, IMG submission 168128) | Sediment microbial communities from San Francisco Bay, California, United States - SF_Jul11_sed_USGS_4_1 | ecosystem: Environmental > Aquatic > Marine > Sediment | place: USA: California... | reverse complement strand
CAGCGCGGCCAGCCGTTCTGCGGGCAGCAGGATCGCCGCAGGGCTCACTTGCCAGTTGTACCAGCCGCCGGTCAGCATGACTGGTTGCGACAAGGATGCGGTATTTTCCAGCTCGGCATCAATGACACCGACCAGCACCAGCGGCGATAGCCGCCATGCGAACCGGCCGGGCAACAGCGGGGTTACCGGCTCGTTGTTGCCAGAAGCGCCGCCGATGAAAGCCGACCCGCGCCACAACGTGCCTTGCGCATCCCCGAGCGTCAGCCGGCCTGCGCTCTGTGCGTCTACCCAGGCAGCTATCCAGGCTGCCGGGAAAAAAGCCAGTACGGTGAATGCGACGCTGGCTATCCCCGCCAGAACCCAGATCGCGAGGCGGCGCATCAATCATTCCTTTGTTGCCGCAACGTCAGGGCCACATCGGCCATATCGGGCTGAGAGAGGGCGGTGACATGGGCGTTTACCACGGATAGCCGTGCGGTTTTCTGCATTTCATCCAGCCAGCCCAGCGTGTTGGCAAAAGAGGCCGACGCAAGTTTTATCTGTACCGTATCGCCGGAGACCGTCAGGCTTTGCGGCTTCAGCCCCTTGCGGGCGAGCGCGGCTTCGATGCTTTCCCGAGTGAGCGCGGGGATCGCGACCGGCGGGTTTCCCGCGAGTGCGGCCGCTTCTTTGGAGAGGTCGCGGACTTGGGCTACTTGCAGGCGAAGGGCCGGCAGGTCTTTGTTCAGCTTGATGCGTCCGGAAAGTGCCGGGTCGATGAACAGGGAATAGAGCAGGGCGATCGAGATCACGCCCCCGGCGGCAAGGAGCATTTTGCGTTCGCGTGCGTTTCGAGCCATCCAGAATCCGGATAAGGATTGCCTGTTCCGAGCCAATAGGTTTTCCTGATTCATCTTGCGCTCCGTATTTCCCACACCCCATCGGCCGCCCTGGAAGGCGGCGACTCCAGTGACAGGCTGCGGTCAGCAAGCGCAGCCTTCATTTGCTGTGCTAGCGAGTCTGCCTTGCCGGAGCGGTTCAATTCCGGGCTCAGCCGCACAAAAAGGGTGCGATCACGGTATTCGAAGGAAGCGATGGGCGGTGCATCTGTGGCTCCCATCTTTGCCGTGTTTGCCGCACTCGCCCAGGCTTCGCCAAACGCGGCAATGAGCGCCGTGAAATCATCCGGGGCTGCCAGCCCGGCATCATGTTTTGCCGCTGCGATCTTTTGCCGGATCTGTGCAACGGGGTCGATGATGACGGATTCGTTCGGGTATGCTGCCTTGTACACCTGGATCAGGGACGCGCGCAGTGCAACGGATTCCCGGTGCATTCGCCACCAGTCGAAATTCAGGGCCGCGATATTGACGATCAGGACAGCTGCCGCCAGCGCCAGCGGCCAGCGCCATGCGCGCAGATCGATGTTTTGCCGGTTTGCCTGACCAAGTCCCGCCAGCATATCCAGCGAAGCTTCTTCTGCCCCTGCTACCCAGTGCGACCAGTTGTCTGACACCGCCTTGATGCGCTTGCTCGTGGCGGGGGTACGGTTGATCTCATTCTGGTAGTCCAGCACCGAAGCATGGGGGACGTAAAGGGTGATCTCGGCCTTGGGTACGGCGGCGCACAAGGCGTTGATCACTGCATGCGCAGTGGTTTCATTCTTGCCGGCACCCACCGTCATACCGGTGCCTTCGTGCTCGGAAAGACGCAGCGTCAAGTCAACGCCGGAACCATGTTCGTTGGCAGCGGCGAGCACTCCGCCCGCGGCGGCAGGCTGAAAGGGCAGGCATGATTGTGCGGGCAATGCCGTGATCCGGCGTGCCCCGAATGCAGACAGGGTTTCATACAGGGTTTCAAGCCAGGCCCGTTGCATCACTGCGACGGTGCGCAAACCATCGACCCTGTCGCCTGCGATGATCACGCAGTCGGCAGGATCGCCGATCAATTGCTCTTCGACCAGGTTGGGCAGGGCGGCCTTCATCCGGGAGGAGGATAACGGCGGCACGTTGACGCGCAACAGAATGACATCGCTGGCGGCCAGCAGCAGCACGACGCGCTGTGCTTTCGCAATTGCGCCGGACAGATCGGCCAAGAGGGCGCTTCCTTGTTGTTCGATGGTTTTACCCTGCGTTATCAGCGCATACGGGCAAGGCAGCGCAAGCGGGCCCGGCGCATGTCCGGCGGCTGATTTCGATGGTAAGCGGATATAGAGCGTGCTCAAATTGTCTGCACTCTTAATGCAATGGTTTAGCGATATTGTCGATTATAGCTCGTGCTTGCCCCTGTCGAGCCTGGCTACGGTAAAAAACCGGAAGGCACGGCCATTACAGGCCGTGCCTTCCGGTGGTGTTGCCTTATTCGCAATAGTTACATCGGATGATTGTCAGAACAGCTTGGCATGGCACGCCCAGTCTGAGCTGAAATATCCCGGCTGCGGCGTGCCATGCAAGCTTAATTCTCTGTCAACTTCCGAGCCGGTTTAGAAGGGCGTGAAAGTAAAAGAGCCGCTCATCGTTCCGGTTGCGTTAGTGGTCATATCAAACGCGGGGGTCGATGCGAATGATATTGTGCCGGCAGCCCTGCTGACAGTAATGCCCCAACTGGCGCAAGTAGGGAAACCCGTATTCGTTCCACTGACATGACAGATAATATTGATTGTCGGCGTGCCAGCCCAATAACCTGAGCCACCGATAAAAACAGCAAGCGAAAGAACGTCTTCAGAGGCGCCAATCTGGTAAACCAATTGAAACATATCGAGAGCGCTATTGGTCCAAACCAACGATTGTTGCGTAGCTGTGATGCTACTTATACCTGCATTGTAAGACAACCCGGTAATGTTGCCGAAAGTCGTTGTCACGCTTGTCCCGCCTACGACAGGCCCGGAAACAGACAGCGTGAATGGGCTTGAAACACCTGCGAAGTTTCTGACTTTGATATACAAGAGGGTGCCAGCAGCAACCGGAGTGGTTGCCGTGCAGCTATCCGCAGTTGTGCCTACATTTATAGTGCATGCCCAATTGGTGTCGAGGGTCGTGAAGGCGGAACTCGTATAGACCTTTGGGTCGAGATCGGAAGTCATGCCGGACAACGAGATCGTGTCGACAGACCCGACAGTGGTGTATTGGTAAAAGCCATCATTCACGCCCGTAACCGAACCGTTGTAGGGCATTGATGCGATCGTGGCTGTGCTTACTCCTGCAGGCCCGGAAACCGACAGCGTGAATGTACTTGAAACAGCTGCAAAATTTCTGACTTTGATATACAAGGGGGTGCCAGCGGTAACCGGAGTTGTTGCCGTGCAGCTATCCGCAGTTGTGCCTGCATTATTTGTGCATGCCCAATTAGTATCGAGGGTCGTGAAGGTGGAATCCGTATAGACATTCGGGTCGATGTCGGCGGTCAAACCTGATGCAGATATCGTGTCGACCGTTCCGACAGTAGTGTATAGGTAAAAGCCGTCATTCGTGCCAGTAACCGAGCCACTGTAAGGCATTGTTGTGATAGTTGTTGTGCCGCCTGCATAAGCCGTAAGTGTTCCAGTTGTCGCGGCTGTCCCAGAACAGGTTGTAGCTCCGTTGGTCCAGCTCCAGGAAGACGTGCCGCTAAATGTCATTGGATTCGCAGTGCTAATAAGTGTCCCGCTGAATGACGTCGTCGTCGTCCCGCCGACGTCTGGGTAGCTGCCGCTGATGGTGATTGTGCTGCCGCTAATGGTCCCCGTATAACTGCGATTTGAGCCGTTTATTGTGGTGGTCAAGGTAAAGGAGTTGCTTCCTGCAGTGTGAGACACGACTCCCGTCCAATAGGTGGTCACCCCGGTGGGATCGCCACAGTTGTTCGCACCCGAGGTGTCTGACATAGACCATGTGCCCGAGATATTTGCGGCAGGTGGAGACATTCCACCGCCACCGCCACCACCTCCGCCGCACGCGGCTAAAGTCAGGCTGAACAAAAAGGCTAATATTAGTTTGATCGTTTTCATTATCACTCCCATTTTTTTAGACAGCTTGGCGTTGAGGAACAGCAAACTGCGGTTGAGGAAAATATCTCATGAAGAGGCCCTGCTTATTGCCTCATACCAACAATTATAAAATGGCTACTACCAGTTTCATATAGTCCAAAAAGACTATATTGGTGTTGTGCAGGAGGGAAAGAATGCGTGAAGCAGGAAGCGAATTGCTAATATTCCCGGATCCAGAGGAGTTTCGTGCTCGAAGCGTTGCGTTCGATCAACGCCTGGATGCTCAGCCCGGCCCGGCTCATGCGCACATTTCCATTGACGAGAAAATAATTTGTTGCAATCGATACGTCGCTGGCTGATGTGGATAGCACTTTGCCGGGCAGGCGGTGGCTGAAATCGGCAAGGTCACGAAAACTTGCGGTGTTGCGTGATTCGGCCAGCACGGCAGCATCTGCAAGCGTAAGTGAGTCGATCCTGGCGGCCAGCACTTCAACGGGTGCGGTATTGACATTGACTGGGGTTGGGCGTGGCAGGATGATTATGAGATCCTTCAGTGTCTCAATCGCCTGCGGGGTAAAGCCCGGCACCGCAAGAAGGTCGGTCGTATGAGCAAAAACTACAGGTTGCGGGGCTGGCAGATTGTCCTGTCCTGGTGGTGCAGCCTCGGGCTTCTTCAGCGCTGCAGCCATGCTGTTGGCAGCTGCCTGGGCCAAATCGGGAACAAGATTGGCATTGCGCAACAGGCGTGCGAAAACCGCGACTTCGGCCGGGTCGACCGTGCCATTGGGGCACAGGTTGGCAAGGTTGTAGCGCGCCTGCGCGTCGCTGATCCCGCCTGACAATGTGGCACCGGCAAAATCATCAAGGGAGTTGTCATTTTCGACATATTGGTCGAGCCGTGTTTCCGCAAGCGGCACCGACCAGGGTTCATCCAGGTTGTCCGTGCTCGAGTGTTTGAAGTCTTCGCGCAATATCAGCATGGCCCAGTCGAGCGCGCCACGCAATACCCATTGCTTTTGCAATTGCAGTCGCTGGTTTTCGATCGAACGCACCTGAACCTGCTGTTGCCAGAAGAGGCTGGCGACGATGGTGACGGCCAGTGTGGTCAGCAATAATGCCGTTATGACAGCGACGCCGCGTTGCCGGAAGATCGGGGCGGGGCGTGCGCTCATACTGCCCCCAGCAGGAATATCTTGACCAGCCTGTCGTTGCGGCCCTGCAATCGCAGGGCGACTTCAAGACCGGTCAACGGTGGCAGCTTGAAAGAGGAGGCGCCTTGCGGAACCTTCACAACCGAAGTCATAACCGTCGCCAGTTGCGCAACCTCTGTTCCCGTGCGCCAGCTCGTTTCCCGGTCTATCCATAATCTCATGTTTAAATCGCTGACACCCGATAGCAGTGTTATAGCAGGGGTTCCATCCTGTGCGTCGGCAGCAGTCTTCCATAGCGCATCTATCATGCTCAAGTCGCGCGTTGCTGCCAATTCAAGTCGCGTCAGTGTGCCATCCTTGATGCGATACGTGACGACTTGCAGGCGCGTAGGGTGGTCATCGGCAAATACCGTGCGCACCAGTGACAATCGCCCGTCTTCGACGAGGATCGGCATCCGTTCCGGCAGGAGGGTAGGGCTTGCCAGGTTGGCGCAATCACTCTGCAGTTGCGCGAAGGTGATCTGCATCCCACGGGTCTGTTCAAGATCGCTGGTGATAGCGGCACGTGCACGCACGATGCTGTCAAGGCCGCGCCAGCCGAGGATCGCGATGAAGGACAGAATGCTGATAGCGACCAGCAGCTCGATCAGTGTCAGACCTGCTTGCCTGCCTGGCCGGGAATCAGAGAGGGCGATATTTTTCGCCAGAGCCTCCCTGTCAGCCATTGGGCACCACGTGGGTCAGTTTGACGATGCGGCGTTCGGCGTCCTGTGTATCAAATACGCTGATCTCGACGCGGCGGAAAAAAGGGTTCGGCGTGGAAAAAACGTTCTCCTCGCAAACAAGTTTCAGCTCGCCCTGCGGGCAGTCGGATCGGCGCTGTCCCAATGCAGGCCACTCGTGAGCAAGACGGATCTGAGCCAGCCTGTTTTCGGCAGACCAGGTCGCCATCATCGAGGCGCGTAGATCCGCGCTGTTTTGCGTCAGGCTGCCGATCGCGCGCAAGCTGGCGCCCAATGCGGTGCCGACAATGACCAGTGCTACCAGAACCTCGAGCAAGGTAAAACCGGCGACGCGATGATTGTGCGGGTGTGGATTCGGGCGCATGTCATTCCACCACGAAATGGCCGATCCCGTCGGCGCGGATGGCAGCCTGGCTCCCTCCGACTTCAAGCGTCAGGACAAAGGGCTTGTTGACCGGTTCGCGGCCAAACACGATGCGCAACGGCGCGGCTTTGTTGTCCAGGGGCGGACTGATCGTGAATGTGACCGGAGAGCGTTTGAATTCGCGTTCGTGCAGCAAGTCATCCTGTTTGAGTGCTTGCCACTCGTTCTCATCGTATAACAGGAAACGGTAGCGATCGGCCTCTGCTTCGAATGCGATCGGGCGGTTGCGCACGATCGCTTCGTCGCGCGCCAGTTGCAGCAGCAACGCAATCCTTTGAGCGTCATTTTGCAGAACTTGGCGCTCTCCGGGTATCACGCTGAATGAGACCATCCCGAGCAGGATGCCAAAGATTACAAAAACCACCAGCAGTTCGAGCAGCGTGAATCCGCGCGACCGTCTGAGATGTTTCACGAGCAGAACGTTGCAGCCCGATTCGAAGTGTGCATGCGTGGCTACAGATCCCACGAGCCGATATCTGCGTCGTTGCCGGTGCCACCTGCCTGGCCGTCAGCACCGAATGAAATCACATCGATTTCCCCGCGGATCCCCGGTGACAGGTATTGATAGGGGTTGCCCCACGGGTCTTTTGGCAGCTTTTCAAGGTAACCGCCGGTCTTCCAGCCGTTGGCGGAAGGGCCGGCCGTCGGCTTGGTGATCAGCGCCTGCAAGCCCTGTTCTGTCGTTGGATAGTGCTGGTTGTCGAGCTTGTACAGTTTGAGTGCCTGCATCACCGTGGCGATATCCTGCCTGGCTGCAATGATGCGCGCATCGTCAGTGCGGCCCATCAGTTTAGGAACGATCAATGCCGCCAGGATACCCATGATGACGACCACAACCATGATCTCGATCAGGGTAAAACCGCGCATGGCCGCACCGGAGGGTTGTTGATGGCTGGATAGCAAAGACAATTTATTCATGGTGATAGTTGTCAGTATGAAATACAGATCGCTAGTATAAGGCCAAAATCAGGCTTGCATTACCCTATCGTGCGGACTGATAATTATCACTGCATTGACTATTATGCAGCTCGCACCATGAGCTTGCCGCCATTTGCCTTATGTCTGCCAGCGGGGCAAGGATCAAGGGGCACCCCGGATTTGATGTTGAAGTGATGCCATTGGAGATGCCATGCTGAAATTCAATTTCTCCATAAAGACCCGTGATGGGCAAAAAGTAGAAAGCGTCCAGATCTACGGCAAGGACTTGCCGGATGCGGAGCGCAAACTGCGCCAGATGTATATCCATTGCGAAGTGGAAAGTTGCAAGACCATCGACACCAACAGCAAATATTCACAGTCTGCGGATATAGAGGAGCTGCTGTCTATCATCTCCAGGCAAGACTGAGCTATTGTCGTCAGAGTTACTTGATGAACCCGTCAGCCATCAGTTCGTCAAGCAGTGCCGCGTAATCCTGGGCGCCGCGGCTATGGGGCGCATGTTCGAAGATGGTCTTTTTCAAGGCCGGGCTTTCCGCAAGGCTGACGTTTTCCGAAATTATCGTTTCGCATACGTCCTCGCCGAATTCCTTCCTGGCCATATTCATAATATCTTTTCCCATGTTTCTCCGGGAGTCGAAGCGGGTAAGCAGATAACGGCGATTGACGCGGTGCTTGAGGACCTGCTCGAGGGCGTGGAGTGTCTTCCTGATCTGCATGGCGCCGTTCATGGACAGATAATCTGCTGAAATCGGGACGATGACGCCATCGCAGGCAAATATCGCATTCAGCGAAAGCACGCCGACCAATGGGCTGCAGTCGATTATCCAGGGCGCGTCTTCTTCCGCGATCTTTTCTCCCTGCAGGCTGGTGTTGAGCTTGTTGATGATGTTGTAGCCCTTGCCGTACAACGCATCCACCTTGGACAGTTCGGTATGCGAAGGAATGATGCGGATCCCGTTGGCAGACTCGCGGATCAGCTCGCGTAAGGGTCGGCTGCGCTGAAACAGGCTGTATATACTGTCATCGCTGGAATTCGCGGTAATACCGCTGATCGAACTGAGTTGCGCCTGTGGGTCGAGGTCTATTCCGAAAGGTTTGCGCCCACGCTGTGCCATCGCGGCGGCCAGGTTAAGAACCGTGGTGGTTTTACCCACACCGCCTTTCTGGTTGAAAATTGCAATAACGGTCATAGGCCAGATGAACAGAGGGGTTTGGATAACATTAATTCTAACAGGCTGAAACAAATGAGCAATTTTCAAGTGCACAAGTTGTTTGGAATTTTGGGCAACTTTGATACAATGCGGCAGTTTTTTGAACCTTAATTTAGAGTGGGAGAGTGAAGATGTCTATAGAACAACGCGTTAAAAAGATCGTTGCTGAACAGTTAGGTGTCAATGAATCCGAAGTCAAGAATGAGTCTTCCTTCGTCAACGATCTGGGTGCTGATTCTCTGGATACCGTAGAACTGGTAATGGCTCTGGAAGAAGAGTTCGAATGCGAGATCCCGGATGAGGATGCAGAGAAAATCACGACGGTACAGCAGGCTATCGACTACGTCCTGGCCCATCAGAAGTAATTTCCTGTTTTAATCTTTTTACCTATCAGTTTTTTCCATCCCTTTTCATGATGGAGTCAATTTGTCAAAACGCAGAGTAGTCATAACCGGACTGGGGATAATCTCCCCAGTCGGTATAGGTATCGCCACGGCCTGGCAGAACATCGTCGCGGGGAAATCCGGCATCACCAGAATCTCGCACTTCGATCCCAGCGCGATGGCGTCGCAGATCGCCGGCGAAGTGAAGGACTTCGATGTCACGCAATATCTGTCTGCCAAGGACGCGCGTCGCATGGACCGGTTCATTCATTTCGGGCTGGCGGCTGGCATGGAGGCATTCAAGGATTCCGGCCTTGAGGTTACCGAGCAGAATGCCGAACGCATCGGAGTGAATATCGGCTCCGGCATCGGGGGTTTGCCGATGATCGAAGATACGCACAACGATTTTCTTGCAACCGGGCCGCGCAAGATATCTCCGTTCTTCATCCCCGGCACCATCATCAACATGATCTCAGGGAACCTTTCGGTCATGTACGGGCTGAAAGGTCCGAACCTGGCGATGGTATCTGCCTGCACAACCGGCACGCATTGTATCGGCGAGTCGGCACGCGTCGTTGAGTACGGTGACGCCGATGTGATGATCGCTGGCGGTTCGGAAGCGACCATATGCGCATTGGCGGTGGGCGGGTTCTCTTCGGCACGTGCGCTGAGCACGCGCAACGATGATCCGGCAACCGCAAGCCGTCCGTGGGACAAGGATAGGGACGGCTTTGTAATGGGTGAGGGCGCCGGGGTACTGGTGCTGGAAGAATACGAACACGCCAAGGCACGCGGAGCAAGGATCTATGCGGAACTGGCAGGCTATGGCATGAGCGCCGACGCGTACCATATCACCGCGCCAAATACGGATGGCCCGAAGCGCAGCATGTTGAACGCGTTGCGTAATGCCGGGCTGAACCCTCAGGATGTGCAATACGTCAATGCACACGGCACCTCGACTCCGCTGGGCGACAAGAACGAAACAGAGGCGATCAAGCTTGCGTTTGGCGACCACGCCAAAAAGCTGGTGGTGAACTCCACCAAATCGATGATCGGTCACCTGCTGGGCGGTGCAGGCGGAGTGGAATCGGTATTCTGCGCATTGGCGGTGCATCACCAGATTTCTCCTCCAACCATCAACATTCTTGAGCAAGACCCGGAATGCGATTTGGACTTTTGCGCAAATACCGCACGCGACATGAAGATCGACGCTGCGGTGAACAACAACTTCGGCTTCGGCGGAACGAATGGCTCACTGGTATTCCGCAAAATTTAATTCACTACCCGATCCCCATCGTAATGCTGGTCAATGGCAAGCAGGGTGATTTGATCAGCATTCGCGACCGCGGCCTGCTCTATGGCGACGGCGTGTTCCGCACCTTCGTTGCATCACATGGAAAAGCGCGGCAATGGCAGCTGCATTACCAGAAGATTCATTGCGACTGTGCCGTGCTGGGGATCTCCTGTCCGGACGAAGCACTGCTTTCTGCCGAACTTGACAACCTGCTCGCACAACATCCTGACGGTGTTGTGAAACTGATCGTGACTCGCGGGGACGGGATGCGCGGTTATGCTCCCCCGAAAGACACCACCCCCACGCACCTCTGGGATGTATCGCCGCTACCAGATTATCCGGCCGAATGGACAACTCGCGGGATCAGGGCGCGATTGTGCGAATTAAGGCTGGGCCACCAGGAACGGTTGGCGGGTGTCAAACATCTCAACCGCCTTGAAAACGTTCTGGCCGCAGCCGAATGGAGCATCCCACAGCCGGGCGACCCGCTATCGCCTGAACCAGAGTTTGCCGAAGGATTGTTGCTGGATACTGCAGGCAACGTCATCGAAGGCACTCGCAGCAACCTGTTCCTGGTCTCAAAGGGCACACTGGTCACTCCCGACCTGACGCGTTGCGGCGTGGCGGGTGTGCAGCGTGATCGCGTAATATCATGGGCAAAACAGCACAAGATGCCGTTGCAAGTGCGCAACATCGGGCTGGATGAAGTGCTGCGCGCCGATGAATTGTTTGTGGTGAACAGCGTTTCCGGCTTGTGGTCGATCAGGCAACTGGAGCATCGCAGCTTGAGCGGCTTTCCGATCGCCGACCAGATCCGCAACAGCCTTTTTGTACAGGAAGCATGATGCGGCGAATAACTGGCGGAATCATCGCGCTTGTATTGCTTGCTGCCGCCATCACGGGATTTCATGTCTACAGCCCGTTGGTGCTGCCTTCCGAGCCGTTCGAGTTTTCGTTGAAGCCGGGAACCAGTCTGAAGAGCGCAGCCCGGCAGCTTGAACGGTCCGGTTTGCTTGACCAAGATGCGACATTTGTCCTGCTGGCCCGTGTGCTGGGAAAATCCGGAGCGATCAAGGCAGGTAACTATGCTCTGGAACATCCCGTATCGCGCCTTGAACTGCTGACCATCATCACAAAAGGCAGTGTCAGCCAGAGCCAGATCAGCGTCATCGAAGGCTGGACCTTCAGGCAGCTACGCGCTGTTCTGGATGCCAGCCCGGACATTACACACCATACAAAAGACCTGTCTGATACGGAAATCTTGCAGCGAATCGGCGCCGCGGAAAACCATCCTGAAGGGCTATTCTTTCCGGATACCTATTATTTTGACGCTGGCAGCAGCGATTTGACGATATTCAGGGTGGCCTACCACACCATGAAGCGCCACCTGAATGAAGCTTGGGAGTCGCGCGTGACAGACCTGCCGCTGGAAACGCCATACCAGGCCCTGATACTGGCCTCTATCGTCGAAAAAGAGACCGGCGCGCCGTCCGATCGCCAGATGATCGCCGGGGTATTTGTGAACCGCCTGAAGAGGGGAATGCTACTGCAAACTGACCCGACGGTGATCTACGGGCTGGGTGATAAATTCGATGGAAACCTGCGAAAACGCGACCTCCTTGCCGATACCCCTTACAATACCTATACCCGCAAGGGGCTGACGCCTACGCCGATTGCACTGCCGGGAACGGCAGCATTGCATGCGGCACTGCACCCGGCAAAAACCGACGCGCTGTATTTTGTGGCGCGTGGCGACGGCAGTTCGGAATTTTCCAGCAGCCTGAAGGCGCACAATCTTGCGGTCGAGCAATACCAGCTGAAGAGGAAAAGCAGCCGTTAGCTTCCAATCGCCAGACACTTGCCGGTGAAAAACGAGCACTTCAGGAAATTTCAACTTTCGGCTGATGGCATACGACAAGACACGATGAGCAAATTTATAACCTTTGAGGGAATGGACGGCGCCGGCAAGAGCACCCATCTTGCGTGGTTCGCCGATACACTGCGCCAGCGCGGCCCCGATGTAATCGTTACACGTGAGCCCGGTGGCACACCGCTTGGCGAGCAATTGCGCGAGATGCTGCTTAACCAGCCCATGTCCATTGGTACCGAAGCGTTGTTGATGTTTGCGGCGCGTCTCGAGCATATCGAGCAAGTCATCCAGCCGGCATTGCTTGCCGGGAAATGGGTTATATCCGACCGCTTCAGCGATGCCAGCTTCGCCTATCAGGGAGGCGGAAGAGGGCTGGATTGGGGCAAATTGAGCCAGCTGGAACAATGGGTACACCCCGGCCTGCAACCCGACCTGACGCTTTTTTTCGATGTGCCGGTGGAAGTCGCGCGGCAGCGCCTCACAAACAACACATCGCTGGACCGGTTCGAACAGGAACAGGCAGATTTTTTCGAACGCGTGCGCGCCGGTTACCATAAGCGTATCCAGCAGAACCCGCAGCGTTACGCCGTGATCGACGGGGCACAGCCCCTGGAACAGGTAAAACTGCAACTCGAGGGCATCATCTCATCCCTATGAGCGTAAACGATATCTATCCCTGGCAGAAGAGTGACTGGGCGCATTTGCAGGAGATACGCAAGCGCCTGCCGAACGGGATCCTGTTCAAGGGCGCGAAAGGTATCGGCAAGTTCGATCTGGCGACCAAGTTTGGCCAAAGCCTGCTGTGCCAGCATCCGGACGATTCCGGTTTCGCCTGTGGCAAATGCCAGTCGTGTCACTGGTTCGGGCAAGGCGCTCACCCTGATTACAAGCTGTTGCAACCAGGCGCGTTGAGCCAGGAAGATCAAGAGCCCGATGATCCCAGACCCGCGTCCGGAAAAAAAAACAGCAAGCAGATTACCGTTGACCAGATACGTGAACTGGCCGATTTCATCAACCTGACCGCACATCAGGGAGGCAGGCGGGTAATCATCATCCACCCGGCCGAGACGATGAACGTCAATGCCGCGAACGCCCTGCTGAAAAGCCTTGAAGAACCACCGCGGGGGCTGCTGTTCATCCTGGTGACACACAAGCCACAGCAACTGCTGCCAACCATCCTGAGCCGTTGCCTTTCATTAACATTGACGGCTCCAGATAACGAGAGTGCTATGAGCTGGCTTGCGCTGCAGGGTGTCAAAAACCCCGCTGAAGCCTTGGCGTTTTCCGGATTTGCACCGCTGCAGGCTGTTCAACTGGATGAAATGATGGGGAATGAAGAGCGCCAGAAATTACTGCGGGCCGTGCGTCAGCCCGCCGCTCTGGATGTGTTTGCGCTGGCCGAAATGCTGCAAAAAACCGAGCAGGTGCTGGTTGTGCAATGGCTGCAACAGTGGTGTTTTGACCTTGCCTCGATGAAACACGCGGGCAAGGTGCGTTACCACCTAGGTGAAGAAATGGCCATCAAGAAACTGGTTGATCCTGTCGAACCGCTGGATCTGGCGCGCCTGCAAAAATGCCTGATAACTGCCAAGCGCGAAGCGCAACACACGCTCAACCCCAAGCTGTTCTTTGAGTCCCTGCTGTTGACCTATCGCCAGATCATGCTCGGATAACCATGCCGTTCGTAGACTCCCATTGCCATCTCGATTTTCCGGAGCTGGTTGAAGATATCAACGCAGTGCTGGAGCAAATGCGCAGCAACGAGGTCGTCAGCGCATTGTGCATTTCGGTCAACCTTGCCGATCTTCCTCAGGTGCTTTCCCTTGCGGCGCAGCACTCGAACATTTACGCCTCGGTGGGCGTGCACCCGGATTACGAAGGTGTCGAGGAGCCCAGCACCGCTCGTCTGGTTGAGTTGGCACAACACCCCAGAGTCATCGCCATCGGCGAAACCGGACTTGATTATTTTCGCCTGAAAGGTGACCTGGAATGGCAACGTACGCGCTTTCGCAACCATATCCGCGCCGCGTGCGAGACCGCGAAGCCACTCGTCATTCATACCCGTGACGCCGCCGAGGATACCTTGCGCATCATGAAGGAAGAAAATGCCGCCAAAGCCAGTGGCGTGATGCACTGCTTCACCGAAACATGGGAAGTCGCAGAAGCGGCGCTGGAGATGGGCTTCTACATCTCCTTTTCCGGCATCGTCACCTTCAAGAACGCAAAGCAGCTCAAGGAGGTGGCACAGCGTGTGCCGCTAGAGCGCATCCTGATCGAAACCGATGCACCCTATCTCGCCCCGGTACCCCATCGCGGCAAGCTTAACCAGCCAGCATATGTGAAGCATGTCGCCGAAGAGATCGCCCGGCTGCGCGATATCAGTCTCGATGAAGTGGGGCAGGCCACTACGGAAAATTTTATGCGCTTGTTCAAGCTGAAAAAGCCCGAAAATTGAACAAATTCGGGCATAATTATTGACAGAAATTTGAATAACTCTATAATGCCCAGCTCGTTTCGCGGGAGTAGCTCAGTTGGTAGAGCGATACCTTGCCAAGGTATAGGTCGAGAGTTCGAGACTCTTCTCCCGCTCCAATTCTGAGGGAAAGCATTCTGGCTTTCCCTCAATCATTTCAGGCAGTAAGTTTGTACTGCGGCGAGATAGCAAAATGGTTATGCAGCGGATTGCAAATCCGTTTATCCCGGTTCGATTCCGGGTCTCGCCTCCAAACACCCGCCCGGGTGGTGAAATTGGTAGACACAACGGACTTAAAATCCGTCGCTTGGGTAAAACCAGCGTGCCGGTTCGACCCCGGCTCCGGGCACCATCCATGCGACTTTCAAGCCATTCAGCCATCATGCTTTTTCACTGCTCGTTTTGCTTACTGTAGCCAAAACGTAACCTACATCTACTGAATCCAACCTTGCCGCCGCTTGGGCTAGATGGTCTGGCGCTACATGAGCATATCGCTCGACCATTGCCGCCGTTTTCCAACCGCCCATTCGTTGCAGCTCGTGGGTGGGTGTTCCCAATTGGCGTAGCCATGTTGCCCAGGTATGACGCAAATCATGCCAACGCAGGTCTTGAATATCTGCGCGAGCAAGTGCGCTTTTCCATGTTACGTTAACCACTTGGGAAATCGGTTGGCCCTTGTAGGTAAAAACCCTAGTTAGGTGTTTGCCGATTTGCCGATTAAGCACCTCCATTGCCCGAGCATTCAGGTTTACAGAGATCGGTTTACGATTCTTTGAATTCTCCGAGCTTACCCAAGCATGGCAACGTGCCAAATCAACACATGACCATTCCAATTGCAGAACATTCGATTGACGCAAGCCCGTATGCAACGTGAAAAGTGCCATATCACGCAAATGCGGGGGCAGCTCGGCAAGCAGCCGGTTTGCCTGTTCATACGTTAGCGAACGTTCGCGGCCTTCAGGTTCTTTAAAGAGCTTTATTTTTGGTACTTT
>Ga0224495_10001659_pt1 | contig 15427 bp, 15 predicted proteins | sample SF_Jul11_sed_USG_FD_168128 | JGI IMG/M metagenome (GOLD analysis project Ga0224495, IMG submission 168128) | Sediment microbial communities from San Francisco Bay, California, United States - SF_Jul11_sed_USGS_4_1 | ecosystem: Environmental > Aquatic > Marine > Sediment | place: USA: California... | reverse complement strand
GCAAACCACACAAACGCCATGCCGACGCCTGGGTCAGCGCGGTCTCGATCACCCAATCGGTAATCGGCTTGATCAATCCCGAACGCTCGGCGAGCGGAACGAAATCGTCCGGCGCGACCAGTCCGCGCTCCGGATGGTTCCAGCGGATCAGCGCTTCGACGCCGATGATGCGGCGTTCGCGCAGCGAAGCGATGGGCTGGTAGTGCAAAACCAACTCGCCTCGTTCGATCGAGCGACGGATCTCGGCGGTAAGCTGCAAACGCTGCGGCGTATTCGAATTCAGCGTGTCATCATAGAACAGGTAGCGCGCATCACGTCCCTTGCAGGCGTACATCGCGACATCGGCGCGACCGAGCAGCGTATCAACATCATCGCCGTGTTCGGGGAACATCGCGATACCGATACTCGCATTCAGCGACAATTCGCGTCCGTCCACGCTGAAGGGCCGCGCAAGCTCGGCAAGGAGCTTGCTCGCCACCTTCTCTGCCGTACGTTTCGAGTTCGCCGTATCCGACAATAGCATCGCGAATTCATCCCCGCCCAGCCTGGTCACCGTATCAGTGCCACGCAGTGTTCCGCCGATGCGCCGCGCCACTTCCACCAGTACGCGATCGCCACACTGATGGCCTAGCGTGTCGTTGACCTCCTTGAAGTGATCGAGGTCCATCACCATGACCACCGCGCCGTGGCCCGAATCGCGCCTCGCCGTATCGATTGCCTGCGCGAGCCGGTCGCGAAACAACGTGCGGTTCGGCAGCCCGGTCAGCCCATCCGTCGTCGTGAGCTTCTCGAGCCGCTCGCTCAGTTCCCTGCGTTCGCTGACGTCCTCCATGACGCCATCGATACGCAACAAAGCGCCGCTCGCATCGAGGCAGGGATGGAATAGCCAGCGGAACCATCGGGTCAGGCCGTCGCGATCGCAGGTCCGTGCCTCGGCCTGCGCCATCTCGCCGCGCAGTGCACGTTGCCAGGCGGCGTGCACCGGATCGCGCTCCTCCGCACTGATCCAGCCGAGACAGGGAACCGGCATTTCGACCTCGGTGCCGCACATCTGGTATGCGAGCGGACTCACATAGAGCAGCCGATCGCCCTGCGGGTCGAAGGACCAGATGACCTGTCGAATATTGGCAAGCAGATCCGCAACGGCGATTTGCGGCACGGGACGTTGCGCGCGCCCGGACGCCGGCGTATGGGTCGCCACGCTGCCACTTCTCACTCTTGGTCCGGAACGGTTGCGCGAGCCCCCCGTGCCGGACCTTCCCCCAGATTGCTTTGTCATTCCATCCCGAGTGCTGCGCTCAATACTGCGCATGTTCCGTAACGGCCAGCCGTATGCCTCTTGATGGACGGTCCGTTCACGTCACCCTGCTGGCGACGCACGGGTGGTTATATCACAGCCGTGCAAGGTTGTTCCGCAACCGGCCTTAAAGCCGGATCCGCGCCGGACGGAGGATGAATCACCTGCGCCATATCCATTGACCTTCATCAACGAGAGATTTTCGATTGAAGGGAGAATCGTTACGTCCGTCAAAGATATCGAGTCTGGCATGACAACCGCTCACATCGACCCACGCGCCGGACCTTTCACCGAGAATGCGCTGGGCGCGTATCTGCGCACCTTGCATGGACAGGCGGTGGCGAACCTGCGGCTCTCGCGCATCGGTGCCGGCGCAGATGCGGAAAAAGCCTATGGTTACGGCAGCATACTGCGCATTGACTACGAAGTCGCGAGCGAACCACGTCACGTGATGCTCGAAACCGTGCGCGCGGGACCCTTCGGCCATGAACACATGGCCGATCGTGCGCAGTCGCTCCTGTGGGCCCATCAGGCATACGGCAGATTGCCACGGCACGTGCCCTCGCTCGACATCGGTGCGATACGCGAGGACGGCAGCCTCCTGCCGGTCGGTTCAGTGACCGAATTTTTCATGCTGGTGCCCTTTGTCGACGGAACGGAGTACGCCGCCGATCTGCTGCGTATCCGTGAAAACGGCGCGCTCGGCGAATCGGACGCGGCGCGCGCGCGCGCGCTATGCGACTACCTGATCGACATTCATGCCCTGCGCGGCGCCGAATCTGGTCTGTACGTACGGCGCATCCGTGAACTGCTCGGCCACGGCGAGGGCATCTTCGGCATCGTGGACGGCTATCCGAAGCACAGCACGGTGACGGCGCGCGAGCTCCGTGACATCGAGAGCCGCTGTCTTGATTGGCGCTGGAAGCTAAAGGGCCGCGCACACAGGCTGCGTCAGGTACACGGCGATTTTCATCCTTGGAACATCCTCTTCCGGCCGGGCACCGATTTCACGGTCCTTGACCGCTCGCGCGGCGAGTGGGGCGAGCCGGCCGATGACGTGGCGTGTCTCACGTTCAACTACCTGTTCTTCTCCCTGCAAAGAAGCGGACGGCTGGAGGGTGCTTTCGACACCCTGTTCGGAAACTTTTGGGAACGCTACCTCGGCCGCTCGGGCGACAATGAGATACTCGACGTCGTCGCGCCCTTCTTCGCGTTTCGCGGCCTGGTGCTCGCGAGTCCGCTCTGGTATCCGACGCTGCCCGAGCCAGTGCGCCGGAAACTGCTCCGCTTTGTTCGCGCGGTGCTCGACACGGACCGATTCGAACCGACCCGGGTGAATGACTACTGCGGCGCCTGACATGCCAGACGCCTTCGCGGTGTGGCTGACCGGACGCCCCGCCTCGGGCAAGAGCACGATCGCACGCGAACTGGTCGGACAACTGCACGCCAGGGAAATCCCGGTTGCACTGCTCGAATCTGACGTGCTTCGCACCCAGATCACTCCCTTCGCGCGCTACGACCCGGCAGAGCGAGACTTCTTCTACAAGACCGTCGCCGCCCTCGGAATCTTCATTACCAAACATGGCAAGGCGGTGGTCTTCGATGCAACGGCCAATCGGCGCGCCTACCGCGATCGCGCGCGGCTGCGCATCGCCCGCTTCGTGGAAGTACTCGTCGACTGCCCGCTCGAGGTCTGTGAAACGCGCGATCCGAAGGGCCTTTATCGTCGCGCCAGGCAAGGTGCTTCGGCAACGCTACCTGGCGTGCAAATCGACTACGATGCGCCACTTGAGCCCGAACTCACGCTCCGGGGCGACATCGGCTCGCCGCGCGATGCGGCGGCCCGAATCATCGCGCTGCTCGATCAACGCAACTGGTTGCCCGGATGAACGACCGCCCTACCCATGACCCCCGACCGCCCGGGAAATCGCATCGTCCAAATCGGCATAGGTCTGCGTCACCAGGAAGTCCGGAAACTGCTCGGTCACGCCAGGCGGGGGCCGAAAGAATATTCCGGCATGCGCCGCACCGAGCATCGCAATGTCGTTGTACGAATCGCCCGCCGCGACTGTCGTGAAATTGAGTGCGCGAAAGGCATTGACCGCCGCACGTTTCTGGTCTGGCATGCGCAGCCGATGCCCACGCACAAAACCCTCCGTGCAAACCTCGAGACGATGACAGAACAGCGTCGGGCGACCAAGGCGATGCATCAGCGGATCGGCGAACTCGTAGAAGGTATCGGAAAGAATGACGACCTGAAAGCGCGCGCGCAACCGACCGAGGAACTCCTCCGCACCATCGAGCGGTGCCATCGTCGCGATCACGCCCTGGATATCCGCGAGCCGCAGCCCGTGGCGCTCGAGAATTTCTATCCTGCCGCGCATCAGTTTGTCGTAGTCGGGTTCGTCGCGCGTGGTGCGCGACAATTCGGCGATTCCGGTACGCTGCGAGACCTCGATCCAGATCTCGGGTACGAGGACGCCTTCCAGGTCGAGACAAACAATCTGCACGAGAGTGGCTCCAATGAAAAAACGCGTGATCATACCCTTACACGATCCCCCGCGCCGCGGATCCGCATACAACTCCAGGAGGCGTGTAGGCATGTGGCTTTTTTCCTCGCCGCAGCGCTCCGGCCCGTGCAGCATGGAACGATCAGAAGGAAAGGTACGCAGTGCCGACGCTCGCCTCGCTCAGTTTCGCGAATCATCTGCTGTTCGTTGCCTCAAAGGGCAACGCGACCACGACCGCGCCGCGGTTGTGCACGCGGAACACAGTTCGTCGGCGCCGGAGTCCGAAAAGCGGAGTGCGTGTACTTGCCGCAGGCGATTGTAAGCTTCCTGACCTGCGACTCGGCACATCGTAACGCAAGGCATTCAACTAGCAAGGAGCAATGACAAAATGATCATCCCCTCAGGACTGAAGAAATTCATTCTAGGAATTGTCGTCGGCGGAGCAGTGGCCTTCCATCTCGGCATCAATTTCGGTCGCAACATGCCGCTGCTTACCAACCCCTACCAACAGGACGTAGTTCAACGCGTCAAGCAGGAGGCGGGCAAGGCGGTGGAACAGACACGCGACGCGATCCATCAGGCCACCGAGCCGGCGCGCAAGGAAGTTGAAAAGCAGATGGGCAAGTAACCCGACGCGCTACCGGCGAGTCGGATCATTGAGCCGATCGTCCACTTTCCGGCGGCCGTCCCAAGCAGCGCCATCGCGTCGGCAAAGCTCCCTCTGCCGGCGCGGCACCGTACATAGTTTGCTCCGTGAGGGACGATCCCGCGCCCGCGAGACGCTAGAATACGCGCGTGCCGACCGGGACCCTTTCTGAACGCCCGAAGGAACCGCATGCTTATCGAATGGACCGAAGCTTTCAACCTCGGCGTGGAGCGCATGGATGCCACGCATCGGGAATTCGTCGTCCAACTCAACGCGCTCGCCGAGGCGCCGGACGCCAGCCTGCTGTCCGGGCTGGACAGCTTCATTGACCATACGGTCGAACATTTTGGGCAGGAGGAACGCTGGATGCAGCGCACCTCGTTTCCGCCACTCCACTGTCATGCCGAGGAGCATGAAGGCGTGCTCCGCATTATGCGCGAAGTGCGCGGCTTCGTTCAGTCGGGCCGCATCGATTTAGGCCGTATCCTGGTGAGAGAACTCGCGCCATGGTTTTCGAACCACGCGGCCACCATGGACGCGATGCTCGCCCACTTCCTGAAGGAAAACGGCATCGATCCCGACACCCTCCCGCAGCAGGACGCCTAGGGAGCTCAATCGCCGCGCAAGGGCTGGCCGCGACCCGCGGTCGGCGTCAGTGAGCGCCCCGGAACCCGGCGTGCCGCGGGAAGCGCGCCTGCGGCACGCCCTGAGTCATACTGCTGATCGCCCAAATTGAAGCGCTCAACGACCTTTACCAGGCTATCAGCCTGATCGGTCAATTGATCGGCTGCGGCCGCGGATTCCTCGACCAGCGCCGCATTCTGCTGTACGACCCGATCCATCTGAGTTACCGCGTTGCCGACCTGCTCGATGCCGGCCAACTGCTCCTGTGACGTGGCGGCAATTTCGGCGATCACGTCGGTCACCTTTCTCACTTCGGTAATCGCCTCGGCGATCGTCTCACCGGCATGCTCAACCAACTGCTCGCCCTCCGTGACCCTGGCAACCGAGTCGTCGATGAGGATCTTGATCTCCTTGGCAGCTCCCGCGCTGCGCTGTGCCAGGCTTCTTACTTCCGACGCGACCACCGCGAAGCCGCGCCCCTGCTCGCCCGCACGCGCCGCCTCCACCGCCGCATTCAGCGCGAGGATATTGGTCTGAAACGCAATTCCATCAATCACTCCGATGATATCGGCGATCTTTCCCGATGCCTCAGCGATACCCTGCATCGTGCCCACCACGCCCGCCATGGCCTGACCGCCCTTGCGCGCCGCATCCGAGGCGCCGGTCGCGAGCTGGCTCGCGTGCCGCGCATTGTCCGCACTCTGCTTCACGGTCGTCGTCAGTTCCTCCATCGACGAGGCGGTTTGTTCCAGCGTTGATGCCTGCTGCTCGGTGCGGCTCGACAGGTCGGAGTTTCCCCGCGCCATCTCTGCCGAAGCATTCGCCACGGTTTGCGCCCCTTCGCGCACATCGCGCACGATGCCCTGCAATCCTTCGCTCATCGTCTGCAACGCGCGCAATAGCTCGCCCAGTTCGTCGGAGCGGTCAACATCGATGCGGTTTGCCAGCTGCCCTTCGGCGATCCGCGTTGCCACCCCGACCGAAATCCGGATTGCTCCCACGATTGACCGAATCAGGACCAGCGCCACCAGCACCCCCAGCAGAATCGCGCCCGCCACCCCCGCGATCGCCACATTGCGCACCAGACTATAGAGTCGTTGCGCGTTCTCGTATTCCTCGCGACCAATGTCAATTTGCAGCTTGATGAGTGCCTTCACCCCCGACTCGACCGGTTCGAACAGGGGTCGAATCGAGGTACGGATCTGCGTCTGTACCTCCCGAATCTTTCCGCCACGAAGAAGATCTACCGCCGGACGCAATCCCTCGTCCACAAAGCGCTTGCTATCGTTCGAGAACTTCCCGGACAGTTCCCTTTCCTCGGGTGTCATCGCGCCCGCCGCATAGACGTCCCACAGTTTGGCAATCGCGTCGATATTGCGCTCCACCAGGGCCGTGTTCTCGCGGATGACCTCGGACGTCGGCTCGAGTGCGGCATTGGCGATCGCCAGCCGGTTCTTGAGCAGCATCTCGTCTATCGCTGCCAGTTGCTGCAACGGAATCGTACGATCCATATAGACACGATCCAGATCGCGATTGATGGTGTACATCCCGCCGATGCCAAGGATCGAGCCGCCGATCAAGAGCAGCGAGTAGAAACCAACCAGCCACAGCAGGCGCAGGCGAATGGTTAACTTATTGAACATATTGCGAATAACTCCATATTGCACGGAATCCGGCCGCAACGGGGGCCACGATATGGTCGGTACCGAGGATACCGATCCCCACAGGGGTACCAAGGAAATAGTACCGTGTACGCGACAACGCCCAAATTGTGGCGCGCCGACCCCTATTTGAATTCTACCTATTGCGTGTGCCGCCGAGACTGTGAAGTGATGCACCCCGCGCAACCGGGAGACCCGTCGCCGGGGCGCACATCACGTCGGGTCGCCGGGTTTCCCTTCTGTCTCCTGCGGCGGTAGGTCCGCAGGGGTCTGCGCGCGCCCGGGTCGCGGCCTGCCTTGCCGCAAGACCCAGACGATCGCCAGAACCGTCAGCGTCACATTCGCGACTATCCCGACGATCCAAAACCAGCTCATTTGCCCTCCCCCAATTCCCCCATGTCCTGCACCGGTCTTGATGCCGGCCCGGTTACGCAGCCGCTTCACGCCTCACGTCAGAGGATCTCGAACACTTGATATACCGGCCCTTCGCGCAGGCGATGTCCGACCGCGAGCGCGATCATGCCGTTGAGCCAGCCATAGCGTTCCGACGATGTCTCGAAGAACGGCGCGGCGCGCAGGTAGTATTCGGAGGGACTAACCTCCTCGCCGCACGCAATTCGCTCGAGCACCGCCACCGGACCGTGCCGCAACCCACGGTAGGTCATACCGATCAGTGCGCCGTCGTCGGTTTGCAGCACGATCCGCACATCGAGTGTCCATGCACCGTCACCCGGGCGCACGCTCTGCCAGTCGCTGCCGCCCGAAAGAACCTTGCCGCTGAGCCGCTCGCCTTCGAAGCGGCCGCCGGTAATCACGCCCACCCGACGATCGACTCCCGGTGTCCTGCCGATGACGGTCGCGGGTTGCACCTCGAGCAGCAGGGCAAACAAGGGCCTGCTGCGAAGCTCAGACATTTCCTTCGGCAGGATTTCGGACAGCGGGCGTGTATTGTTCATTCGAGGGACTCCACCAGTTGCGACATACAAATTCTACCCAGCCAGCTTGCTGCGCCGCTCGCGCGCAACCCCGCGTTCGCGGCTCAGCACCGTTTCGATTGCGTCAGCCAGGGTGCGACGGCATCGCGCAGTTGCTCGATAGTGAAGGGTTTGGCGAGGTAAGCATCCATACCGGCCTGAAAACAGCGCTCGGCATCCCCGCGCAGGGCATTGGCCGTGACGGCGATGATCGGAACACGCGCGGCAAGCGTGCCATGTTCGCGCTCCCGAATTTCGCGCGTCGCAGCGAAACCGTCCATTACCGGCATCTGGCAATCCATCAGCACCAGGTCGACCGGCGATCGCGAGAGTTCGCGCACGGCGAGCTCGCCGTTCTCCGCCTCGACGACTTCGATCCCCAATTTCCTTAGCATCGCTCCCGTCAGCAGGCGATTCACGGCATTATCCTCCGCCACCAAAGCCCGCCCGGCGAGCGTCGCGGACTGCTCAGTCGTCGCGACTGCGGCCGGCTTCCGACTCGATCCCGCCTGCGCGTCCATTTGCAGATTCAGGCGGAATGTCGATCCCTGCCCGGGCACACTTTCCACCGAAAGCTCGCCCCCCATGGCTTCGGCCAGCCGTTTGCTGATCACCAGCCCGAGCCCGGTGCCGCCAAAGCGCCGCTGATTCGACTGGTCCGCCTGGAAGAAGGGCGTGAACAGCTTGGGCAGCATCTCACCGGCAATCCCGATGCCCGTATCCTCGATCTCGAAAACCACGATCGGACGCGCATCGCTGCCACCTGACGCGCGCCTCACCCTGACCGCAATGCTCCCGCGTTCGGTGAACTTGATCGCATTGCCGACCAGATTCAGCAGTATCTGGCGCAGCCGCGCGGCGTCACCCTTGACACCTTCCGGCACCGCAGGATCGAAATCACTGACCAATGCAAGACCCTTGCGCTGTGCCATCGGAGCAAAAAGACTGACTGCCGATTGCAGCACGGCGCGCAGCATCAGCGGCTCATACGCCAATTCGAGTTTTCCTGCCTCGACCTTCGCGAAGTCGAGCACCTCGTCGAGCACCGTGAGCAGTGCCTTGCTCGACGAAGTCGCGGTCTCCAGAAGCTTGCGTTGCTCTGTTGAAAGTCCGTCGCGCCCAAGCAGATCCAGGGCACCGAGCACGCCATTCATGGGGGTGCGAATCTCGTGGCTCATGTTGGCCAGAAACCGGGTTTTGGCGGCGTTGGCCGAGTCGGTTTCGATGCGGCGCCTTATCGCGAGCTCGATCGCCGACCCATGACGCTGCGCGACGCGACGCAACGCCAAATAGAACACCACAGTCCCCGCAGCGATAAGCCATGACTGGACGCGCGGATCAAACAGACTCACCGCGATGAGCGCGAGTACCTGAGGCACGACGTAAAACTCAAATCCGCGCCCCACCAACGCCACGTACAGGATAGCAACCGCGATCGACGCGCAAAGCGCCAGGATCACGAGTATTGCCGCCCGCACCTCCGCTGCCGGATAGATCGTGGCTACCGTGACCGTGCTCATCAGGGAAGTCAGAAGTATCACGCCCAGAAATTCGCGCTCGCCGCGCGCAATCGACGCGGGAATCAGGTCACCGCGACCCAACCGCCGGTACAGGCCGAACCGCCATAGCGCGATGACAATCGACAATCCAAAAACGACCGCAGCCGCGGATGTCTGCCCGTGGGACCATCCCACCCAGGCCACGACGGCGCTTGCAAACAAGAGCGCCACGCCGCCATCGCGCGCCTCGAGCAGCGCGGTCTGCAGGAGTTCGCACCGGACCTGGTCGTGCACCAAATTGCCAGCAGCGGTCTCGTGCATGCTGATTCTTTCAGCGACCTCGAAAGTCGGGCCTACGCTTCTCGTTGAATGCGCGCACCCCCTCGAGACGGTCCTCAGTCGTAACCAGTCGGTTGTAGGCCTCGATCTCGAACCGGTAGCCGGTGGAGATGTCGGTCTGCATTCCGTAATGGATCGACTTCTTCGCCTGTCGCACCGAGAGCGGCGCGTTCTCCGAGATCGCGCGCGCCGTGTCGAGCGCGTCGACAAGTACCGCGCCAGGCTCACACACCCGGTTGACGAGGCCCCAGCCATGGCCTTCCTCAGCCGTGAAGGTGCGCGCGGTGAGGATCAACTCCTTCGCGCGCCGCTCGCCCACCGCGCGCGGCAAATTCTGCGTCCCACAACCGCCTGGCATGATGCCCAGTCGAGTCTCCGATAGCGCAAGGCGCGTTCCGCGCGCCGCGTAGATGAAGTCGCAGCACAGCGCCGTCTCGAGTCCACCGCCATAGGCGACACCGTTCACCGCGGCAATGACCGGCAGTGGACAGTCCATCAGCGCCATGAAACCGCGCTCGAAGAGTTCATGCTGAGCGCGCCAGGCTTCGTCGGTCATGCCGTCGCGCTCCTTGAGGTCGCCGCCCGCGCAGAACGCACGCTCCCCGGCACCTGTCAGCACCACACAGCGCGTCGCCCCCGGGGTCGCGGTCAGACGCGTCCACAGATCGAGCAGGTCGCACCCCATTCGGGTGTTGATCGCGTTGAGGACCTCGGGCCGGTTGAGCTTCGCGACCAGCACATACTCGCCGGCAGGTTCGAGCGAGAGCGTTTCGTATCCCGTAAGATTCATGCAGCCTTCCCCAAAATTTCGGCGCGACAGCGATCGCCTAGACATCTTACATGGCGCGTGGCCGAACTCGCTCGCCGTGCACTATATCTGCCCCGCATAGGGCCGAATCCGGTCCGCGGCCGGGTGGGCGCTGCGCAAGCAAGGGGATTGATCGAGCGCTATGACAAAATGCGCTTCGGCGGAATCATTGCCGATAGAGGCCGGCCCGCGTCCATGGCAACTCATTGCATCGCCTACGGCCGAACAGCACCTGGAACAATTGCATCTGTCCGGTACTGAACGCGGCCTGCGATCCGCTGAGGTACAGGCGCCAGGCGCGCACAAAGCGCTCGTCGTACATCGCACCGACCTCGTTTCGCGCAGCTTCAAAGCGCGCGAGCCAGTGCTTGAGCGTGAGCGCGTAGTGCAACCGAAGGTTCTCGACATCGAGCACCGCGAAGCCGGGAGGCTCCAGGATTCCCAGCATTTCGCGCAGCGACGGCGGATAGGCTCCCGGGAAAATCCGCTTCTCGATCCAGGGATTCAGGGGGGCGGGGCGTACCAGGCCGATGCTGTGTATCAACCCGCGCCCGTTGGGCGCAAGCACGCGGTCGATGAGCTTGCCCAGTTCGGCGTAGTTCTCAGGGCCGACATGCTCGAGCATTCCGACCGATACAAAGGCATCGAACAACCCGCTGACATTTCGATAGTCGTCCTCGACAAATTCCACGCGATTCTCGACCCCAAGCGCCCGGGCACGCGCTCGGGCGTAGGCCATCTGCTCGCGCGAGATGTTGTAGGCCTTGACCTGCACGCCGTAGCGCGTGGCCATGTGCAAGGCGAGCGATCCCCAGCCGCAGCCTGCCTCGACCACGGTTTCCCCCGCTCGCAGTCTGAGCTTGCGGCAGACGTGGTCCATCTTGGCGATCTGCGCTTCCTCCAGAGTGGTCTCGGGCGTCTGAAAATACGCACAGGTGTAGACCATCTGCGAATCGAGCCACAGCGAGTAGAACGCGTTGCCGAGGTCATAGTGGGAATGGATGTTTTCACGCGAGCCCTCGAGCGTGTTCGTCTGGCGCCGCCGCGACCAGTCGATCAGTTGCCGGAAAGTGGACCCACGGTCCGACAGCGCACGGTGCAGGACTTCGAGCAACGCCACCAAGTCGCCATCGACCGCGATCGTGCCGTCGCTGTAGCCCTCGCAAAACTGATACTCGGGATCGACAACCAATTTCAGCAGACTGGCGCGGCTTGCAATGCGCAGGTGTGCCACCTCTTCTGCGTTGGCCGGCGCGATCGACTCCCCGTTCCACAAACTGACCCGTACTGGCGGCTCGTCCAGACTCTTGAGAAGGACGCGCACCAACTGGCCGTCGATCGAGAGCCGCGCCGGCTCCAGCCTGCCTTCCGGTTCGCGTCGCGCGCGCGCAATACTGCCTGCCTGATGGTCAGATGTCATCTCGAAAAGCTCCGATTTGTGATGATCGGAATTCCGATCGCTGCTGCCTCGCAGCCCCCCGCGATGGAAACCGGGGAGGTGCCCCCCTTTTCTTGATTGCCTGTTAACGGCCGCGTACCGAATCGATATGACCGCTCAATATGCGCCCCACTAGGGCGGGAACATTGATCCAAGTCAGGTCCCACCGTCGTGTCCTGGCATGCAAATATACCCCCGACCTGTCGGCAAAATCCAGCCTAGCCATGCGGCACTGCACCAGCCGCAGCACCGGCCGCGGCACCGCCCTCGCCGGGAACCAGCGGGGCGAGACGGTACCAGTCCACGCGCCGGGTGGCGATCATCACACCGGCAAGCAGCGCGAAGAGTAGCCCCGCACCGGCGAGCAGCGCGTAGTCCTCAGCCTTGAGCAGCATGTAGAGCGCGCCGTAAAGCAAGGCAAGCGCGCCGCCGAACGTCAGTCCCGCGGCCTTGTTGCGTAGCGCACGAACGAAATAGGTCGTGACAAGACCGACGCAGGCGAGCGTTGCGATCGCATAGGCGATGCCGAATGTGACATGCTCGGAGAGCGCGGTCAGCAGCAGAAAGAACATCGCCAGCGCGAGCCCGACCAGCAGGTACTGGATCGGATGGATGGCGAGCCGCCGCAGCAACTCGAACAGGAAGAATGCGGAAAACATGAGTCCGATGAAGAGAAAGCCGTATTTCGATGCGCGCTCAAGCTGCTGATAGACGCTGACCGGTTCGATGAACGAAACGCCGAGCTCCTGCGCAGTGAGCGCCGCGCATTCCCGGCCGCCTTCGCAGGCCTTCAGCCTTTCGGCGCCCTGCGCGGCGAAGCTTGACACCTGCCAGCGCGCAACGAATCCGTCCCGGGTTGCCTCGTGCTGAACCGGCAGAAATACGCCCTGGAACGAAGGATGCGGCCAGTCGGAGCGCAGCGCGACGATCGTGTTGCGCGCCAGCGGCGCGACCGCGAGTGCCTCGGAACCGGCGAGTTCAATGGAGAAGCTGAACGCGACGGTACGCGATTCGGAGGCGGCAAGACCGCTCAGCGCCGCGTGCATACCCGAACCGAACAGACTGTCTCCGGGTCCAGGCGCGAAGTCGAATTTCTGATTGCCGAATGCGAGCGCGCTCAGGCTGCGAATGCCGCGCGGATCGGATACACCGACCACGAAGCGCGGCGTTCCCCAGCGATAGCGACTCGCAGAGTCGGGCATGCCGAACCGAGCGGCTAGCGTGATCCGCCCCTGTGCCCGGATTGTCGCGGTATAGAGACGCGCCCGGTAGATACCGCGTACCTTCTCGCCGGTGGCGGCACCGATCGACCAATCCATCGTATCGACCGGCAGCCGCAGCAGCGAAGACCTGCTGCGCTCAGTGCGCCGCTCCTTACGTATGCCATCGACCACCTCACGCTCCACCTCGGTCCAGAAGCGCTCGTAGGGGACCACCAGATAGGGTCCGGCGAACGCCTGCCGTCCGCCCCAGCCAAGCGCGATTTCGCCGACCGCTTGATTGCGCCGCGCCTGTCGTTCATGAATGAGGTCGCGAATCATCGCCACCGGTATCAATAGGAGCAGCGCGAGCGCGCCGATCATGCTGGTCTTCAAGAACGCTGCGCGGTTCATGCGGGGCCTCCCGGTTCGGATTGCAATGGCGTGGCCAGGGAGTGTGGCGACCGAATCGAGGCAGGCGCGGGCAAAATCGGGGCAAAGCGCGCATCAAATCGGGCCAACGCAGGGCGCTTCAAACGCTCGAACTACGTCCCCCACCACAAGGCAAGACACTGATTTCATTTGCAGAATCCGGCAATTGAGCGCATAGTGCGACGTTGCGATTCAAGCCGTGCTGTTGCTGTCTGGTTCAGTATCCGCGGGCCTGCGGTATTTTTCCCTTCATCACCCCGCCGTCTTGATTTTCGCCCCTCCCCGCTCGGGGGTAATTCAATCTTTCGGGATATTCAAAATATGGCAACCGGTACAGTAAAGTGGTTCAACGACGCGAAAGGCTTCGGTTTCATCACCCCCGAAGGCGGTGGCGAGGATTTGTTTGCGCATTTCTCCGCAATTCAGGGCGAAGGCTTCAAGACCTTGAAGGAAGGCCAGCGGGTCAGCTTCGAGGTTGCGAAGGGCCCCAAAGGCCTGCAGGCGTCGAACATCCGCTCGGCTGACTGAGAACCTCCGCGCGAGAGAAGTAGCCCCGCGCTGCATTGCTCGCTCATTACGCGCGAATCGGTATGGCGATGCCTGGCATGCCGATGGCAACACCCGGGAGCGCTGACCTGGATTGCAACCCAGATCTGCTCCCCAAGGAATGGTCCGGCATCTGCCGGGCTATTCAGCCCTACTCTGGAGACCTGTCGATGTCCAAGGAAGCACTGATAGAAATGAACGGCGTGGTCGAGGAAGTGCTGCCCGACTCGCGCTTTCGCGTCACGCTCGAAAATGGCCACGTGCTGGTGGCCTACACCGCCGGCAAGATGCGCAAACACCATATTCGAATTCTTACCGGCGACAAGGTTGCCCTTGAGATATCCCCCTACGACGTGAGCAAGGGACGCATTACCTTCCGCCATCTCGAGACCCGCGGACCGGTCAGCCCTTCTCCGCAGCGCCGCAGATACTGAGCGCGTCGGTCCTGGACAAAGGCTTGCCTTGCCGGGATATGAAGTAAGGATTCAGCGAGTCGCCGTCGCCGGCGGCGCCGATCTGACGATCCGCTCCCTGCTCGACCGGCAGCAATACTCCGATCCTCTCGGAGAAGCCGAAGCCGCCGGGATCTCGTCGGCCTGCTGGCCACTCTTCGGCCAGATCTGGCCGTCGGCACAAAAACTCGCCGATCTGATGCAGGTATGGGAATTGGGCAGCAGTCGGGTGCTTGAAATCGGCTGTGGCCTCGGGCTCGCCAGCATGGTAGTCCACCGCCGCCACGGCGACATCACCGCGAGTGATTGTCATCCGCTTGCCGAAGCCTTCCTGCACGCCAATCTACTGCTGAATCGACTCCCCGACCTGAAATACCGCACCGGCAACTGGACCCGCGCCAACCCGATGCTGGGTGAATTCGACCTGATCATCGGCAGCGACGTTCTGTACGAGCCCGGTCATCCGGAACAATTGGCCGGATTCCTGAAATTGCACGCGGCCGCACGGTCCGAAGTGCTGATCGTCGATCCAAGACGGGGAAACAGGAAAGTCTTCAGCCGTTGCATGGCGCTGCTAGGGTTTGTGCCAACAGAAACGATGCTCGACAGCCCTCTTCAGGACGGCAGTCCCTACCACGGTTGCCTGCTGCGCTACCGGCGCGAACAAGCCACGCAATAAGGCCCGGCGGCATTGGCCCGGAGAATCCTCGCATCAGACCGGCTGCGCGGGAGTCAGGCTGCAGGCGCGCGATGCAAGAGCGAATACTTCATGACGCCTGCGCGGTTTCCAGCAGGAATTTCAGTTCGGCGATGATTCGCTCGGGAACTTCCAGCGGCGTCAGATGCCGCGCGCGCTCGATCACGCTCAACGAAGAATTTCTGATCCCCGCATGCAACGCCTCGGCCATCTTCACTGGTGTCGCGTAGTCCTCCTCGCCGACGGCGATTCGCGTTGGAGCCGCAATGTCGCCCAGCCTCGAGCGCAGGTCGCAAGCACCCAGC
>Ga0224495_10001658_pt1 | contig 15437 bp, 10 predicted proteins | sample SF_Jul11_sed_USG_FD_168128 | JGI IMG/M metagenome (GOLD analysis project Ga0224495, IMG submission 168128) | Sediment microbial communities from San Francisco Bay, California, United States - SF_Jul11_sed_USGS_4_1 | ecosystem: Environmental > Aquatic > Marine > Sediment | place: USA: California... | reverse complement strand
CGAGGCCGAAGATCCGGAAGGTCTGGTCCGACCAGGAGAGTTCGTCTTTCGCGAGATCGAGTTCCCAGGTTCCGAGTTTGGCGAGGGACTGGGCGTGACTGAGCCGCGCCTCGCAGCGACGCAATCGGTCCGCGACGAGCGCAGCCGCCGCGCGCCGCGGCGACGTAACGCGCGCCCACAGCGATGCCAGGCCGGCGCCAAGCACGGAACCTACCACGGAGAGATTTCCCATCTGTCGATTGCTCCGTTTCCACTCGGGAGAAAAGCCTGCGGCGGGCGCCCCGATCCGCCGCGCGATGACGCTTCGCGTTCCCTGATCTCGAAGCTGCGCGAGCTCAGGCCGTCACCGCCTGTCCGTCGGCGCGTTTTCGCTCTTCGATGCGGTGCAATTGCAGGATGTAGTAATTCGGCCGGCGGTCGCTGCCGCGCACCGCCGACAGGCACAGCAATCCCCACAGGCGGCTTGCCGACTTGTGCGCGAGGAGCTTCTCGAGTTTGATCGACGGTACCTCGTCGGCGTCGAGCTGCGCCAGCGCCGCACGGTCGATCTGCGCGTGCTCGGGGTGCAGGAGCGACTCCAGGCGCGCGCCGCGCAACTCGGTCTCCGACCTGCCGAGCAGCTCGCCCAGCGCGCGATTCGTCTGCAGCAGCTGACCGTCGGTGGAAACCAGCGCCATGCCGATCGCGGCATGATCGAACGCCGTGTGAAAACGCTCTTCGCTGCGCCGCAGCGCCTCCTCGACGCTGCGGCGCTCGGTGAGGTCGCGCACCACCAGCACCCCTCCCAGCAGGGCGCCGCGCCGGTCGCGGATCGGCGCCGCGCCGTCGTCGACGGCCACCGGCGGGCCTTCGCCGGCGGGCGCCAGAAGGCTGGTTTCGATGTCGGTCACCAGGCCGCTCGCCAGCGCGCGCACGAGCGGATGGGGCTTGACTTCCCGGGTGTGTTCGTCGAGCAGGCGGCAGACTTCCTCGACCTTCCGGCCGAGCGCGCCGGCACCCTCCAGGCCGGTGAGCCTTTCGGCCACCGGGTTCATGAAGCTCACCCTGCCCGCGGGATCGGTGGCAATCACCCCATCGCTCACGCAATGCAGCGTCTTGGCGAACCATTGCTCGCTTTGGCCGAGCTGCTTTTCGAGCTGATGCTTGTACAGCGCGACGCACACCGCGGCACGCAGCGCGTCGGGCCGGTAGGGCTTGAGCAGGTAGCCGTAGGGGGCGGTCTTCTTCGCGCGATCGAGCGTCGCCTCGTCGCCATAGGCGGTGAGAAAGACCACCGGCACGTCGAATTCGGCACGGATGCGACGCGCGGTCTCGATGCCGTCGATCGGGCCCTTGATCACGATGTCCATCAGCACCAGATCGGGTTTCATCTCGCGCGCGAGCGCGAGGGCGCGCTCGCCGCTCACCGCGTTACCGACCACTTCGTAGCCGAAGTCGCCCAGGTTCTGCACCAGGTCCATGGCGATCACGCCCTCGTCCTCGACCACCAGGATGCGTTCCTTCTTGTCGGATAAATTGCTCATGCGCCAGATCACCTTTCCGGTGTGTCGAGATAGGGTTGCGGATGTCAAAACAACGACAGCGTTTCCGGGAATCCATCATAACCAAGCAGCCGCGACGCGTTAAGCGAATTGCGCTCGGGCGCGCGATGCATGACCATGAAGTTTCCGCGCCTTCACCTGCTGTTCAGCAAAGACCATGACTCGCATGAGGCATGTCGTACTCGGGCGGCGCGGCTCATCACGCCGCGCGCGCCGCGCCCGGTCTGCGGCTCGCCGCGCCACGCACGAACGCCGACAGCGCCTGCGGTGACAAGGGTTTGGAGAAGTGAAATCCCTGCATCTCGTTGATCTTTTCGCCATCCAAGAAAGCCGCCTGCTCGGCGTTCTCGACGCCTTCGGCGACAACGTTCAGCGCAAGCGTTCTGCCGAGTGCCGCGATCGCGCCGACCACCGCCGCGGCGGCCGCGCCCGAGGGCAGGTCGCGCACGAAACTGCGGTCGATCTTGACCCGATTCAGCGGAAGGCGGGCGAGATGGGAAAGACTCGAGTAGCCGGTGCCGAAATCGTCGATGCTGACCAGCACACCGCGCGCGCGCAACGCCTGCAGCACGCGGATCGTGCGCTCCGGATCCTGCATCGCCGAGGATTCGGTGATCTCGATCTCCAGGCTCGCGCCGTCGAGCCCGGATTCGTCAAGCGCGGCCTCGACCACGCCGCTGAAGCCGGGGCCCACCAGATGCTGGAACGACACGTTGACGGCGACGCGCTGGAGATACATGCCTTCGTCGCGCCAGCGGCGCAGTTGCGCACAGGCGCTGCGCAGCACCCAGTCGCCGATCGCGGGCAGCAGGTGCGTCTCTTCGGCGATCGGAATGAACACATCGGGCGCGATCGCGCCGCGCTCGGGATGATCCCAGCGCAGCAGCGCCTCGGCCGACAGCGGCTGGCCGTTCTCGATGATCGGCTGGTAGACGAGACGGAACTCGCCGCGCGGCAGCGCCTGGCGCAGCGCGGTCTCGAGCGTCACGCGTTCGACCGCGCGGCGCGTGAGATTCTCGTTGTAGAAGCAGAACCGGTTCTTGCCGAGTTCCTTGGAGTGGTACATCGCGCTGTCGGCATTGCGCAGCAGTTGCGCGCAGTTCTCGCCGTCGCTGGGATAGATTCCGATGCCGAGGCTCGCGGTGACCACCACTTCGCGCCCTTCGACGAGGTAGGGGCGCGACAGCGCGTCGATGATCTTGCGCGCCACGACGCCGATTACTTCATCGCTCGCCGCGTCGGAGATCACCACGACGAATTCGTCGCCCCCGATGCGCGCAATCAAATCCTCGGCGCGCAGCGTGCGCTTCAGGCGCTCGCCGACCTGGCGCAGCAGCGCGTCGCCGGTGCGGTGGCCGTAGGAGTCGTTGATCAGCTTGAAGCCGTCGAGATCGGCGAACACGACCGCCAGGTGCCTTCGATTGCGTTGCGCGAGCGACATCGCCTGCTCGAGGCGCGAATGGAGGCTGGCGCGATTCTCGAGTCCGGTAAGCGGGTCGAAATGCGCGAGATAGTGCAGCCGTTCCTCGGCGATCTTGCGCGCATGGATGTCCTGCAACTGGACGACATAGTAGGCCGGGCGGTGCTCGTGGTCGCGCACCACCGAGGCGCTCATCTGCATCCAGACCGCGTCGCCATTGCGATGCATGAAGACTCTCTCCAGCTGCGCCGATGGCCGGTCTCCGGCATCGAGCTTCGCGAACAGCGATTGATCGAGTTCGCGGTCTTCGGCACGCGCCAGGGCCGCCAGGTTCGATGCGAGCAATTCCTCCGCGGACCAGCCAAACAGTTTGCTCATGGCTCGGTTCACCTGCAGGAACCGGCCGCTCCTCGCGACCAGCGCCATGCCGATCGCCGCGTGGTCGAACGCGCCGTGAAAGCGCGCTTCGCTCTCGTGCAGGCGGCGTTCTAGCTGGTGCTTGTACAGGGCGACGCCGACCGTCGCGCGCAAGGCGTCCGGGCGATAGGGTTTCAGCAGATAGCCGTAGGGCGCTACCCGTTTGGCGCGCTCGAGCGTCGCCGGATCGCCATAGGCGGTCAGGAATACTACGGGCACATCGAGCTTCGCGCGGATGCGCGTAGCGGCCTCGATGCCGTCCATCGGGCCCTTGATCATGATGTCCATCATGACCAGGTCGGGGCGCTTGTCGAGTGCCTCGGCAATCGCCAGTTCGCCGCTTGCGGCGCTGCCCACCACCTCGAGCCCGCACTCGCGCAAGAGCTCCGCGAGTTCCATCGCGATGACGGCCTCGTCCTCGACGATCAGGACGCGCTGTCGGTCCAGCTGCGGATTGATTTCTGCCATCGGGCTTCCCGTTCGCTCATTCGGCGCCGCACGCCTCACCTGGCGTGACTTGCGACACAAACACGCATGGAAGGATAACGGCCGCCCGGGAGCGGGCAGGAGGGCAACAGCGGGGTAAATTCCCCTCAATTCCGGGGCTTGCGGCGTCGAGGGCGCGCGATCCAGCCGGGAATCTTCAAAAAGGGGCAGGCGCCCCTGCGACTACAGTCGCGGTCCCGCTCCGCACAAAGTGCGGAGCGGGACGAACCCCGCCACGGAGGAGGAGGGAGGAGGAACCGTGGCAGGCGCGTTCGATGATCTGAATAAATCCTTTAACGGCCGATTCGACCGGATATTCAGACCGGAGTTCCGGATTTTCAGCTGTGGTGCAGACGGGCCTCGGTACACGACTGGGCATTCCCGCGGATTTCGGCGGCGAAGCCGCGAACCGCCTTGAAGGCGCGCGAGATCCGCGACCCGAGAGAAACCACCGCAGTGGCCATATATTCGGCGCGTTCCTGCTTTGCGCGGCGGAGGATGGCTGCATAGTCATCCTGCGTCAGCGGCCAGGCACCCGGCCGTTCCAGCCAGGATTCGATATTCTTCATTTCAGGTCCGTTCATGATGGCCTCCAGCTGCGTGGGACTGCGTTAGATGCTGCTGCGCTACTCGTTACCGCATGATTCATTGGTGCGTTGCAGCAATATTAGATGTTTGCTCCCATGTACACAATCATCATTATATACAAAACACCTTTGCTATTATTGCAACAATGGGCCACGATCTTCATGAGATGTCGGTGTTTGTCCGGGTCGTCGCGGCGGGTAGTCTTTCTGCCGCAGCCCGGGAGTTCGGCCTGTCTACCGCCGTCGTCAGTCGGAGGCTGGCCGCCCTCGAGGCACGGCTGGGCGCCCGCCTGCTCAATCGCACCACGCGCAGCCTGCGGCTTACCGACGAAGGGGCCGCTTACTACGATGCCTGCGCGCGCATCCTGGCTGAAGTCGAGGAAGCGGATGCGGCGGTCTCGGCGCGACGCACCGAACCGCAGGGCGTGCTCAAGGTGGCGATGCCCGCCTCCTTCGGCCATCGGCACATCGCGCCGCTGGTCCCCGAGTTTGCCGCCCGCTATCCCAAGATCCAGCTCGCCCTCAGCCTTTCGGACCGCGCCGTCAACCTGGTCGAGGAGGGGTTCGATCTGGCTATCCGCATCGCCGAACTCGAGGATTCGGCGCTCGCAGCACGCAAGCTTGCGCCAAACCGGCGCGTGGTCTGCGCGAGCCCCGAGTATTTGCGCCGACGCGGCACCCCGCACACGCCCGACGATCTCGCCAAGCACAACTTCCTCGTGACGACCTGGGAGCGCGACTTTTCGCTGACGATCGAGTACAAGGAGCCCGACGGCAAGCCGGGTTCGGTACGCGTCTCCGGACGCTATGCCTGCGACAACTGGGAGGTATTGCGCGAGTGGGCGCTCGCCGGCCTGGGGGTCGCGCTCAAATCGACCTGGGATGTGCGCCGCCACCTGGAAGACGGCTCGCTCGTCGCGTTGTGCCCCGGGTATACCTTCGATACCGACGTAGCCATCTATGCGGTCTATCCGCACCGCCGTCATCTGCCCGCCAAGACACGTGCATTCATCGAATTTCTTGCCGAGTCGTTCGGCCCCGAGCCCTACTGGGACCAGCCGGGCGGAATCACGCCCCCCAAACCTCGCATCAGGGGACTTCCGGCGACCGCCGAGGATGCCTGATCGTCGACCCGGACATCGCGCCGGCTGCCCGCTGCCTATGCTAGGCTGAAAGCACTGCGCGTAAGGCTGCGCGACCGACAGTGAGTTTTCCGGAGCCTGTCCGATGAATGCACCGCTCAACCCGACCGCCCTCGCCCGGGCAAGCCTCGAGGACAGGTACACGCTCGAGCGCGGGCGCGCCTTTCTCACCGGCTCGCAGGCGCTGGTTCGCCTGCTTCTGCTGCAGCGCGAGCGGGATCTGCGCGCCGGGCTCCATACCGGCGGTTATGTGTCGGGCTATCGCGGCTCGCCGCTCGGCGTGCTCGACCAGACGCTCGTGCGTGCGAAGCGTCATCTGGATTCGCACCACATCGTGTTCCAGCCCGGCGTGAACGAGGATCTCGCCGCGACCGCGATTTGGGGTACCCAACAAGTCGGCATGTTCCCGGGCGCGAAGTACGACGGCGTGTTCGGCATGTGGTACGGCAAGGGGCCCGGCGTCGATCGCTGCGGCGACGTCTTCAAGCACGCCAACTCGGCCGGCACATCGAAGAACGGCGGCGTGCTGGTGCTCGCGGGAGACGACCACGCGGCGAAGTCCTCGACCCTCGCGCACCAGTCGGAACACATCCTGAAGGCCTGCTGCATTCCGGTGCTCAGCCCCGCGAGCGTGCAGGACTATCTCGACCTGGGGGTGCACGGCTATGCGATGAGCCGCTACGCGGGGCTCTGGATCGGCTTCAAGTGCGTGACCGACGTGGTCGAGTCGGGCGCCTCGGTCGAAATCGACCCCGAACGCGTGAACGTCGTACTGCCGGCGGATTTTGCGCTGCCGCCGGGGGGGCTCAACATCCGCTGGCCCGACGGCATCCTCGAACAGGAGGCGCGGCTGCTCGACTGGAAGGTGTATGCGGCGCTCGCCTATGCGCGCGCCAACCGCATCGACCGCATCGTTTGGAATAGCGATCGCGCGCGGCTCGGAATCGCCACCACCGGCAAGAGTTACGGCGACACCATGCAGGCGCTCGCCGATCTGGGGATCGACGAACCGGTGGCACGCGACATCGGCCTGCGCGTCTACAAGGTCGCGATGAGCTGGCCGCTCGAACCCGACGGCGCACGGCGCTTCGCCGAGGGACTCGAGGAAGTCCTGGTGATCGAGGAAAAACGCCAGCTGATCGAATACCAGCTGAAGGAGGAGCTGTACAGCTGGGAAGCCGGTCTGCGCGCGCCGCGCATCGTCGGCAAGTTCGACGACAACGGCGAGTGGAGCCATGCCAACGGACAGCCCGCCGGCAAATGGCTGCTGCCGGCGCATTACGAGCACTCGCCGGCGATCGTCGCGCGCGCGATCGCCGCGCGGCTCGCGAAGCTCGGCATGGACAAGCAACTTGGCGAAGGCTACCGCGCGCGGCTCGCGTTTCTGGAAGCCAAGGCCAAGGCGCTCGCGCAACCGGCGGTGACCGCGATCCGCCAGCCCTACTTCTGCTCGGGCTGCCCGCACAACACCTCGACGCGCGTGCCCGAGGGCAGCCGCGCCACCGCCGGCATCGGCTGCCATTTCATGGCGGTCTGGATGGACCGCCGCACCGCGACCTTCACCCACATGGGCGGCGAGGGCGCCTCGTGGCTCGGCCAGGCGCCGTTCACCGCCGAGAAGCACATTTTCGCCAACCTCGGCGACGGCACCTACTTTCACTCCGGCTTGATGGCGATTCGCGCCGCGGTCGCCTCGCGCGCCACCATGACCTACAAGATCCTCTACAACGACGCGGTCGCGATGACCGGCGGCCAGCGCCACGACGGTCCGCTCGACCCGGCGATGATCTCGCGCCAGATCGCCGCCGAGGGCGTCAAGCCGATCGTGATCGTCACCGACGAACCGCACAAGTATCCCTCCGGCACCGCCTGGGCCGCGGGCGTGACGGTGCGCCACCGCGACGAGCTCGACACGGTGCAGCGCGAACTGCGCGAAATCGCCGGCGTATCGGCGATCATCTACGATCAGACCTGCGCCTCGGAAAAACGCCGCCGCCGCAAACGCCACGAATTTCCCGACCCGCCGATTCGCGCGCTCATCAACGAGCGCGTCTGCGAAGGCTGCGGCGATTGCAGCACGCAATCCAACTGCCTGTCGGTCGAGCCGCTCGAGACCGAGTTCGGCCGCAAGCGCCGCATCAACCAGTCGACCTGCAACAAGGACTACTCCTGCGTGAAGGGTTTCTGCCCCAGCTTCGTCACCGTCGAAGGCGGAAGACTGCGGCGCGGCCTGCCCGCCGCCGGCGCCTCGCCGCGCGGCGATTCTCCCCCGCTCCCCGAACCGCGGCTGCCCGACCTGGACCGGCCCTATCCGGTGCTCGTCACCGGCATCGGCGGAACCGGCGTGATCACCATCGGCCAGATCCTCGCGATGGCCGCGCACCTGGAGGGCAAGGCCGCCTCGGTACTCGACATGTCGGGGCTCGCGCAAAAAGGCGGACCGGTGATGTCGCATGTGAAAATCGCCGCGCAACCCGGGGCGCTGCACACCGCGCGCCTGGGCACCGGCGACGCCCGCCTCGTCATCGGCTGCGACCTGGTGGTTGCCGCCTCGGGCGAGGCGATCGAAAAGATGGGCGAACCCCGTACGTGCGCGGTGGTGAATTCGACCACCGCGCCCACCGCCGAGTTCGTCCGCAACCCGCAGTGGCGATTGCCCGGTGCCGCGCTCGAAGGCGCGATCGCCGCCGCCTGCGGCGCGTCGAACGCCGCGTTCATTCCGGCCGCCGAACTTGCCACGCGCCTGATGGGCGACTCGATCGCGACCAACATGTTCATGCTCGGCTACGCCTGGCAGAAGGGTTGGGTGCCGCTCTCATCGGCGGCGATCGAGCGCGCGATCGAATTGAACGACGTCGCGGTCGATTTCAACCGGCAGAGCTTCGTCTGGGGGCGGCGCTACGCGCACGACGCCGCGCGCGTGCAGCGCATCGCGAGCCCTCCCGAAGTGGTTTCTCTCGCGCAGCAGCCCGCGCGCACGCTCGACGAAGTCGTCGAGCGGCGCGTGAAACTCCTCACCGATTACCAGAACGCGCGCTACGCCGAGGGATATCGCGAGCTCGTCGGGCGCGTGCGCGAGCTCGAGGCCGCGCGCGTCGGCTCGACGCAGCTCGCCGAGGCGGTGGCACGCGGCTACGCCAAGCTGCTCGCGTACAAGGACGAATACGAGGTCGCGCGCCTGTACGCCGACGGCGAATTCGCGCGCCAGGTCGCCGATCTGTTCGAGGGCGATTACCGGCTGGTCTACCACCTCGCTCCGCCCTTGCTCGCGCGCGTGAATCCGGCGACCGGCGAGCCGCGCAAGATGAGGTTCGGCGGCTGGACGCTCGCCCTGTTCCGGCTGCTTGCCCGCTTGAAGGGTCTGCGCGGTGGCGCCTTCGACCCCTTCGGCCGCACCGCCGAGCGACGCAGCGAGCGGGAATTGATCCGCGAGTACGAGGAGACGGTCGAGACCCTGCTCGCGGGACTGACGCGCGACAATCACGCCCTGGCGCTCGAGCTTGCAATGCTGCCCGAGGAGATCCGCGGCTACGGCCACATCAAGCTGAAGGCGATCGCCGCCGCGCGCGCGAAACGCGATGAACTCCTGCGGAAATTCGAGACCGCCACGACCAGGCAGCGTGCGGCGGCCTAGGCGAGCGCGACCTCCGACGACTAGGGCTTCGTCCGGCTGAAGCGCTCGCGCAGGCTTTTCACCGCCGCGGGCTCGCCGCGGATGCGCAGCAACGCGCCTTCGTCGTCGGCGCTTTCCCCGAGCACCTCGCAGCTGGCGAAGATCTCGCCGCGCTGGTTCTGCGCCGCCCAGGGAAGGAAGATCTCGGCCTCCACCAGGCGCCGCTGGAAGAACGCGATCAGCGCCGCGCGCAGCGTCGCGACGTCGCCCTCGCGGTAGGCGCTGATCACGATGCTCTCCGGATATTGCGCACGCAGCGCGGCTGCGCGCCCGGCCTGCGCGGCGGCGTCGCCGACGCGATCGGCCTTGTTGAACACGAGGAGGCGCGGCACCTCCCGCGCGCCGATTTCGTCGAGCACCTGCTCGGTGACCGCGAGCTGCCGCTCGAAGCCGGGGTCACCCGCGTCGACGACGTGCACGAGGAGCGATGCTTCGAGCGCCTCCTCGAGGGTCGATTTGAAAGACGCGACCAGCCCGTGCGGAAGGTTCTTGATGAAGCCGACCGTGTCGCTGACCAGCACGCGCGGCACGCTCTCGGGATGGAGCGCGCGCACGGTGGTGTCGAGCGTCGCGAATAGCTTGTCGGCGATCAGCGCCTCGTTGCCGGTGAGCGCACGCATCAGGGTCGACTTGCCCGCGTTCGTATAGCCGACCAGTGCGACGCGCGCGAGTCCCTGCCGCTCCTGGCGCCGCGTGCGTTGCGTCTTGCGCTCGAGGTCCATCGCGTCGAGCTCCTGCTGCAACTCGGCGATACGGTCGCGCAGCTTGCGCCGATCCAACTCGCCCTGCGACTCGCCGGCGCCGCGCCCGCCGACCCCGCTCCTTTGCCGGCCCTGCGGCCCGGCGAGTTTCGCCGCTTCGCGCAGCCGCGGTGCCAGATAGCCGAGACGCACGATTTCGACCTGTGCGCGCGCGGCGCGCGAGCGTGCATGGCGGTGGAAGATCTCGAGGATGACCATGGTGCGGTCCATCACCTCGCAACCGACTTCCTTGCCGAGGTTGCTCGCCTGGGTGGGGGAGATCTCGTGGTCCACGAGGATCACTTCGGCACGGCGCGTGCCCGGATTGACACGGGGTTCGGCCGCATTCCTCGCGTCGGCGCTCGCCGTATCGTCCTTCGGCGAAGCCGAACCCGGCGCCGGCTCGGTTTCGGTTTCGGTTTCGGTTTCGGTTTCGTTGCGAACGAAGCGGCGCATCTCCTGGCGCTTGCCGGCGCCCAGGTACCCGGTCGGGTCAAACCCGGCGCGCTTCTGAGTAAAGCTGCCGACGACTTCGTACCCCAGAGTCTTCGCGAGCTGGCGCAGCTCGCTCAACGACGCGTCCAGCTCGGCATCGCTCACGCCCGCCCGCTGCACCGCCGCGACGACGGCGCGCAGCGGCGTCTGGTTGAGTTCCGGCAATCAGCTGCCCTGCGGCGCGGCGCGACCCGCAAAATCGATCATCAGATCGTTCATGCGCCGCACGAATCCGGCCGGATCCTCGAGCTGGCCGCCCTCGGCGAGCAGCGCCTGGTCGAACAGCAGCTGCGCCCAGTCGTCAAAGCGCTTCTCCTCGCCTTTCAGGCGCCCGACCATCGGATGCTCGGGATTGATCTCCAGGATCGGCTTGGCTTGCGAAATGCTCTGACCGGCGGCTTTGAGCAGGCGCTGCAGGTTGCCGCCCATCTCGTTCTCGTCGGCGACCAGGCAGGCCGGCGACGAGGTGAGGCGCGCGGTGGTGCGCACGTCCTTCACCCGCTCGCCGAGCGTCTTCTTGATGCGCTCGACCAGTTCACGGAAGTTCTCCGCGATCTCCTCATGCGCCTTCTTCTCGGCCTCGTCCTCGAGCTTGCCGAGTTCGAGCCCGCCGCGCGCGACCGACACCAGTTCCTTGCCTTCGAACTCGCGCAGGTTGGATACCAGCCACTCGTCGACGCGATCCGAGAGCAGCAGCACCTCGACGCCCTTCTTGCGGAACACTTCCAGGTGCGGACTGTTCTTCGCCGCAAGGAAGGTCTCCGCGGTGACATAGTAGATCCTGTCCTGTCCTTCTTTCATCGCCGCGAGGTACTCGGCGAGCGATACCGCCTGCTCCTCGGTATCGAGTCGCGTGCTCGCGAAGCGCAGCAGCTTCGCGATGCGCTCCTTGTTCGCGAAGTCCTCGCCCACGCCTTCCTTCATCACCTTGCCGAACGCGCCCCAGAAAGTCTTGTAGCGCTCCTTGTCGCTCTCGGCGAGCTCGTCGAGCAGTTGCAGGACCTTCTTCGCGCAACCCGAGCGGATCGACTCGACGTCCTTCGACTGCTGCAGGATCTCGCGCGACACGTTGAGCGGCAGGTCGTTGGAATCGACCACGCCGCGCACGAAGCGCAGGTACGAGGGCAGCAACTGCTCGGCGTCATCCATGATGAATACGCGCCGCACGTACAGCTTGAGGCCGTGCTTTTGCTGCCGGTCCCACAGGTCGAACGGAGCGTGCGAGGGGATGTACAGCAGCTGGGTGTATTCGGTGCGCCCCTCGACCCGGCCATGCGACCAGGTGAGCGGAGCTTCGAAGTCGTGCGCGACGTGCTTGTAGAACTCCCGGTACTGCTCGTCGCTGATCTCGGTCCTCGGCCGCGCCCACAGCGCGCTCGCCTGATTCACGGTCTCGTCGGTTCCGGTCGAGACAAATTCGTTCTTCTCCTGATTCCATTCGCTCTTTTCCATCACGATCGGAATCTGGATGTGGTCGGAGTACTTGCGCACCAGTCCGCGCAGGCGGAAATCGGCGAGGAACTCGTCCTCGCCCTCGCGCAGATGCAGGGTCACTTCGGTGCCGCGGCCCGCACGCTCCGTGCTTTCCAGCGTGTACTCGCCCTCGCCGGTGGATTCCCAGCGCACCGCTTCGCCCGCGGCGGCGCCCGCGCGGCGCGTCACCAGCGTGACGCGGTCGGCGACGATGAACGAGGAGTAAAAGCCGACGCCGAACTGGCCGATCAGGTGCGCGTCCTTCGCCTGCTCGCCGGTGAGCGATTGCAGGAATTCGCGCGTGCCCGACTTGGCGATGGTGCCGATGTTCTTCACCACCTCCTCGCGCGACATGCCGATGCCGTTGTCGGACACCGTGATCGTGCGCGCCGCCTTGTCGAAGGCGATGCGGATCTTCAGATCGCTGTCGCCGCCGTACAGCGCCGGGTCGGCAAGCGCCTCGAAGCGCAGCTTGTCGGCCGCATCCGACGCGTTGGATATCAGTTCGCGCAGGAAGATCTCCTTGTTGGAATACAAGGAGTGGATCATCAGGTGCAGCAACTGCTTCACCTCGGCCTGGAAGCCGAGGGTTTCCTTCGTGGCGGTCTCAGCCATGCTTCAATCTCCCCGAATCAATTCGATCAGCGCGGGGAGTATGGGGACGCGCAAGGAAAATTCAAGCCCGCGGGGCCGCGCCCGAAGCCGAGCGTCGCCGCTACCCGCGCGTCATCTCCAGGCCGCTGCCGACCCAGCCCATCATCCCGCCGCGCAGGTTGAACACCTGGGCGAAGCCCTGCTGCGCGAGAAACATGCAGGCCTGCGCGGAACGCGCGCCGCTGCGGCACACCATCACCAGCGTCTCTTCCGGGTGAAATTCATGCGTACGTGCGGGCAGCGTCGCGAGCGGCATGGGCTCGGCCTTGGGCACCGTACCGCCGGCGATCTCGTGCATCTCGCGCACGTCGATCACGCGAAACTTGCCGGTCTTCTCCTTCAGCCAGTCGACCAGCTGATGGGCATCGATTTCCTTGATTCCGCCAGAAAACATTCTTGACTCCAGTGAAGTAGGTGCAGGTGCCGATATGTTAGCGATTTCTTATATTTCAAGCAGCCAGAATTAGCACAGATGTTGCGAGTGAACCTAATAGGGTCTATGAGAGACCCCGACGCTGCCGAGGTTGAACGGTTGAGTACCCGCGTCGGTTCACGCGGAATTCTGCCGGCACCGCGGCGCGATTGTCCGCGCGCCTCGGCTACTCGAGCACGTCACACTAGCTCTTCAGCATCGCCTCGAGCCGCGCATTGCCCTCCCGGGTGGCGCGCTCCAGCAAGCCGCTCGCTTCTTCGGTCAGCCCGACGCAGGCGGAGCGCGCTTTGCCCACGAAATCCGCGTCGGTAATGTCCTTGAGGTTGACCAGCGCATTCCAGACGCCGCCGCGCACGCCGGCAAAAGCGATGGTGAATCCCACCATCGCATCGGTAATGGAGTTGGGATTGCCGTTGCGCATCGCTGTTTCAGCCGCTTGCATGGCTTCGTAGCAGAGGCGCGCGGTTCGCAGCGGTACTTGCACGGCGTGCTTGAGGCTTGCCTGGATCTTCTCGTCGCGGCGGGCCTTCTCCGCGGCGCTGGCGGAGGGCAGGCGGCGCGCCTCCATGTAGGCGGTGAATGCCTCGCTGTCTTCGTCGACCGCCGGCACGAGAGCATCCTTCACGCGCTGGGCCCATTCCGCCGTCGCGAGCAGTTGCCGTTCCGCCTCCTCGCTGCCGGCCTTGCCCAGCGTCAAGTTGGACACCATCGATGCGAGCGCCGCACCGAGACTTCCGGCCAGCGCGGCGATCGATCCGCCGCCGGGAGCCGGCGTGTCGCGGCTCACTTCGTCCACCAGGTCGCGGCAACGCATGTTCATAAGACCATCGGCGCGCGCACGGGGCAGGCCAAGAACCTTCTTTTCGATGTCGAAGGGCGAGACGTCCTGCAAACCCATGCCGAATACGGCTGCCTCGAGCACATCGCAGACGGGGACGAATGGACTCTTTCCCTGGGCCCGCAGGTAAGCACGACCCGCCTCGTAGAGCGCCTGGAATGGCACCAGGCCGACGATTTCGCTGCCCGTCACCACGAGGCCGCGCTCGCCCGCCAATCTGCGCACCGCATCGAGTACATCCTTGGGCGAGGTCACCCTCCAATTGGTGAGATTGATGGAGATCTGCACCCGCTTGTAGGCGTCGACGTACCAGCCGATCGCCTTGCAATCCCTGAACAGTCCCGCGCGATACGCCTTCTGGCCGGCGACGCCTTGCGCGGCGTCGATGTCGTTCAGCGCGAGCAAATCGCGCAGGGAGTAGCCATGCTCATCGCGACCATGCCGCTCCAGCTCCTCGAAGCTCCGCCCATCGAAACCGCAGTTGCCGCATGGATAGGACCCCTCGGCGTAGCGCTGTTCGCGGCCGCTCGAGTAGTACGCGTTGTCCTGCCCGCGGCGTGCCACGCGGCCCTTTTGCCGCAGTTCGAAAGCGATGTCCGAGGCGTGCGCCTTGTCGCGGCTGTTGAGCGTGATGTTGTATGCGATGAGAAATTCCCGTGCGCCTGTGATGAGCGCCCCGGACGCGGGATTGAATCGCACCGGGCCGAAGTCGGGCTTCCAGTCGGCATCCTTGAGCTTCTGTTCCAGGCCTTCGTACTCACCCTTGCGCACCACCGCGAGGTTCCTGCGCTCAGGGCGGCTCGCCGCGTGTTCGTAAAGGTAGACGGGTATCTGCAGTTCCCTGCCCACGCGCTCGCCCAGGCGGCGCGCGAGATCGACGCAATCTTCCATCGAGACTCCTTCCACCGGAACGAAGGGGCAGACATCGCAGGCGCCCATGCGTGGATGCGCGCCCGAATGACCGCGCATGTCGATCACCGTGGCGGCCGCGGCGACGCCCCGGTAGGCGGCTTCCAGCACGCTGTCCGGATCGCCTGTAAAGGTGACGACGGTACGATGGGTGTCGGCGCCGGGATCAACGTCATGCAGTGTCACGCCGGACACCGATTCGATCGCCCCGGTGATGGCGCGTATCTTGGCCATATCGCGGCCTTCGGAAAAATTGGGTACGCATTCGACGACGCGATGAGTCATGATGTCCTCGATATTGGATCTAGAAGGCACCGGCGAACTGATATCGACTCGCCGGATGCCACATCGTGGCCGCCGACGCGACCATGCCGAGCGAACGGGTCGTCCGGTACAAAACCAGGCAGGGTTCGGCCGCCGGCATCGCCAGCCGCTTGCGGATTTCCACGGGGGGCAGTTTCGCCTCGATGCGGTAGCTCACTCCCTGCAAGGGCGCGACGCGCATCAGGTATTCGTTCGGCGTGGATCGGGTGAAATCCTGCGTCAGGTAATCCGGCGCCAGCGATGAATTGACCCAGCGGTCCTCGACCTGGATGCGCAGTTCGTTCTCGTAATGCACCAGCACCGAG